>Ga0080004_1057704_pt1 | contig 14040 bp, 11 predicted proteins | sample WasSprMetagenome_FD_69207 | JGI IMG/M metagenome (GOLD analysis project Ga0080004, IMG submission 69207) | Sulfidic aquatic microbial communities from Washburn Spring, Yellowstone National Park, USA - WS (SPADES assembly) (version 2) | ecosystem: Environmental > Aquatic > Thermal springs > Hot... | reverse complement strand
GGTGACCCGGAGACCCAGGTCATCCTGCCCCTGCTGGAGAGCGACCTGGTGGAACTCATCCAGGCCTGCATCGCCGGCAAGCTGAAGGATGCGCGGCTGGCGGTCAAGCCGGCGGCCGCGGTCACCGTGGTGCTGGCCTCGCGCGGCTACCCCGGCCCGTATGAAAAGGGGATGGTCATCCAGGGGCTGGAGCGCGCCGAGGCGCTGGAGGGCGTGCTCATCTTCCACGCCGGCACACGCCGCGCCGGCCAGCAGATCGTCACCAACGGCGGCCGCGTGCTGAACGTTACCGCCGTTGCTCCTTCCCTGCCGGATGCCGTCGCCCGCGCCTATGAGGCGGTCCAGCACATCTCCTTTGAGGGCATGCACTACCGCCGCGATATCGGCCAGTCCGCCGTGCAAGCCATGGCCGCAGGAGGAAGAGATGGCGCGTAAGCGCAGTGCCTATGAGGCCGCCGGCGTCTCCATCGAGGCCGGCAACCGCGCCGTGGAGCTGATGCGCCAGGCGGTGCAGAGCACCTATACGCCGGCCGTGCTGGCCGGCATCGGCAGTTTCGGCGGCGTCTTCGACGTTTCCAGCCTGAAAGGTTATCGGTCGCCGGCGCTGGTTGCCTCCACCGACGGCGTCGGCACCAAGACTAAGCTCGCCGCGGCCATGCGGCGCTACCGCTCCATCGGCCATGACATCGTCAATCACAGCGTGAACGATATCCTGGTGCAGGGCGCCGAGCCGCTCTTCTTCCTGGACTACATCGCCTCGGACCATCTGGAGCCGGAGATGGTGGCCGAGGTGGTGACGGGCATTGCGGAAGCCTGCCGGCAGGCCGGCTGTGTCCTGCTGGGCGGCGAGACCGCCGAAATGCCCGGCGTCTATGCGCCGGGTGAGTTCGACCTGGTGGGCACGATCGTGGGTGTGGTGGAGCGCGAGGAGATGCTCCCGCGCCGCGACCTGCGCGCCGGCGACCTCCTGCTGGGATTTCCCTCCAGCGGGCCGCACACCAACGGCTATTCCCTCATCCGGCGTATCTTTGCCGATACCCCGCTGGATCGGGAGTTCGAGGGCATCGGCCCGCTGGGCGAGGCGCTCTTGGCGCCCCACCGCTCGTACCTGGCGCTGGTGCGCCGACTGCGGGAAGAGATATCCATCAAGGCGCTGGCGCATATCACGGGCGGCGGATTTTTCGACAACATCCCCCGCGTCCTGCCGGCGGAGCTGGATGCCCGGATTGACGCCGGCGCCTGGGAGGTGCCGCCGCTGTTCCGCCTTATCCAGCAGAAGGGCGGCGTGGATGCGGCGGAGATGTACCACGTCTTCAACATGGGCATCGGCATGGTGGCGGTGGTATCCCAGGAGGATGCCCGCCGGGCGCTGGAGCTGGAGGAGGAGCTGAAGGTCATCGGCGAGCTGGTGCCTGGCCGGCGGCAGGTGATTCTGGTGGGCATAGAGAGATGAGGCAGAGCACTGCGATGAACGGCCATTCAACCCCGACAGCACGCATTGCTGTGCTGATTTCCGGGTTCGGTTCCAACCTCCAGGCGATTATCGATGCGTGTGACGCGGGCCAACTGCCGGCCCGCGTTGTCGTTGTGGTCTCCAACCGGAAGGACGCCTACGGCCTGGTGCGGGCGGAGCGCGCCGGCATCCCGGCCGTCTACTTCCCGCTGAAGCCCTATCTGCAGGATGGGCGCGGCCGCCGGCAGTATGATGCGGACCTGGCCGAACTGGTCGCCGGCTACTCCCCCGACTGGATCGCCCTGGCCGGCTGGATGCATGTCCTCAGCAACGCGTTCCTCCAGCGCTTCCCCGGCCGCGTCATCAACCTGCACCCGGCCCTGCCGGGGCAGTTCCCCGGCACCGATGCCATCGCCCGCGCCTATCAGGCCTTTCGGGAGGGGCGCATCACCCACACCGGGGTCATGATCCACTTTGTGCCGGACGAGGGGGTGGACTGTGGGCCGGTGATCGTCAGCGAGGAGGTGCCCATCTACCCGGAGGACACGCTGGAGGCGCTGGAGGCGCGCGTGCATGCCGTGGAGCATCGGCTGTACGTCGAGGCACTGCGCCGGCTGATCGCCGGCGAGGTGCCGCCGCCGAAATGACGGGATGAGCAGAGAACACACACCTGTGTGAGGAGGATCATATGAGCGATGCGATGTTTTTCGAGGAAGCGCTGACGTTCGATGATGTCCTGCTGGAGCCGGGCTATTCGGAGGTCCTGCCGACGGAGGTCTCGGTGGCCACGGAGCTGGCGCCGGCCATCCGCCTCAACATCCCCATCCTTTCCGCTGCTATGGACCGCGTCACCGAAGCGCGCATGGCCATCGCCCTGGCCCGCGAGGGCGGCCTGGGCGTCATCCACCGCAACATGTCCATCGAGAACCAGGCCGCCGAGGTGGATAAGGTCAAGCGCTCCGAGTCCGGCATGATCGTGGACCCCATCACCCTGCCACCCACGGCCACCCTGCGGCAGGCCGAGGAGCTGATGAGCCGCTATCACATCTCCGGCATCCCCATCACCGAGGACAGCGGCAAGCTGGTGGGCATCCTGACGAACCGCGACATTCGCTTTGTCACCGAATGGGACCGGCCTGTCTCGGAGTACATGACCTCGGAGGGATTGATCACCGCGCCCATCGGCACGACGCTGGAGCAGGCGCAGGCCATCCTGCAGAAGCACCGCATCGAGAAGCTCCCGTTGGTGGATGAGCACGGCTATTTGAAAGGCCTGATCACCGTCAAGGACATCATGAAGAAGCGGGATTACCCCAACGCGGCGACGGATGACAAGGGCCGGCTGTTGGCCGCCGCGGCCGTGGGCGTGGGAGAGGCCCATCAGGCGCGGGTGGAGGCGCTGGTGGAGGCCGGCGTGGACGCTATCGTCATTGACACCGCGCACGGCCATACGCGGAGCGTGCTGGAAATGGTGGACTGGATCCGCCGGCGCTTCCCCAGGATGGTCATCATCGCCGGCAACGTCGCCACCGCCGAAGGGACGGTGGCCCTCATCCAGGCCGGCGCGGATGTGGTGAAGGTCGGCGTGGGCGCCGGCTCCATCTGCACCACGCGTGTGGTCACCGGCATTGGTGTGCCCCAGCTCACCGCCATCTTCCGCTGTGCCCGCGCCGCCCATGAGCTGGGCAAGCCCATCATCGCCGACGGCGGCTTGAAGTACTCTGGTGATATCGTCAAGGCGCTGGCCGCCGGCGCGGACGCCGTCATGTTGGGCAACCTGCTGGCCGGCCTGGACGAATCGCCCGGCGAGCTGATCCTGTTCGAGGGCCGGCGCTACAAGGACTACCGCGGCATGGGCAGTCTGGGCGCCATGAGCGATTTCAGCCGGGACCGCTACGGCACCGGCCAGGGCGGCGCCGTGAAGCTGGTGCCGGAGGGCGTCGAGGGGCGCGTGCCGTACAAGGGCAAGCTTTCCGACTTCATTTATCAACTGGTGGGCGGGGTGCGCGCCGGCATGGGCTATGTGGGGGCCGCCAACCTGCGGGAACTGCGGGAGAAAGCGCGCTGGGTGCGCATCACCTCCTCCGGGCTGATCGAGAGCCATCCGCACAGCGTCATCCTGACCAAGGAAGCGCCCAACTACAGCCCGCCGGAGTTCCGCTAAACGGGCCGGGCAAAGCCAGGTGACTGTCACCTGTAAGGTGACAGTCACCTCATAATAGTATGGGAACCATCACGGTGCTGGGCATTGACAGTGGCTGGCAAATCCTGCTGGGCGCGGCGGCCGTCTTTCTCGCCGGCCTGACCTATGGGCTGACCGGCTTCGGCTTCGCGCTGGTGGCGACGCCGATCATGGTGGTCCTGCTGTCGCCGCGGGCGGCGGTGCCGGCGGTGCTGTTGATGAGCATGGCCAACGGCCTGTTCCTTCTCCTCGCTACCTGGCGCGATGTCCAGCCGCGCCGCATCCTGCTCCTGACGCTGGCCGGCATCGCGGCGACGCCGGCGGGCGCCTATTTCCTGGCCCGGGGTTCCGCCGGCGCGCTGAAATGCTTCATTGGCGCCGTTATCACGCTCTTCGCCCTGGCGTTCCTCCTGGGCTTTCAGCGGCCCCTCCGGCAGGAAGGGCCGGCCTCCATCCCGGTGGGGCTGGTCAGCGGCTTCCTCAATGGCAGTACCGGTATGAGCGGCCCGCCCGTCATCCTCTTTTTCACCAACCAGGGCCTGGAGAAGCGGACCTTCCGCGCCAATCTGGTGGCCTATTTCATGGCGCTGAACGTGGTGACCCTGCCGCTGTATGTCTATCACGGCCTGATGACGCGCCAAGTCGGCCTGTACGCGCTGGCGGCATTGCCGGCGCTGGCCCTGGGGACGTGGGCTGGCCTGCGCCTGTCCGGGCGGGTGGACCCTCGCTTGTTCCGCCTCGTCACGCTTCTGCTGGTGCTGATGGCCGGCGTTTCCTCGGTCCTGAGCGGCCTCGGCATCCTTTAACCCCGGCGCAGGAGCGGCAGAAAACAGCGCAGAGGAGTGGGTTCAGGCGTCGCGGTGGCCGTCGGCGTCGGGGTGTGCGTCGGCGCGGGCGAGGGTGTGGCGCTGGGTACAGCGCTTGGGGTGGCGGTTGGCGTGGCGGAGGGGGTGGCGGTCGCGGTGTCGGTGGAGGTCGGGGTCAGCGTCGGGGTGGGCGCCGGCGTGCCCCCCGGCGATGGCGTCTCCCGCTCCACAAAATCATCGGCGCGGTCGGTGTCCCAGCCGGCCGGCTCCCGCTCCAACGAATGGCCGGCCGCCACCAGCGGACAGGGGGTGGCGAACACGCTGGCATCATCCCCGTACGAGAGGGCATCCACCGGCCGGCCCACCGGATCGCGCAGGATGAGCGCGTCGCCGGCGTTGTTCAGCCCATTGCCCAGCTCCGCATCCCCCAATTCAACGAGGAGGCCGGCGAAGCTGGGATAATCGGCCAGGAAGGCCTGGCGCGAACCCACGATGACCACGAATCCTCCCGGCGGCAGGACGAAGGCCGGCAGGGCGTCCGTGTCCTCCCCATCGCTCAGGCGAAAATCCCGCAGGTTGAGGGCGACCGGCAGGGTATTGTACAGCTCCGCCCACTCGCGGTGCGCTTCCGGCGTCCCGGGAGATGGCGCCGGCTGGTATAGCAGTTCGTTGATGGTCAGCGCGCCGGCCGGCAGAGCGGTGGGCGTCGGGGTGGGAGGCGGCGTAGCGGTGGCGGTACGGGTGGGGCTTGGGGCCGGCGGGGGCGTGGCAGTCGCTGTGGGCGTGGCGGTGGCCGTAGGCGGCGGGCTGGTCATATCCAATGCCGCATCGTCGAAATAGGAATACCCGGAGCCGGCGCTCTCCAAAATCACCTGCACGCGCTTTGCACCCGCCGGCGCGGTCACTGGCCCCAACGTGAGCAGGCGGTAGTCCGGTGAGTTCGTGCTGAGCGGGCTGGAGGCATCGCGCCGCAGGGAATTCCCGCCGGCATCCTTCCAATCCAGCACCAGGCGCACCGAGGAGACGGCTGGGTCATTTTTCACCGTCCAGGCGGTGAAGGTGTAGCCGGCGCCGGCGTACACATTGTCCACGTACTGCGCGATGGTCCCCCGCACCTTGGCCGCGCCGGCCCCTCCATGTACGGGCGAGGAGACAACCTCAAACGACCCCGCTAATGACACCCATCCCGATTTTCCCGCTTCAAAACCGGGATTGGTCAGCAGATTGCCCCGCGCCAAGGCGACAGCAGTGATGCACAGGATGACCAGCAGACACAGGGGCCAGAGGGTGGAGCGTCGAGACATGGTGTCCTCCACAATGGTGCGGACGAAATGCTTGGCCGCCGTGTCTGCGCTGCCGGCCCTGCTTATGGCGCCGTGATGGTGATGGCGCTCAGCACGACCGAGGTCTCTCCAGGCGGCTCATTGACCGGCCGCGGCTGGCCATCCGCCCCCACGATGCGCAGTACCAGGCGGTACTGGCCGGCCGGCGTGACCGGGTTCAGATTGACGTCCATATCGTGGCGCACCAATTCGCCAACCTGCCACTGCGCCGGCGGATAGAGATGGAACACATCCCCCGGCCATTCCAGGCGGTCCCCCCAGACCTGTCCCCATGCATCTTCCATCCGCAGTTGGACGCGGAATTCTTCCGTCAGCGGCTGTAAGGCGCTCCAATACAGCGTCACATGGATCCAATTGCTGGGGGGATGATAGATATGGTCCTGCGCCGGCAGGCTGGTCTGGTCGATCCGATAGCCGGCCAGGCGCACCCGCCCGTCGAAAACGATGTGCGCCGGCACCGCGTCGGCCGGCAGAGATTGCAGGCGGTAGCGCACCGCGTAGCCGCGCACTGCCACGCCGGCGGGGAACTGCTCCGTCACCTGCGGATAGCGCGCCTCGAACCAGCGCCGGACGAACTGCTGGGGGTCGGGCTGTTCCTCGTGGGAGGTGACCAGCCATATCACGTCGTAGAGGCCGGCCAGGCCCTCCAGGGGGGCGTTGATCTGCTCGAAAGAGGTGATGTCCCCCTCAAAGGGATAAAACAGCGGCAGGCCGCGGGTATCGTAATAGCGGAAAGCGACGTGCACAAACCCGGGGTGCAGGAGCACGGCATCGTTCGGGCCGGCGTGGGCGTCCACGTACGCGGTGGCGGCGCGCCACTCCTCGCGCCGGTTCTCCGGCGCCCAGTTGTCGGGCAGGGCCAGCAGTGCCACAGCCGCCCACAGCGCCAGCGCGAGCTGGCCAGCCCGCCGGCGGCGCTCCATCAGCCAGGCCAGGCCGGCGCCCCATGCCAGGCAGATAAAAGGCACCACGAAGAGGAAATAGCGCGGCGCGGCAAAGACGGCCTGGTTGATGCCTAACAGGAACCCACCGATGAGCACGGGCACACCGATGGACAGCCAGAGGAACAGCCGGCCGAGGGGCTTGCTCGTCGGTGCCAGCATGCCGGCCAGCAGGAGGGCCAGCGCGCCGGCGGAAACCGCAGATATCCAGGATGCCGGCCAGAGGGCCTTCCAGACGGTGTACCATCCCAACAGGCGCCACATCGTGGAGAAGAACGATTGGAAGGGCCGGCCGGGCTGTGCCTCCTGGTGGGTGACCTGCAGGGCCTGCAGGGCTAAGGGCAGAAAGAGCAGTGCCACCGCGCCGAACGCGAGCAAGATGGGCAGGAGTCGGCGAATGAAGGGTGTTTTCTCCCTGCGCGCCGCATACAGCGCCCAGGCCAGGGCATATAGGCCCTGGAAGGGGAGCAGGAAGGCGATATATAGATAGGAGTACAGGGCCAGCGTCGTCAGCGCCACATAGCCGGCCCACCAGCCCCACCTTCCGCTCCGCAGTCCCCGCACCATGCACCAGGTGGCGAGGATGGCCAGCGCGGCCGAGGGCACGAACATGCGGACTTCCTGGGAGTACCAGACCAGGGAGGGGTTGAGGACCGCCAGCAGGCCGGCGATGACCCCAGCCCGCCGGCCCAGCACCTCTTTCCCCAGCACGGCCAGCGCCGGCGGCATGATGACGCCGAAGCAGACCGTCATCAGCCGCACGCTGACCTCGCTGTACCCGAAGAGGCGCGCCCAGAAGTGCAGGAGGAGGTAGTAGACAGGCGGATGCTTGTCGCGGATCAGGTGGAGCCCGACGTCCAGTATCTCGCGCGCCGGCTGGCGCGCCCAGAAAACGCTGACGGCCTCGTCGAACCACAGGCTGTGATAGCCGATCTGCCAAAGGCGCACGGCCAGCGCGCCGGCGGCCAGCAGTACCAGCGCCAGCCGCCAGGCGGCTTCCGGATGCCGCAGTTTGCAAAGGAGATGTCCGGCCGGCCGGGAGAAAGTGGTCATGGGAAGGCCGGCCCCTTTACTCGGGGAAGGGGATGCCCTGCTTGAGCAGGTCGGTCAGCACGCGGTCAATGGCGCGGCTGTCCCCTTCGATGCGGTAGACCCAACAGCCGGCCTCCTCCAGGCGCTCCTGCGCCTCCACGGGGATAACGTCCGGCCCGCCGATGATGGTGACCCGTTCGGCCAGCGCCGCCTCTTCCACTTTGAAGCCGAAGGCCGGCTTAAAGCGCAAAATGTATCCCAAGGCGATGATCAGGTTGGCTTGAGTCTGCGGATGATCGGGAGGGCCGAAGAGCACATAATGGGCGAACACTTTTTTGATGGCCTTCTGCCACACCAGGTAAAACGAGTGATGATAGAGGGCGTTGCCGGCCTCCTCGTCGGGATGCTCCGTATGCAGGTTGAGCACCCGGTCGCTGGGCAGGCCGAGCACCTCCACACTGCACACCTGTCCCTGCCCGAGGGGGAAGACAGCTCCCGGCTCTCCAGGGGCGGTGGGTTCGATTTCCAGCTCTTCCTCACCCCCCTCCCAGGCGATGCGCAGGCGCGTGCCCACCGCCGGCTGACCGTACTCGTCCAGCACGTCCAGGAAGAGGTGGTGGCCGCCGCGGTTTTCCGCCGGCGTCAGATGGTGCACGCGCGTCACGCGCCAGTAGGTCTCGCCCAATCCCACTTCCGCCGGCGCGATCCGCACCCCGTAGGACTCCGCATCGTTGACCGGTTGGACCATAGGTTCATTCCCTCCCTCAGAAATCGGGCCTCATAGAGGGGTGCTCCGCAGTGCACTGCTCAGCGCGTGGCTCTCCCCGGGCAGGCGCCGCACGACACAGCCGGCATCGAGCAGTCTGCGCTCCGCGGACTCGTCAATCTCGTCGGCATCGGCGACGATGGTCACGTAGCGCGCCATCTGCGCCTCTTGCAGGCTGAAGCCAACCACGGCGCCGGCGCGCCGGATAAAATCGGACAGCAGAAGCACGCTGACCCAGGGGCCGGGCTGGGACTTTGCCGGCAGGAGCACATAATGCTCGAGCAGTTTGGGGCGCACGACAGCGGGGGCCGTCAGCTCGATCTCCCGGCTCTGCCGGCCGTCCAGCACGATATTCCCCTGCGAGATGCCCAGCTCCTCGATGACCAGGGTATAACTGCCCGGGCCGAGGCCGGCGAAGCGACAGCGCCCGAAGCGGTCCGTGCGCTGTTCGCCCCGCAGCGCGCCGTCCGCGTCCATGAGCAGGACCCGCCGGCCGACCAACGGCTCGCCGTCGGCGTTCAACAGCCGGCCCGACAGCTCGCTGTGGAAGGGTTGTTGTGCCTCCACATCCCGGAAGGAGACGCTGTTCTGCCCGTCCAGGACGAAGTCGGGCGACTGCCAGCCCTGAAAGCGCAGGCGGTAGGTGCCGGCCGGCAGGTCGGTGAAGCGGATCTCTTCCCCCGGCTCGGCGTGCGCCTGCCGCAGTTCTCCCCAGCGCTGGCTTTCCAGCCGCAGGACGCCGGCGAAGGTGCGCCGGCTGATGCGCACCCGCACCTGACTGCCCATGGGGAAGCGCAGGAAGCCGGGGTTCCAACCGTCCACGCTTATCCGGCCGATTCCCCCCAGGCCCGCCGCCAGCACCTGGTATTCGCCGGCGCTCAGCCCTTCAAAGATGAAAGCGCCCTCTTCCCGGCGGGATGGCTCGATGGCGGCATGCTCTTCCCCACGCCGCAGGGTCACGGCCGGCGGATGTTCGACGCCGCCCAGCTCGACCCGGATGAGGCTGTGGTTGGCTGGGGCGGGGACCTTCACCCGCTGGAAATGGACCTCGTAGGAGATCGGCTCACCGCGCCGGCCGGGTACCTCGGCCGTCTCCAGACCCTCGGCGGTCTCGCTCTCGGCGTCCTGCGCGCGCACCCGCAGGAAAAAGGTGCCCGGCGTGTTGGTGAACTCGTAGTAGCCGGCGCCGTGCCGCGGGTCCGCGCCGGTGAGGGCGGTCGGGAACTGGGTGCCCGGTGCGGCGTTCTCCCAGCCCATTTCCACGGTGACGCCGTTCAGCGGCTCGCCGTTTTCATCCCACACCTGTCCGAAGAAAATGTGCCGGCCGGCGGTTTCCTCGCGCTCCAACAACCGACGGGCGGCTATCACGAAGCGTGTCTGGGGCGGCGGGGGCACGATCATCTCCCCCTCCCAAATGCTCCATCCGTCCAGATAGAGGCCCTGGATACAGCCGCCGCCGGCGCGCAGGGTGTACGTGCCCGCCGGCAGGCCCTCGAAGCGGAACGCGCCCGCTGTGTCCGTGATGGTGCGGCGCTCCTCATCGCCGGCCAGCAGGCGCACCTCGACGCCGGCGCACGGCTCGCCGCCTGGTGTGCGGAGCTGTCCGCGCACGGCGGACTGCCGGCCGTGCGGGATCGTGAGGTGCACTTCCTGACGGGCGCCGGCGTCCAACTGCACGGGAAGCGCGATCCCGGGATTATCGTCCGCCCGCAGTTCGTAGCGGCCGGCCGGCAGTTCGCTGAAGCGGAAGCGCCCGCGCGCGTTGGTGTGCGCGACCGCCACCTCCTGGCCATCGGCGATCAGCCGGATAGGCAGGTTATGGGCCGGCTGACCCTGCGGGCCGGCCGCCTGCCCCACGATCTCCGCGTCCGTCGTGACAAAGAGGCGCTCGCTGCCGGGCAGGTCGCGCAGAGCGTCCACTGCTGGCAGGTGGTCCCGGATGCCGAAGGCTGATTCCCACCAGTCGCTGAACCAGGCCTGGCTCTCCCAGCCCATGACGTGATGCCCCAGGCGGAAGTTGGCCAACAGCCAGTGGCAGGTGGTGAAGAAATAGGCCGGCGCCTGCGTCTGCAGGAAGCGGTTGATCTGCACCGTCCACTCTTTGTGGATCTCGGGTGTCACGCGCGGGTAGCGCCGGTCATCGCGCCAGCCGATGACCGCGCCTCCTTCCGTGCCGATGACCGGCACGCTGTAGCCCAATGCCTCGCGCGCCATCAGGTCGGCCAGCTCGAAACAGCGCCAGCAGTCCGAATCCTCTTCGATGGTGCTCCCCGGGCGTTTGCCCTGCCGGCGCCACAGGTTGATGAGCTGGCGCGGCTGGCCGTCCCAGGCCCACTCGCCGTGGCGCTCATATTCCTGGCGCGTCAGCGGCGCCCCTTCCTGGTGCACCGGGTCATAGGGATAATCCAGCGGGTGATTGAGGGTGTAATTATGCACGGCGATCCAGGCGCCGCGGGCGAAGATGTCCGCCCGGCCTTTGCGCACCACCATCTCGATGAGGTTGGCCTTGCTTCCCACGGAGAGCGCCGGCAGGCCCGGTAGGCCGCCCAGCGCCAGGACGCGGTCGGCATCGTAAATAAATTGGTCCACCACGATGGAGATCCAGTCGGGGGGAAGGCGCTCATACTGCCATTCCGCCGGCACATCCGGCTCGTTATTGGTCTCGAAATAGACCACGCCGACGTCTACCAGCCGGCGGATGGCCTCTTCCTCCCGCCGGCTCAGCCGGCCCGGGTTGGGCTGGGGGCGGTAGATGCGCACGATGGGCATGATGTCGTAGCGCACCAGCCGGCGGCACAGTTCCACCGATGAGCCGTCCCCATCGTCCAGCACCTTGACCCACTTGATGTGCATGCGCACCAGCTCGTCGATCCAGGGCGACAGCGCCTCCCCCGTGGGGTGCACGGTGCTGGGGGACCAGTGAATCCCCCACCCATTGTCCCCTTTCGGCCGTGGGTACTGGCTGAGCTTCATGGTCTGGCCGTTCTTTCCCCCAATGCGTCAGGCGGATTGGGGCATTTTCTGGCGCACGATCTCGTCAAATATCTCGATGATAGCCCGGCGCTGTTCGCCGGTCAGGTATCCCTGCTTGTTGGCGCTCTGGCGGACAAAAGGCTTCACCTGGTCGGGGCGCAGGGCCGGCACAGCCGGCTCGTCCAGGATCAGGCGAGCGCGCGGGTTCCCGAAGAGCACCGCGCCGCGCACCGCCACATCGCCCAGGTCCGGCCGCTTTTCGGCGATCAACTGCCGCACCTTCTGTATCACCATTTCCAGGTCGGCCGGCGGATTGCCCAGCGCCTCCTGCCCGAAGAAAAGCAGGGCGCGGGCGAGGGTCATTTTCTGGCGCCAGCGCCGGCCGGTGCAGTAAATCTCGCCGTCCTGGGGTTTCACGAGGAAGACAAAGACGCCGGTCGGCCCCACCAGCACGTGATCGGCCGGCGGAAAATAGTTGTAGAGCTTGAACTGCTTGCCCACCCCTTTGAGGGCTTTGGCCAGCACTTCATCGGCCCGGGGGTGGCGCGCCCAGCGCATGACGTTGTAGCTTCCGATCTGGCTGACCAGGAAGCCCAGGACCAGGGCCGCCATGGTGAGGTAGAGGTATTCTTCCTTGAAGCTCGCCACCAGGCCGCCGGCCAGGATGAGCAGGCCGGCCAGGCTGGCGAACTTGCCGATCATCTCCCCGCGTTTGACCAGCTTCTCGTTGATGACGACTTCCATGATGAATCCGCACCGCTCCTTCTGTTATCACGTATCCTCATAATTCGAGGGCTTCTTCCGCTTCCTCTTCCGCGCCCATCTGCGCGGCGATGTCCTGGCGGATGTCCTCCAGCACCCCGCTGGCGACCGCCTGCGCGGCCACCCGCAAGGCACTGCGCACCGCCCAGCCGTTGGAGCGCCCGTGCCCGATGATCACCACACCATCCACCCCCAGCAGTACCGCTCCGCCGAACTCGCTGTAATCGGTGCGCTTGCTGATGCGGTCGAACGCCCCCTTGGCCAGCAGTCCGCCCAACATGGATATGGGGGAGCGGTACAGCTCTTCCTTGATGAAGGTCTTCATCATCTTGGCCATGCCCTCGGCCGTCTTGATGATGACGTTGCCGGTGAAGCCGTCGGTGACGACCACATCGGCCAGGTGCGCGGGGATGTCCTTGCCCTCGACGTTGCCGACAAAGTGGAGCGGGCTGGCTTTCAACAATTTATAGGCATCCTTGACGAGCTGATTGCCCTTGCCCCATTCCTCTCCGTTCTATACGATGCCTACCCGCGGCGATTCCACCCCCAGCACACGTCGGGCGTACAGAGAGCCCATCATCCCGAACTGCAGGAGGTATTCCGGCTTGCAGTCGGCGTTGGCGCCGATGTCCAGCAGGAGGCAGAAGCCCTGCATGGTGGGGAAGATGGTGGCCAGCGCCGGCCGCTTCACCCCCTTGATACGCCCCAGATGGAACAAGGCGGCCGCCATCACCGCGCCGGTGTTGCCCATGGAGACGAAGGCGCGCGCCTTGCCCTCTTTGACCAGGCGCATGCCCACGACCATGGAGGAATCCTTTTTGCGGCGCACCGCCAGGCTCGGCTGTTCATCCATGCCGATGGTCTCGCTGGCCGGCACCAGGGTCAGCGGCAGTCCCTTGTGATCATGGCGCGCCAGCTCCGCCCGCACCGCCTCCTCTTGCCCCACCAGATAGATGGGCATGCCGAACTCGCGCGCCGCCAGCACCGCCCCTTCCACCGGGGCGGCCGGCGCGTGGTCGCCGCCCATGGCGTCCAGCACTACCGGGATGTCCTCGAAACGACCTGTCACCATCCTTCCTCCTCCATCCACGTGGCGATTTCCCGCACCAGCTTGTCCCGATTCTCCGGCGTCACGGTGATGAGGCGCACATCCGGACGGGAACGCACAGCCCGCAGGAACGGGTCATCCTGCAGTCCCACCGTGCCCAGCACCGGCGCCTCGGCATCCAGCGCACCCTGCACCGTCTGCCGGAAGCGGGAGGAGAGACATTCCATCCGGCCGATCTCATCAATGACCAGGATGCCCTGTGCGGGGAGCGCCTCCAGCTCGATGGCCGGCAGGATTTCCGCTTCGAAGGCCGGGAGCTGTACGTAATACTTGCCCACCCGCCAGGGGGACGGCATCCCGACATGGGCCAGGATGGCGCGCCGGCCGTCCAGCCGCACCGCCTCAAAGCCCAGGCGCACGCCCCGCTCCCGTATCTCGCAGGTGTAAAAGCCGCGGGCCGGCCTCCGCAGAAGCTCCAGCAGGCGCAGGATGAGCGTCGTTTTGCCCACACCGGGCCGGCCGGTCAGCAGGATGTTATGCGGCACGTCTCACCCCCGCGGCCGGTCGCTGTGCCGGCTTCGCGCCCGATTATACCATGCGGCGGGTCAAAGGGCAATACACGGCCCGCCGGGCTAAGGCTTTTCAAAGGTATAACTATGGGTATAAAATAGGGACCTGAAGAACCGAGAGCGAGGGGAAAAGATGGCAAGATCACTACTGGACCTGCTGCAGAT
>Ga0080004_1128612_pt1 | contig 14051 bp, 12 predicted proteins | sample WasSprMetagenome_FD_69207 | JGI IMG/M metagenome (GOLD analysis project Ga0080004, IMG submission 69207) | Sulfidic aquatic microbial communities from Washburn Spring, Yellowstone National Park, USA - WS (SPADES assembly) (version 2) | ecosystem: Environmental > Aquatic > Thermal springs > Hot... | reverse complement strand
AATCCTCGTCTTCCGCCCCCTCCCCCCTCCTCCCTCCCGCCGGATCAGCCGCACTGCCTCCAGCCTTCGCAAAGCCCTTCGCACCGTGAGCTTCGTGAACCCCGAAAGCCGGCAGAGCTCAGAAAGTGAGATCTCTAGGGGACCATCCCCAGCCCTCTCCAAAATTATGTCGAACAGCACACAACAAGACCGCGGCATGTCCCGAAGAACCCGGGGATAACGGGAGGAAACATTTCTTTTTTCCTGTTCAGGCTTCTCTTTTCTTGCACTTTGGGCCTTTGGGCTGTGGATAACTCCTCTTTTCCCAGAATTGTTCGGCACTCTATGAGGGTGGGGGTCATAAAAATTCGTTCCCTTGAGGGATTGGTTGGGGAAAAGATCTTGAGAATCTCCCGGGGGAAGGAGGGTGATGCGGGAGCGATGGCCCCGGCCCACGGAGCGCTCCCAGCGGATGAGGCCGAAAGCCTCCAGACGCCTCAGGGCCTTGTGAACCTGAGGGATAGATAACCTAGAGAAATGACCTAGATCAGCGAGGCGGACTTCCAAAACCGAGTTCTGTTGAGCTAAGAGATAGAGAAAGTCGAAGATAACCTTGCAGGACCGGGGCATGTTGAGGAGGGCGTATGTGCACCCGGAGGTGTCTTGTGTCGTTGTGGACAGGTCTTCCGTTGATTTGACGGCTCGTCCGCCATGTACTATGATGTCAACGCAAGGCAAAAAAACCTCCTCCTGGCCAGAGGAGGTCACCGCTCCGGCCCGTGCCCGAACACGGGCCTTGCGTGTTTTATGGGGCCTCCTCTGCCGCTCAACCGCCCTAGGGGTTAACCCCTCAGGGCGAAAGCCGCTACTTCTGTAGCGTGTGCAACATACCTCAAAAGCTACTACCCAGGCAAATCACCAATCAGGGTGACGGTTTGCGGGAAAGAATGGTCTGTATCTTCAGCCCCAAAGGAGCAGCCGCCCTTTTCGGGGAAAAATGTCCGAAATTTTGCGGTCACTTGCCCCACTGCAGCTTTGCAAAGCGTCGCTAACGTTTGGCAAGCATGCTTACCGTGGAGATGCTGGCCAATCGTCTGGGTTTATCACTTTGGCAAACGAGAAGGCTTATTTACGCTTTGCGGCCGGTCTTGCAGGGCATGGTGGTTAGCGCAAAGGGCCGCCCTCTCGAAGTAGATCCTCAAGCCATCGGCATACTTGAGCGGGCAGCATACCTTAAAGCAAGCGGTGTACCGCTAACCGAGGTTGCAAAGGTAGTGCAAAGGGAGCTAAGCCCTATAGCTGAAATCTCTACTGATAAGGATATCGGCATGCAAAGCTTAGCGCAGGAGCCAGCAAATGTTATGCAAGAGGTTCTAAAGGCGAAAGAAGCTTTGATCGAAGAGCTTCGTAAGGAGCGAGACTATTGGCGGGAGATGGCGTTGAAACTTCAGGGTCAGGTAGAGGCGTTGCAGCGTCTTGCTCTTCCAGCTCCAAAGGAAGACAGGCGGCCCTGGTGGGCACGTGGAATCTTTCGCTGGCTTTGGGGCGGTTAGAGTTTTTGAAAACCCGGTTGTTTTAGCTCATCCAGGCGCCTCTTCGGGCTGGATTTTTTCCTGTTCCATTTCAGTTCTGAGCCGGGAAAGGCCGAGCCGTTAGGCTCCGGAGTGAATAGGGAGGCCAATGAAGGCCTTGGCTAACGAGAGGGGCTCCTCTTTCGCGAAACCTAGGTACTGGACTACCCTCGTGGCCCATAGATCAAAAAACGGTGCACGATTAACCATTATCTGAGTAGTCGTCAGGGCCTTTTTAAGCCGATCGGACCTACAACTGCTGAACGGCAAACTTGCGGTGATGACCAAAAGACTGCGAATTTGTCCCCAATTAGGTCACCTTCTTAGTTATTCTGAGCCAAGAGAATCCTATGGCTTGAGGCATCGCTTCTCCTTTTGTTTGTAACCCAAGCCGTGAGGGGTCGATGCCCCACGGCGACAGCTTCAAGGCATCACTATTGACAAAGCGAACCTCTTGTTGTATTTAGAGCTTAGGTGAACGATTTCCGAAAAGGATTTCCTATGAACGGGCGGCCGACGATTAAGGATGTGGCTAAGAGGGCTAATGTCTCACCCACTACTGTTTCCCGCGTTCTAAACGGGGGAGACCTTAACCATATGCGGCCGGAGACCAAACAGAGGGTTTTGCAAGCCCTAGAAGAACTAGGTTACGTCCCAAATAAAGCAGCTAGAGTTCTTCGCCGACGGCTGACAGGAGTGATTGCTCTTCTTCTTCCCGATATTTCAAACCCCTTCTTCGCTTGTTTAGCACGCGGAGTCGCAACGGTAGCTTTTCAACACAATGTTTCCACATTGATCTGCGATTCGGAACACTGTTTTGAAAAGGAAACACGCTATTTAGATATATTATTGGAAGAAGATGTAGATGGGCTTATTTTCATACCTGTTAGCCGGCCTAGTGAAGAAAAATTGCAGCGATTCTCACAATTTGGAATAAAGGTCGTTCTAGCTGATAGGCGTATTGAGGGATGGCCAGCAATAGAGGCAGACAATTTTGGTGGCGCGTATAAGCTCACTGAGTATGTTCTTTCGCTTGGTTATAGTCGGATAGCATATATTGCAGGCCCTGCCAATGTGAGTACTGCGCAAGATCGTTTAAATGGGTTCTCCCTTGCTATGAAGGATGCTGGAACAACTGCTATATCCATTGTTTATGGGGATTTTACTTTTGAAGCAGGGTATAGCTTAGCTCAGCAAATTTTACGTGAGTACTCAGTTGACGCCATCCTCTGCGGGAATGACCTTATGGCAATAGGAGTCCTTTATGCTGCCAAAGAGATGGGGATTTCAGTGCCGGACGAACTTGGTATCGCTGGTTTCGACCAAATCCCTTATGCCAAGCTCGTTCACCCGCCGCTTACTACTGCCCGTGTGCCAGCGTTTGAGATTGGGCAAGAAGCCGCTAATGCATTGTTCGCCACTGCAGAGATCCGGGGTAAAAAGCTGGACGTTGAAATTATTCTTGGAGGGACGTGCGTCCCAAGGAGGTGATGTTTAGAGACAAGTATTGGAACAAGCTTCTTGATGCATGTGGTTAAAAAACTTAAAGGAGGTGGGGATCATGAGGAAGGCTTTGCTAGTACTAATAGCGTTTGTGGTTTGTGGGATGTTGGCGATGGGCCAGCAGAAGCCCGTAATTGGTGTATTTATCTCCACTCTCAAGAACCCCTACTTTGTAACGCTGGCTGAGGGGGCCAAGGCAGCAGGAGAGAAATTCGGCGTACAGGTCGTTGTTTACGATGCTCAAGATGATGCCGCCCTACAGCTACGGCAAGTGGAGGATGCACTCGCTTCTGGTATTAAGGCCATATGTATTAACCCTGTGCATGCTGAAGCGGTCATCCCCGCTGTTGAGTTGGCCAATAAAATGGGTGTACCCGTCTTCTCCGTTGATCGTGATGTTGTAGGTGGCGTAAGAGTTTGCTATATTGGAACAAGCAACGTGCTAGCAGCCGAGCAAGGCGCAGCCACTCTTATTCGGTATCTTGCCCTAGCAAAGCGGCCGCTGCCGTGGCGCATTGTTATTTTGGAAGGTATCCCTGGGGCTTCTGCAGCGATCGAGCGCGAGCAGGGCTTTAAAAACGTTTTCGACCCTCTGATTAAAGGCGGCGCCATAAAGATCGTGGCTGACCTTACAGCTCACTTTGACCGGGCTGAGGGCTATCGAGTTATGGCCGACATTTTGGCTACTACTAAAGATATAGATGCTGTTATCGCGGCTAACGATGAGATGATTCTTGGAGCGTTGGAGGCAATCAAAGCCGCGGGGCTTAAGGTTGGTTTCCCCAACGGGATCATATTGATGGGTTTTGATGCCATTGATGACGCGGTCAACGCTGTTCGCAGCGGCGAGTTGGTTGGTACCATTGCTCAGGCTCCCTTCATCCAAGGCTACTGGGGCGTTGAAGCAGCGTATCGATACCTCGTGGAGAATTGGCGGCCGCCGGCTGGAACCTCAATTTATCCGCCAACCGGAGCCTTATTCATACCTACTCCCATTGCGGTCGTTACTGCAGAAAACGTCGAGCAGGTAGCAGCTATTACCCGAACTCCTCCAGCGCTTCCCGGGACAAAATAAGGAGCCATTGAGGAAGGGGACCCGGCTTTTGCCGGGTCCCCTTTTCTATCATGGTCACCACTGGCGAATTACGTGAACGAATTAGAAAATTAAATCGAAACCGTGTCTTTTTCCCAGTCTTTACGTTCGCTTTGTTGTTTCTTATTGCTACTTTTGTTTCCCCATATTTTTTAACCTCAACAAACATAAAAAATATAGCATCCCAATTGGCAATTGGTGCAATTTTGGCAATGGGAGAAGCAAGTGTAATCATATCTGGTGGTATTGACCTTTCTGTAGGTTCAGTGCTAGCTATTGCCGGTTGTGTCAATGCAGTTCTGATGAAGTGGTATGCAACATCTATTTCCTTATCACTTATAGCGGCTTTATTTGTTGGATGTTTTGCGGGTTTTTTGAACGGTATTGTTGTAGTTAAAGTTAGGATTCCCTCATTCATTATGACCTTGGCAATGGCTGCTACAGCTAGAGGGCTTACCCTAGTGATAACCGGTGGAAAGCCAGTTTCTGGTTTTGTCGCGGCCTTCCGTTCCCTTGCCGGTTATGTCGGACCCATACCGGTGTTATTTTTGATTGCTACTGGTCTAGCTATCATCTGGCAATTGATATTGTCTTATACGCGATTTGGTAGGCACCTTTATGCTACAGGGGGCAATGAACTCGCTTCTCGGTTAGTTGGTCTCAACGTTGATCGAGTTAAGGTTGTCGCTTTTACTTTCAGCGGCCTGTGCGCGGCTTTGGCGGGGGTGCTATTGAATGCCCGCTTGAACGCAGCTTATCCTACGGCAGGAGAGGGATATGAGCTGGACGCCATTGCCGCATCGGTGTTGGGTGGAGTTAGCTTCTCTGGTGGAGTTGGTTCTATTATTGGAGCTTATATGGGTGCTATTATCATGACAATATTGGGCAATATACTTAACATTTTAAAGGTTGCCGCTTTTTACCAATATGTGGCGAAGGGAATAATTCTTGCTCTGGCTGCTATCTCTTTGTCCCGAGGTGTTAAGTTTGCAAAATGATATGAGGGGGCAAAAGTGAAACGTTCAGGTATAATTAATCCTCACATTCTCTTTGCAATAGCTAGCTTAGGGCATGGGGATCGCATTGCTATAGCTGATTGTGGGCTTCCTATACCTAAAGACGTCCATTGCATCGATGTAGCTATTGTTATGGGTGTGCCCTCTTTTCAAGATGTGGTAAAGGCAATTTCTGACGAACTTGTTATACAGCGCGTAATTATAGCTCAAGAAATGCGAGTTAAAAATTTCAAACAATACAATTTTATTACCTCATTGTTCCACAATGTTCCCATTGAAGAGATTCCTCATACAAGTTTGAAAGAGCACTTGCGGGAAGTTAAAGTGATTATTCGTACTGGTGAAGCTACGCCTTATTCCAACGTTATTTTTGAATCGGGGGTGGCTTTCTGATGAACGAACTACAAAAAACAGCACCAATTGTTGAAATGATTGGTATTCATAAATGGTTTGGTGGTGTACATGCTTTGAAAGGCGTGGATTTCAGTGTGTGGCCTGGGGAGATAGTAGGTTTGATTGGTGATAACGGAGCTGGTAAGTCTACGCTTATAAAAATCTTAGCTGGTGTTTATCCACCTGATAAAGGGCAAATTTTGTTTGACGGGCGCGAGGTGCGCTTTAGAAGTCCCAAAGATGCCCAAAACCATGGCATTACTACTGTATATCAAGAGCTGGCTCTAGTAGATACTTTGGATGTAGCTGCGAATATCTTTCTTGGGCGTGAGCCAGCCACATTCGGAGGGGAAAGTCTTTTCGCCTTCTTGTCCCACACCAAAATGCGGGAGATGGCTAGGAAACTCCTAGAAAGCCTGCGGATAGAAATGCCAATAGAAGCCCTTGTTGGGACTCTTTCAGGTGGGCAGCGACAAGCTGTTGCCATAAGTCGCGCACTTCGCCAGGAGCCAAAAGTTGTAATTATGGACGAGCCCACTGCTGCGCTAGCCGTTCAAGAGGCGACCAAAGTGTTGGAGCTCGCACGCACGCTTAAAGAAAAAGGGATTTCTGTCATTTTTATTAGCCATACTTTACCAGAGGTTTTTTCTGTTGCTGATCGCATTGTCGTTTTAAGAAAGGGAGAAAAGGTTGCGGATTGTCCGACTCAAGAATTAACTACTGAGGAAGCTGTAAAACTTATGGTTGGATGAAAGAGCCATGATAACAGTCCTAGGTTCAGCCAATATTGATTTTGTCTTTCGGATTAAGCGGTTTCCGCAACTAGGTGAGACATTGCCAGCCGAGGACCATGCTCGTGTTTTGGGCGGTAAAGGCGCCAACCAAGCAGTAGCCTGTGCTCGTCTAGGAGCAGAAACCATTTTTATGGGAAACTTGGGGGACGATCCTTTCGGTGATGATTTGCTAAACTCATTAAAGCAAAACGGTGTGCAGATTCAGCACGTTCGGCGGTTGAAGAATGTATATACGGGCACTACAGTAATTTTTGTAGACTCTGAGGGAAACAACTCTATCTTGTACTATCCAGGGGCAAATGGATACATAGACAAAACTTATATTGATGACATATTGCCACAAGTTATTTCATCTTCTGTTCTTCTTTTGCAATTTGAAACCCCTTTGAATGCACTTGCTTACCTTTTAAAAAAACTACCACCTGAGCATCCGCTAGTTATAGTTGATCCCTCTCCTGTACAAGATTTAAGTGTGCTCCCTGTTGAGAGGATCGACATCTTAACACCTAATCAAATAGAATTAAGATTGCTTACTGGATGCGCGGATATTGTGGCAGGTGGTAAGAAATTGCTTGAGTTTGGAGTCAAACAAGTGATATGCAAGGTTGGAGAAAATGGAGCTTGGGTTATTGGGCGAGGCGAAATCAGGCACTTTCCCGCCTTTCGTATTAATGTTGTAGACACTACAGCCGCTGGAGACGCGTTTAATGCTGGTTTAGCGGTAGCCTTGGAAAAAGGGTTAACGCTTGATCAGGTTTTGATATGGGCCAATGCTGCAGGTGCATTGGCATGTACGAAATTTGGCGCTCAACCATCCCTGCCTTATCGGCATGAACTAGAAAGTTTTCTTCGTCATTATGGCATTCCAGTTTAATACAGCACGAGTATCATTCTAGCTAAACTAAAAGTTATATGCAGCTGGTGTTGATCAGTCCAAAAACAATGAACTCAAGTTTAGACCGCCCTACATCCCCTGGACTGTTTTAATACCAAAAGGGGTAACGATTGGCAAGACGAGAGTCGTCCTCTTTCGCATAGCTAATTGAACCGGTAGAGCTCACGCAGTGGATAAAGCGTTTTTGCTGTGGCAAATCTGCTTACAGTAGGGCCGAATGGCCGAGAGGGATATACAACTGCAATGAGATCAACAGGCCAAGCGGATTTTTTACCTTGCTCCGCGACAAATGTCGCACTTTAAAAAATGGTTCAGAATAGCGTTTTCTCTTCGATTTAAAGGCTCGGTAAAAGCCAAGGAAACTAGGAGGAGGTCTTTCTCCCCCTCCCCTCGGACGGGCCGCCTTTATGGGCCTTAGGATTGGTTACAATTGAGTCACAATTGTAATAATCAATGTTCCAACCCCTGCAGGTAGGCCCAAAACCTTTGATCCCTCTATTGCGACATATGTCGCGCTTAAAGGGGCGCCTTCACCCCCAAGGTTTCAGAAGCCGCGTGGGCTGAAAGGTTTCCTCCCATTTGCCTCGTGCGGACCGCATTTATCGGTCTTGGGGCTTTTTACAATTGGATGCAAATTGTAACAAAATAAACACTTTATTTTGACGGCGGCATTGGTTGCGCAAAGCTTTCAGGCCTTAGGGTTAGCATAAAAAACGGCTAACCTTGCAAAGGGAGCACGCAGGCTACGCAGATTTGCGGGAATCTAGGTAGGGAACAATTATATTGTTTTTACACAGTAAATAAATGGGGCATTATGAAATAGTACAGCTCAGCTTGAATTTCATGTGCTTACAAGAGAAGTTTACCAAAAACATCGAGAGGCACGCAGGTGTAGTGAAGGAGCGCTTTCACGCAACCTTTCTTCAGCAGAAAGCGCAGAAATACGAGCCGGATATAAGGATGCCCGAAACCTTTACCCGACGAGTATAAACGGGATCCATGAGGAGTCTAAATTCGTTGTTAATGGTTGAGCCTAAGTGTGCTGTGTTCTCGCTTTGAATTTACCGGCCTACTCCTTATCTAACCATGTGTACACTTACACTGACCCTAGCAAACATGGCTTGGTAAACTAGTCCGAGTGGTAGTTGCAACTGTTTAACGAGGAAGATTAAAGGTAATCAGTGTTGCAAAGCGAAGAGAGCGGGGGAATACCGCTTTTTATATTTTATACTTGACAAGTATGAGCGGTTCAGTAAATATAATTAAGAAAGGAGGTGGTTTAAAGAGGGTAGCACGATCAGAGTAACAAAGGGGCAAGAGCGAGAGGTGCGTGGCTTACAGTTGTTTCAGAGTAGCACAGGCAAAGGAGGGTATGGATGGTAAGGAATAGGTTTTGGGTTTTAGCGGTGTTGGTTGTCGGGTGGGTAGCTTGTGTTGCCTTAGGACAAGTATGCCCTACTTGCACATCCGACGAAGACCTTCCCTTTATTGAGCCAGGAAAAACTTGTACCATTATTGCTGTCGGAAAGAACGCAACGGTTGATGGCTCGGTTATTACTGGACAAAGCTGTGACTGTGGATCCTGCGATTTCACTATTCATCTAATTCCAGCAGCGGATCACCCCGAGGGCGCTACACGGAAGATTTATCTTCTCGATCAGTACTCTACGTACCCTGATGCTAATTGGACTCGACCTCCAACCTATGAGAAGATCTTCTCAGGCGTGGAGATACCCGAAGTGCCTCATACTTATGCTTATATTCATGGAGTTTTTGGCAACCTTAACGACCACCAACTCCAGATTAATGAATCCACCATTGGAGGTAGAAGGGAGCTAGAGAATACGCCGGGTCTTTTCACCATTGCCGAGCTCACTATGATCGCGATGGAACGCTGTACCACAGCTCGAGAAGCGATCAAGCTCATGGGAGAATTGGCGGAAAAATATGGATACAATGGGCGGATTGATGAGGCGGAATGTCTAGCAGTTGCAGACCCCAACGAGGTTTGGATCTTTGAAATATACGGTGTTGGTCCCCTCTGGACTCCTGAGAGTGGGGAGCCTGGAGCTATATGGGCTGCCCGGCGTGTCCCGGATGATGAAGTCGCTGTAGTTCCCAATCACAGTATTATTGGTGTTATAAATTTCGAAGACAAAGAAAACTTTATGTATTCCTCTAACGTTGTTGACTTCGCTGTTAAAAAGGGTTGGTATGACCCAACAAGTGGCAAACCCTTTAACTTTAGTGATATATACGACCCGCGCTACTGGAAAGATGGCACGCCGATTACTCCGAGAAACTCTTATGGCTATTATGCACGTATCTGGAGAGCACTAAACTTGCTGGCTCCATCCAAAAATTTCAGTCCAGACTTGTATCTGCATGATTATCCCTTCTCTGTGAAACCAGACAAAAAGCTTACGCTACAAGACATTTTCGCTTTCTATCGCGATCACTATGAAGGAACGTTCCTGGACATGACAAAGGGAGTAGCTGCTGGCCCCTTTGAAAACCCTAACCGGTATCCAAGGCTAAGATTTACCCTGGACGGAAAGACTTATTACTTCGCGCGCCCTATCGAGTCGTACCACTGTGACTATGTATCCCTATGTGTATCGCGCTCTTGGCTCCCGGATCCCATTGGTGGCGTTTTCTGGCTTGGTTTGGGTGAATCAGACACTACCTGCTTCATGCCCATTTATATTGGAGTAAACGAGCTACCCAAGTCGATAACAATCGGTAACCACTGGGAGTTCGACCGTGAGTCCGCACGATGGGCCTTTGATTATGTGACCTATCATACGCTTCCTTTTTATTCCTTAACCATGAAATACGTCAAAGAGGCTCAGGATTATTGGGAAACCCTTCTCATTCAAGAGACGCAACTGGTCGACCAAATTGCATTGCAGTTGTACAAGGCTGACCCTGCCAAAGCCAAGGCATATCTGACTGATTACTCTAAATCCGCTGTAGATCGTGTAGTTAAGGCATGGTGGGAGCTTGGCGACAATTTGCTTGTTTACTTCAACCACGGGTACATTTACAGTACGCCTGGTAAACGTGGTTCTGTGAGCTGGCCTGAGTGGTGGTTGCGGCTGATTATCGAGAAAGACCAGATGCAACCAGTACCGTAAAGCGAAGGGAAGCGGGGGGGAGCAGAAGCTCCCCCCGCTTTTTATCAGGACGGAGGTGAGAAATGATGGACAGAAAAGTGTGTGCTTTGGCGCTGGCCTGTATTGGCTTTGCGTTGTTCGGGCTTAGCGGTGAATTGCCCAAGGCAGAGTTTCCTGTGCTCACGACCTCTGCAGGACAAAGCAACGACGTTGTTGTCCTGAATATCCTATGTGACGAAGCAGGCATCTTGTACGATTATTGCGATGTCCCTACGGTTGAGTTAATTGCTGCAGGGGTAGGCCTTGGTGGAGCACAACCTGCCCCAGGTTTTCATGTTGAAGTCCACACGGACTTAAACAAGTATCCTGTTGGTACACCTTATAAAACCGTTCTAGTCGCCATTGGTGCAAGCCTTAAAGGTATGGGAGCTTCTGGTCTCACAGTAGAAACAGAGATTGCTCGCCTAAAGGCTGTGCTTACCTACTGCAAAGAGCAGGGAATGTTGATAGTAGGGGTGCATATTGGTGGGCAAGCTGCTCGAGGTGCCCCTGGTAGCGAGAACGAACTCATGATCGATACAGTAGCTCCGTTTGTTAACTACCTTATTGTGACCGAAGAAGGTAACTTTGATGGCCGGTTTACCAAAATCGCTGAGGAACGGAATATCCCTATCACCATTGTTAAGTACGCCGTAGATGTAATCCCCGTGCTTAAAACTCTCTTTGGGTTAGAGTAAACTAAGCGGCCCTGCCGTGTAAGCTACGGCAGGGCCCTTTTATTGTTAAGGGGGCTATATGACCTTACCAGTGATTTTCCTTGTAATTTTTGTTCTTGGCTATCTTTTTGCTGCTTTGTGCAAACTTTCTATAGAACTTAATTTGCTTATTGCAACAATCTTAACTGCTATTGCTGCTGTTTGTGCTCGAGTTATACCTGCTTTGGATTTCTTTCGCCATTTGGTAGAAGGCACCTTCACATATCTAGATGTGCTTCTGTTGTTTGTAACCGGTGGCATTTTTATGATGATCCTGCAAGAAGGTGGGGCGACGGATTATATTGTTCACGCGGTTATTAAGTACACTGGTAAACATCGTACTATTGCATTATTGCTCCTAGCGCTATTGATGCTGATCCCTGGAGCTTTGACCGGGGCGGGTAGCATCTCTTTGTTGGTCTTGGGGGCGCCAGTAGCTGCTGCGTTGTCATATCTTGGTGTTCCTTCGGACAGAGCGGCTGCGATGCTTTTTGTGCTTGGTGGCTTAAGCGCTGCAGCGCCGCCAGTAAACATATGGGCCATGATAACTTGTGCAGGCACAGCTATACCTTATGTAGGGTTTGAGCTGACGTTAGCGATTCCGATTATTGGGCTGGCTGCCTTTACCGCGTTGTATTTGGGACGCAAAACTAAGACGCAGCCCGTTCAGAATTCTACTCAGGTGCCTGTGGCATCAAAAAAAGTGCACTGGTGGCAAATTCTTCTCCCGTTCCTTACTTTCTTTGGCCTTATCATTGCAGGGCGGGTGTGGCCTTTTTCCATGCCTGCTTTGGGTCTTCCTCTAGTCTTTGCGATTTCTGCAGTGGTTGCATGGTTGTGTTTTTTGCAATCTGTTCGAATCGTATCATTGTGTTTAACAACTATCCGCCGTCTTTTACCTTTGCTCGCCGTTATTGTCCTAGTCGGCATGATCCAACAAGTTTTAACTGCTACCGGTGTCAGAGGATTAATCTCTTACGCCGTTCTTGCCCTGCCACTAGTAGCAATATATGTAGTGCTTCCCTTTATCATACCCTTCTCTGAGGCTGTGTTAACTTATGGAGGAGCTGCTGTGCTAGGCATTCCTTTGGCGTGGTTCCTTGATTCTGTTGGGCAGCATGCCACTGTTGTCATAGCTGGGTTAAGCCTTTTGTGGCTATTGGGCGATGGTTTGCCCCCTACCGCTCTTATTGGTCGGTTGAGTATGATGGCAACGGGCTATAACGGGCCATATAGGCGAATGCTTCGTGCCGCTATCATTCCCTGGATTGTAATAACTCTGGTGGGCATAAGTATGGTGGTTTTTAGTCGTAAATTCGTTTTTCTGGTCACGTGGAGTACTTAAAAGGGGGTACTTATGTCCGTTGTTACCTTGTGGTATTACATTCTTTGTGGTCTGATTACCGCTTTAGTTGTGTGGAATACGCTCCGGGAACAAGATCTCAAAAACTTTATTCTTTATTTATTGATCTTGACTCCATTAATTCTACGGTTATGCAGAGTAAATTAGGAGGTCGCGATGAATATCAAATATAAGACATATTGGAAAATTGCGTGTGTTGTACTAGCTGCCATAATCGCAGGATTAGGAGGTGCTCAACTCTGGTATCATCGACATTACAAAATCCCTATAGTAGCGGGCCCTGGCGTCACTCGAATAGGTCATCTTAGTGATTTTTGTCCAACGCTGCGAGGCACGGCTGCAGATAGCGTTATTTTCTACCTAGAAGGAACAAAGCCTGGCGGCAAAGTATTATTGCTTGGTAGTAGCCACCCAAATGAGCCGGCAGGCTTTTTAAGCACCTTAATTTATGTAGAAAATGCTGTAGTTGATCAGGGCACACTCATTGTGATTCCTTTTCTTAATCGAAGTGCTTCTTGCTACACACGCCCTGGGGATGGGTATCCTTTGTTCTTTTCAATTTCCACGCCTTGGGGCGAAAAGACCTTCCGCATGGGTAACCGTGAGGCAAGCCCTTTGGATCAATGGCCTGATCCTGAAATTTATGTTCACTATCCAGAAAAACAATTACTGTCTTACATAGATGCGCGGAACGTGAATAGAGCATGGCCAGGCCGCCCTAACGGATTTCTTATGGAGCAGGTAACTTATGCAGTTATGGAACTCATTCGTAAAGAAAACGTCAATGTTGTTATAGATTTTCATGAAGCTGAGACTCTTTATCCTGTAACTAACTGCATTGTTGCCCCTGATAAATCAGCTAGGATAGCTACGTTAGCAGCGCTTTGGGTTAAACCAAAAGAAGGGTTCGATTGCCATGTAGAACCCTCACCCATCAATTTCCGCGGCCTATCGCATCGAGAAATTGGCGACTATTCCGACGCCCTGCCATTCCTTCTGGAGGCTCCGATACCATTTTTGGATCAGCCTACCGGGCCCAAAACTCAGGCTTTGCTGCTAGAAGGCAAAGATCCCTTTCTTTTAGCCTTAGCTAAAAAGGGTCGTCTATTTGTCCCCTATGATGAAACAGGTTGGAGTATGGATCGCCGCGTCGGTCAACATTTGTCCGTTTCTTTGGAAATTATCAATCAGTTTTCCAAAGCGGTTCCCGATAAAAAAGTTATGCTTTCAGGAGTTCCTCGCTACGCTGATGTAGTGAAATCTGGAATAGGCCAGTATTTCCATGACCCCAGCGTCAATAAGGATCGCGTAGTTTATCAATGAATGTCTGTAATCGTCACTGCGGCAACTCTGGGTTTCCTCTTAGCCTTTTTAGGGGCCGAGAAGTTTATAACTAAGCGCGCAAGACGCAAGATTCCTCTGGTAATAGCAGTAACCGGTAGCCGAGGTAAGTCCAGCGTTGTGCGTTTAATTGCATCTGGGTTGTCAGCGAGTGGGCAGCCTATTCTTGCTAAAACCACGGGCTCCCGAGCATCTCTGATATTGCCTTCAGGAGACGAAGAGGTTTTGACAC
>Ga0080004_1117097_pt1 | contig 14055 bp, 17 predicted proteins | sample WasSprMetagenome_FD_69207 | JGI IMG/M metagenome (GOLD analysis project Ga0080004, IMG submission 69207) | Sulfidic aquatic microbial communities from Washburn Spring, Yellowstone National Park, USA - WS (SPADES assembly) (version 2) | ecosystem: Environmental > Aquatic > Thermal springs > Hot... | reverse complement strand
TAGACATATTCACAGGCCCAACACCAATACTATACCCACTAGCAGACTCAATATGGATTAAGATACAAGTGAATGGAGCATCAACAACCACAGGCATAGCAATAAACCCCAGCATCACAGTTGCAACTATGAAGCCAGACTTCACGCGGAGGGAAATAGTGGAGGGTCCACTAGTAACGGAGACCGGTGCAATAATAGCAACAGTGACAGCAGTTATCCTACTACTAGACTACTTCTTTAGAGCCAAAAACCAATAATTAGGAAGGACTATGAGGATTCAGTGGCTACACCTATCAAATCTAATCCAATTAGAGACAATCCCCTCTGGGAGCTCTGGGACGTCTTCAAGGTCTCTCTCAATCTTACTAAGCAACTCTTCAGCCTCCAAGCGAGACACGGTCTCCTCAATGAAGCCCCTTATCAACATACTCCAGTTAACATTGCTAAACTTCTTCATCTTCTCTCTCAATTCCCTGGGAACTCTAACACATATAATACTAGGCACGTAGACCCCGTAAAACAATAATGTACTACAGGGATATAAATACGTTGACTCGATACATGATACTGCACTGTATTCACGAGATCCCAGCAAGTAGCAGGAGTATATTGGCAGGGGAAGAGTATTGGGGAGTGCCAGTAGTCTGGGGCTTTAAGCCCGCGTTAAGTATACTCACCTCGTCTTACGCGTGGTTACAGCAATGAATAAGGGTCTTTGTATTAAGTGTTTAATGTACTCAAGTTTATTTAATGCTTTGTTATCAGTGCTGTCCCTTGTGTTAATGATTACTGGTCTACTACGCTACAATCCATTATTGACGGGTAAGGTTACCTATGATTACTTCGTCTGGGCTTCAACAATACTCTCCCTTATATCAGTGTATGGTGAGTTGAGGAGACTGCGGGACAAGCCACTATACTCAACTATCCTACTACTAGTTGTTGGTGGAGTATTTGTTGTTGAGGGTAGATTGGTGAGTATACTCTACAATTATAGCTACATGCTCGGGTACTTCAACGGCCTCATTGGATCCATGTATACTTTAGAGGGTTTCACGTGGTCTCTCCTAGTGCTCGCTGGGTCTTTCATAGTTGCACTCACAAACGTTCTCCACGCTGTGCTGGGTGGTGTAGTATTTGTTAAACCACAGCCACGCCTAATAGACGCTTACACTGGTTTAACAGCGATAGCACGATACGTGGCGAGGGTTTTCGAGAAGCATGTAGTGCTCGTGGCTCTTGCTGTGTGGTTAGTAGCGTTCACCTATAGGTTTATACCTGAACTCCACTACTGGCCTTGGCTCATTGGCTGGGATACACCTGAGTATGCTGCCCACTTAATGGATTACGTTGAGAGATTGAATCCGTTTACAAGCTACTACTGGATGGGTGGATTGAGGAATACTCCCCCGTTACTAGTAGTATTGTTATCCCCGTTCACGTTGATCACTGATGCCTGGACAATATTTAAAGTATACCCGAGTGTGGCTTATGGGCTTCTCGCTGCTTTGTCATCGTTGATCACGGTAAGGGTTTACAAGAGGAGTTGGCGTGTAGGGTTGCTCGCAGGCTTGTTCACAACACTGTATATCCTAAACCTCAGGATATCCTGGGATTACCAGAGGCAACTACTGGGCTCAATCGTAATGCTTGCAACTATACTATTGCTCGAGGAGTGGGGTGTTGTGCACGGCTTCAAGCAATCAATTACTGCATTAATGATGCTTACTGCCTGCGGGTTAAGCCACGAGGTTATAGGACTCGCTGGCTTCACTCTATCACTGGTGCTAATGTATCATGGTTTGAGGAAAGGGAGCAGGCATAGTGTGTTCAGCGGGTTAATGGGGGCCGTGGTTAATGCCCTGCTGGAGACCTGGTATTGGCGTAAACCATATAGTTTTATTGAAGCTGTTGGCGTGTTGCCACCCGGGTTAACCATGAGCTTCGAGTACTCTCAGGTAGTCTCATACCTTGTGGCAGGCTATGGCTTAACACTGCCATTAGTGCTCATAGCTCTCGCTAAGCATGGGAAGCCGTATATTGCATCCACTGTAACAGTCCTACTCCTCGCTGGTTTATCACCACTCATAGCACCCTACTCATCCGTTGCCACGTGGTATAGGTTCTTGATTGGCGCTGCACCATTAGCGAGCACTCTGAGCATTATAGGGCTCGTTGACTCCATGAGAAACAAGTGGATTACACTATTATACTTGGTTATCGCTTCACTACCAGGCCTCGCTTTCACATATGGCTACAACTGGTCATTTGACTACACGCGTGCACTGAGAGAATTCCCCTCAACATTAACCCCTGCTCCAGCTGACGGCAAGCTGCTTGAGACACTGAGCTTCTTCAAGAACAATGATTTCACAGGAAACACAGTTATAGTAGCGCATCCAGACTACGCTAGATATGTGCACTTAGCAATTAGAAACCCCGATCCATCGAGGCTTATCTGGACATCCTTCGCTACAAACGAGACAATATGCAGGATCACGGAGTCCACTGGGGCTAAAGAAATAGTACTAGTAGCCGTGAAAATACCGGACGCAAACACCACTATGTACAAGTGCTTATCAGACATAAAACCAGTTGACGAGGAGCACCCATGGATACTAATAGCACGAGTAAAAGAGAACATAGAAACAAATACCACGATGCGAGAAACATTAAGTAATTAAAGCAATCAATACAATTATAGCATTACGGCGACAACCATGCCCATAGTACACGTATACGTGTGGAGTGGGGTATCAAGAGAGGCTAAGGAGAAAATAATCAAGGGCATAACAAGGGTATTCGAGGAGCTTGGAATACCAGGGCATGCAGTAGAAGTATTGATACATGAGGTGCCTAAGGAAAACTGGGGTGTTGGGGGAGAGCTGGCCAGCGAGAAGTTCAAGGAGACAAGGCCACCGTAGCCTAGATCCGTCATGCCTCTTGATATATTATTGATTATGGCGATTGGGCTAGCGCTAATACACTTCGGCTTCCCACTAGCATACTACTGCTACTTGAAGAAGCTGTGGCTAAATAGGCCCTGGGATGTGAGGGGTGATTCTGAGTATAAGCCTAGGGTATCTATCATCGTACCGACATATAATGAGGCTAACTTAGTTAAGCAAAAATTAGATAATATTGCCTCTCAGGATTACCCGAAGGACCTCGTAGAGATCATTGTTGTCGACTCTGCGAGCACTGATGGAACATTAGAAGTCGCTAAAGAGTGGATTGCTGGTCATAGAGATGTTAAAGCTAAGCTGATTGAAGAGAATGTTAGGAGGGGTAAAGCTCACGCTCTAAATAAAGCACTAGAAGTTGCTATGGGGGATGTAGTTGTTATTACAGATGTTGACTCGACATGGCCATCTAGAGATACACTGGCAAGTGCTTTGTCGTGGTTTAGTGATCCACTAGTAGGCGCAGTTACGTGTCTCAAAGTGCCAACTAGAGGGGGCTTTATTGGTGTTGAGAGGGGTTATAGAGACTACTACAACGTCGTTAGGCTTGGTGAGAGCAAGAGGTTTTCAACACCGGTATTTCACGGAGAGCTGGCGGCTTTCCGTAGAGACCTCCTCGTTAAGCTGGGCGGGTTTCCAGTGGATATTGGGGCTGATGATAGCCACACAGCTACGTTGATAGCGATCAGTGGTTTTAGAGCGATAGCGGTCGATAACGCTCTCTGCACAGAGCTAGTCCCGGGGAGGGGGTATCACATGTGGAGAATTAGGAGAGCTCAACACCTAATACAACACTTCGCCAAAGCCCTGGGCTTACTATCAAAGGCTCCAAGAGAGTTCAAGCCTATTTTATTGGCTGAGGTATGGCTACACCTCTTCAACCCATGGCTACTACTAGTAGCAACAACAATCCTGCTATACAAAGCATTGATGGGATCGCTGACAGCATTAGCATTGCTAGTAATAGGGTTAGCACTACTCATACTCAAGCCATACAGAACATGGGTAGCGACACAGGTGTACCTAATCACAGCAAGCGTTAGGAACCTGTGGACAAAGGAGATTGCTTGGGAGAAGCAGGGGAAGAGCTAGCGATGTTGCTAGGAAACCTTACTAGTTGGTTAACACTGTACAAGAATGTAATCAGTCGAGTTCAAGTGAGTTGATATGGCATTTCATGAAGCTAGTGAGAAGGCTCTTCAGCATTTAGAGCTCGCTGAGAGATTCCTGTCTGAGGGTAGAGAGCTTATTGATAAGGACCCTGTTCAAGCTAGTGAGAAGCTCTACAAAGCTACTGAGGAAGCTGTGAAAGCTATTGCCACAGCCCTTAAACTGCCTGAGGCCGAGGAGGCTACTAAGAGGGGTAGGTGGACAACAGGTCTTCTCGAGAGCGCCGTGGTGAACTTTATGAGGAGACTCGAATTAGACGGGCTTTACCACTGGTGGGATTCTGCATGCAAGCTACATGTAGATGGCTTCCACGAGGCGAAGCTGAGAAGCGATGATGTGAAGTTAAGGCTTAGAGATGTAGAGGCACTAGTCAACCTAGCGAAGAAAGTGCTCAAGGCGTGAAGCACTCAACACACAACATGGATTGCGTAGGCAGTAAAGCCTTCTATACCCCTAAACAAAGCCCTCATCGGTGCCACTGAAATGGGCCTTATTTGGATTGACGCCATTATCAGGAATCCCTTCACAAATAGAGCTGTAGCTGTTAAAGCCCTTGTAGGTACTAGTGCCACCCTCAGCGTAGTCCTCTAGAAAAATTGCTAAAGAGCTCCAGCTACCAGTAATAGGTGGGAGAAGAGTAGCGACAGCCAAGGGGGTTACAGAGCTCGATGAATGCATAGGTATTGTAGAATTCATGGATAGAAAGGCATATTCACACATACTCGTATCAGACGTCGTAGACGTTACACTCATAGGTGCAGTAACACTCGAAACCCTAGGCCTCGAAGCAGACCCAGTCACAGGAAGGCTTAAGGAGTCCAAGACATACCTACTCTAAAAGACATAACAATGAGGATACTGTTCATAGCACTCTACTACCTACACGTAGGCGGTATAGAGTACGTTGTTAAATCAGTTATAGAGAAACTCACTAAAGCAGGTCACGAAGCAAGCATGTCTGATGTAAAACTTTAATAGGGATCCCAAGGCCTCGTGTACCTCGTTATAATCTTTATAATGAAGCTATAAAGATCCATATAAGGTCTTAGGTAGGATGTAGACGTTGAAGATAGTTCACGTGTCTACGCTCTTCTCTCCATTTGTTGGGGGTCTTGAGATAGCTGTTCAGAGGGTGGCCGAAGAGCAGGCAAAGCTAGGTCATGAGGTATACATTATTACCTCTAATGCCTATGCTGAGGATAGGTCAAAGATTGAGGAGGAGCTTATGACTATCGTTAGAGTTGACTCTTGGAAGAATCCCTATCCCTATCTCATAGTCCCAAGGGAAATCCCTAAAGGTATCCTTAGGAAAGCTGATGTGGTATTTGGATGGGGTCACTCATACTACTTTGTATATAGGATAGTCAAGAAAGCTAAAGTAGAGTTCAAAAAACCTATTATACAGTACTTTATAGGCGTTGATTATTTAAAATACCACTATAATCCATTAATTAAAACAATTGGATATACCTATCAAAAAATACTAACAAAGCACTTTGTAAAAATAACAGATTTAGCTCTTGTAACTAATAACTATGAGAAAAGGCTGCTGAAAGAGAGGTATAATTTAGATGCTATTGTAATACCACATGGTATTGATGAAGTTTACTTAAAGTTGCCCAACATTGCCGAGAACTTTAGGAGAAAATATGGTGTTGAAGGGGAAATTATAGCCTTTATTGGTAGAATACATTCAACCAAAGGATTAGACTTACTAATCAAGGCATTTACAGGGGTAGCTACAAAAATGCCGAATACAGTTCTCGTTATAGCTGGCTCTGGAGATGAGAAATACTTAGAGAAATGCATGAGGCTTGCTAAGAGATTAGGGGTGAAGGAAAGAGTAAAATATGTAGGTCGTATTTCCGAAGAAGATAAGATAGCACTTATAGACGCCTCCAACATTATAGTTCTTCCAACTAAACATGCAGGCGAGAGCTATCCTTTGCTACTAAACGAAGTTTTAGCAAGAGGAAAAAAGCTGATTATAACAAAAAGCAATATAGCATCTAAATGGATTGAAGAACTGGGCATCATACGGGTAGTCAATAGTGAATCCCATGAGATAGCGAAAGCAATTATAAACGAGTTAATGTATAGCGAAAGCAAAGCTAAATGTAAATATAATGTCTTAACATGGAGAGAAATAGCTAAAAAGTTACTCGTGATTTATGAGGAGTTATTAATGAGAAGAGTAAGGAAATAACATGAGCATTACTTTTTCAAACGCGTTAATATTATTTGCCATAGGATTTACTATGATCTATTTATTTCTTTCGATATATAGCCGAGATGTGAGAGAATCTCCTATGATTAAAAATCTAAAGGCCTTAAAGATACTTAAAGTAACTATTATTTCACTTGGTTTATCTGTCTCTGCTCTCACACTATGTACAAACTGGTTTAAAGATTCTCTATGGTACATTACAGCTATAATTATTTTAACTATTTTAATATTTCTCATTATAATCAACGGCGATAAAGTCTCGGCATTAATTTCTTTGCTATCACTTCAAATAACACTTCATTTTGTTCCGATTCCTAAGCTAGACATGATTATTCTCGAGGAGGGAAGTGAAATGACTGCTTGTTTAGCTAGAAGCGGGTTTTGGGATCCTATTTGTGCACATAATCCAAGTTATAATCCCTTTCCTGTGGTGGCATCTATTATAACAATACTTTCACAAGTAGTAGGAGTAGAATGGTATCGCTGGACAACCGTGCATATCCTATTTTATATCCCCTTCTACATAGCTTACGATTTATTATTGATAAACTTCAGCAGAGCTTTAATAGATAATTGGAGAGTTAGTTATATATCAGTATATTTGATAACTATAACCCCAGAGACATTTCTGCATGGACATAGTTATCAATGGCTCGCTAACTTATTAAACTTAACATGCCTATACATCTTCATTAAAATACTACGCGGATCTCTACATAGAAGTACAAGTATAGTTTCAATAATCATAGCATATTTAACAGCTATATTAACTCATGCGACAGCCATGAATTATCTTCTTGTTCTGCTTAGCATAATAGTAACTTATCATATTACAACAAGAAAATATAACTTTGTTATCTTAATTAAAGACGTCATTAAAAATAAGGGATTTAGACTTATATCAAATATAGCATTAGCAATTTTAATTGTCGCAACTTCAATTACGTTTATAAGGGCAATATATACATACAATTATGAAAAATATATTGTAGGCTCACTGATTGATTTTATAAGGACATTTATTTCACCAGAGATCTTTGGAGAAAAAGCTTATAGACCTCTTTACGAGCGAACTAATGTAAATCCTATTCAAGCATATGTATGGAGCTTAGCAATAGCTATAGCCACAGCTGATATTCTTTACGCTATATTAAAAAAAGATTTAGAAACCTTAGATCTAGCTTTATTTATAGGATCTACTCTGATATTAGCTCTTGGTTATATATACGTTTTAATAACACCGGGCACGCCAACCACAGCATTATATAGAGGAATGTATACAGCCATCCCATATATTATTCCAATAGCTTCACGAGGGCTTTACAGGACTTTAGAGAACTCCAGAATAACCTTAATCATATCTCTTATTATCTTGGCACTAGCAACACCTATCGCCTCCCAGGATCCTGGGATCAATTTTAAAATTTATGAACAAATTAAGGGGAGCCAGACAATTGAATATACTATTAGTGATTATATCGAAGCTCTAATACTATATAACACGATCTCACGTACATACTCGGGAAGTTCAACCATGGTAGAAGATAGGTGTCTTTTCATTAGTGAAAGGTTATATAAAGCGTCACTACTAACGGCTGCCAGAGGATATTTAGGTGTGGAATATAGGTCACCTACTATTGATGTATTAAACATGTTGCGTCTCATTAATGGAGATAGTCTTTTAACTAGAATCAAAATATTAGAACGATCTTCAACTGATATACCCTTTATACCCTTGGTATATCATAGTAGTACAAACATGATCTTCTGTGAATGGTAATGTTACTTACAATCGGCATACCGACAAAGAACTCCGAGAAACATATAATGTATGCTTTAAAGTCTATAGCAAGGCAGATATTACCAAAAGACTTAGAAATAGAGATAGTAATAGTAGATGGCAACTCAAATGATAAAACATTAGAATACATCAAAAAAGGCTTTCACATCATTAAAGAATCTCTAGGAACAAAGCTTACGGAAACTAAAGTACTATTTGAAAATGTTGGAAGAATAGGATATGCCAGAAACATGATCGTGATGAATTCGCAAGGAGATTGGATTTTATGGCTTGACTCAGATAATGTCATCGAAGAATATTATATATGGAAGTTTTGGCATATGATCCATGGTTCAGAAACTGGTGTAGCCGTAATTTATCCTTTAAGAGTTATACCTATTGCTAAAAATTTTATGAGTAAAGCTATGGTTTGCTATTTATATTCAACTTTACCCAAAGTTAATGTAGACCTTCATGAAGAAGAACAATTACCTGTCACAGCAATGCAAGGAGTTTTTACACGAAGAAGTGATATACTCGACATAGGAGGATTTGATAATAGATTGAAAGCAGGCGAAGATATAGATCTATTTTTAAAACTCAAACAGAAAGAATATATCTTCAAACAGTTTAATGGTAAACTATACGCTTTTACCAAAGATTCTCTTCGATCATGGTTGCATCAAGCCATTATTTGGGATTATTATAAAACCATAATTCAGCAAACATATAGTATCGAAAGAAGAGTTAATGGAAAAATAGATCTATATCAGGATCTATTTAGAATTTTTGAGAATTACATATTATCAGCGGTATATGGAGGTCGTTGGTGCAATACTTCACAAATTCTTATGACGCCCCTATTATTCATATTACGTAAACTATCATTTTACTTAGGCAGAAGACTTGCTCTTTATGATTATAAAAGAAGGTATTTAAGATGATCTCTGATAACCCAAAAATAAGTATTATTATACCTGTTCATAATGAAGGTGAAAATATAATTAAAGTTCTTGAGTCTGTGAAAAACGTTAGCTACTATAATAAAGAACTAATTATTGTAGACGACTCTGACGACATTATAACAAGCAAACTCGTAGAAGAATGGATCGAGAAAAAAGCTCATAACGAACATCACGTAAAGTACTTAAAATATGAGAAGAGGCTAGGAGTCTCAAGAGCTAGAAATATAGGTATAGAACATGCAAACGGTGAATTCATATTTCTGCTTGATGCCGATGTAATATTAAAAGAAGAAGCTTTCCTAGAAGCTCTCAAAACGTTAAAAAGCGATCCTGAGATCGGGGCCGTATCAATATTATACCTACACGAAAACCCTAGTATTTTAGAGAAAATATATGCCTCACGATATATCGGCAGAATAAAGAAAGGCTCCTTAGCTACAGGTGCTGTGATTATCCCGAAAGGTGTTATAGAAAAAGTAGGTTATTTTAATGAATGTTTAGGTTATCCGCATCAAGTTTATGAAGATTGGGAATATGGTGTAAGGATCAATAGGATGGGCTTTAAAACATATATTGATGGGAGAGTAGTATTAACACATCTCCCTAAGTCAACATCTATAATAGTGACTAGCGACAAAACTTTGTATTTCATTTTATTCAGGTTAAGAGAGTATATCTCAAGTAAAAGAGCTGAGGCATTGTTTAGAGTTTTAATTTCAGGAAATTTAAAGCTAAAACTTGAATACTTACTATATGCTATAAGTTCATGGATTATATTGTTGCTACCATTTATGTTAGTGGTATTCAATGCATCATTACTTTATAAAGCAGTACCACTTATAATAGCATATCTTATTATGTGGCTCATTTATTACCTTTTCGATTTCGGTTTCTCAAGATTTAAAGAAGCTCTACTGTTTACATATTTCTCTTTAATATCAAGACATGCAAGAGCCTTAGCGCTGACATTATGGTTTCCTGTAACTGTTATCAAGTTAAGAAGAAAATGTTAAAGTGTAAACTTAGGCCCGTTGTAGTGTTGACTTTCGATGATGGAACATTCATGCAGTATATCGTTATAAAATTGGCTAAAATGATCTTCGACATAACTAGCACATTATTTTTAATAACAGGTTTATCAGTACATCCTCACACCGGCGAGATGTTATTAATATCGCAATCAGAGAAAGTAAAAGAGTTAGCTAGATTAGGTGTTGAAATAGCCTCTCATACTCATACGCACAGAGATCTTACTGCGTTAAGTATCGAGGAGGTTGAGGAAGAGCTAATAAAGTCCAAGCTCTTCATTAAGAAAATTACGGGTATCATCCCGGCTGGCTTTGCATATCCATATGGTCGATACAACGATCTTGTACGTAAATACGTCCTCAAACATTATAAATATGCGAGGGTATACGACTTTAAAATTAATACTGAATTATCTGATTTAAGCACTATTAGTAGTATAGGTGTAGAAGCTCTTAAAGTTATAACATATTTAGTTTACTGGCTACTAAAAATGCGTAGAACGCCTAATGTTGAAATCAAAAGAAAGATGCTAATTGTATTAGTATTTCATAGCCCAAAGGCGTTTATTGATCTATTTGTTATAGTCTTAGCTTTTATGTTTATAGTTTTTTTGAAAATTTTCGGTGGAGTGCTTTTCTTAACGTTGAAGGATGCCATTAATACTTTGTCTTATGGACGGTGTTAAAAAATCTTTGTAAAGAGGGTGGCAGTTACGAACCCTACAGTTACTATCGGCATTCCTATGTATAATGCAGAAAACACTATTAAATTATGCCTAAAATCAATAATCGAATCAGATTATGACTTAGATAAACTAGAAATAATAATTGTCGATAATTTCTCTACAGATAACAGCATAAAAGCGGCTGAATCTCTGCTTTCCTCAAGTAATGTCAATTACATGATACTACGGTATAAAGGATCTTTAGGACTATTAAGACAGATAATATTAGATAAGGCTAGAGGAAAGTACATTATTTGGGTAGACGCAGATGCCATTATCAGTAGAAGCTTTATTAAAAAGCACTTAAAATTTGCTGAGAACTTAAAAGATGTAAAATTAGGCGCTGTGCTACCTATAATCCTTCCTTATAATACAGAAAGTATTTTAGCACGTGGAGTCGGTTATAAATGGGCTATTCCAACACTCAGAGCACTACTACGCTCGAGAACACCATTCCTTGGAATGCTTGGAGCATTAACCCCAAGAGAGACTTTGAAAAAAATAGGAGGATTTAATATTAGGCTTATGTCAGGAGAAGATGTCGATTTATTTTATAGAATGAAGAGATTCGGATATGAGATATTTATAAACCCAGAGGCAAAGATATATCACACTATGCCTACTAGACTACGTCAGATAATTACTCGTGCATATAGGTTATCATATTATTACCGGTTTTATTTTTCTTGGGATTTTCACCATATGATAACAGCTCCGAGCACTAATATAATTTCTGCTACTCTCCACATGTTATATTGTTTAAAGATAGTAAAAGACGTGAGCTGTTTTACATTGCCTTTCATATCATTTATCGAAGAAATGATTTCGATCATTGCTACGCTCTCTTCATTATCTAAGAGATGCAGTTCAGACCTTTTATGGGATATTATCAATGATGCCTAAGGTCTCCATAATCATTTTAACATATAATGCGGCATCTACACTTGGTCAAATATTTGATAAAGCTGTTTGTAGTGCTCTTAGTCAAGACTTAGTCAAGATTACCCAGATATCGAGGTAATAGTAGTGGATAACGACTCTTCTGATAATACATCCGATTACGTTAAGACGAGGTATAAAGATAAGGTTATGACCGTCAAACTCCTGAAAAATTATGGTTATTGTCTTGGGAGTAATTTAGCATTAAAATATGTAAGTAGTGATAGCAAATATATCCTTTTTCAAAACCCTGATGCTATTTTGGCGAAAGACTATGTCAGAAAACTTATCGAAGTCTTAGAACAGAATCCCGATGTAGTAGCTATTCAAGGACTTGAGGTTCATCCTAATAAAAAGTGGCTGAGAGTCGGGGGATTTCTGAACACAGCCGGCTATTCTGTTGGTATCCTACCTCGGCAAGGTGGTATAGCCGGCTGTGTTCAGAAATTCTGTTCGCTTTTGGGCAGCTCTCCTTGTTAGAAGAAATGTTTTTGAGGCTGTTGGCGGCTTCCCTCCTGAGTACTTCTTGTACTATGATGAAGCTGATCTAGGTATCAGGCTTAGGGCTTTAGGGCTTAGAGTTCTTGGATGTGTTAATACAGGCTATATACATTTTATTCAAGGCACGGTTTCGAAGCTTCATGGTTTTAACCCTGTTATACTCTACTTTAGTAATAGAAACAGATTATTAACGATCTTGAAATATTTCTACGGTTCATATTTACTTAAAGCATTAATACTTAATATGATAATTATGCTTACACATTTCATTAAAGGTCCTGCTATAAGAAGAAGAATTATCATGCATGTTTTCATAAAAGTTTTTACTAAGCATATCAAACGTGCTATTAAAGTCCGAAAAATATATGTTAGAGCTCTAAAAAAGAAGAGAATTCTCGAGGAATTTCTTAAGCCATGGCCATAGCACATATTGCTGATAAAGGTATTGTACCTTGAAAATCGCTTTGATTAGAAGAACTCATATAACGTATTTAGATGGTGTTAACAGGTTTATTGCACTCGTAGCAGAGGGCTTGAGGAAGCTTGGTAACGAGGTGGAGATCTTTAGCTGGTGCTATAGAGATGTTGACAAAGGGAGACTAGAGGAGTGGTTCAAGGAGATTCACGGACTAGACATTTCAATACCTATTTACACGCTTCGTAAAGAACCTTGCGAAGATGATTCATGGATTAGGATAGCTCTTGTCTGGTTCTTTAAAGGCTCAGCAATGCTTCAAGAAAGTGAATTCGATGCTACTATTGTGAATGGAGTTGTTTCTCTTAGGTTTAAGCCTAAGATGGTTGTAATACATGATCTAGGACCATTATATGCATCAAATAAGCTTTATTCTCTACTTGGTAAGATTATCTTAAAAAGTTATGACGAAGTTATTTGTGTTAGTACAAAGACTCAGCAAGAGCTATATACAGCTCTTAAACTTCCCTGCAAAGTCATTCCCATACCCCTGAAACTAAGTGCCTATAAGCCTCGAAGGTTAGATAAACGTGAAAACGTTATTGTGCATATCGGTACAAGACCCGTTAAAAATCCTCAGGTTAGCTTAGAAACCATTAGAATTTTGAGGGAGAAGGGCTTTGATATTAAGCTGGTCATGATAGGCTCGCTCATACAATACCCAAGGACCGACGCCGTTGAATACGCATTTGGCGTAACCGAAAAAGATAAACTAGAATCACTATGCAAAGCGAAGGCATTGATTCTTCCATCAAGCTATGAAGGCTTTTCGTATGTAGCTCTGGAAGCCATGGCGTGTGGGACCCCCGTAGTAGTCTCAAACGCTGTGCCAGAAGAGGTTGTTATCAACAACTTCAACGGCATCAAGGTATGCAGCTTTAACCCCAAGGACTATGCAAATGCCTTGGAGAAGCTGTTAACAGATGAAGAGCTGTGGCTAAAGCTATCCAGGAACGGTCTTGAATTCGTTAAACAGTTTGACTATATAGAGATAGCTAAGAGGTACGCTAACATTATTAGTGAATTGCTATGAATGCTAGAGAGGCTTTGCTAAGCGTTAAAGAAATTGTTGAGAGGTTTAGCGATTCAAGGGCTGTTCATAGCTATTACTTTGAGTTTGGTAGGAGGTTAGAGGTTCTAAAGCTTGTTGAGGAGCACTGTAAGCAGGGCTCAACGATTCTGGATCTCGGAGCACAGCCTTACATAATCTCCTGCGCTTTGAGGAAGATGGGATACAATGTCCTAGCATTTGATGTTGACCCAGGGCCTTATATGAGGATTG
>Ga0080004_1135735_pt1 | contig 14059 bp, 12 predicted proteins | sample WasSprMetagenome_FD_69207 | JGI IMG/M metagenome (GOLD analysis project Ga0080004, IMG submission 69207) | Sulfidic aquatic microbial communities from Washburn Spring, Yellowstone National Park, USA - WS (SPADES assembly) (version 2) | ecosystem: Environmental > Aquatic > Thermal springs > Hot... | reverse complement strand
CTCTTTCAATTCTCTTATTGAGATTCTTTAGGATATGACGATCTTTGCTTCCTTTGCTAATCCAGCTTTCAATTCTCTTATTGAGATTCCAACTCTCCCATAGATTTCTAAAGCGTTTTGGATCGGTGGTTACTTTCAATTCTCTTATTGAGATTCTCGAAGCATGAGCCTAGACAAAAAATATGATGTATTCATATGCTTTCAATTCTCTTATTGAGATTCTGCCAATGCAAATGCCACAGCAAACGCCGACACAACTATTAACTTTCAATTCTCTTATTGAGATTCTGTGGCTGGGGGCATTTGGAACCATTTTGCAAAAAAATTCTTTCAATTCTCTTATTGAGATTCTAATATATAATGTATTAAGTAACTAAGAAAAATGATGACTTTCAATTCTCTTATTGAGATTCAAGAAAGATTTAAATATTAGATTGTCAAACAATTTTTTACTTTCAATTCTCTTATTGAGATTCAATTAAGATCGTTCAATCATGTGATCGTTTAACTGATTCTTTCAATTCTCTTATTGAGATTCCGGAAAGGAATTGCTTAAGTCAAGCGACATTGTGGTTTTAACTTTCAATTCTCTTATTGAGATTCTTGAGTAGTCTACGCCGTGTGGTACAACCATAACCTTGTCTTCAGGTCTTTCAATTCTCTTATTGAGATTCGTTGAACCATTTTTCGTATTCGCTTTTTGTTTGGAATAGTCTTTCAATTCTCTTATTGAGATTCAACAACACTATTCCTCAACCCATTCACAGCAACAATACTCTTTCAATTCTCTTATTGAGATTCAAAAAGCAAAATGCAGTGGAGACTAACAAGAACAACAGAAGACTTTCAATTCTCTTATTGAGATTCCCTAAACGATGATGATGAATGGAACCAGATAATAGTACTTTCAATTCTCTTATTGAGATTCCTTAACCACCGATCCAAAAAGGTTTAGGAACTTATGGGAGTCACTTTCAATTCTCTTATTGAGATTCACGTGGCTTTGCAGGATTGCTTACATCAAGTGTGCTTAATGGATCTTTCAATTCTCTTATTGAGATTCACAATTTATGGGAACAATATCATACAAACATGGGGGAAGAGTCTTTCAATTCTCTTATTGAGATTCCAAAATAACACAATTTTATGTTAGTGTAAATATAAATGCAAACTTTCAATTCTCTTATTGAGATTCTTAACGTTTCTTTTTTCACATATTCTTCCAATCATATTGTACTTTCAATTCTCTTATTGAGATTCGTTGGGTAAACTTAAGTTGGAGGGTGTAAGTGAATATTTGCGTATCTTTCAATTCTCTTATTGAGATTCTCCAAGTGGAACCATGAATAGTTCGATGGCTGATGGACTATCTTTCAATTCTCTTATTGAGATTCCGAGGGGTTTTCTTCCTCTATTTTGCTTTTTCGGTATTTTTGCATTTAAATTTTACTTACCCCTCTTCGGCGCCCATTGAATTGTATGGAGTTGATGATTCTGCGCCGAAGTGAAGTGGAAGTACCTTTATTTCCATTGAATTTTAAGCGTCTACTATTTTATTCTTCCTCTTCTATCTTTTCTTTTGGTGTTATGTATCTTATCATTCCTAGTCCTGCAGTTCTCCTTACTCCCATGTTTGTTATTTCTGCCATTTTTAGTAGTGTTGCTACTGTTTTTGCATGTTTTTCATTGTATAGTTCTTCCCTCACTACGAATCTCACTGTACCCATGAATCCCACTATCCACTTATTTGTTGTTGGATGTTCGTATAGGCGTACTGTTTTTATGCCTGGTTTTGGGAATCCTGCAATCATTATTGCGTTTTCAGCCCACCTAACTGCTCCCTCAACGTCTAAGTGTACGTCTGAGAATTTAGACCATATTCTGGCAATATTCCTAAACATTAATGATGGTAATGGCAATGGAACTAGCATACCACTACATTGAACAGCATATTTACATGGCTTCTCAACCTTCTCACCACCCCTAACCCTAACAGTATACTCAACATAATATGGACAGTATTGACAGCAATCGAATATGGAGCGCCTAAAAACAGTTGGAGTCAAGAATCTTATGGCAAACTTGCTTGGGAGAGGCTCAACATTAGAAGCCAAATCAGAAAACTTACAAGTATTAATTGCTACACCAATAACCTTAGCCTTAACATTAACCAAATCAACCTCCAAATTAGACTTGAAGAGAGCCTCCTTAAAAATCGTGGACAACTTCTCATCCATAATGGAAAACGAAACATTAACAATGGAGCGAGCTGGAATAGAACGATAAACAATCCTACTAGAAGGATACTCAAGAAGGAATGGAGTTGCAGACCAAGGAGCCAACCTCCTAGAGGAATGCAACTCCTCAGCAAAACCCTCATCAACCAACTTAACCAAACTATAAAAGAGACCACAAGAAGCAAAACCAGAAAAACTCTGAAAAACAACAGGATCATCAACAGCAATCCTAAGCGTAAAGGAGGATATCGAAGACATAATTTAACCTCCAACTAACTTAGCTAATAGCTTTCCGCGTGGAGTTAATTTCAAAACTATGGACTTATTTACTCTTTCCCGCTCAATATAACCCATTTGTACTAGTTTCATTTGAATATTGTGAAATGATGAAGGAGGAAGTTTAAATTTCTTCCTAAGAATCGGGGCTTCGATAGGTCCGGAAAGTAAATGTTTAATTATTTCTTTTGCTAAGGAGGGTAATTCTCTAAATTCACGTAAATCTTCTGGTCTTATTTCGGGAAGTTCTATCACTTTTTTCCTATCTTCAGTTTCAAGCTCTATGGTAATTTCTGGATGTTCTGCAAAAAGTGTGGCAAGATAAGTTAGGATAACTATTGCCCTCATACCACCACTTAGATTAACTATGCATTTCTTTCCCCTTTCACTTTCTATAGCATTTTTCAATCTAGTTATAGAATCAACGGGATCTTCAAGACTTATATACATTTCATCAATTTCAATGTTTTTAGCATAACCTAAAATGAAGGATTTCAGATCACGTAAAGCGGCTTGACTTCTTTCATCACGTTGCTCAGGTAAAATGACTACTATTTTATCTCCCTCACTTAAGCCATAACGTAATATTGATGATATTACAGGAGCTTCTGTCCAACCAAATGTAATAAAGAGTGTTTTCTTATACATTCAAATCATTATAAAGTATATTTCCTTGTAATATATAAGTATTTCTGAAAGATTCCAAAAATTAATGTAAAATTGTGAAATTTTCATAAGCCTAATTGAAAAGAAGATTTATATATTGCCAATACGATTATGTAATAGGTGTTTTATTTGAGCTTGAAGGAAGAAGAAATAAAAGAGATGCAAAATGATTCTTCAAGAAACTTAGCTGATGTATTACACTATTTGATATTTCATGCTGGGAATGTGCAGCTTTATCATGAGCTTAGGTTAAGCGTTGGAGACGACTTTGGCAAATTTTCAGAGATAATTAGTCGTGCACAGCGAGAGATAATTAGGTTAATGAGGGATGAAGAACATAAAAGCTACATTTCGAAAATGAAGTGGCCAAATGAAAGTGATATAGAATGTGTTCAAAGGTGTCATGCAAAATATGGTAAGAAATACATTCAAGTACTTCTCGGAATGGCGGCTGGTACATGCCAAAGATGTTGGGATGAAAAGAAAGGAGGTGGTGAATGATGCAATTTGCCTTAACGGTTAAGTTACTTATGAATATGCATGATCTTAATAATGAGAGAGCTGAGGAGATTCGGCGAATACCATTGGTGTATTCAACAAAAGATGGTTTCAAATTAGTGGAAGAAGCTGTCGCTGTTAGCGGGGTGATGTTAAAGCATTGGCATGCTGCTTATCTTTCTGAGCGAGCGAAAAGTTTAGGGATAAATCTATGTCCTCTATGTAGACGTGGTGAAGCCATAAGATTACCGCCAGTAGATATTTTAACGAAATCCAGAAAGGAAGTTCAAGAGTGGCTTAAAGTTAGAGAAGAAGAGTTTGAGAGATACGTAGAAACTATCGGGAAGGGAAGTGAAGAAGAAATAGTAAAAATGTGCATAGGAGAGGATGTACATGGATTTTTAAGAACACAACCTCCTTTAAGGCGAGAATCCTTAATTAAATTTTCATGGCTCTTACCCATATGTATTGGGGACATGCCGACCCAATTCAGAGTAGTTCAACATACTCGAAATATTCGTGAAATTCCTGAAGAACTTCCAAGGGAACTCAAACAAATGCAAATGCCATATCCACGATCTTACGCCGATGGGATTTTTGGCTTTACTTCTGTAGCAAACTTAGATAACGTTGGTGTTTCTTTCAGTAGTGGGAAGAATGCCTTGGATGACAATGATAAGAAGAAGAGAATGAGAGCATTAATTGAAGCATTCATTCCAATGTTAACTGGTGCTTGTGGTGCTTCATTAGCTCGAGCATTGCCAGCCACCAAACCTCTTGAAGTAACAGTCATAGTTAGTAAGGAGGCAAGAGTAAGCTTTCCTGCGCCAGTACATCCTATGTATGAAGAATACTTTGACTTAAATAAGGGGATTTTTGAGAGCTTCTCTAAAGTTTTTAATGTAGATGTCACAATGTATGCTTATGGTATTGGTAAGAGCGAAAGAAAAGACAAATTCACTATTGAAATCGTTGAAAATCCCGTGGAAGCTTTTTCTAAAGCAATAGACTATCTTAATCTTTAACTTTTTGACAATGGTGGGAATCCTTGTCAGTGATATGTACTTCAACTCAAATACTCTTACCCATTTTTTCACTTGGATATCCTGAGACGGCGGAAATACTGATTTCTCACACTTTACCTTCACCACGAACATTAATAGCACTATTGGCAAAAGGACTTGGAGAAATTATGGGGTTGAAACCAGAACAGGAAATCCATAGTGCTCCAGTTAGATTGATACTTCAATGGGCACTTGAAAGTAGTTCTTATGCTTTTTCACGTCCCCTCTCGCCAGTTAAAAAGTCCTTTCAGATGTGGCGCGTAATTTGGCTTGAAAAAGAATGGGAATGGGGGCGGAAGGAAGTGGAAGGCTTACGTGATGCAGTAGAAATGGAAGTAGTTTCACTTAATAAAATTTCAGCTTATATATTCATAGACTTGAATAAAGCAAACATTTTACTAAGAAAATATTTGCCTAATTCAAATTTAACGGAAAAGGATATAGAGTCAGCACTTATGACAGTACAGTTGATAGGCAAAAGTGAAATGCTTGCAACACCAATAACCGTAAGAACATTCAATAAATTTAACATCATAGGGTCTCTAGGAAAGATTAATGTATATTGTCCCTCTGAGTGGATTAAAAAGCCTCCCAAAGAAGGCTTAGAAGAGGAAATGCTGATTCACGTAAACCTTCTTCCAAACCATATAAAAAGTGCAATTGATGAACCTAATAAAATGCTAAAAGTTAAATTGTCAGGAAGAGAAGAAATAGAGAGTAGACGTGTAAAAGCACGTTTCATTCTCCCTCTATCATTAATAAGGGAAATCTCTTATCATGGAAAGATAATTGAATACTTTAAACAAAAAGATATTGACGTTGAGTTAAAAGATGATTTCACAATAGTTGAAACGATTGATGGAGGGAAAATCCCTTTACCTAAAACGTTTCTGGAGGGATGCTAATGAGTATCCAACAATTGGAGCTAAAATATATGGAAAAAGTGAATATTTGTCTTAGAGAATTTCAGAAAAAAGCGATGGAAACATTTTTCAGCGAAGTCTTTAGTAAGGTAAAACCAAAACCTCTACTCGTACGTCTACCAACAGGTTATGGAAAGACAGTTATCGGGGAGGCACCGTTAGTTTATCAAGCAATAAATGATGATTGGTCAATTTCAAGAGGACTTACATATGTACTGCCTACAAGGGCATTAACTCATGATGTTGCGGACAGATTGTTTGGAGATTTATGTAGATTTGGTATAACCGATATTAAAGAATTGCACGGTGAATCTGATGCAACCGATTTTTACGCCGACATTTCTGTGGCAACATTTGACACCTTCCTATACGCATTCGCTAGAAGAACTCATGACTATCATTTAGAAAGACCGGCAGGAGTAATTGCTACTTCTTATGTAGTTTTCGACGAAGCTCATATGCTACAAGATGAGTATTTGTATTCTCATAACATCATGAGCAAAGTATTATCATCACTTAATGAAGCAGGTGTACCCACGATAATTATGACGGCAACCATGCCGAAAATAATTGAGAATGTAATTTTCGAAAAGACTGGAGAACCATTACGTGTACCAGATGACTTAAATGAATTTAAGGAGAACATAAGCTCTTATAGAGGTCTTATTGAAAAAGTGGAGTTTAAGCAAGGAGTAAAACTACTCGATTATTTAAAATCACCAGATTTCAGGAGTGAATTAAGGGAGAAAAAGAGAATATTGATAATTGCAAATACTGTACAGAGAGCTATAGAAGCCTTCAAAATCGTCGAAGCTATGATGGAGAAATCTTGGAAAGTCATATTATTGCATTCTCGTCTGAGACTTGACGAAAGGAAAAAGCGTGAAAATTTAGTGAGAAAACTTTTACGTGCAAAAATAAAATGTGACAAATGTCGTAAGGAAGACCTAACTTTACCCGTATATGTAGACGCTGATGATAAGGTTGTATGTAATGAATGTAAATCTGTCAACGCGAGTGAAGTTTCAAAAATCGTGCTCATTGCAACGCAAGTTATTGAAGCTGGTCTTAACGTTAGTTGTGAGTTGCTAGTAAGCGAGGTTGCACCAGCTGATTCCTTAGTTCAAAGAGCAGGTCGTTGTGCAAGGAGCGTTGAAGAAAAAGGTGGATATTGCATAATAGTCGAACCCGTTAGTTCTGAGCCATATCCGCCAAATTTAATCAAAAATACTTCCGAAATGCTTAATAAATTAAGCGATAACGAAAAGCTTTATGCACTAACATCATTAATGAAATCATATGAATTCATAAACGAATCTTATAAAGAATTCGATCCTAAGGAGATGATATGGGAAGATTTACGTGTTACTTTAAGGTATTTAGAAGGAATATATCCCTTTATCATCGACAGGACAGCTATATCAAGCGTACGAGCAAGACCAAATGCAACAGTATATCTTTTTGCTCCCATATCAGATGAAAGAATTAAAGTCTATAAAATGAGGCTTGAGGGAATAGACGAAAAGAAGCGATATAAAAAGGAAGAATGCTTCGAAACAACTCTTGAAAAATTGGTGGAGTATGTTAAAAAATTAAAGGACAATAAAGAGGCATTATTCCTTGAAGAAGAAACTGTGAAAAGAGGGATTTTTACAATGGAGAAAGTTTATTTGACTAAAAAAGAGCAGCCTGATAGATCTTTGCTTTTCGATGATGACAAAATAATTAAGTTAAGTTATGTTCGTACATCACTATTGGATACTGGCTCAGAAAAAAGTGTCCGTTATTATAAAGTTGAACTTTTGCCAATAAAGGGTGAAGAAAGCAGAGAAGGCACTCGTATTCGTAAAATTATTGAAGAAGGAACATATATCATCAATCCACGTTTCTATGATGTTAAATATGGCTTTTTAAGGTGATAGATTATGTGGTCATGCTTAAGAGAAGAAAAATGTCCTCAGAATCGTAAAGAATTTTGTGGAATTAATTCTGGAAAACCAAAAATAATATCTTATCATATTGAGTATGATGAACGAGAAAAGAAGAGGGAGGAATGCTACCTAGAGCATGTTATTCTTTGTTATGAAGAATGGGAGAAAAGGAAAAAGAGGTTCATTAACTCATTAGTTCGCCGTTTCGCATCTTTCTGCAAAATTGAAGTCAACAATGATCTTATTGTAGATATTGAAAACGGTCTTAGAATAGCAATTGCTCATCACGATGTAGGTAAATTATCGGATGAATATAGAAGTGGGAAATGGTATAGACATGAAATCATTAGTGCCCATATAGTACATGATATTCTCCTAAACAGTCTTCCACAGAGACCCTACAAAGATTTACTAAGCGCTATTCTTTCAGCAGCAACCTACCTACATCACGAGGCTTTGCAATTGTCACGTGGATGGTTTGAACTCCGTTCACCAACCTTTGACTACTTAACTAGTAAAATAGGCGATAAATCTTTTACTTTTGGAGAAGGATCCTACCAGTTTTTTGAAGCTACTAATGCAATTTATAATTTAAACAACATTTTATATAATTACAGTTTACCGGAAAGGGTTTCTGGTGAAGAAATTGTTGAAACCATTGGAAATTTCATATCTTCACTTGACAGTGCTCCTAACATAAATGCAGCCAGGTTATGCTTGGCATCAATGATGCTTTTAATTAATGAAATAGATGATGAAGCAGCTGAAAGGGGGAGGAGTTATGCAACAATATGAATACTCGATTTCGTCAACAGGAAACCTGCTTTGTGACATTTTAAGTTCTTTTGGACTCCTTGAATTACTGTTAATGTCAGATCCTCTAGCTGACGTAGAGTGTCGTCTTGGGCACTATAATATGTTACGTGTGAAGAGTGGAATTAGGAAAGAAGATCTTGAAGAAAGTATTTTAAATAACTTAATTACTTTGTCTAAAAGTGATCAAATAAAGCAAAATTTAAACTTTAAAATTAACACAGGTAAGGGTCGTGAACTTGCTTATGAGGTTTTACGTCATCTAATCGATGAACGAATAAAAAACGTTTTTTCACTAGATTCCTTTAAACCTATTAAGAAAATTGGAAAATCTAAGGAGCTGGATACACTTTATTTGTCAATATTCCCGATATATGGGAAGGGATCAAAACGTTATGATAGTACGATGATTGGGGAATCCGTAAGAGCAACCCCTGAAATCATAGTAAGCTACATGATAGGTCTTGCATTTTACACGATTTCTTGGATGGAGAAAATAGGAGACGCTATGGGCAGAATCCACCTCTCTCTATTCCCGCCAATAGGCATACTTGTACGTAAAGATTATATGAGGACTCTTCGTCGTATAGCAATTTTACATTCAACGGAGGATTCACGTTGGTACATCAATAATTGCTTAGAAGATATGCCTAAATTAGTACTTCCAATAGCGGTGCTAGTAAATCTTGATATTTCAATTTTAAGGTATTTAAGGAAGATTCATCCTCCTCAAATAATACTTTTTGACATAGAGCAACGTGGAGGAAGAGCGGCTGAAGAAAGTCGCTTATACAGAATTTATGATACAACTATATTTCTTGATTTCTTCTTAGGGCTTGGTGAACAAATATATGAAGCTAAAGAGTATATTTCATCTTTAATTAGATTGCGCGGAAGTGAGAGAATAAAGAATTCAGAAGTGATGGGCATTATAGATTCACTTTTACTAGAATTATCTTATGCCATACTTAATAGGGATAGTAACAAGTTGATTAGGGTATTATTTGAAAGTGGAAGACTTGAAGATAGAGTAGGAGGAGAATTGAAAGAAGAGTTAGTAAGGAAGATCTATAAGCCTAAGCCTGATCTCTCATATAGAATGGTTGAGTATTTACTTAAGGGACCTGAAGGTGTTAGACTATTGTAATCCTAAAGATACGATTGTATTTGCAGATTATTAATTTAAACTCATACTCACTTTCATTTTTTAATTAAAATTTGGGGGATAGTTATGTTCTTTCTTGATAGGCTTGATTTGGATAGGCGTTTTAGGCTTTTGCGTAGGGAGTTTGAGGGTAGGGGTGTTAGTGAGGAGTTGAGGGGTTGGAGTTTTGATTCTCCTCCTGTTGAGCCTCCTTCACGTTCAGTTCTTTTTAGTGTTAGTGAGTTGGCTGGTCGCTATTGTGAGTCTATGAGGGATATTTATTTGAGGCGTGTTTTGAATGTTAAGCCTCCTCCTAGTGTTAAGATGGCTAGGGGTGTGGTTTTGCATGTTGTTAATCGTGAGGTTTTGTCTATTGTTAAGAGGTTGCTGTTTTCCGGTGGGGTTAAGTGTGGTTCTGAGCTTGTCGAGAGCCTTTTACCTATGACTGGTAGTGTTGTTGATAAGGCTATTTCTGAGGCTGAGGGTCTTTTGGCTAGTCTTGGTGAGGATGTTAGAGTTCAGCTTAAGGGTGAAGCTTCAGCTTTCTTCAGATTCCTCTCCATCCAGGCTGCTGCTAGGGTTGATCAAGTGATATCTAAGTATCCGCATTCTGATGTTGATTCGATAGTTAGTATTGCTGTTCCACCCGTTGTTGAGCGTAAGGTTGATGGTAGTCTTGTGGGGTTGAGTAGGGAGCTTAGCGTAGACATTTACACTCCATTCAATGCTATAGCTGATCTTAAGACTGGTGAAGTTAGGGAGTTTCATCCATATGCTGCCACTGGATATGCATTGGCCATTGAAGCTGAGGAGGGGGTTCCAATAGATTTCGGCTTTGTGATATACGTTAAGATTGAGGGGCCAAGGTTTGTTCCAAGTTTCAGGTTGAGATACTTCGTTATAAGTGATGAGTTGAGGCGTGAATTCTTGGAGTTGAGGGATGAAGCATATCAAGTTGTTTCTGTGGGGAGGGATCCAGGTAAGCCAAGTAAATGTCCAGATTACTGTCCATACTATACGGTTTGTAAAGGTGAGAGAATTTGAAGCGTTTAGTTGTGAATGAACCTGGAATATTCCTACGCGTGAAAAGGGGGATGATAGTGGTTGAGAAGAGGGGGGAGAAGATTTTGGAAGTATCTCCATCCAACATAAGTCAAGTAGTCGTATTGACCCGTGGTGCTACAATATCCTCAGCTCTCCTAAGATTGTTGGCGAAATATAATGTGGATTTAGTGGTATATTCAGGGCTTGGATATCCACAAGCAAAATTGTCCAGCGTTAGGAGTAGTGGTTCAATTAAGTTGAGGAAGATGCAGTATAAGATTCAAGGTGAAAGGGCTGGTGCATATTTGGCTAAGAGGTTTGCTTGGGCTAAAGTTGTAAATCAAAAGGTTATTTTGCGTGAAGCTGGGAAGAATAGGAGGGATCAAGAATTATCTAGGAAACTGCTCGACATATCCAGTTCAATTTCAAACATAGCCAACATGATAATTGGAGTTGAGGGGGATAATGTTGAGGATGTTAGGAGGGAAGTTATGAGGCTTGAAGCTGAAGCTGCTGAAATGTATTGGCAAGGATTCAAAATGCTCCTACCAGAAAATGTGGATTTCCCATGTAGGAGGAAGAGGTTTGAACATCCAGAAGACCCAGTTAACATTATGCTCAACTTCTGCTATGGACTCTTAGCATCAGAAGTTTGGTTGGCTGTGGATAGTAGTGGATTAGACCCTTACGCTGGATTCCTACATGCAGATTCACCGAGGAGACCAGCATTGGTAATGGATATTATGGAGGAGTTTAGACAACCAGTGGTCGATAGAGTTGTTTTAAGGATTATTTCAAATCTGAAAGATCCAAAATCGATAATTGAGAAGGGGAGATTGAAACGTGATGCAAGATTCCAGATTGTGAAAGCATTCTCCGAAAGGCTATCTGAAACAGTAACATTCTCTGGCAGAACATTGCCATTCTCAAGTCACATATTCTCACAACCAAGGAGGGTTGCAGAATTCATACTTGAAAGATCACCGGAGTATTCACCATTCGTTTTGAGGTGAAATTTTGCAAACCCTAGTAGTCTATGATATCAGCGATGATGAAATAAGGCTAAAAGTTGGCGAGACATGTAAGAGGTTTGGTTTAGCTAGAATTCAGAGGAGCACATTCCTAGGAAATTTAACGAGCATGCAAAGGAAGGAGCTCATAGCAGCACTCAGAAGAATCCTTGGCGATGCAGATGGAAACATACAAGTATTCGTGATATGCAGAGCAGACTTAGCTTTAAGAGAGATCATAGGGAAACCATTCGAAGAATATGCCAAGAAAGAATTGCTAGTATAACTAGCATGACCAATTGAAAGTGAGAAAGTTGTCAGAAGATGAATATATGCGCCTAATACCCGTAACATGGATCAAACAATACCACTTCTGCCCAAGAATAGTATACTATCTAGGAGTTCTAGGCTTCACAGAAAGAACAACTGAAAGCATGATAGAAGGGAAGGAATTCCATTCCACAGAAGAGCGTAGAATTCCACGTAGAAAAACAGTTGCTGGTGAAAGGAAGGAAGCCGCTAAAAGATCGTGGAATAAACTCTACGTAGCTTCAGAGAAACTCGGCTTATATGGAACGATAGATGAAGTTGATGAAACAGATTATGGATTAGTTGTTGTGGAGAATAAGTTTATGAAATCCTCTAAGAAGCCTCGCCCAGGACACATTTATCAAGCAGTAGCATACGCCATGCTTGCAGAAGAAGCTCTAAACAAACCAGTCAAGAAGATCATAATTAGATACATGATTGATGGGAAAACCTTCGAAATACCAATAACCGACGACATGAAAAGACATGTGCTATGGACAATCTCAAAAATAAGATCAATAATTGAAAAGGAGAAAATTCCAAGAGAAATGAACAGTAGAAAGTGCATGAGCTGCGGCTATAGAAAGATATGCAAAGGTACATAGATAATCAACTGGAAACACCCCAATTTCCACTTCACTTCGGCGCAGAATCATCAACTCCATACAATTCAATGGGCGCCGAAGAGGGGTAAGTAAAATTTAAATGCAAAAATACCGAAAAAGCAAAATAGAGGAAGAAAACCCCTCGGAATCTCAATAAGAGAATTGAAAGATAGTCCATCAGCCATCGAACTATTCATGGTTCCACTTGGAGAATCTCAATAAGAGAATTGAAAGATACGCAAATATTCACTTACACCCTCCAACTTAAGTTTACCCAACGAATCTCAATAAGAGAATTGAAAGTACAATATGATTGGAAGAATATGTGAAAAAAGAAACGTTAAGAATCTCAATAAGAGAATTGAAAGTTTGCATTTATATTTACACTAACATAAAATTGTGTTATTTTGGAATCTCAATAAGAGAATTGAAAGACTCTTCCCCCATGTTTGTATGATATTGTTCCCATAAATTGTGAATCTCAATAAGAGAATTGAAAGATCCATTAAGCACACTTGATGTAAGCAATCCTGCAAAGCCACGTGAATCTCAATAAGAGAATTGAAAGTGACTCCCATAAGTTCCTAAACCTTTTTGGATCGGTGGTTAAGGAATCTCAATAAGAGAATTGAAAGTACTATTATCTGGTTCCATTCATCATCATCGTTTAGGGAATCTCAATAAGAGAATTGAAAGTCTTCTGTTGTTCTTGTTAGTCTCCACTGCATTTTGCTTTTTGAATCTCAATAAGAGAATTGAAAGAGTATTGTTGCTGTGAATGGGTTGAGGAATAGTGTTGTTGAATCTCAATAAGAGAATTGAAAGACTATTCCAAACAAAAAGCGAATACGAAAAATGGTTCAACGAATCTCAATAAGAGAATTGAAAGACCTGAAGACAAGGTTATGGTTGTACCACACGGCGTAGACTACTCAAGAATCTCAATAAGAGAATTGAAAGTTAAAACCACAATGTCGCTTGACTTAAGCAATTCCTTTCCGGAATCTCAATAAGAGAATTGAAAGAATCAGTTAAACGATCACATGATTGAACGATCTTAATTGAATCTCAATAAGAGAATTGAAAGTAAAAAATTGTTTGACAATCTAATATTTAAATCTTTCTTGAATCTCAATAAGAGAATTGAAAGTCATCATTTTTCTTAGTTACTTAATACATTATATATTAGAATCTCAATAAGAGAATTGAAAGAATTTTTTTGCAAAATGGTTCCAAATGCCCCCAGCCACAGAATCTCAATAAGAGAATTGAAAGTTAATAGTTGTGTCGGCGTTTGCTGTGGCATTTGCATTGGCAGAATCTCAATAAGAGAATTGAAAGCATATGAATACATCATATTTTTTGTCTAGGCTCATGCTTCGAGAATCTCAATAAGAGAATTGAAAGTAACCACCGATCCAAAACGCTTTAGAAATCTATGGGAGAGTTGGAATCTCAATAAGAGAATTGAAAGCTGGATTAGCAAAGGAAGCAAAGATCGTCATATCCTAAAGAATCTCAATAAGAGAATTGAAAGAG
>Ga0080004_1132594_pt1 | contig 14061 bp, 14 predicted proteins | sample WasSprMetagenome_FD_69207 | JGI IMG/M metagenome (GOLD analysis project Ga0080004, IMG submission 69207) | Sulfidic aquatic microbial communities from Washburn Spring, Yellowstone National Park, USA - WS (SPADES assembly) (version 2) | ecosystem: Environmental > Aquatic > Thermal springs > Hot... | reverse complement strand
TTTATCTATTATTAAATTTGGCTTTATAATAATTTTTCTTTCATATGGTTTTTCGAAAAATTCTAATCCTTTTTTTATCATTTGAAAAGGATCTTTTCCTTTAATAACTATAACTTTTGATAACATTTTTCCTAAATTTTTTATTTAAAATAAATTAAACTTTTTAAAATACTTTTATTATGATTTTATTAAACTATTTTCAATTAATAACTTGAGGTTTTAGAATGAAATGGTTAAGTGGAGAAGATAAAAGATTAACAATAATGCGTACATTAGATAGAGACTTTCAATATATAATTGAAAAAATTCCAAATATTAATACTATAAATGAGATTAAAAATCTTTATTTTAAATTTATAGAATCTGAACCTATTGATAATATTGAATATGGCTCAGCTCTTCTTCCTGAGGAAAGAATTCCGATGAAAATTTTAGATGAATTCTCAAAAGAAGATTTGAATATTCATTCAAATAAGCCACTATTGATTTTAATCGAGAAAGGATTTAGTATAGCAGCTTTAGATTCAAGTGTTTTTGACTCTGGGCCACATCTTTTTATAGACATTATTCTTGTTAATGTTGGATATTGGTATGCATGCTATGGATTAAATAATGGAGGAGATGGTTCTTATTGTAAAATATATCCCGGCTTTTTAACAAATACTGAAAAGAAAGTTGTAATAAAACAAACAGAGAAAGAAGCATTATTAAAAATTTTTAATAATATAAATTCAAGTAATCATAAAAAATTTTTATTTCTTGATGAATCATTAAACTTAGCATATACTCTTAATTTTGATAAAGAATCTAGAATTAATCTTGTCAAAGCTTTAGAAAATAATATTGAAGAAGCTATTAAAATGAATATTATTCCTATAGGAATATTTTATACTCGTGTTTCAGATATATTAAGAGGTATGTCTGCAATTATGAATAAAGACTTACAAATTTATGGGCATATACCTGACAGATTATTAATAGATAATATAATTGAAATAGGAGCTAGGACTCCTTATTTTAAAGTTTATTCTAAGCCTTTATTAGATTCAAATATCGAATTACTTGCGTTTTATTTAAAAATAGATAATGGAAATGTTTTAAGGATAGAATTTCCTGAAAAATTTAAGAATTATATCGATGATATTCATTTAGCAGTTTTAGCTCAATCAATTTTAGGTGAAGGTTATCCTTTAGCTCTTCAAAGAGCTCATGAATTAGCTGTTTTAACTAAAGATGATAGAAAAATTATCGAATTGGAAATTGCTCGTAAACTTAAAATTCCAATAATTGAGAAAACTCTTTCAAGAAAGGAGGTATCTAAAAGATGGCCAATAGCATAGCATGGCATGCACTTTTATCATCAAATGATAAAGCTATAGGTGAAGTTGCCAATGTTAAAGGCGGAATTTTCGATATTTATATTTACCCTGAATTTTATCCAAATATTAATGTTGGTAATATAATAGTTATAAATGCTGAAAAATTTAAGCTTTTGGGAATAGTATTGAAACTTGCGCATGAAACAAGATTAGGCTCTTTTACACCATTACGTAAATCTAGAAATGAAATAAATCAAACTTATCCTGACCTTGAGAGATATCATTCTTTTGTATCAACTATAGTTTATACAAGTCATTTAAATTTAACATCAGAAAAACCTGAAATATTTCATAGAAGAGCTGGTATGCCTAAATTGCACGATCTTGCATTTATAGTAAAAGAAAACGATCTTCTTGATACATTCTTTAAACCTAATGGATTATGGGATTTTAGTTTTCTAAAATATTATATTAAAGAAGGGGCTTCTATAATTGAAGTTAATGATTTACTTTATTATCATAAAGATTATATTAAATCAAAAATAAATCAAGATAAGAAAAGTTTCTATAAAGCTTTCATAAAAGCTCTAATAGAAGCTGAAATAGAAGATATAGCAACATATATGGAAATTCTAGAAGAGGTTTTGAAATGATGCATGAAAATACTAAAGAATTAGGAAGAATTATACGTGGAAGTATTAGTGGAGGGATTATAGCATATTTAAAAAATGAAGAATCTATTGAAAATTATCCTTTAGGTTCATTAATAGCAATTCATGGAGAATCTCATAAATATCTAGCTTTAATAACAGATGTTGGAATAGAATCTTCAAATCAAGCTGATAGCTTAATTAGACCGAAAGTTTCAGAAGATTTTATAGAAGCTACAATCGATGTTTATAAAGATAGGATAAGAAATCAATGGGTAAAACTTGCTTTAATAGCACAAATAGCAAGTGAACAACCAAAAACAGCAGATACAATGCCAAGTTTTTTCTCGATATTAAGAAATGTTTCAGAAGATGATGTTAAAAAATTTTTTGGTATAGAGAATTATAAAACGCATTGGAATATAGGAACACCTAAAGTTCCAAAAGGATTGGAAATTGAAATACCAATAGATATCGAGAAATTGATTGAACTTAGTTTTGCTATTTATGGTAAATCTGGCACTGGTAAAACTTTCCTTGGAAATCTTTTAGCAGGATATATTGTATCTTATGATTTAATGAAAGAAAGAGTTGAACAAAGGATTAAACTTTTAATATTTGATATGCATTCAGAGTATGCTTTAGAGCTAAAAGATAATATGGGTAATAAAATAGCAAATGGTATAGCATACATTTTTAGAGATTTCTTTTTAAGATATACTCCAGATGAATATTTTGCAAAAGAAAGAGGATTAAAACAATTTAAAATAAATTATACGAGAATTACAGAAGCTGATCTTAGAATGCTTAGTCCAATTTTTGGTGTTACTGAAACATTCCTTAATCATTTATCAAGAATTAAAACAATATTAGCAAGGGATCTTAAATTAAATGATCTATGGATATGGGGGCTTATTTTAGATATCGATGATGAAGATAGACTTGGCAAAACTAATGAAGGTTTCTATTTAATTGAAGAAATAAAGAAAAGATCAAATGTAAAAGATTTAGGTGAACTTAGAGAAAAAGCTTGTGAAATTATAAATAAAAAAATTGGAGCACCTGCTGAATCTTCTTTTAGATCTCAAACTACTAAACTTAGAAGATTATTAGATTATCCTTATACTATAAAAAATGAACAAGATACAATAGAAGAAATAATTAATAATATTCTAGATAGTGAAGGAAAAAATGTAACAATAAGCATGGGTAGGTTTGAGAAGGAAACTCCATTATACATGATGATTGCAAATTTATTAGCAAGAAGACTTAGAGAGAAAATTTTAGAAAAATTAAGTAAAGGGGAAGCTTTAGAAACCAAAGTTGTGATATTCCTTGAAGAAGCACATAATTTCTTAGGAAGAGAGGTATATAGACAATCACCATTTGGAGAAATTGCTAGAGAAATGCGAAAGAAAGGTGTAATAACTGTTATAATAGATCAAAGACCAAGCGAATTGGATCCAGATGTTATAGGTATGGTATGGACAAATTTTGTTTTTACATTAACAGATACAGAAGATATTAAATCTTCACTTTTAGGTTCCCCTCATCCAGAACTTTTTAGAAATATCATTCCAAATTTAGCTAGTAGAGAGGTTCTTATATATGGAGAAGCTGTGAAATTTCCAGTAGTATTAAAAGTTAAGGATTATAATATTGTTGAGATCTTCTTTAATAATTTAATTAGAAAAATAAATAAAGAAATTTTAGGAAGGAGGGAAAGCATTGAAAGAGAATTCCTTTAAACTTATTCATACAGCTGATTTACATTTAGGAGCAACTACAACATTAAAAGTTCATGGACCAAATATAGATGAAATAAGAAGAAAAGATTTTCATAATAATTTTGCTAAAATTGTTGATGAAGCTTTAAAAGAAAATGTAGATTTATTTTTAATATGTGGAGATGTTTTCCATAAAAGTGATCCATCTCCAAAAGATTTTGTAGAATTTTCTGAGCAAATAGGAAGATTAACAGAAGCAGGAATAAAAATCATTATAATAGCAGGAAATCATGATAGACCAAGAGTTAAAGGAGGACAAAATCCAATTCGTGGATTAGTTGAAGCTAAACATCCAAGTTTATATTATATTCAAAGTACTATTAATGAGCCTATTATTATAGAAAGTAAAAAAGCATCTATTGGAATTGTTCCTATTCCATATATAGATCCAAGAGTTGTTAAATATATAAATGAAGATTATGATAAAATATTAAAAGAAAAAATAAATAGTATTTTAGAAAATCCAAAAATGAATAATGTTGATTATAAAATTTTAATGGCTCATTTAATTGTTTTAGGCGCAAAATATAAAAATATTTTTTATTGGTTGCAAGATGAACCTAAGATCAAATTAAGTGATTTAATGGAAGAAAAATTTGATTATATAGCTTTAGGGCATATTCATACACCACAAAGTATTTCAAAAAAGGTTTATTATTCTGGTTCAATAGAGAAAGTAAGCTTTTTAGAAGAGAATGAAAATAAAAGTTTCATACTTGCAAGTTTTAATGATAAAGGAGTGGAAGTTGAATTAAAAAGTTTACCATGCAGACCAATGAAAACTCTTGAATTTACTATAAGTTCTAATTTCAATCCTACAGAAACTATTATAGAAGCTATTGAAAAATCCAATATTGAAAATGGAACACTTTTAAGAATTATGGTTAAACTAGATCAGATGGCATGGTATAATATAAACATAAATAAAATTGAACAAATGTTAATACAAAAAATAAAAGTTGCAGGATATGAATTTAATAAAAATTTAATAGAATATAATAAAGGTTTAAGAAGTTTACAAATAGAAGGGAAGCCTTTAAGAGATCAAATTTTAGATTTTATTCAAAAAATGAATATAGATGAGAAAATTAAAAATCGCATGAAAAAATTAGCAGAAGAAATAATGGATGAAGTGAATTTTTCATGAAACTTATAAGCTTAAAAGTTAATAATATTGCAACTTATAAGAATTATGAATTAAATCTTGATGAATTAAAATATCCAGTATTTATAACAGGTGAAACTGGAGCAGGTAAAACAACATTTTTTGTAGATGCAATTACAGCATCTCTTTGCAAAGGTGCTTATGGCCATACAACAAATTTTGCAGATATTATAATGAAAGGAGCATCTAAAGCAGAAATTCAACTTACATTTAAAATAGAAGATAAATTATATAGAGTAAAAAGAATATTTGAAGCAAAGAAAGGTACTTCACAAGCTTTTCTTGAAGAATTTGATGGAAAAAATTGGACTCTAGTAACTGCTAGAGTAAGTGAAGTTGATAGAAAATTAAAAAATATTATGGGCTTAGATTATGATGGATTATTAAATTCAGTAATTATAAGACAGGGTGATGTTTATACTTTTATAAAAATGCAACCATCACAAAGAAGAGATTTTTTATTAAATCTTTTCAAAATAGGATTAGATGAATTAAAAATAAAAACTGATGAAAAAAAGAATAATGTTATTAAAGAAATTGAAAATATCGAAAGAGAAATTCAATTATTGAAAGAAAATATTGATAAAGAAATAGAACTTTTAAATAAAAAAGAAAGTATAGAAAATGAAAAGAGACAATTAGAATTAGAAATAGATAAAAAAGAATATCATAAAAGAGAAATAGAAAATAGAATAAATAAAATAAGAAAAAAATTGAGTGATATTGAAAAAGAATTAAGCATTTTGGAAGAAAAGAATAAGATGCTAGAAGAAAAATACAAAGAATTGAATATAATTAAAGAACAAATTAAAATGAAAGAAGCAAAAATAGGGAATTATCCAAGTTGGAAACTTGAAAAAATTAATGAAATACAAGAAAAAATTAATGAATATTATTTATTACAATCCAAAATAATCGCTAAAGAAGAGAAGGAAATTAAACCATATAGAGAACTTCTTAATAAAATAGAAGAAGCAAATAAAATTGAAAATTTATTAAATCAATTTATTAATATTGATGAAAAATTTAAAGAAATAGAAAATAGAATAGAAGAAATTAGGAATTATAAATTTGAAATTCAAGGGAAAATAAATATCATTTTAGATGCTATTAAAACTTTGAATAATATTGAAGCAGAATGTCCAGTATGTGGTCAAAAACTTACTATTCAAGCAAAAGAAAATAGGAAAAAACATTTAGAAGAAGAAAATAAAAAATTGATTATGGAAATAGAAAAAATCAATAATCAACTTAAAGATTTAATTAATGAAAAAAATAATATAGAAAAAAAGAGAAATGAAAGAAACAATTTGATAGCAAGATTAGAAGTATTAAAAGAAAGCATAAATGGGAAAAAGATTGATAAAGAAGAATTAAATAAAATTGAAAATCAACTTCAAGAAATGAGAATACTTTCAAATATTATTAAAAAGGAAATAGAAGATTTTACTGGTGTACCTATCGAAGATTCACAAAAACTTCTAATAAGTATGATTGAAGCTAAGGATGCATTAACACAAATAAAATTACTTAAACAAAATCTTATTAATATTCAAAATGATATTGAAAAGATTGAAGAAGAATTAAAGAATCAACCAGATTTCTATAAAGAAATGAAAGAATTGAAAATAGAAGAGAATAATCTTAATAAAGAATATGAAAAAATTGTAGAAGAAATAAAATTGAAAATTCAGAAATTAGGAGAAGTGAATCAAAGTATAAAGCAAATAGAAGAAGAAATTAAGAAAATTAATGAAGCTAAGGAAAAGTATAGCGAGTTAAGTAAGAAACTTAATGAATTAAAATTAGATAAAGAAGCACTTTCACTTCTTAGTGAAAATGTTTTTGCACCAAGAGCATTGCCTACAAAATTGCTTGAAGATCGTATTCAAGTAATTAGCCAATATGCAAGTTATTACATTAAAAAATTCAATCCAGATATAGATATTAATATTGAACTTGTTAAAGGTTCGAAACCTGAAGAACAAAAAGTTGAAGTTAAAATAATATCTGGAGGATATGAAAGAAGGTATGAAACATATAGTGGAGGAGAAAGCACACTTATAGGTTTTGCTATAAGATTAGCAATAGGTAAAGCAATAGCTGAACTTTATGCTAAAACAAAGAAGCCAAAATTTTTAATAATAGATGAAGGTTTTGGACCATTGGATGAAAGGAAAAGGAGCGAAGTAGCTGAAGCAATTTCCGAGCTATATGAAACAAATGAATATGAACAAATAATTATTATATCACATCAAACAGAATTAAAAGCAAATCCAACATTTAGAACAATACTTGAAGTATATAGAGATAATGATGGTTATAGTAAAATAAGAGATATAACGGAAAACAGCTTATGAAACTTAATTTATTATAATTTTTTCTAATGACTCTCTATTTTTTACTCATTAAGAATTTTTAAGTTACTGCTTTCTTCTTGTATTTAAATAATATAATGTTAAGGAGTATATTCCTCAACTTTGTCTATAGTTGTTGTGAAAAAATCCCCTCCAGCATGTAGAAGTGGTTTAAACTTCTTAAAATCATAATGTTCACTAAAAACTTCTTTCGAAGCATATGCTGTTAAAACTTTTCCTATGAATAAATCATGGTCTCCAACTTCAATTATTCTATCTAATTTACATTCTATATGGGCTACGCATTCTTTTATTATTGGTGGAGAAACCATTTTAGCTTTTTCTGGAGTTAATTTTGTTTCCTTAAATTTATCAACTTCTCTTCCACTTTTTCTTCCACAGAAAATTACTTTTTTAGCTAAATCATATGATGGAATATTTACAACAAATTCTTTATTTTCTGCGATTAATTTATAACTATACCTACTTTTATGAATGCCCATTGCTAAGTATGGTGGATTTCTACTTAATGGAATGATCCAAGCTATTGCAATAATGTTAGGTTTATTGTTTTTATCTATGGTTGTTACTAATGTGGAATTATATGGATGTAAAAGATAAGGAAAAAAATTATTTGGGACTTCAATTTTATTCGTCATATCTTTCCACTTCCTTAATCATTAATTATTTTTTAAATATTTTTCTAAATAAGTTTTAACTTTCTTTATTAAAATTTGAATTTTTACCTATGTTTTAAAAATACCATTATAAATAAAGAAAGAACCAAAAATTATGAATAAAATAGAAGTTAAAATTTTTAAATATTTTTCAGGTAATAATCTTAAAATTTTTATCCCAAAAATTATACCTATCCCAGTTATAATTGAAAAAGCAAGCATAATACCTATTAATACAATAATAGGGGAACAAAATTCTGCTGCTAAAACAATTGAAGTGATTTGCGTTTTATCACCCAATTCCATAAGAGAAACGATAAAAAATGTATTAAAGAAAGACATCCTTTGATTTTTTAAAATAATTTTTTCATTCTTATAAATGAATGAGGAAAATCCAATTAGAATAAATACTAGGCCTGAAATTAAATTAATCCATTTGCAATCAATAAAATCGGGCAATTTTCCTCCTATAATAGCACTTAAACCATCTACTAAGAAAAAAGCTAGTATTGCTCCACTAAAAACAGATATTGCAGAAGACCTTGAAGAAAGCATTATAGTAGTTAATTGTGTTTTATCACCCATTTCTGCTAATAATATAAAAGTAAAAGCAGTTATTAATGAAGTTATCTCTGCATCCATATCATTTTCATACTCCTATATATTGATTTTCTAATCATATGCAAATCCAAAAATCGTTTTAAAAAGTAATTAATAAATTTATTATTTAGAAACCTTATTTTATAAACTAAAAGAATCTTCTTTTTTTAAAAAACCTTATATAACAGCGTTATAGATAAATATAGCGATAAAGAATGGAGCAAGATCATAAACATCATATTCATCATATAGAAGAATTTAAGAAGAGATTATTAATTTCTATAATACTTACAATACCTATTCTTATTTTATCTGAAATGATTCAAACTTTATTCAATTTCAGTTTTATTATACCTTTTCAAAAATATATTTTATTTTTTTATCATTGATTATATATATTTATGGTGGATTACCTTTCATAAATGGTTTATTTCAAGAATTAAAGAATAGACAACCAGGAATGATGACCCTTATAGGTACAGCAATTTCATTCGCTTTCTTTTATTCTGCTGGAACAGTTTTCTTTATAATTGGAAAAGATTTCTTTTGGGAACTTGCAACTCTTATCGATGTAATGCTTCTTGGACATTGGATAGAAGCAAAAAGTGTTTTAGGCGCTTCAAGAGCTTTAGAAGAGCTTGTTAAAATAATGCCTACATTTGCTCATCTTTTAAAAAACAATGAAATTATCGATATTCCAATTTCAAATTTAAAGAAAGGAGATATTGTTTTAGTTCGTCCAGGTGAGAAAATACCATCTGATGGTATAGTAATAGAAGGAGAATCTTTTGTTAATGAAGCTCTTTTAACTGGAGAATCAAAACCAATCCATAAAAAGATAGGAGATAATGTTATAGGTGGTGCTATAAATAAAGAAGGTATGCTAAAAATAAAAATAGAGAAAATAGGAGATGAAACATATATATCGCAAGTGATAAAATTAGTTAAACAGGCTCAAGAAAGTAAATCGAGAACTCAAGATTTAGCAAATAAAGCAGCTGCGCTTCTTTTTTATATTGCTCTTATAACAGGAATTATAACTTATTTAGTATGGTTTTTTATAGGAAATATTGACTTCGCTCTTGAAAGGTCTGTTACAGTTATGGTTATAGCTTGTCCACATGCTTTAGGTTTAGCAATACCTCTCGTTGTTGCTTTATCAACTTCTATAACTGCAAAAAGCGGCATTCTTATTAGAGAAGATTTTATTTTTACTGCAAAAATTCCTAAAATTATAACTCATAAAAAGAAATTGGATATAAATCAAGGTATTGAAGAAGATTTATTAAAATTTTGCGATTTAATGAAACCTCTTCAAAAAACTGAAAAATTAGGTTGCTTACTTTTTCAACTTCCTCCAAAGCTTGATTTAAATTTAGATAAATTTGAGAAATTTCTTAAAATATTACCTATACTATTGTAGATGAACCTCTTTTACCTTCTATAGTAAAAATTACTACAGATTTTACTTATATTAGATGGCATGGAAGAGGGAAAAAGCCATGGTATAATTATCATTATAAAGAAGAAGAATTGAAAGATTGGGTTCCAAAAATAAAAGATATGCAAGGAAAAGTTGAAAAAGTATATAGTTTCATAAATTAACTTTAAGATTAATATTAGATCAAAGAAAAAGAGGGGAGAAAAGAATTATTTGATTGCTTTGATTAATCTTTGTTGTTTTCTTTTTATTGTAAATCCAATATGTTTATAAAAATTCAATAGACTATTTGCACGAATGTAAATATAATAGCAATCTTCATTAGCTTTATATTTTTTACCATTTGGAAAATGTTTAATGCTATCTTTCCTTGTTGCTAAATGTGGCCCTGTAGCATTGATATTAAAGTATTTCTTTAAAAGATATTTAGCATAAATCAACAGTTCTTTATTTGTGTTATAAAGCCATAATATTCGTTCTCTCCTTCCTCCTCTAATCTTTATGTATATGCTCCCTTCCGCGTCGAATAATGCCTGTAGGAATGCTGAAACGCATTCCTTATTGTATTCGATAGTTGGTTTTAGCTCCTCAAGTGATTTATTTAGAAATTCGTAAAGTAAAGTACTACATCCTGTTACTATCCATCGTTTTCTATTTCTATCCCAGAGGGGTTTGTATGCCCTCCTCCTTCCTAATACTTTCGTTAGACACTCTGCAAATTTTTCTGCGAATTCTTTATCCTTTACTATTAATCGTAGAAGGTGCCCTCTATCATCAATGTATTTATAACCATCGCTAAATAATGCTCCAATAATGTATTCAAGTTCTGGTGAAGATTTTCCATCAAATTTATTGACTCTTCCAAGCGGGTGATATTTTTTATTAATCCAATGAGAAATGGTAGGTATGGGCAATCGTTTTCTATACTTCTCATAGAGACTTTTTTGAATTTGGCCATAGCTTAGCCTCTGTTTTCTTAGTTCAATAACATCCTCATACATCTTTGCTCTTATCTCTAATGGCAAGTATTTTCTTCTTTCCCCCTCTTGCTTATAATATCCAAACCAACTACTCCCATAATATCACCCCCACAATATTTAAAAAGGGGGTGTCGGCATTTCTGCCGAGATGAGAGTAGTTGGCATAGATACTATAAATAAGAGAAGGGAAAGATGGCATTCTTCAAAGTAATCAAGTGTGGCATACCTTCTATCCCTTCTCTTAGGGGTGGAGCTCTCCTAAGAGTTCGCAATATTGCTTAGCTCTTACTCATCGTCCCCATCCTTGAGAAGGAAATAAAAGGTATACCTATTTCTCCCCTTGCTCCATTCCCATACAGGAAATTCATTCCTGTATGGTGGAGCAAAAATAAAAGTATAGCAATAATAATTCTTCTTAGAATATAGCTATCTTAGTAACTTATTATGGCCCACATTAGATTCGAGCGTCATTTTTCGCTCAAATCCTCATATTTTTGCTATAATGATATACGTCTTTTCATTTAAAAGGAGAAACTCCTTTATCTAAGACTATGCTTATCATTATAGCCTTAATAAAATATTATTAAAAACTATTTTATAAATATTTAATTAGATTTTTTAAAAATAAAAGAAATTGAATATATATTGAATATATTAAGAATAAAATTCAATTTATGGAACTTTGCTAAGTTTAGCATTATCTTATAATCTTAAAATTATTTATAGACTGGAAAATATAGTAAGATTGATAACATTCATTTTATTAAGCAAAAGAGAATTTCAAATGATGTTAATAAACAAAAAATTGAATGTAATTGCTTCAATTCCTTATATTGGTGAGAAATATGCTGAAAGATTATTGAAAAGTTTTAAAACAATAAAGAATATAATAAGTGCTTCCCCTCAAGAATTAACTTTAAAAAGCAAAAATTCCATACGAGACATCAATTAAAATTTGGAGAATATTAAATGAAGAATACGGTATAAATTATGTTTTCATATTTAAGAAAAGCGTTCGAAATGATTAGAAATATAGATATTATCGTTTTTGATAAAACTGGCACATTAACATTAGGTAATTTTGGTGTTAGTGATATAGTTTCTTTTATTCCTAAAGATGATTTTTTAAAACTTTCTGCAAGTATTGAAATTAATTCAGAACATATAATAGCAAAAGCTATTGTAGAATATGTAAAAAAGATGGGAATAGAAATTCCTCAAGTTGAAGAATTTAAAGCAATACCAGGTAAAGGTGTTTATGGAAAAGTTTTTGGTAAAGAAGTTTATATTGGAGGCCCAAATCTTTTAAAAGATTTTAAAATAGAAATAGAAGATAAAAGAATAAAGAATCTTCAAGAGCAAGGTAAAACTATTGTTTTCACTATTATTGATGGAAAACTTGCTGGTGCTTTTGCTCTTTCTGATATAATAAGGAAAGAATCTTATGAAGCAATTAAGAAAATAAAGGAAAATGGAATAAAGGTTTACATGCTTACAGGTGATGCTGAAGAAGTTGCTAAATGGGTTGCAAAAGAACTTGATATTGATTATTATTTTGCTCAAGTTTTGCCTAATGAAAAAGCAGAGAAAATCAAATCTTTAAAAGAAAAAGGTTATAAAGTTGCTATGGTCGGAGATGGTATTAATGATGCTCCAGCTCTTGTTACAGCAGATGTTGGTATTGCTATAGGTGCTGGAACGGATGTAGCAATTGAAAGTGCGGATATAATTCTTGTAAAGAATGATCCAAGAGATGTTGTAAAAATCATAGATTTTTCACAAAAAACATATTCAAAAATGGTTCAAAATTTATGGTGGGCAGCAGGATATAATATTATTACAATACCATTAGCAACAGGTATTTTATATAATTTCGGCATAGTTATAAGTCCTGCGATTGGAGCTTTAATAATGTCTTTAAGTACTATTATAGTTGCTTTAAATAGTCAAACTTTAAGAAAATACGAACCAAAAATACCAGAATTTATTGAAAAAGAACATATATTTATAGACCCTGTTTGTGGAATGAAAGTAAGACCTGATACTGCTTATAGTAAAATTGAATACGAGGGGCATATCATTTATTTTTGTTCGAAAAATTGTGAAGAAAAATTTAAAGGTAATCCTAAAAAATATTTATTAAAGATAAAAAATTAAAATTAACCATTAAACTAATTTTGATTTTTTCATTATTGATATATTTATTTTAAAAAAAATGATTTAAGAAAAGTTTAAAAATTATCTCTTATAAATATATAAGTGTGAGAATATGGGGGTAAAAAAAGTTTCAGAAGAATTGTTAAAATTATTAAATGAAGCAATAGCAAGAGAATTACAAGTTTCAATACAATACATGTGGCAACATGTCCAATGGAGAGGTGTAAAGGGTTTTGCAGTACAAGAAGAACTAAAGAAGATAGCAATAACTGAAATGAAGCATGCAGAAGCAATTGCTGAAAGACTTTTTTATCTTGGCGGGACTCCAACAACTACGCCAACTCCAATATTTGTTGGTAAAAATCTTAAAGAAATGATAGAAAGAGATAAAAAAGATGAGGAGGGGGCTATTCAATTATATAAAAAAATAATTGATATAGCTAAAAAAGAAGATGATGAAGTTACACATAGATTATTTAGAAGTATATTATCAGATGAAGAAGAACATCATGATTTATTTACAAGTCTTTTAGAAGAAATATAAACTCAATTTTCTCTTTTTTATAAAATTGATTTAAAAAAATACTAGCTTACTTTTTTTTAATTGATCTATTATATTTACTTTTTCTGGTTTTGAATTTATTTTTTCTCCACATTTTGGACATTTTCCACCATTTCTAAATATTATTTCTTTTGGCCCTACTAATTCATATCCTTGATAAAGTATATACCCACATTTTTTACATGTTATTATTAGCATTTTCAATATTTTATTTATTTTTACATTTTAATAAACTTTATTTTAACAATTGTATTATTAAAAAATATGTACCAGCAGAAATCATTGCTGTCATTGGAAGAGTTAATATCCAAAATGATGATAATTGTAAAATTGTTGTTTTATTTAATGATTTTCTCCCCCCTCTTG
>Ga0080004_1109271_pt1 | contig 14064 bp, 13 predicted proteins | sample WasSprMetagenome_FD_69207 | JGI IMG/M metagenome (GOLD analysis project Ga0080004, IMG submission 69207) | Sulfidic aquatic microbial communities from Washburn Spring, Yellowstone National Park, USA - WS (SPADES assembly) (version 2) | ecosystem: Environmental > Aquatic > Thermal springs > Hot... | reverse complement strand
CGCTCCGCGGGGGCCCGGAGGAGGGGGTACAACTGGCCGGCGAGGCACGCCGGCGCGGCCGCCGGCTGTCCGGCCTGCCCGAAGCCCCGCCGCACGATCCGGCGGGCACGGCGTGCGTGTTGTGCGGGCATCATTGCCGCATCCCGGAGGGTGGGCGGGGATTCTGCGGCCTGCGGACGGTGCGGAACGGCCGGCTGGTGCATTGGGCTGGCACGCCGCAGCGCGGGCTGCTGCACTGGTACCGCGATCCCCTGCCGACCAACTGTGTGGCGGACCCGGTATGCACTGGCCGGCATCAGTTCGGGGCGCATAACCTGGCGGTATTTTACGCAAGCTGTACCTTTGACTGTCTGTTCTGCCAGAACTGGCACTACCGCGAGGCAGATATCCAGCGGGGACCTTTCCTCTCCGCAGAGGAACTAGCGGCCGCCGCGCGCAAAGACACGTACTGTGTCTGTTATTTCGGGGGAGATCCGGCCTCGCAGATGCCGCACGCGCTCGCCTCGGCGCGCCTGCTGGCACAACGCGGGGTGGTCGTATGTTGGGAGACCGCCGGCAACGCCCATCCCAAGCTGATGGACCAGGCGGTAGAGCTGTCACTGCAGAGCGGTGGGATCGTCAAGTTCGACCTGAAGGCCTTCGATGAAAGGCTGCACATGGTGCTCACGGGGGCTTCCAACCGACAAACGCTGGAGAACTTCGCCAGGGCGGCACGGCGGTTTGAGGAGCGGCCGGCGCCCCCATTGGTGGTCGCCAGCACACTGCTGGTTCCCGGCTATGTGGATGTGGAGGAGGTTCGCCGCATCGCCGGCTTTATCGCCGGCCTCCATCCCGCTATCCCCTATGTCCTGTTGGGGTTTGCGCCGCACTGCTTCATGCCGGACCTGCCGACGACCGCACGCTCGCATGCCCTGGCGGCAGTGGAGGCGGCCAAATCGGCCGGCCTGCAGAATGTGCACATCGGCAACTGGCATCTGCTCTCGCGCGAGGAGTATGAGGAGTAGGCCCCGCTCACTGGCATCTGCTGCGCAGGGCGGCCTCGACCTTTTTCGAGATGACTGTCGTGATGAAGAGCAGAATGGCCTGGCGGTCTTTGGTTGCCGCCAACTTCAGCACTTCGCGGACCTCATCCTCGTCCAGCAGTATCAGGGTTTTTCTCGATCTGTTCCTTCGCCATGGGTTCACAATGCCTCGTGCAGGGCCTGGGCGGCGAAGTCAATATCCTCTTCGGTGTTGAAGTAGCCCGGGCTGAAGCGCAGGGCGCCGTCCTCCAGGGTGCCGGCGGTGCGGTGGGCCTGCGGGGCGCAGTGCAGGCCGGCGCGCGTGGCCACATCAAAGACTTTGTCCAGCACAGCGGCCAACTGGTCCGGGAAATAGCCCTTGACCGTCAGGGAGATGACTGCCACGCGCTGGGACAGGTCCGCCGGCCCCAGAATGCGCAGGCCGGGAATGTCGGCGATGCGCTCTATGAAGCGGCGCGCCAAGCCCATCTCATGCCGGCGAATGCGCTCCACACCGGTTTCCAGGACGAAGCGCACGCCGGCCAGCAGGCCGGCGATGCCGGCGGCATTCTGCGAGCCGGGTTCCAGCCGCAGGGGCAGTTCCGCCGGCATCTCCTCGTCCGCCGAGTGGATGCCTGAGCCGCCTTCCATGATAGTGTCCAGGTGAATATCGGGGCGCAGGACCAGCGCGCCGGTGCCATGCGGGCCATAGGTGCCCTTATGGCCGGCGAAGGCCAGCAGGTCAATGTGCATGGCCTGCATGTCAATGGGGTAGGCGCCGGCGGTCTGCGCCGCATCCACCATGAAATAGATGCCGTGCTGATGGGCGATCTTCCCCAGCTCACCAATGGGCAGGAGCGTTCCCAGCACATTGGAGGCATGGGTTACCACCAGCAAGCGCGTTTCCCGACGGATGGCGCGCGCCACGTCCTCCGGGTCCAAGGTACCGTCCGGCGCACAGGGGATGGCGGTAAGGAGGACGCCGCGCCGTTCCAGCGCCTTCAGCGGCCGCCAGACGGCATTATGTTCGATGGAAGAAGTGATGACATGGTCGCCAGGCCGCAGAAGGCCTTTGAGGCCGATATTGATAGCCTGGGTAGCGTTCATGGTGAAGATAACCCCTTCCGGCGCCGGCGCGTTCACCAATCCGGCAATGGCCCGACGCGCTTCGGTGGCGATGCGCTGGGCCTGTTCCTCACGCCAATGGCCGCCCCGGCCGGGAGTGGCACCAACGTTGCGCATGAAGTCCTCTACGGCCCGGTAGACACTCTCGGGTTTGGGCCAGCTAGTGGCGGCATTGTCAAGATATACGCCCATGGGACGCGTCTCCAGATGGGAGGGTGGAGGAAGGGGATGCATTGGTCAGGCCGAGGCGGTCCGCCTTTCGGAGCACCTGAGGCAGGATCACGCGGAAGAAGAAGGCCTCGGCGCCGGCCGCATCGTTGTCCAGGACAATCTGCTTCAGCTCGATGATGTCCGCCGGCTCCATGGTGAGCCAGATGAAACGTTTGCGCGGTTGCGATGACTGGTGAACGGCGTGATTCGACATGAAGTGCATCCTGTATCCTGGGAAGGTGGTGAATTATGCAATCTCATGCATGAGTATACGCCGGCGGAAATGCATTGTCAACTGCGCCAGCGACGAAACTCCAGCCTATCGCGGGCACGCCGGGCTGGTCAGGGGGAAGTGCGTCCGCCGGCTTCCCCTGGAGAGGGGGGCGGAGGAGCCGGCCGGTCCTCGCCGTTCTCGCTGAGCAGACGGGCCAGCAGGCCGTTGGCAGTGCCGTTGGAGAGGTCTAGGCGCACGTGTCGCCACGACCATGGTTCATCGCGAATATGGACATGCACGCGTTCGATGCCGGCGGCACTGCGCGCCGCGCCCCGCACCTGCTCAATAAGCTGGCCGGCAAAGGGGCAGTCCGGGCTGGTGAATATCATGTCAATATGGACATCCCCGTTCTGCAGGCGCACATCGCGAATCAGCCCCAGGTCGACCACACTGACGCCCATTTCCGGATCTATGACGTCCTGCAGGGCATCCCATATCGCCTGCTGGGTCTGCTCCCCGGAGGCGACCGCCGGCGCCTCTACGCCAGCGAGCGCATGAAGCTCTGCCATGCGCTGTTCGAGATGGCGGATGCGCTCTTCCAGCTCGTTCTCCCGCTCCACCACCTTGCTCAGCGCGCGGACCACCGGGTCCGGGAGCCGGGCATGCTCCAGCGCATCCACCTGGTCCGCGCGCCGGCCGGCCAGCCTGGCCGGCACCCCCACCACCGTGGCCTCCGGCGGGACGTCCTTGATGACGACGGAGCCGGCGCCGATGCGGGCGTTCTCGCCGATGGTGATGGGGCCCAGGACGATAGCGCCGGCGCCGATGACCACGCCGTTCTTGACCGTGGGATGGCGCTTGGTCTTCTCCAGGCTGGTGCCGCCCAGCACGACGCCCTGATACAGGAGCACATCATCCCCGATCTCGGCCGTCTCGCCGATGACGATGCCCATGCCGTGGTCGATGAAGACCCGCCGGCCGATTTTCGCGCCAGGGTGAATCTCGATGCCCGTGATGAAGCGGTTGATATGGGATACCAGGCGCGCCAGCAGAAAGCGCCGGCGCCGCCACAGCCAATGGGCGATGCGGTGGAGCCAGATGGCATGCAGGCCCGGATACGTGAGCAGTACCTCCGCGCGGGTGCGCGCGGCAGGGTCTCGCTGGAAGGCAACGTCAATATCTTCCCGAATGCGCTGTAGCCAGTTCATTGACCAAATCAACCGTCAGGGAGCTTATGATTCTCGGAGAGATTCCGCCGGCTTCTCTGCCGCCGGGGCCGCGAACTCATGGGGAATATTGCCGGCGCCGATATCGGCCAGCGTGATGGTGTCCAGATAATGGGTGATGGCGTCGCTAAGCCCTTCATACAGCTTGCGGAGGGAACAGCGGCCGGCACGGCCGCACACTTCCTCGTCCACCACACAGGCGGTCAGGGAAATCGGGCCTTCGACGGCGCGCAGGATTTCGCCGGCGGTGATCTGGTCCGCCGGACGGGTTAATACATATCCACCGCCCGGGCCGCGCACGCTTTCCACCAGGCCGGCTTTGGTCAACGCCGAGAAGAGCTGGGCCAGATAGGTGGCCGGCAGTTCCTGCCGCTCGGCGATCTCCTCGCGAGTCACCGGCGCGTCCTGCTGATGCATTGCCAGATCCAGCATCGCTCGCAGGGCGTATCGTCCCTTGGTCGTGATCCGCAGCATAGCTCCCTCCTGCATATCGTGCCGCTATTGTACTATAGTTGACAGCGGGTGTCAAGTATTGGAGCGGCAAATCGAAATCTTGCTTTTTCCCTGCATACCGGGTATAATATAAGTGCTGTCATGGGGATGCATGGATTCGACGGGGAAGGCTGGTCACGGATGGCAAGCCGAGGTGCTCTTCCTCGTTAAACCAGAGCAAAACAAACAAGTGCCAAAAACACTGTAAAGCCGGCGTTTGCGTTCCCCAAGATGGCCGCGAGCGTCGCTCTCGCTGCCTAATCCGAGGGTGAGCAGACGCCTCAGTCACCAGAGAGTGTGACTGCGTCCACCCCGACCTCTCCTCGTCGGGCCGGGAGTGGGCGTGAGAGCAGGCGAGGTGCGGATGGGGGGACGCCGATACCTCCATCCTAAGACCGATCGGCTGGCCTGATGGCCCCGTGTCAGTCCGGTGCCCTCAGGCGAGATCCAACGACTGACGAAGCTTGTACAACCGTCCGTGGCCGAATTCTTCGGACGCGGGTTCGATTCCCGCCATCTCCACCTGGGCCGCTTGATGACACTCAAGCGGCCTTGTCTTTTTCACCGCACGGATATTCACGCATGCCTTGGAGGGGGTACGCACATGGAAGCGCCGAAAATCGCCGTCATTGGCGGCACCGGGGTGTACGATTTCAGCGGGCTGGAGGATATCGAGGAGTATTACCCCGTCACGCCTTTCGGCCGGCCCTCTGACGTCATCCGCATCGGCACGCTGGAAGGAGAACGCGTCGCCTTCCTGGCGCGCCATGCACGCGGACATCGGCTCCTGCCGAGCGAGGTGCCCTACCGCGCCAATATTTGGGCGCTCAAATCGCTGGGGGTGGAGCGGATCGTCGCCATCAGCGCCTGCGGCTCCATGAAAGAGGCCTACAAGCCCGGCGACATCGTCATCCCCGACCAGGTGTTCGACCGCACCCGCCGGCGCGAGTATTCTTTCTTCGGTGAGGGGCTGGTGGCCCATATTTCCTTCGCCGAACCGTTCTGCCCGCACATGAGCCGCTGGGTCGCGGATGCGGTGGAGGCCGCCGGCGGCACCGTCCATCGCGGCGGCATCTATCTCATCATCGAGGGTCCTCGCTTTTCCTCGCGCGGGGAATCCATCATCTTCCGACAATGGGGCGTAGACATCATCGGCATGACCATCATCCCGGAGGCGCAGTTGGCGCGCGAGGCGGAGATGTGCTATGCCGTCATGGCCCATGTCACCGATTACGACTGCTGGCATGAAACGGAAGAGGCGGTCTGCGTGGAGCTGGTGTTCGAGACGCTGGCGCGCAATGCGGAGCTGGCCCAGAGAGCGGTGCGGGAGCTGGTGCGCCGGCTCCATGCCGAAAGGCCGGCGCGCACCTGCGCCTGCGGCGATGCGCTCCGCACCGCGCTGGTGACGCCGCTGGATCAGGTGCCCGAAGCGACCCGGGAAAAGCTCGCGCCCTTACTGGCGAAATATCTGCACGGCACAGGGAAATCCTAAAGGCCGGCCTCCGCATCAGGAGGGCACCGCGCGCGACAAGCCGGCATGGCATGCCGGCTTGTCGCGCGTGAGAAGCCAATGGACGGCCAGGGCTACCGGCCGCCGGCCCTCTTACAGCCCCCAGGAATTGCGGTACATGCCGCGGGGGCCTTCGTCTTCATCCTCTTCCTCGTCCTCCCAGAGGTCCTCTTCCTCGTCGAGGTAGTCGAGTTCCTCTTCTTCCTCCTCCTCTTCCTCCTCCTCGACGTCCCAGTCCATTTCTTCCTCTTCCTCCAGGAAGTCCACGATCTCCTCGAAGTTGCGGCAGCCATCCTCGTCGATGGTGATCAGGTCGCGACTGCACACGCCCTCATCCCAGAAGGCACAGTCCCTGCGTCGGCATTTCACTCTGGTCATACGTCTCTCTCCTGAACAGTCTGGAAATCATCCGTTCCCCGCCGGCCGGCGGCGTAAAAAGCGCTGTTCCAGCAGGTCCACGATGCCGGCGGCATCGTCGAGATGGAACTGTGGGACGCCGGCCAGCTCCGGATAGGGTTCATCCGTCACCAGCGCCAGCAGTTCGTCCTCGGTGCATAACAGCTCTCGGCCGCGCTCCCGGCGGGAAACCTCAATCTTGGGTTTATCGCCACGTTTATATCCTTCTGTGAGGATAATGTCAACTTTTCCTATCCGCCCTGCAATCTCGTCAATGCTCAGCTCGCGCTCCAGGCGTTCGACCAGGGCGATGCGGTTGGGCGCGGCGATGACCACCACGTCACTGCCGGCCTGCGCATGCCGCCAGGTATCCTTGCCCGGCTGGTCAATCTCGAACCAGTGTACATGATGTTTGATCGTGGCGACCCGATAGCCGCGCGCCTTCAGCTCGCGGATAAGCTTTTCCATGAGCGTGGTCTTGCCCACGTCCGACTTGCCGACGATAGAAACGATGGGAACCGCATCCGCCTGGCTCATGGCACCACCTGGGCAACGACTTTGACGCCGTTCAGCGCCATCATGTACAGGAAGATCAAGTGCAGAAAATCGCCGTCGTGCGGCATGATGCCCAACTGGCGCGCTGTTTCCACCGGCAGGTCATAGGTCTGCACGCAGTCCGCCGGCACGATGACCTGCACCCCCGGGATATTGAAGGCGTTGGCGCGCAGGCGCAGGTCCATGGCGGCGGTGTAGATGCACAGGTCGGTGCAGTCCCCCACGATGACGAACTGCTTGACCTCAGGATGCGCCTCCAGCCAGGCCGGCAGGCCCGTCCCCAGCATACTGCTCAAGGAGTTCTTCGGGAAAATGACGAACTGGTCGGAGAAGGGCAGGGCGAGCAGTTCGGGGATGGTCTCGCTCTCCGTCGTGCCGGCCAGGCAGTGCCGGCCAAAGGCCTCGAACTCCGGCGTCTGCTGGGAATGGGTGTCCTGGGTGAGGACGAAGTGCCGCACGCCGTGGTCATAGAGCATCTGGAACAGGCGCACCACCGCTGGCACAATGCCCTGCACGCGCGGGCTGGCCAGCGGCCCCTCCGTGCAGAAGCCCCGGATGAGGTCCACGGAAAGCACCATCGTCGCCGCCGGGTCTATCTCCGCAAGGGACAGCGCCGGCAGATTCTCATACCACTCCACCAGCCACTCCAGAAAGGGGCGGCTCTTCTGCAGAAATTCTTCCGCCTTCATCCTTTCCCTCCTCATTCGACTTCTGGCCAATCCAACATTTCCGCGGTGACCAGTTCCCCCTTGCGGGCGAGCCGCTGGTCCTCGGGGATGATGAGCAGGGCGTTGGCCTTGACCATGGAGGTCAGGATGCCAGAGCCTTGGTCGCCCGTCGTGCGGGCGAAGTACTGGTCACCCTGCTTGGTGACGATGGCGCGGATGAAATGCCGCCGGCCACTGGTGTTCTTGATGTCCTCGTCCAGCACCACCTGGATGCGCTGTTTGCGCCATGCCCGGCGGCCCTGCATGACGCGCATGGCCGGCCGCACAAACTGTTCGAACGACACCATGGCGGAGACGGGATTGCCGGGCAGGCCGATCAGCGGCACGCCGTCAATCAGCCCCACCGCCAGCGGTTTGCCAGGCTTCATGCGCACCTGCCAGAAGTTGATGCGGCCCAGCGTATTCAGCACATCCTTGACGACATCATAGTCACCGACCGAAACGCCGGCGGAGGTGATGAAGAGGTCCACCTGCTGGTCCAGGCCGGCGCGGATTTTGGCGGTCAAATCCGCCACGTTGTCCCGCGCAATGCCCAGCCGGATGGGGATGCCCCCGTACTTCAGCACCAACGCCGCATTGGAATACTCGTTGGAATTGCGGATCTTGCCCGGCGCCAGCGGCTGGGTAATATCCACCAGCTCGTCGCCGGTCGCCAAGATCGCCACCCGCGGCCGGCGGTGCACTTTGACGGTCGGCCGGCCGAGAGAGGCCAGCACGCCGATCTCCTGGGGCCGCAGGACGGTGCCGGCGGCCAGCACCCGCTCGCCCTGGCGGATGTCCTCGCCGGCATCGCGCACATTGTCGTGGGGCGCTGCCGGCCGCAGGATCAGCACCTCCTGGCGCCGGGCGCCGGCGTGCAGATTGCTCTCCAGCGCCTGTCCCTCGTCCGTGTCCTCAAAGCGCATCACTGCGTCCGCGCCCGGAGGAATAGGGGCGCCCGTCATGATGCGCACTGCAGTGCCCGGGGTGACCTCCACTTCCGGCGCGTAGCCGGCGGCCAGGTCCCCGATGACGCGCAGGCGCACGGGGTTGGCCGGCGAGGCGTTCGCCACATCCGCCGCGCGCACCGCATAGCCATCCATGGCGGAATTCTGAAAAGGAGGAATGTTGATATCCGAAACGATATCCTCCCCCAGCACGCGATCCAGCGCATCGAGTATCGGAACCTCTTCCAGGGGAAGAGGGCGCACCAACGATAACACTCGCTCCAGGGCCTCTTCCACCGATAACATTTTCTCCACCAGTTCTGCCATGGCACACTCCTTATGAATACGCCCAGGCATGGGCATTTTCCGGTGAGGCATATTGTACATATTTCTGGCAGGACGTCAACAGCATCCCACACCCCGGGTGTTCGAATAGACGGCCGCTATCGCGGGAGCCGCGGCTTCAGCCCCTGGAACATTACGTGCACGAGGTTTCTCCGCTATTCCTCCCATTGTATCCTTGATTTTCCCATGCATATATGGTTTAATGTATGGAGTGCCGAATGGCGGAGGAGGTGGACGGCCGGCTGATGCATGTGGTGAGCTGTCTCAAGAAGCGGTTAGGCGAATTTGAACCCGATATCCGCGAATTCCGCATCACCCGTGCCGGCCTGCAGGTCGGGCACCGCCTGGAAGGACTGCGGGGTGTCCTGACCGGCATTCCTGAGCGGCGCTAGCGCGCCGGGGGAGGGGACATGCCCGAGGTCATCGGCATCCTGGTCACGCATCCCGCCAACCGCCAACTGCTGGCTGATTTCTGCGCAGAGCGGGGATGGGCGGTGCGCGTCACCCAGCGCCCGCGTCAGTTTGACGCCGGCGAATGGCAAGAGGCCGATCTGCTCCTGGTGGACGAAGCCACTGCCTCCCAGCATGGGCCGGCACTGCTGGCGCTGAAGCGGCGCGAGCCGGCCATCTTCCTGCCCATCCTGGTGCTGGTGGAGCGAAAAGCCGCCGGCGCTGGCTGGGTCGAGGCCGGCTTCGATGACGTCCTGCATCTGCCGGTCTCCAAGGCGGAGCTGGGCGCCCGGCTGGGGGCCTTCCTGCAACTGCGCCGGCAGTCGGTGGAAATCGCCCGGCGCGGAGAGGCCATGTTCCGCGCCATCGTCGAACAGTCGCTGGTGGGCGTGTACCTCTTCTCCCAGGACCGCTTCCTGTACGTGAATCTCGCCTTTGCCAACATGTTCGGCTACTCACCAGAAGACATTATTGGATCTCTGCATCCTCTCGATCTGGTATACCCCGATGACCGACCACTGGTTAGCTCGCAGATGAAGCTTCGTTTCACAGGACTTCGCGACTCCGCGCGATATCGCTTCCGCGGGGTGCGAAAAGATGGTATGTTAGTTTACCTGGAGGCATTTGGCCGGCGCATTGATTACCAGGGTCAGCCGGCCATTCTGGGCACAGCCATTGACATCACCGAACAGGTGAAGGCACAGCAACGGCTGGAGCGGGTGATGCGCGCCCTGCGGGTGCTCAGCGCCTGCAACCAGGCCATTGTGCGTGCCGGCGACGAGCAACGCTTACTGCAAAGCATCTGCGATATCCTGGTCTCCATCGGCGCGTATCGGCTGGCTTGGGTGGGCATGGCCGAGCAGGATGAGGCGCGCAGTGTGCGCGTGGTCGCCAAGGCCGGCCCGGCCGCGGCGTACCTGGATGACATGCGCGTTTCATGGAAAGAGGACGAATGGGGGCACGGCCCCACCGGCGCCGCCATCCGCACTGGCGAACCTCAGGTGAACCTGTATCCTCAGCAGTCGCCCGTGTTCTCCCCCTGGCGCGAGCGCGCCGAGCGCTTTGGGCTGGGGGCCAGCATCGCCCTGCCGATCAAACTGCGCGAGACCACCATTGGCGCGCTGAACATCTACGCCGAAACCCATGAGCAGTTCGACCAGGAGGAACTCCAGCTCCTGAACGAGCTGGCCGTGGACATCTCCTACGGCATCACGGCGATGCGCACCGAACGGGAGCGGGAGCGAACCGCGCGCCGGCTGGCAGAGAGCGAGGCGCGCCTGCGCGGGCTGGTGGAATATATGCCGGCCGGCGTGGTCCTGCTGGACAGCCAATAGCGCCTGCAAGTGGCCAACGCCCTGGCGCAGGAATATCTCCAGATGCTGGCCCCGGGCATCCGGCCGGGTGATGTCCTGACCTCGCTGGCCGGCCGTTCCCTCGATGAATTCGCTCTGCCCAGCGCCGACGGCCGGAGGCGCCATGAGATCAGCCTGGCCGGCGACGTCCCCCGCATCTTTGAGGTGGAGATGCGGTCCCTGACGGACCAGGACAACGGCGACACGGTGCTGGTCCTGCGCGATATCACCCGCGACCGCGAGATAGAGGCCCGCATACGGGAGCAGGAGCGCCTGGCCTCCGTGGGACAGCTTGCCGCCGGCATCGCCCACGACTTCAACAATATCTTGACCTCCATCATCGGTTATGCCCAGCTCGTGCTGTATGAGCCTGGCCTGGATGCGAAGGTGCGCTCCGATCTGCACGTCATCCTGGACCAGGGCCAGCGGGCCGCCCATCTCATCCGCCAGCTCCTCGATTTCAGCCGCAAATCCCTGCTGCAGATGGGGCCATTGGACGTGGTGGCCTTTATGAAAGAGCAGTCGAAGCTCTTGCACCGCCTGCTTCCGGAATCCATTGAGATCCGCGTCCATTTCCCTACGGAATCAATGTGGGTGGAGGCTGACCCGACCAGCCTCCAGCAGGTGGTGACCAATCTGGCCGTCAACGCGCGCGACGCCATGCCTCGCGGCGGCACGCTGTGGATGCGCGTCATGCGCCGCACATTTGACCCGCGCTTCGACCCGCCGCCGTGGCCGGGCATGTGCGCCGGCTCCTGGATCCTGCTCCAGCTAGAGGACACGGGATGCGGCATTGCCCCGGAGCATCTGCCGCATATTTTCGAGCCGTTCTTCACCACCAAGGGCGCCGGCAAGGGCACGGGCCTGGGCCTTTCCCAGGTGTACGGCATCGTCCAACAGCACGGCGGCTATATCGGCGTGGAGAGCCAGGTGGGGCGGGGGAGCACCTTTACGGTATACCTGCCGGAACTGACCGTCATCGGCTCACTCGACATAAAGAAAGGGTCGTATGCGGATACGGGGTTGGTGGCTGGGCACGGGGAGCGCATCCTGTTGGTGGAGGACGATGAGCGGGTGCGGGAGATTTGCCGGCAGGCGTTGGCTTCGGCCGGCTATGAGGTAGTGTGGGCGGCGGACGGTGTGGAAGCGTTGGAAAGGCTGCAGGAGCTGGCCGGCGCCGTGGACCTGCTGATCACGGATATGGTGATGCCGCGCATGGGCGGTGCGGAGCTGATTGCCGCGCTACGGGCCGGCGGATATTGCTGTCCGGTGCTGGTGATGACGGGCTATCCTCTGGATCAATCCGCGGAATGGGAATCCCTGGGCACGCCTCGGTGGATCATGAAGCCGTTTTCTCTGCCGACCCTGCTGGAGAAGGTGCGGGAGGCACTGCGGGGGGCCGGCAGTCCCCCTTGATTTCCCCATTATGTCAAGTTTCCTGTGGGATTACTACATAATATACATAGTGCGAAGTTAAAAAGAGCGGGGTTTGCGGCAGGGTGGGGACCGCTGAAGGAGGTCTGCCGGCTGGGACACCGCGGGCCGGCGAATTCGTCTGTCGCGACGACAGATTTCGTCGCTATGTTGTGGTATGATTACGGCGCGTGCGGATTCAGCCCGATAAGCACTCACCCGGGAGGCTGTGAGATGGCAGAGACCCTGGTCAGCAAAAAGGCACAGCGTCTGAACCTGATTTACAATATGCTGATGGCTACTCCCAAGGGCCTGACCACACAGGAATTGGCCCATCGCTGTGGGGTCACCCAACGCACCATCCAACGGGATTTGCTGGACTTGCAGGATGAGCCGTTTCGGGTGCCATTGATCGAGGAAGATCATCGCTGGAAGGTTCTGCCGCATTCGAAATATATTCTTCCGCCGGTGCGGTTTGAGCTGACGGAAGCGGCGGCGTTGTTCCTGGCGGCGCGTATGCTCTCGAGATATGCCGATGAGCGCATGCCCTGTATTGAAAGCGCATTATGTAAGCTGACCGCCATACTCCCCTCCCCTATCGCGGAGCATATTCGCGGCATTGTGCGGGCGCTGGAGAACCAGCCGGCGGACGAGGCCTTTTCCCAGGTCTTTGCCACCATTGTGATGGGATGGGCGTTACGCCGCAAGGTGCGCATCTGGCATCAATCGGGAAGCAGTGATAATATGCATGAGTACCTGTTATGCCCCTATTTTATTGAGCCATCTGGCATTGGGTATGCCATTTATGTCATCGGCTATGCATCGTTCTTCGACGATGTGCACACCTTCAAGCTGGAGCGCATCCGGCGGGCAGAGTTGACGGAAGAGGCGTTCGAGATGCCGGCGGGATTTGACGTGCTGGCCTTGCTCTCCACTGCCTGGGGGGTCATGTATGGGGATAAGACGCAGACCGTCGCGCTCCGCTTCTCCCCGATGGTGGCTCGTCGTGTGCGGGAGACGGTGTGGCATCCCACGCAGGAGATTGTGGAGGAGCCGGATGGGGGTTGCCGGCTGACGGTGCGGGTTGCCCATCCATTGGAGATGCAGCCGTGGATCCGCGGGTGGGGTGCGGAGTGCGAGGTGTTGGCGCCGGCGTGGCTGCGCGAGGCCATCGCCGAGGACATGCGTCGCGCCGCAGAGGTGTATGGGAACCGTGTAACACCAGAGTTGGAGTAATTCAATTGACAATCACAATTACCGTAACTAACACATTACCAAATTCAGATGCCAACGTCCCAGAGGCTTTACAGCAATTGTTACACAATTATGCTCAGCTCACAGGAAATCAACACATTGTTTCGCCCTTCGAACATCAATCTGAGGCGTTCCGCCGAATTCTTAGTGGACAAGAAGTATTATTGGTTGCAGGCACCGCATCTGGGAAAACCTTGGCAGTTGCTATACCCTTGTTTTATCAGCTTGCCGCAGGGACCATGCATAAAGTTCTATTCCTGTATCCTACTATTGCTCTAATGGAAGACCAGCGTCGGGTCATGGAGGCGTTGGCTGAAATCACTGGCCTAGAAATCGGTCAGTTGCACGGAGGATTGTCGCGCGCTCAATTGATAGCCGCTCTCAACAAGCCGGTTATCCTGGCAACTCCTGATGAGGTTTACTGGTTCTTCCGCAAGAACATTAAGTACAGTGGCCTCCTGATCTACGGACTAGCTCTGGTGGACGAGTTCGTTTTGGATGAAGCGCACCTTTTCAATGGATTGATGTTGCACAACCTTGCCCATCTCAAGCGGCGGGTCCAGCTATTGGCCGCCAAGTTGGGAAGGCGCACGCGTTGGCACGTGCTCACCGCCACCCCCACCCCGGAACTGCGTCACCTGACCGATGGGGTGGAAATACGCGGCCGATCCAAGTGTGGAGATGTAGAAGTCACCTTTCTGGAACCGGCCAGGGGATACGACGAGCGCCGGGATAGATTGGTAAAGGCTGTGGAATCGGCCCTGGCCGATGGAGCACAGAAGGCACTTTTGGCCTTTAATTCAGCGTTCGGATCCCGCAGGGGGTCCGAAGACATCAAGGGTAGTTACGGCCCTGCGCTGCCACCTG
>Ga0080004_1147689_pt1 | contig 14067 bp, 18 predicted proteins | sample WasSprMetagenome_FD_69207 | JGI IMG/M metagenome (GOLD analysis project Ga0080004, IMG submission 69207) | Sulfidic aquatic microbial communities from Washburn Spring, Yellowstone National Park, USA - WS (SPADES assembly) (version 2) | ecosystem: Environmental > Aquatic > Thermal springs > Hot... | reverse complement strand
CAACCGCCCCGCAGAGGACAGATGTAAACCCGAATAGATGCGGGGAACCTGTGAACCGCCCCGAAGGAACCCTCACCCTTCAGGACGGGGAGGAGGTCAGGTTGACATATTGAGGCTTCGCATTTACTTCTTTCCCTAAAATTTTCATTTGCCTACCTTAATTATTTTTGGCAGTTTACCAATCAAGCCTACATGTCCATCTCGCACTATTATGGCTCCTCTAACCCCCTTTATGCTTTTAGCTCTCTCTAAGCCTTTAGATATAGATTTTTCAACGTTTAAGCCTACAACATTATTGCATATTGATGTTGCAGCTGCATCTGCTAAAGCGGCGTTATCGGCAATAACTGTAACTGAGTCGGCTTCCCCAAAACTTATTGTTTGACCTGTTTTACTGGAGCTTGTTCCTACGCCTATTGGCGAGTCGCTGCCAGTTATTAGGAAGCCTATTTTTCCAGATAATGTAGGCTCGCTGGTTGATATTCCTATAACAATAGGATCGCTGCTAGTGTAAGCTGATATTTCACCGCCATCCTCAACTAAAGCGATATTTGCACCCATCCTCATTAAAATTTCAAGCCCGAAATCAGCTATTGCGCCGGCAACAGCAGCCATTGGGCCTACATTCGCCGCCTTAGAAGCTTCAACCATCCTCAAAACTATTTGGGGCGACCTTAAATCTACATCTAATGGTTCTAGGGAGTACTGGAAGTATGGGTTCTCCTCAATGTATCTTGAAAGCTCCTTTACGTGGCGTTTTATTTCTTTAATAGCTTCTTTAATAGCCTCTTTTTTATCGCTTCTCATATGAATTTTTGAGCGGCCGATAATTACTCCACACTTATAAATCATTTTAGTCACGGTATAGTTATAGCTTTTACTGGACAGGCTGTAACGCACACTTTACATGCAACACACTTCTCTTCATTAAACTCTAATGTCCAATCATCCCTAAACCTTAAGGCTCTAGTTGGGCAGGGTGATATGCATGCGCCGCAAGCTATACATTTTTCCCAGTCTATCCGCAATGTTTCAGCGAATTCCTGAACCTGCACGCCAGCCTCCCTAAACAGGTTAAGTATCTCCCTAAGTTTATCTCCAGATGCCGGTATTGAAATTATTAGTTCACCCTTCTGAGCGTTCACTTTAGCCTCAAGAATATTTATTGGCACACCAGTTTTCAGCACAACGCTAGATAAGATGGGTTTTTCAACAACTCCATGAGAATATGTAAGTTTAACTCTCATTGTAGGCTTCTACCTCCAACAATTTTCCGCGATATGTCATCTGTCGTTAAAATTCCGATAACCCTATTTAATTTATCTATTACTGGGACTCCGGAAATATTGTGCTGCGCCATTCTACGCGCGACAACATCTATAGATTCATTCTCAAACGCTGTTATAACCTTTCTAGTCATTATCTCATTAAGCCTTCTTTTATCGTGAGCTATCGCCTTAGCTAAATCCCACGAGGTCACTATGCCAACTAATTTGCCTTCATCGTCAACAACTGGAAGGTGATCAATGCCTTTACTAACTAGTTTAGTTGCCACATCCCTTATATCATCGCTTGGCTTAGCTGTTATTACATCCCGACTCATTACGTCACCAACCTTAAGCTCCCTCCTCTTAACTTCAAGCGGCTTAAAAACCCTAAACTTTGGAAGAGGCTCAATAGGTTCAGTTAAGAAGAATGTTCCCTCAAGAATCCACTTTTTTAGTGTTTCAGCAATCTCCCTAGCCATTTTATAGCTTGATAGCGGTGATGATGGAACCTCCCTTTCACCCAAGTAAACTTTTCCAGACTTAAGCTCAGCGTATGAAACCCTCTTAACAACAGGCCTTAAATCCGGCCTTGTTGGCGCAGCATAATCGCGTATGTTAACGAAGATATCTTCATCTTTTAAAGCGGCTGTTTCAGCAACCCTCATGTTTATGATTGGTATAGGTATGCCTACACCAACATAAAGCGTTGTTCCATATCGATGGAATGATGCGCCACGCAGATACCTACTATTCATCTGCTTTAAATCTCCCTTAACCATAAGTGTACCGAAACCGGAGCTGGGATTATGCTGAGTTCCCTCACCAATCACGTAGCCTACTCCACCGCCAAGAAAAATTCTTGTTCCAAAACCAATAGTCTCATAATTTGGATCCTTACATAACGGGTTTAATTGTCCAGCACCTGAAAAAGTTATATTTCCATAATTAGGTAGCAGTGTACCCATGTAAGTATATAGAATCCTGTCAGAACTATTTGTGGCAGCATCATATTTTTGATAGCAGTTTCTCGGATTAACTAGAATCGCCTGGTTTAAATCATCAAGCGTTATAACTGTTTCAATGTGCCGTCTAGGATAACAGTCTGTTCCATAGGATTCAGCCCTTAAAATAACCTCCTTACCTGAAACCAGATCCTCTATAACATGTCCTCCACCATACTCAAACCCCCTAGTTTCACTCATTGAGGAAGCCCCTAAATAGCCATCAACAGCAGCAAGCCCCTTATAAACTGGGACATCATTCAACCAGCACTTAACCATTTTTATCGGCGGATCAGAATGCCCAAAATTTAGGAAGACGCCGGAACTACACATTGCACCAAATGTTCCAGTAGTTACAACATCCACCTCCTTAGCGGCAGCCTCAATACCGCTGCTCTCAGCAAGCTTAATCATTTCTTCAGCTGTTAATACAACAGCATCGCCACGCTTTATCTTCTCATTTATCTCCTTTATTGAACGCAACTCCCCATTATCCTCAGGCAAGAAGGGACACCTCCCGAAAATTTATTAGCTGGCGCTTATAGGTGAAGAATTACAATTCTTCCATATATTTTTTTGCATATTTTTCAGAATATTTTATTCATTACCATATATTTGCTTAACTGAACATTAGAATGAACATATACGCTGCATCTTCACATATGCAATTAAAACTTGGCAAAATAGCATGTTAAGGCTTCATGGGTTAAGTGGGTTCACAATTAAATGGGTAAGTTAAAATATATGCTCAATATATGATACTTTCATGTTGGAGGATTTAGCCGTTATACTTCCAGCTTTAGTTAAGAGTGTGACATCACTATTCATAATTGTTGACCCATTCGGAAACATACCAATCTTCATTGGTTTAACTGAGAAGATGAGTAGGGAGGAGAGGCAGAGAATATTTAATACCGCTACGGTAACCGGATTCATTCTTCTCCTATTGTTTGCTATGGCTGGGAAAGAGATTCTCAACATGTTTGGAATAACGCTGCAGAGCTTTATGATTGCCGGCGGAATACTCCTACTAATAGTTGCCATTAGAATTCTAATAGTAGGCGGATGGGAGGAGAAGCATGTAACCCCAGAAAGCTTAGGCGCTGTGCCAATAGCTGTTCCACTCCTAGTTGGGCCGGGAGCGATAACAACAACAATTTTAAACCTTCAGGAGTTTGGAATACTGCTAACAATAACATCAGTAATAATAGTGTTCGTAATAGTATGGGTTACCTTAAGACATATTGAGCCAATTTACAGAATACTAGGTAAGAATGGCTCCATAATAATTGCGAGGGTTATGGCGCTCCTAATTGCAGCAATAGCTGTACAATACGTCATGAACGGATTAAAAATTTAATTTATTCCAACTCGCAATTTGGGAATCTGAGCAGAAGCTTCACAGCGCCTAATAATCCATCACCAAAAAATGCTCCAATCAATAGAAGCAAAGAGAGAAAACAATTAAGCTGCAAAGCAAAAATTAGGTAATCTCTCACATTCTGAAAACGTCAAGATCCCTGCTAATTCTCCTTAAATCAGCCCCTATCCTCCCAGCTTCCCTAAATATGTCAAATACTGTTGGCCCTTTACTCTTATTGAGGATTACGCCGGCAGCAATCAACATTGAACCCAACATATCTGAGAAAACTGGCTCCGGAAAAATCACGCATGCCACGCCGGCACTAATCAATTTTGAACCTAAACCGTTACCTTTCCGATTAATTAAGCTTTTCACGGACTTAACAGTGTTAACGGTGCCATTCATTACGCCAGCAGCATTACTAAATGTTCGAGCAATATCCTTAAAATCCTCAGCCAACTTTTTAGCTTCCTCAACATTCAATTTGGACGCCACCATTAGCATTTTCTCCCCGAGTAGATTTAAAATTTCATAATATGCTGAACACTGCGAAATAAATAGCTGCGCCTGACACCAGCATCCTTAAAAAATAAAGTAAATAGCTAACATAGGCATCCTGCTGAGCCTTCATATGTCAAGTATAAATTTCACGGTTACTTTATCATTCTCCTCCTTAATTTCCATGCGGTGATATGTTACAGCTTTTATTCCAACCTTCTGTTTATGTTTTTCCGGATTAAACGGTTCGCCATAAATTTTCGCTTTAAGAGTGAACTTTCCATCATTCCTCTTACATATGTTTTGGATTTCAAATTTTGAGTACAACATGTTTTCAACTTCAAACCTCACTAGGAGATCTTCAAGCCAATTGTAGAGTAGAGAATACTCGTCTTCACCCTCAACTTCAACGTTTTCCTCAATTTTAGGTTCAACATCAGCAGTATCCGTCATAGTTTCAAACATTGCTAATGCAGCGTTCTCAAACGCTTCATTTAAGTCTCCTCCATAAGCAGCTACGTAAACATCCGCCATATGCTCTAAAAACTCAAACCTCCTCCCACAGCAATCCATAAACATGGTTGAATCATCTTCCCAAACACTATCTCATACAAGAATCCCCACTTAAAGTTTACGTGGAGGATTCTGGAAAAATTTTGTGAAGCATATTTACAGCTGAAAACTTCATTGAAAAAGCCCTTCATAAATTGCCTTCAGTTTTTCTCCCTCAGCATATAAAAAGTTTAAAATTCTCCAAGTTTAGGTAGCTTACATGAAATCGACAGGAAAGCTTACGGTTTTAACCGTGGGATGAATTGTCGATAGGCTCAAATATGGCGACGAGTTATGTAAGTCTATGAAAGCCCATCAGCGTTCGAGGAGCAGGGTCTTTCTAATACAGTACCAACTAGTCTGGTGTCCAAAGAGGAGAAAGCCGGTCCTAGTGGGAAAAGTTAAGGAGAGGCTTGAGCAGATAATTTATCAGGTTGCAGACGAGCTTGGGATTAAGGTTCTTGAGCTCGCCATAAACCCAGACCACGTCCACCTACTCATATCAGCCTACCCAACAATACCAGTCCACAAGATTGTGAAGAGAATTAAGGGTAGAAGCTCAAATATTCTTAGAAGGGAGTTTCCAGAGCTGCTTAAGCTGCCATCTCTATGGACGCACAGTTACTATGTTTCAACGATAGGCACAGTCTCTAAAGAGGCCGTTGAAAAATATATTGAAGCCCAGAAGGGTGTCTAAAAATGGAGAGAGCTAGCACGTTCATAGTTGAGGATTGCCCTGCTCTATGGAAAATTGCCGACAACTGTGCTAGGCATGAGGTGAAATTTGAAAGGAGGCAGACGTATATACGCTACAAGCGTTTCGAATGGTATCCTAAGCACCTCTATGAAAAATACGCTCCGCTAATAGGTTCAGCAACAGCCCAGCAAATCATAAATAAGAATAATGAGGCTTGGATGAGCTTCCTAGCGCTAAAGAGGCTTAAAGCTGAAAGAAAGCTTCCAAAGCACATAACAAAGATTTCAATACCAAGATACTGGAAAAAGAAGGGCAAAAGAGAGCTTAGGATAATTGTTAGAAGCGACTGCTATAGGATTGACTATGAATACATATACCTTCCAAAAGGGCTCAAGTATAGGGGTATGCTGAAGTGGAGGGGAAGGCAGGAAAGGCTGGAGATAGCCTACGATGAGGTGGGAGCCTAAAAGGGCGATGAACAATCAATCGATGAACACCTTAGAAGCAGGATTCTCCCGGCTTCAGCCGTGGAGGGTGTCAAAGATTGAAGGTGTAAAGTTATGGAGAAGTGGGATCTAATAATTATAGGGGCTGGAGCAGCTGGTTTAACTGCTGGAATATATGGTGCTAGAAGCGGGCTGAAAACCCTAATTTTAGATGAGAAACAGGCTGGAGGCGCACTTAACATAATACCTTGGATAGAGAATTATCCCGGTTTCCCGGAAGGTGTTAGCGGTTTAGATCTCGCTAAAAGAATGATCTCCCAATGCTTAAAGTATGATGCTGAAATACGCGAGTTTGAGAGGGTTATTAAATTAATTTTTAATGGTGAGAATAAAATTGTTAAAACTGATGAAGCGGAATATTATTCCAGCGCTATAATAATTGCATCTGGATCAAGACATAGGAAGCTTAATGTTCCAGGCGAGGAGGAGTTTGAGGGGAGAGGGGTGAGCTACTGTGCTCTATGCGATGGCCCCCTCTTTAAAGGGTTGAATGTTCTAGTTGTCGGCGGAGGAAATGCTGCTGTCACATCAGCCATATACTTATCTGGAATCGCATCAAAAGTTTACTTAGCCCATCGAAGAAAACATTTAAGGGCTGAAGAAATCTACTTAAAGAATCTCGCTGAAAGAAACATTGAAATTTTATGGAATACTGAGGTTAAGAGTATTAATGGGGATTCAAGAGTTAAAAGCGTAACCCTCTACAATAATGAAACCCGTGAGGAGCGAAACCTACATGTTGACGGAGTCTTCATACTTGTCGGCGAAATCCCAAACAGCGAATTCGCGGAAGCATCCGGAATAAAAGTTGATGAGTCTAAACATATAATTGTTGACTCCCAACAGAAAACTAATATTCCTGGAGTTTACGCTGCTGGAGACGTCACCACATTCCCAGTGAAACAAATTGGAACAGCTGTTGGACAAGCAATAGTTGCAGCGACGGAAGCATATAAATATGTGAGGAAACCATATTACGTTTAACTTCAAAATTAAGGCTCCCTTAAACCCGGAAAAAATGAAGTGAAAGAAAACAGTTAATAATTCATACATTAATAATAGAATTTTCGAGATGGATTGGTGAACCCATTATGGTTAACGTGCTCATAATATATGATTCTAGAACCGGGAACACTGAGAAGGCGGCTTTCCTAGTGGCTGAGGGCGTTAGAAGGGTTGAAGGCGTAAACTGCATAGTTAAAAGGGTTGATGAAGCAACTATTGATGATCTACTTAACGCTGATGGAATAATTATAGGTTCACCCACATATTATGGTGGAATGAGCGCTAAAATTAAGGATTTAATTGATAGAAGCGTGAAGATACATGGTAAGCTTGAAGGTAAAGTTGGAGCTGCATTCACAACTTCAGGTGGAATAGCAACAGGGGCTGAAACAACGATTCTCTCCATAATTAAAGCTCTGCTAATACATGGCATGATAGTTAAAGGTAACCCGGAAGATAAGCATTATGGGCTGGCGATTGTCGGCGCACCGGAGAATGAAGAAGATAAGGAGGCATGTAGGGAATTCGGCTTCACAATTGCTGATTTAACCAGAAAAATTTCCAGAATAAAGTGAGCATACCATTTGACGGTAACATGATATGAAGGCTGTTGTGTTAGCTGCAGGCGAAGGGCAGAGGCTTAGACCATTAACTTTCACCCGCCCAAAACCTATGATACCAATCGGCGGAAAACCTATCTTGGAGCATCTTATAAATGCGCTTAGAAATGCTGGGATAAGAGAGGTTTTAATCGTCGTTAATTACATGGCTGAGGTAATAGAGAAATATTTTGGCGACGGCTCAAAGCATGGCGTCAAAATAGATTACGTTTTCCAGGAGAAAACTCTTGGAACAGCTAACGCTGTGCTAGTTGTGGAGAAGCATGTTGACGGAGACTTCTTGGCGGTTAACGGTGATTTACTCATCTCCCCTGAAGCAATAAAGCCAGTTATTGAAGCCCATGAGAAAACTAAAGCTGCCGTCACCTTAGCTGCTACTGAAGTGGAAGATGTCAGCCAGTATGGTGCTTTAAAAATTGAGAATGAACGGTTAATTGACATACTTGAAAAGCCAGTAAGCCCAGTAAGCGGGTTAGTGAATGCTGGCATATACATGTTTTCAACTGAAATCTTCGATTTCATAAGGCTTACAGCACCATCCCAGAGGGGTGAACTGGAAATAACTGATTCAATACGTTTAATTATTAAGGGTGGAGGAAAAGTTTCAGTTGCTGAAATACCTAAAAACAGCTGGATTGACATTGGGAGACCGTGGGATCTTTTAGATGCAAACATGCATGTGCTTAAATCGATTAAGCCTGAAAATCATGGAGTAATCGAGGATGGAGCACATATTAAAGGGTTAGCTTTCATAGGTAGAGACGCCATAGTGCGTTCAGGCGCCTATATTGAGGGGCCGGTGTTTATAGGTGATGGAAGCGATATTGGACCAAACTGCTATATTCGCCCCTACACGAGCATAGGCAGAAACGTTAGGGTTGGAAGCGCCTGCGAAATCAAAAATAGCATATTGATGGATAAAGTGCATGTAGGGCACCTCTCATATATTGGTGACAGCGTGATAGGTGAGGGATGCAATTTAGGTGCTGGATCAATTTCAGCCAACCTACGCTTTGACAGGAAAACTGTAAAAATGAGGGTTAAGGGAGAAATTGTTGATACTGGTAAAGTGAAGATGGGTGTCATTATGGGCGACAATGTTATGACTGGCGTAGGCTCCCTCTTCATGCCTGGCGTAACAATCGGCTGCAACAGTTGGATTGGACCGAACATTATTGTCTACGAGGATGTTCCATCCAACACAATCCTCATACTGGAGCAGCAGATTAAACGTAAAATTTTCCGGCAGAATTAGATAAAGTAATAAGCATTATTTAATCAATTTATAAATGTAGGGAGCAGGATCATGTCGACAGCTGAAAGAAGATTCATTATGGAAGTTTCCTCACTCATCGATAAAACAGTTAGTGTTGTAACTGTTGATGGAAAAACTTATACTGGAACATTGATTGGAATAAACCCTGAAAGCTTAAGCCTATGCATTTCAGATGTGAAGGGCCCTAACGGGCAGATAATACATAAAATTGTTATAAGTGGAAGTAGGGTTGCTGAAATCTTATCTGCTGAAAGAGCTTTTGATCTTAAAGGTTTAGCGGAGAGGTTGGAGAGGGTTTTCCCGAAAATGGTTAAGCTCTATGAGAAGGAAGGCTTCATATGGGTTATGGATAGAATCAAAGTAACTCAGGATGGGGTGGTTGAGGGAACTGGGCCGGCGGCTGAGAGAGTGCAGAAAATATATCAGCAGTTTATTCAGGAAACTAGAGGCGAATAAGAGAATGGCGAAAAACAAGTAAACTACACTATCACATCTTTTTCTCTATTAAAGCCTCTAAATGAGCCATTCAAACCTATCTCTCCTCTCAACTCTTCCAGATAAAGCTCCAAAATCGAAGGGTGAAAGCGCACTTATCAAATCCATTGGGTTGCCTAAACCGCTTAAGTCAATTTTAATATTTAATATTTTAGAGAGGGCTTTAAGTATTTCAGTAGCAGCCTCCTTATCCGGCCGGTCTCCAGCGGTTTCAGAGAGTAAGCAGAGCCCCCTCATGCCGCGCAGCTTACATAAGCCTATTAAGAGGCCGGCGACGCCGAAAATCTGTATGGGTAAAGATTCCGCACCTAATTCTCTAGCCATCTTAGCCGCCTCATTATCTGAAGCTGCAAAGTAAAGTTTCGCTTTAGCAACAGGTCTTCCAGGCCTGTATCCTCCAAGCGTTATAACAAATTTGCAGCCTAAGCTCTCTGCAACATCCAGTATTCGCCCGCAGAGCTCATACTGTCCGCGGGATCCAAGCGCCTGAGTGTTCCCATATAAAAGTATGAGGTCCCTCCCACCCATCATGCTTCCAGCATAATAATAGAGTTGATTAAACGGATACTTCAGGAAGCCCATTCCATCAGTGACGGCTACATCATGAAAGTATGAGGATTTAATATCGCAGAATAATTTAGCATTAAAATTTTTAATGAGGTATGCAACCGCTATATTTGCAACAAGCCCTATGCCCGGTAAACCCTCAATTAAAACAGGATTATTCAAGTTGGGTTTCTCATAAATTTTTATTTCACACACCATTCTCAGCACTCTCCAACTATATTTAAGTGTGGATGTAATTAAGCTTCATGGTGTGACATATTTATGGCTGAATTTGAAGTTCGAGAGAGAGATTTACTGGCGAGGATTGGTAGGTTAAAAACAAAAAGCGGGACGATTGAAACCCCAATTTTTCTACCAGTTATAAATCCAATTAAAAATCTTGTAGCGCCGAGAATTTTATGGGAGGAATTCGGCTGCAAAGCGCTGATAACCAACGCGTATATTACAAGGAAGCATTTTGGCAGCGAGGCGGAGGAGAAGGGAATACATAGAATACTAGATTTCCCAGGGGTGGTTATGACTGATTCAGGAGCATACCAAATTCTCGCTTATGGAAGCGTGGATGCAACTAACGAGGAGATTATAATGTATCAGGAGAGAATAGGGGCGGATATTGCGACAATACTTGATGTGCCAACCGGCTGGAATGTTCCGCTGGAGCATGCGAAATACACTGTTGAGGAAACCTTGAAGAGAGCGAGGGAGCTGGAAAATTTAAGAAGCCGAATGGATGTAGCGTGGGTCGGCCCAATTCAGGGAGGCTGCTACATAAATCTTGTTGCAGCTTCAGCTAGAGAAATTGGGAAAATGAATTTTGACATACATGCATTGGGAAGTCCAACACCAGTTATGGAGCAATACCTCTTCAGCATACTTGTCGACATGATTCTAGCAGCTAAAATGAATATTCCAGTAAACCGTCCACTACATGTTTTCGGAGCTGGACATCCATTCATTTTCTCTTTAATAGTTGCTTTAGGATGCGACCTCTTTGATTCAGCAGCCTACTCGATTTTCGCCAGAGACAATCGATATTTAACTGAGTATGGAACAATGCGCCTTGAAGACCTTGAATATTTACCCTGCTCATGCCCAGTCTGCATTAAGCGTGATCCAAAAGATTTAAGAGAAATGCCTAGTGGGGAGAGAGTGAGGGAGCTGAGTAAACATAACCTGCATGTTTGCTTCGCGGAGATTAAAAGAATTAAGCAGGCGATAGTTGAAGGTAAACTGTGGGAGTACATGGAGATGAAAGCTAACAGTCACCCGTCTCTTCTCCAGGCATTGAAGAAACTGCGTAAATATGGGAAATATATTGAGGGGAGCAGCCCAAACATAAAGAGGAGCGGATTATTCTTCTTCAGCCCCATCGATCTGGCGAGGCCTGAAGTTATACGCTATAATGAGAGGCTGAAAGAAAGATATACGCCGCCTGAATGGGCTAGAATACTACTGTTAATTCCAGATGATGAATTTAAAAGCACGCGTAAACGTGTCTTCCTCAAAAAAGCAGCATCCTTAATATGTAAGCGCTTCAATTTAAACTTAAACGTTATCCACATATGTTTTTATTCACCTCCATTCGGAGTAATACCAATCGAGCTTGCTGAAACCTACCCGCTATATCAGTATGAGTATGCGTATCCGCCTGACAGCGACAGCGTAAATCATGCGGCTGAAAAAATCCTAGAGTATATTGATAACGCCTCCTACGAAGCCGCCATCATCATGGTGAAGGAGAACTCGTGGAGTGAAAGTTTAGCGAAGATTTTCGCTGAGAAAGCTTCCAAGCGGAAAACGAAAATTAACATTTCAATCGTAAACATTTAATTTTCCAGTAAACCATCCTACTTCAGCCATTCCTCCTAAAAAAGTTAATATTAGGGCTCAATAATTAATAGGATTAAAAGATTGGAAAGTCTATGATAATTGAATGGTGGAGACAATTCGTTGGAAGTTAAGTTTTTAGGTGGAGCTAGAGAGGTTGGTAGAGCCGCAGTAGCCGTTAAAACAGGTAAAACACAGATTTTACTTGACTACGGTGTTATGCTCAATCACACACCAGGTTTTCCAATGCATATCCCCCCAAAAGAGGTTGACGCGATAATAGCCACACACAGCCACCTGGATCATTCCGGAGCAATCCCAATATTTCATATAGGTGAGCGAAAACCCGTTTATGGAACAAGCTTAAATTTAGAGTTAACATCCCTATTAATAAAGGATTTCATTCATTTATCAGGCTACTATCTACCTTACGAATATATAGAGCTCAACTCGATGATTAGAAGCCACATAAATGTCGGTTATAGGGAGGAGGTTAAGGTAGGCGACGTAAAGTTTGAGCTACTCAACTCAGGGCATCTCCCCGGCGGAGCATCAGTTTTAATTGAAGCTGAAGGGAAACGCTTACTTTACACAAGCGACTTCAACACTATAGAAACTAGGCTTCTCCCAAAAGCCGATCAAAACTATGGGGATTTAGACGCCGTCATAATTGAGAGCACATATGCTGATGAAGATCACACTGAAAGAAGAATACTTGAAGAAAAATTTATTGAGGAAACAACTGAAGTTGTGGAGTCAGGTGGAACAGTTCTAGTTCCAGCATTCAGTGTTGGACGAGCTCAGGAAATAGCATGCGTGCTTGCAGCCCACCATTTCGAGTATCCGGTTGTAATCGATGGAATGGCGAGGGAAGCAAGTAGAATATTAATGAGGCACCTAGAATTCATTAAGGATCCGAAACTTTTCATGGACGCCATCCACATGGTTGGGTGGATTAATGATTGGAGGGAGCGAAAGAGGGTGGCTAAGAAACCTAACGTTATAATTGCGCCGGCTGGAATGCTTAAGGGTGGCCCAGCAACCTACTATATTCAAATAGTTGGAAAAAAATCTAGAAACGCCATTTTCCTAGTTGGATATCAAATTCCGGGAACACCAGGCCGGGAGCTAATGGAGGAAGGTAGATGCGTCATAGATGGGAAAATTCGAAAAATTAAGGCTAAAATAGGCTTCTTCGATTTTTCATCCCACTGCGGAGCTAAAGAACTTAAGGAAACCGTTAAAATGTTAAGGGGAAAACCAGTAGTGTTCACGATTCATGGAGCAAACGGAAACTGCCAAAAATTCGCTAAGTGGATTAAGGAGGAAACAGGCTTAGAAGCTAAAGCCCCAAACCCTGGAGAAACATTCTCAATATAGGTTAAGAAGCATGAGAATCCACATAATTCCAATAGGCGAAGTTAATAGAGGAATCCTACATTTAATTGGGAGAAGCGTTGAGGAAGCATTTCACGAAGAAACTCTTAACGTTATCATCCAAAACAATGCTATAGAGTTGCCTACTGAAGCATATAACAGTTTAAGACATCAATATGTTTCGGAAGCATTGCTAAATAAAGTGGCGGAGTACGCTGCGAAAACCGAAAAAGAAACTGGGGAGCCATGTATAGTTCTAGGCGTAGCCGACGTTGATATTTATGCTCCAGGAATGAACTTCATTTTTGGAGAAGCTCAATGTCCAGGCAAGGCTGCAGTAATATCGCTCTTCAGGCTTAAGCCGGAATTTTATGGTGAAAAACCAAACAAGCACCTTCTTATTGAGAGAGCCATAAAAGAAGCTATTCATGAAATAGGACATGCCCTCGGCCTAAAACATTGCAAAAACCCTCATTGCGTCATGTATTTTTCGCTTCATATTGGCATAACCGATAGAAAAACACCCAAATTCTGCGGAGACTGCAGGAAAAAATTAAAAATTTTATTTCCTTAAGAAGGAGTAGATAATTCAGCCTATAAGTTTGGTGATCGCATGATTCACATTATTGGAATTGTTGGAAGCCCAAGAATTAAAGGTAATACTGAAATGCTTACTATGGAAGCGTTAAAAGCGGCTGCTGAGGAAGGAGCTCAAACAGAACTCGTAAGATTAGCTGAGAAGGAGGTTAAACCATGCGATGCCTGCTTATCCTGTAGGAAGACGGGTGAATGCCGAATAAAAGATGATTTCCAAGAAATTTTCAACAGGATGATTAAAGCCGACGGCATAATATTAGCTTCACCAGTCTACTTTGGGTCAGCAACCCCGCAAATAATGGCTTTAATCAATAGGGCGGGATATGTTTCAGGGTTCTGAGCTATGTAGTCTTTGATAGACTTACATAGCTCTTGGGATTCATTAGCCTAGGGCTCCTCTCGAGTTCATTGGAGCCCT
>Ga0080004_1168487_pt1 | contig 14068 bp, 13 predicted proteins | sample WasSprMetagenome_FD_69207 | JGI IMG/M metagenome (GOLD analysis project Ga0080004, IMG submission 69207) | Sulfidic aquatic microbial communities from Washburn Spring, Yellowstone National Park, USA - WS (SPADES assembly) (version 2) | ecosystem: Environmental > Aquatic > Thermal springs > Hot... | reverse complement strand
CCAAGCATTCCCTCGTGCATGTTTCCGGATCAGATAATCCGACCTTCAAAGCATACTCTCTCCCAAAAGCTTTTTCGAGAAGCAGATAATATGCTCTCCCGAAAACGTAGCTGTTGTATGATAGGAGAGCGAACTTTAGCCTCCCACACTTTTCAGCACTCCTTCCAGCATTCTCTAGAAGATCCGGCACCGGAAATCCCACGACATCGAATGTAATATAGTCGGCGAAACCTTCCTCGAACGCTTTAACAGTGTTCACAGTCTTCCTCCAGAAAACGCTGGAGAGAAAAGATTTTATCGAATGAAAAACCACTTTCACAGCACTCCTACTGTAGAAGTAGAATTGGATAACGTGAGCGAACTCATGATATGCTATCGGAACACTGGAAACATCCGCTAAAACAAACTTTAGCCCAAAAGCTCTTACGACAGCAGCCTTACCACCCTTCCTCCTAACCCTAACCCTCAGAACAAGATCGTCTCCAAGCCTAACATTAAGCCTCCTACAGAGGTCATCTAACACTATAGAGTAGGGTTCAATCTTCCGAAACCTTTTCAGAAACCCTGCAAGAGGAGAAAACATTCTAATCAAAGGTTGCGGATAAAAAAATTAAAAGAGGGGATGGGGAACGAAAGCTTTACTCGGCTGTAACCCACCTTATTCCAGCATAGATCATTCCTATGATTATTACCGCGACACCAAGATACTGTACAAGGCTCATGACAAGGTTAACTGAGGTGACGACCTGCGTGGGAACACTCTTGGCTAGAGTGCTGTTAATATACTGGTCCGGGTGCGTGACAGCATCAGGGTTTCCACCAGAATAGAACCATACGGCCAAAGGCTTGGAAAGGAACATTAGTATTCCAGCAACTATTGCTCCAATAGCAACCCTTTTTGCGGCAGCAATATCCTGTTCCGTTTTAGCAGTAAGTGCAGTAATCATAAGGTATACCATAACCCCCATCTCCAGCACAAGCCACGTTAGGAACAGTATTTCGTTCATCGAATTCGTTGAACGAATACATGCTTAAAAGAGAATTAGCAGTACAATCGTATTAGAGAAACCGATGCGTCCTAGCGATGGAGCCTTGACTTCCACAGTATATAGGTATCTTGTCGACAAAAGGTACACCATTTGATGCACTATACGAACAGAACGATTTTGGATGCACAATCTACACTCATATAGGGGAACAAACGACACTATCGCCAAAGCAAGTGCAAAACGTACGTTTACCGTACAAAACGACATTGGCGGACAGTATAAGTGCATTTTGCCCGTTTACTGGGCAAAATGACATGGCAGTCCCGGCTCAACTTTAGATGCAGGACTGGTGCTATAGCAGCGTTTTGACCTTATCACAGACGCGAATCTAATGTGTACGGTAAACGTACAAAATGATTTTGATAAATTTCTTAATAGACTGCTCTCCTTCATTTAGTTGAACGGTAATGGGCTTGAGAACAGCTGCTGTAGCATTTCTCCTGATAATATTGCTTACTCTTCCACAGCAGTGTTTCAGCATGTGGCCTTCTTGGGGAGGAGGATATGATGAGGCGTTCTATTCGAGCGAAGGCTACGCCATGATACCTTCCCTGAAGCTTTCCTGGAGTATTAGGTCGAGCATCCTTTCCCCCCTCCTTTCCACAGGATATGGTCTGGTTTTCGGCAACGGTTCAGGAGTATACTGTATAGGATACGATGGAACGCTGAAATGGGTTTTCAAGTCTCCTGATCCAGTTTACACTCTAGTGTATGGGAATGGTGTCCTCTACGCTGGAACCTTCAGGAGACTTTATGCCCTGGACTCTTCTGGAAAACTTTTGTGGAACCTCGAATGGCGTGGCCTAGAAGGGGACATGAACGTTTACACTTTCATCAGCCCACTATCCTCTATTGTTACGGGAGCAGGTGTGGTCGACGGTTCTGGAAGGGTTTTGTGGAAGTTTAATGGAACAGCCTACGCTGCAGCATATTCTGAGAGGGATCGCCTGCTCTATGTTGCACTAAATTCTACGGTCATAGCATGCTATGACGTTTTCGGGAAAATGTTGTGGAGTAGGAGCGTAGGCTACAATGTTAGCGCTCTAGCGTCCGCTGAAGGATATGGCCTAATACTGTCCAGCTCCGACAGTACGGAGTTCTGGGACACTGGCGGGGGAACGGTGTGGAGGAAGAATGGAAAGTTTCTCGCATATGGTGAAGTATGTGATTGGACTATACTAAATTACACGATCTTCCCTTCTCCGGAGGAGCCGAGGAAGGTTATAGTTTTAAGCGACATGAGAAACGTTTACGCAGTCAGCCCATCTGGGGAAATGTTGTGGAACACAAGCTTTCCGATGGTCGAAAGCGCATGCTTAACAAAATATTTCATGTTCGCATCAAGCTCTTCTGAGGTTAGCGTCTGGAGCCCTTGGAACGGAACAATTGTAGAAAGGGGATACCTTCCAGTCGGGTCAAAGATAGTGTTCGACAAGCAGATGCTGTTCTCCTACATGCCGGACGTTGGAGCATACGTTCAAGCGCTCGGAAACCTTAAGGTAAACCTATTCTATGGCGACGGAAGCCCAGCGGAAGGTCTTGTTACAGTTTCAGCCGTAAACCTTCTTGGAAAATCTAACACGTACTACGCGTACGTTAATGGAAGCAGGAGCTTCACGCTTCCAAGAGGATCGTACAAGATTTCATGCTCTATGCAAGGATATTCTGGAACGGACGCAATGGTCTTCCTCGACGCCGGAGAAGACGAGAACGTGTCACTTATCCTGTACAAGATTGTGTCCGGTGGAGGAAGCATGGGAATACCTGAGCCGCCGCTGCAAATGTTTATCGCAATAGCAGTAATATTGGCTGTTGCGGCAATAGCCTTCCTCGGCCGGGGAAAAAGATGATGTTATGATAGAATGTGGGCTGCGACACCATGGTTGCTCAAGCAAAAAATATGCTAATAACTTAATAACATACACCTTCCTTTTATTTTTTGGCATAAACAGTTTTTTGACCTCCCTTGGGCAAGAAGGTTATAGTAAGCTTCTCTATAGATGAGTCCATTTTTGAACAGTTCGAGGAATATGTTAGGAGGGTGCAGGCTGAAGACCTTGCAGCGAAAAGGGATGTTTCAAGCAGAAGCAGTGTCCTGGAAAGGATCCTTCTAAAGTTCTTTTCCTCTCAAGCTGGTTCAGTGCAGGGATAATGTTGCATGGACAAACGTTTGCCCCCACCTTATATTTTTTTCTCTCGTCAAGCGTTTTGAGAACATGAAGGTTTATAGTCCTTCTATTAAGCCGTGGCTTGCTTGGGCCACGATTTCGGCGGCTGGAGCTTCGGCTCTCACGATATTGTTTAAGCCTGCAATATTTCTCCTCTCTATTCCAGCTGCTTTGATCGTTTCAGGAATACTTTTTTCTAGAATGTTCAAGTACGTTGTCGACGAAGGGGAAATGATATTTTATGAGGGGCTTTTCAAGAGGACGGTGACAAGAATTCCGTTGGATAGGATTGTGAGGTTCGATGTCAAAAGGGATCCGATCGACATGCTCTGTGGAACTGGCACAGTTTCTATTGTTACAGAAGGGTATGCTCCGAAGCTTTCGCTCAAGTGTATAAGCGGCTACCTGGACTTTAGAGAACATTTGGCTCAGAAAACGGTTTCTGTTTAAAAGGTTCTTTTAAAATCGTTTCTCTAACGCTTCTTTGAAGACGCATGAACATGGTCTGGTTGGAGCTTAGACCTTACATGGGGGCAGAGTTTAAGCCCGCTGACGAGTTCACAAGAAACATTCTCGCCTCCCTGTACAGTTTTACTATACCGTACAGGTTTCTAGTAGTATACGATGACGTTGAAGGCGGTGAGGGGAGGAGGTTGAGGTTCTTTATTCAGGTGAGGGAGGGTGTGGACAAGACTTTGAAGGAGGCTTTCATGCTCAAGAAGGTTTTGGCCGAGAAAAGGGATCCGCCGAAAAGGGTTTACAGCTTCTTTACTAGGGTGAGGATGCAGGACTACTACGCTTACCCAATATATCCTATCATGGGCGAATTGAAGGAGAATCCTGTTGACACAATAGTTTCGAGCATGATCGGGAGAGAATATTGTGCGTACGAGGTCACTGCTGTCGGAAGCGGGATAGCTAGAGCGAACATTCTAAGACACATGGAGAAGAAGGTTTACAAGAAGACAAGGTACACGACTTTAACCGGCAGGGTCAAGAAGGGGGACGAGGGTCCAGTATATACTCCGATGGAAAGGCATCTGCTTGACGCCATGAGAGAGAAGGCCGCTCAGGAAACATGCTTATGCGATGTCATTGTTAGGGGGATGAGCAGGGACGATGTTAGAAGCATATCTCAAACTTTTCCAAGATCGGGGCTCAACAACCTTGTCCCATCCCTTATCAGGAGGAAAGAGAACACTGTTGACGTGCTGAAGAAGCCTAGAATGTCTTGGATGAAAAAGTATCTTGCACGCTTTCTAGCCTTCACAGCATCCGCTCTAATGGCTTACGTGATGATAGTGTTCAACCTCTTCCTTTCAGCTGGAATGATGTCCTTTGCACTATGCATTTCTGCTCTCTCTATACCATTTATATTTTCAACATTCTATGATAGGAAGGTTTTGAAGAACGACGTCTGCTTGAACACGAAGGAGCTTGCGATGATAGTTAACCTTCCATCCAGGATAAGCGAGCTTCCACTGAACTTTGCACCATTCCCCGTTGGAAGGATAGAGGTTCCAAGCGTGGGGAAAGAGGAGGAGATCCAGCTTCCATCAACGTCAGATGAAAGCGGGCTAGAAAGCGAAGTAAAGAAAGAGGAGGAGGGTGAAGTGAAGAATGACTAGCAGGCTGTATGTTCTCGGAGTAAGGCCTGACGTTGACGACGGAAGACTGTACGGTATTGTTCCAGAAGAGAGGATTCACATGGCAGTTTTCGGCAGCACTGGAACAGGAAAAAGCACTCTCCTACTGAACCTCATAAAACAGAATATTGAGAGGGGTGAGGGGTTTATGCTCATAGACCCTGACGGTGACACGGCGCTAAAGTGTCTTACACTGGTTCCAGACAACATGATAGACAATGTAGTGTACATTGATCCGACGACAGCCTTCACCCACAAGAGGGTTGTTCAAATAAACTTTCTCGAATACACTTCTGTCCTCGACAAGGGGACGATAGCGAGAAGCTTCACGGACGCCCTGCAGAAGATTTACAGCAAGTTCTGGGGGCCAAGGCTCGACTACATCCTCTTGAACACCATTTACGCGCTCCTGGACGCTCCAGAAGGTTCAGTGAACTTGAACGACGTATACTATATGCTCGTGGACGAGGAGAAGAGGAAAATGTACCTCACCCACGTCAGGGACGAGAAGGTTCTAGACTTCTGGGAAAGGGCGTACGAGAGGATACCTGACGAAGCAAGCGCTTCAGTTCTAACAAAAATTTACAGGATTATCCAGGAGAAGATGATCCAGCCGATGTTCGACTGCTACAGGAGCAGTATAAACGTTAGAAAGCTGATGGACGAGGGAAAGTTTGTTATAGTCAACTTGAGCGAGGGAAAACTTGGTTCGGAGGTAGCGAACTTCACAGGATCCCTTCTAATGAGCATGGTCTACTTGGCTGGAATGAGCAGGATAGATACTTCAGAGGAGGCTAGAAGACCGTTCTTCCTATACGTTGACGAAGCATACAGGTTCATAAGCTTGGGAGCGAAGGACATCATACAGTCCCTTAGAAAGTATAAGGTTTACGCTACGTTCGCAGCACACTACATTAACCAGTATCAGGCCGAACTTTCTGAAGCGATTCCAGCACTATGCTCTACATTCATATGCTTTAGGGTTGACGAGGACACTGCGAAAAAGCTTGAAAAACTCTTCACCCCAATAACAAAAGAGGATCTTGTCAAGCTTCCAAACTACGTTTTCGCCGTAAGCATAGAACATGGGCAGAGGAGGATTTCGGCGGTGCTCAGGGGACTTGTGCCCAAACCCCTAAGATCTGATGTTGCAGGAGTTATAGAAAGAAGCCTGCAAATCTACGGCAGAGAAGTTGAATCTGAAAAGTATACTGCAGAGTTTAGGGACGACTACCCGTATCCGAAGCTTTCTCCAATAGCATACATTGTCCTGCAAACGTTCAGGAGAGAGAACGTCGCATTCACCATGGAGAAACTGTACGAGAGGCTTTCAAAAGACTTCTACGTCATGAAAAGCGACGTCCAAAGGGGTGTAAGCGAACTTCACAGGGAAAGGCTTGTTGAGCCAGTATCAGACATAGATCCGGAAACGAGGAGGACGATTGTAGTGTACAGGCTTTCTCCTGCAGTGCTAGACTTTTTCGGAGACGTTCCATACGGTGCAAGAGGAGGAGGAGACAAGCATACTGCAATAGTGGACGAGTACCTCGCAAACCTTCGCCCAGCAGGATACTATTGTATAGTCGACCTCGGAAACGATATAGGCAAGCAGAGGCCCGACATACTAGTTTACGCTCCAAGGTTCAGGATAGAAGATGATGGGGCAAGAAGGCTTGACTGCGACCACTGGGACTATAGGGGAAGATACGCTATAGAAGTTGAAATAAACCCGGAAAAGCATATTTCACCTGATCCAGAAAACGATAGAATATACCACAACTGTCTAAAGAACAAGGCTAGGGGTGTTCCAACCCTTTTTGTAGTCGAAAACGAAGAAGCTAAGAGGATAGTGGAAACGGACTTGAGGGAGAAGCTTGGAAAAGATTATGGGAGATGGGTTAAGGGTGTTGAAGTCTGGAGGCCTACAGGACATCCTCCAATACTCTTCGGCGAACAGCAGCTTCTAGCGTCGGAGGCTGGAAAGGTTCAGGTAGAACGTGAGCCAGAGAAAATAGAGGTTAAAGTAAAAGAAATTGAGCCTGCAACAGTTTCGCCTCCAAAGTCTGAGGTCGCACAGGAGCCTGCCAGAGAACAGGTTGTAGAAGAAAAGCCTGCAGTAGAGGAAAAGCGTGTGAAAGAAACTGTTCAAGAGAAGCCTCCTGAACCAATAGAACAGCCTTGGGGAGAAGAGAGGGTGGAGCAGGAGGAGGTTGAAACACTGTCCATGGACAGTGACACTAGAAGGAAGCTTGATGAAATCTTGGCTAAAGACGCTAGGCTCGCTAAAGCTCTAAAGCTAAAGTCTGAAGGGTGGACTGAAAAGATATCGTGGAGAAAGGATAAGCCTCTGCTTTTCATGGAAAAAGGTTCGTCTGTAGTTTACATTGGAGACCTATCATATGCTCTCGTTAAGGGGCTTGGACTGAACATTCCACCATCCAATGTCCCGGACAGGCTAATGTACTATCTAGAGAAAGGCTGGAGGATAAGATGCAATGGGAGAGGATACGTTTCCCTCAGGTCCCCTAACCCAGGCGAAGGCGAAGCGTACGCTGGAAAGGTTGTGGACGAAAGCGGCACAAAAATACCTGATGAGGTGCAGAAGGTTTTCAACCTGTTCGGTTACGAGGCGTACGTTGAAGGTGGAAGCGTTAAAGTTAGGAGGGTGAAGAAGGATGCCTAGGGTTGTAAGAGTGTTCGCGCTAGAAGAGATAGGGATGCTGAACGAGCCAATATTCTCCACACCACTTGGAAGCGTTAGCCTGAGGCAGGGAACATACCTTGCAATATCCCTTATAGGAGCATGGTTCATGTACAATACCGTCTACGGTCTAACAAGAGACAACGTTCTAGCAGCACCTTTTGTTCTCGCACCAATAGTTGTTGGAATGGTTCTAGCGTTCAAGAGGGTCAAATCTTTTCCAATAGAAGTTCAACTGTACCGTGCAATCTTTAAGCCTAAGAAGGGTAGGGCGGCGGTAAAAGCTGAAGCGAAACCGAAGCAGGTTGAGAAGGCTCCGGAGGAGGAGATAATGTTCCAGACGGTCGACATGGAATCCGTTGCCCCAATAAAGATTTCCGGCACGCTCAGGGACCCGTTCACTAAAGCGAAGATGAGGAGTGCAGAGTTTCAAGTGTACGTTGGAGAAAAACTGTATTCTGAAAAGTATCTTGTAACCGATGCAGACGGAGGATACGTGTTCTATTTTGTTCCAGAAGGCGCTGGAGAATACGAGATAAAGTTTGTTCCAAAAGGATACAGTGTTCCAGCGGAGGTTGTTAGGTTGAAGGTGAGCATGTAGATGCCTAGGATACCGAGGGAAGAGCTTTCAAGATGGTACTGCTACGAAGTCTATCCAGTAAACTTTGTCAACCTTCCACCTGACAAGCAGGACGCCCTAATAGACAGCTTCAAAATGTTCTTGAACGCGGTAGAAAGGGAGCTCAAGATAACCGTCGTGAGAGAGAAGAAGACTTTGTTCGTGGGGTCAGCGTCGTTCACGCTGGACTTTTACAGGTTCTTTGTAGAAAGCAGGACACCCGTTGACGGCATGCTGAAGGCCATGGGGCTATCGTTTGAAAGCGTTCCATCAGTTCCCAAAATTGTTATAGTGAGGGAGAAGCCTAAAATGCTTGTCCTAGAGGAGGGGAAGCTTGCTAAAGCCTTTACAGTGTACAAGATGCCTCCAACGCTTGTCGAAGGATTTCTTGCGGAAACTTACGGTATAGTTGACAGGATCACCGTATGGATAAGCCCCCTAAGCCAGGAAACTGTTTCATCGAAGCTTGGAAAGCTTAAGGTAAGCCTCGAGGGGATGAGGTTAGCTGACATGCAGAAGGGTAGGACGCCGAAAATGGATCTTGAAATGAAGATCGCATACGTTAACGAGCTTCTCCAGAGGGTTTTAAGCGGGGGAGAAAGGATGTTCGACGTCAAAGTAAGCCTCATGGTTTCAGGTAGCGACGTTAAAGAGTTGAACGATAAGGTTAGGGACCTTAGAAGCGTGCTAGGCGGAAGGCTTATCAGAGTAGACTGTCCAGCGTTCATGCAGTCGCTCATGCTGGAGGGGGAGGGGAAAAAGTTTTCAGTAAACACTGAAACACTTTCAACATTCTTTCCATTCACTTCAGCAGACATCGTCGAATCTGGTGGAGTATTCTTGGGAGTGAACATGATAACTGGAACACCAATAGTCTTCGACATTTCACTGAGGTCGAACTTGAACGCTTCAGTAATAGGTGTAACCGGAAGCGGAAAATCTTTTACAACAAAAATCTTCTTGAACAGGCTTTTCGAAAAGGCTAGGGAACCATGCTTCTTCATAGTCGACCCAGAAAACGAGTACATTAGGCCTGCCAGAGAATGGTGGAATGCAAAAGTTTTCGAGTTCAAGGAAGGCGAGCCTCTCGGACTCGACCCGTTCAAGATCCTCCCACCATCTGATGTAGCGGACTTCATAATGGAGGTTACAGAGCTTCCGAAAGAGCATGCGTCAAGGTTCAGGACAGCAGTGTCGAAGGCCTCTGACATGAGAAGCCTGTACTCGAGCCTACCGTCTGAAGTGAAAAACTACCTCAGCAGCCTCGTCGAGGGGCCGGAATCATATATTTTCGAGGGAGAACCCTTCGAGTTCAGCAGGAGAATGGTTTTCGCGTTAAGGGGAATAGAGAACGAGACCGTGAAAAGGATAATATCGCTTTTGGTCTTCGGAAAAGTTTGGCAGATGGTCAACAACCTGAACCTGATACCATTGTACGAGCAGAAGGTTTTCCTAATAGACGAGGCCTGGCTGTACTTTTCAAGTCCAACGTCAGCAAGGTTCATTGAAAGAGTCTCGAGGCTGGGGAGGAAGAGGAACATCGTGTTCATAACCAACACACAGAGGCCCTCAGATGTTCTCGAGGCAGGAGGCGCTGGAAAAACTGTTATAGAAAACAGTGCGACAAAAATACTGTTGAGACAGGATCCGATAAGCATAGACATCGTGGCAAAAGTGTTCAACTTAAGCGAACAGGAGAGAGAGTTTGTGACAAGCGTGAACCCCGGGGAAGGTCTTCTGATAACGGGAAACGTTCACGTTCCAATAAAGGTTGTTCCAACAGAAGAAGAGTACGCGATGTTCTCGACAAAGCCTTCGGAGGTGACCGTTTAAGTGAGAGAAGTTTTAGCGGAACTGCTTTCAATATTCATTGTAGCAGCAATATGCATTTCCGTCGTAGTGTCAGCATCCGGTCCAACATTAAATCCTCCACAGCAGAAGGATGCGAGAATAAGCATCCTGAAAACTGAAGTTTCAGGTGGAGCAATCAAAGTATACCTATACAATTATGGAGAAAGAGATGTTACGATAGTTTCAGCATACGTGGGAGGACAAAGTGTTCCATTCACGCCCACAACCATTAAAAAGGACAGTTATGCGATAATATCCTTGCAGGTTCCCCCGTCAACATCTCCTCCATTCTCTTTTACCTTGGAAACGTCAGATGGGGCGGTGATAAACGGTGTCGCATCATAAGGCAATATCCTCAACCCTCACAACCGTCATACTGATCGCTGTTACACTAGCATGCGCTGGAGTTGTAGCATACATGTTTTCAACAGTCCCATCCCAGCCTCAGCAGAACGTTCCAAAAGCCCTTATCTCGATAGTGAAGATTTCAAGCGAATCCGATGGACTCTACGCCTACGTATACAATTACGGTTCAACAACCGTTTCAGTGAAAGAAGTTTACGTCGACGGAAACCCGATATCGTTTCAGGTTAAAAACTTGGACGGGTCCGCGGCTGGAACACTTTCACCATCCACAATGTACAAGGTTCTGGTCGGAGCATCCGGTTCAAAGATATCGAAGGAACTCGACATCGTACTCGACACAGGAGACGTCATAAGATACTATGTTGGAAAATAGTGTCAGCGTTCTGGAAGCATCAGCTTCAAGAACATGATGTCGAACATTTTTGAAGGTGAACACCATATTCTCAATAAAAATATTTTAGTTTTGAATGAAGGCGATGTGGAAAGTTTACCTTGCATACGCTTTCCTCGTCGCCTTGGCGGACAAGATTACGACAGTACTCTGCCTCAGCAGAGGTTTTTCCGAACTTAATCCCCTAGCCCTGAACCCAATCTTCCCACTCTTCCAGGCTGCAACAGTCTTCTCGCTAATGTGCCTATTCGACTCCCTCTCGCAAAGGTTCTGCAGTAGAATTGGAAGGATGAAAGCAAAAATTCCTGTTGTAGTGGTGGCCGCCCCACCATTGTATGCTTCGATACACAACCTCCTCCTTTTCCTATCGTGCCCCTAGACAGCATCTCTAACATAAATGGCAACATTATCACCACGGTAATAGTGTCATTTTGTACGGTAAACGTACATTTTGCAGTCTGACAACAAAAAGATGTGCTTATTTGTCGTTTTGTACGGTAAACGTACGTTTTGCAATCCTGCGATAAATGGTGCACTGCCTGTCATTTTGTACGGTAAACGTACGGAATGACTTTATCGCCCCGATAGTAAAGTGTATCCCTACTAATGGAACCAATTCTATTGCATGCTTTAAACCGTGCTCTCGAAAACTTTCTTCTTTTAAGAAACCCTCTTGTACGGGAACTTGATGGACGTTAGGATAATGTATGCTGTATTTGCTGCAGGATTTTTTGCTACAGCATACTTTATTTTCATCGCAAAAAGTTTCGAGCTCGCTATCATAGCATCTATTATAACCTTCGCTTCAGCCTTCATGATATTTGTTGGGCACGCGAGGATGGAGGAGCACGCTGAGGAGGCGGTTAAGCAGGAAGTGAAACAGTCTTGAAGAAGGGCAAATATTTCATGGACGGGGGAGAAAAGCATATTCTCGCGTCACCGGTGTGCCCAATATGTGCTGCAGAAGTTGACACTTACCTCGCAATCCTATACGATCAAAACAGTCAAACGTTCACAGCATACATGAAACACCGTGGCGGGAAAAGGCATAAGATTCACGCCTTCACATACGATGGAAAGTGTCTTTTCTCAAGCGACTCCTCTGCTACGGCATCCGAATAACGTGAGGAATAGAAGAAAGTATTCTGAAGAATCTGTACATCTCGAGGTGAAGGTATGCAGTATATTGTGAACGATTTTATCGTTGACGCAAATGCAATCCGTACGGTAAACGTACGCATTGACTTGGTGCCAGTGCAAGCTGTCCCCCTATATAGGGACAAAATGACTTTAGCAGGGGGTGCAAAAGTGCATTTTGTACGTTTACCGTACAAAATGACGTGCGATATGTCCTCCTGTCACCAGGTTGCAAAACGTACGTTTACCGTACAAAATGCATTTTACCACCCCAATAGTAAAATGTATCTGGGACAATCGCAAACTGAAATCTTTGCATGTCCCACTCAAGTAAAAGCCTTTGTCTAGCCTGCAGGAGGCAACAGCCGATAAACCCTTTAAATACCCTATCCTTCTACAGCATTTTGGCTCGCTCGCTCAAGCCTTCCTTTAAAATCTAAATTTTTACCCTTCTAGCATTAACTATCGCACTCTTTTTTTGTCACATTCAATCGACCTTCTAGTGGTCTTTCTATTGCTTGTGGCTTGTAGCGGGCGGGCTACCCTCCTGACGAGCGGAAAAAATTCGGGCGTTCCGCGCTCCACCTTCATTTTTTCCCTTTTTGGGGGAAGGTGAGATTTTTGGGTGGGGTTGGCTTCTGCTTCGCCGGTGGAAGCCGAAACATCGGTGATCCGATGATCCTGTAGCGCGCCCGACTATGGGGGAGGATCCCCGATGTAGAGGGGTCCGGCGGAAAACATTTTTTTGATGCTGTTCGCCGGGCCTCCTCCCCCACCCTTCTTCCGCTCGTCGGGAAAAGATGTTTCCTCCACCGCTCCAAGTTTATCGCACACCCTCTATCCACGTCCACGCGCATACCTCTTTCACACTTCCTTCTCCGTCAGTCGCTAGGAGGGGGACGCTGGTCCATTTTTTGCCCTCTCAGAGGGGGCAGCGAAAAAAGGTGTGAAATGTATGCGATACGATGTGGACAAGGTGTGTGAAAGGCTTTGAGCGGAGCCCACTACGGAGGAAGAAAGTTCTCCGACTTGGGCACGTCGGGGAGGTGGTCTGCATGAACAGTAGAATATCTTCTGTCTGTGTTTTCCATGATTTTTCAGAGGACGAGCGGATCCTCTCATGGATCAGACGCCGCAACATGTGGATTGAGTGTCTTCTTGAGGAAAAGTGGAGGCGGAGAAAATGAAGAAAGTTGAACAGTTTCCGGATCCATATGTTGTTCCTTTTAGCATTTTCGGGGAACGGTTTCTCGGCGGAGAAGAGAAGAGAAGAGGAAGGTGGCAGAATAAAGTCAGCAGCCTGGAACTTGAAGAAGCGCGGAAAACCAGAGACGTTAACAGAAAACTTCGCCTGCTACAGGCGTTGAAGTCTACAGCAAAGAAAAAAGGCTCAAAGTATCATTTGTTGCATCGGCTTGTCTTTGGCTTCGCAAAACCGAAACCAAAACAAATTATATCTCAGTCTCCGTATTCGTCTCTAAAGCAGTCTCTAAAGCCAGCCCAGCATGAATACAGGACTTGTGAAGCTTGGAAAAGAATGGAAATATATTATTTAAGGGGCGGGAAGCTCAGGCCTGCCCCAATCGTTGAGGACGCGAAAACTTTTGCTAAATTCTTCGGTCGTACAGCGGAGCAGGCGTTGTTCGACACTGTTGCATGGTACCTTCTGCCATCATTTCGAAGAGAGGTAAAGAATTTGTTCAAAAAATATCGTCATTTTCTTGTAGGTGATGGGAATGGAAATTAAAGTAATTAAGAAAGTTAAATTGCCTTGTCCGCATGGTTCTTCAGAAGCTTTCCTCGACGCTATTGCTGTGCTTTACTATGCAGAACTGAGCGGTGAAAGAAAGGGATATTTTGTAAATGAGGACCGGGTGCGTGAGGAGATTTTAAATGGAGAGTTTTCGGAAGATGAGGTAGCCTCATGGCTTCATCCAACGATTGAGAAGGCAGTAGAGTGGATACTGAAGGACATGAGAGACAGGTGGGCGTGGATCTCTGTAGGCGAGGAATGTCACTTCTGTGAGAAGCACAAGGAGTGTTTGGAAATTCTTAAAACCTTGGGAAAATAAAAATTAACCCCCTCTTTTTTTTTTTAAGCCTGCGGTTAAATGGGGCGTCTAAGACCTGGCCTCAACCT
>Ga0080004_1151081_pt1 | contig 14076 bp, 12 predicted proteins | sample WasSprMetagenome_FD_69207 | JGI IMG/M metagenome (GOLD analysis project Ga0080004, IMG submission 69207) | Sulfidic aquatic microbial communities from Washburn Spring, Yellowstone National Park, USA - WS (SPADES assembly) (version 2) | ecosystem: Environmental > Aquatic > Thermal springs > Hot... | reverse complement strand
GATCACCCTCGGAAGAGATGGCCGCAACGACCATCTTCTTATTCCCCAAGATGAGCTCCGCTGGATGGGGGTGGAGATTTATGCGGTGGAGCGGGGCGGGGCAGCCACCTACCACGGCCCAGGCCAGCTCGTCCTCTACCCCGTTTTGGATCTGCGGGGATTGGGACTGGGGGTTCGGGAGTATGTCCGGCAGCTTGAGGAGGTAATGATCCGCACTGGAAAGGCTTTGGGGGTAGAGCTTTTCCGCCGGCCCGGTTATCCCGGGGCCTGGCATAGAAAAGGGAAAGTCGGGTTCATCGGGGTCTACGTGCGCGGCTGGGTCACTTTTCATGGTCTTGCCCTGAATGTGGATCTAAGGCCCAATGGTTTCGCTTGGATTGTTCCCTGCGGCGCGCCAGGCCTTCCCGTGGTATCCTTGGCCGAGCTTCTGCCGAATGGTTGTACCTTGTTGGAGGTCGAACGCCTTGCGCATTCGGAGTTTTCCACGGTATTCGGGGTGGAGCTTATGGAAAGCTCTCCTTCGGAGGTGTGGGCGTGGCTAAGCCGAATTGGCTGAGGGTCGAGGTCGCTCCCGGAGACCAAGAGGAAGTGCGGCGGGTTCTGCGAGAGCAGGGACTGGCCACGGTCTGCGAGAGCGCACGCTGCCCAAATCTTCCCACCTGTTGGGGAAAAGGGACGGCGACCTTCATGATCCTCGGAGAAATTTGTACTCGGTTTTGTCGCTTCTGCGCTGTTTCCCATGGGAAACCAAATCCTCCTGATCCAAATGAGCCGGAGCGCCTGGCGAGAGCGGTGAAGGCCCTTGGACTACGCTACGTTGTTCTCACCTCTGTGGACCGCGACGATCTTCCCGATGGAGGAGCTTCTCACTTTTCCTCCTGTATCCGGGCGATCAAGGAGGCCGCACCGGAAGCGAGAATCGAGGCCCTTATTCCCGATTTTTCCGGGGATCTTGAGGCCTTGCGGACCGTGGTGGAGGCCGAGCCGAATGTGGTTGGCCACAATTTGGAAACGGTACGGAGGCTCACTCCCTTGGTTCGCGACCGCCGCGCGGGCTACGAGCTTTCCCTCTTTGTCCTGCGGACCCTCAAAGAGCTTTCCCCCAAAATTTTCACGAAATCCTCGCTCCTTTTGGGGTTGGGCGAAACGGAGGAAGAGGTGGAGGAAGCCCTTTGGGACCTTCGGGAGGCCGGGGTGGACATCGTCGTTTTAGGCCAATATTTGCGGCCTACTCCCCGCGAGCTTTCGGTGGCCCGCTACGTTCCGCCGGAGGAGTTCGAGGCTTGGCGAAAGTGGGCTTTGGAAATGGGTTTCCGTGCCGTCCTCTCCGGGCCTTTGGTGCGCACTTCTTTTCGGGCTTCCGAGGTTTACGAGGAGCTTTTATGCGGGTCCTCATAGACCTTGCGTTTCGTGATCCCGCTCTGAATCTAGCCTTGGAGGAAGCCATTTTGGATGGGGTCCGGCGGGAGCTCGTGCCCCCTACCTTGCGTATTTGGCGCAATCCCCGCTGCGTGGTCGTGGGAAGGGGACAGAAACCCGAAGAGGAAGTGGACTTGGAGCTTGCCCGGAGGTGGCGGATCCGGGTGGTGGTGCGCCCCTCCGGCGGCGGCACCGTCTACCACCATCCCGGAAACCTCCTTTTCTCCCTGTTTTTGCCCCTCACGGGAAAGTGGCGATCCGTGCGGGAATCGCAGGAAGAGCTTTCCGGGCTTTTGGCTGAGGCTTTGTACCAGCAGTTCCAATTGGCTACGGAGGTGAAGGAGGGGGGCGTTTTTGTGGGAGGGAAGAAAGTTTCTGGGTCTGCCCAGCTTCGGCGCGGAGCCCTTTTGCATCACGGGACTTTGCTCCTTGCGCCGGATGTGATCCCCATGGAGAAGGTTTTGCGGGCCATGCAGCCCGGGTATGCGCCATCCGGTGTGGCTTCCCGACCCGCGCCGGTGGCGGATCTCTCCTCCCTTTTGGGCCGGGAGGTTTCCCTGGAAGAGGGCGTGCGGTTGGTACTTTCTGCGTTTCGGCCGCTTGGCGTTCTTCGACCTTCTGCCATTTCCCTTCGGGAATGGGCCTTAGCCGACCAAATTTTGGCCTCTTGATGGTTTTTGTCGTATTTAATTGGATGAGGAGGTGGAAGATGAAAAAGGCGATAAAATGGAAAGCGGCTTTATATTTTGGGTTAGTGATTTGGCTTATTGGGGGTGCTAAGGCTCAGGACGTTTGCCTACGCGATGCCACCGTACCTCAAGTTTCTCCTGTGGTTTCTGTTTTCGGGAAAACAGTGTTAGTGGCATATGTTGAGCTTGCTGGATCCTTTAGAACAGTGATTAGTAGAAGCCTTTCTACCGACGGTGGAGAGACCTTTTCTTATCTTGGCCCTCTTCCTTCCTGCCCCACCTGTTCCCAAGGCATGCCCGCCCTAACGGTGAATGAGGATGGAGTATTTTTCCTAGCCCATATCGACGACCAAACTTACGTGTTGAGCTCTTCAGATGGTGGAAAAACTTTCGTTCAAGTTTCGTCTTTAGATCAAAATTTGCATCTTCTCTACCCGCATATACTCTGCGATCGTAGCGATTTTTATCTAGTGGGGACTGACCTTTTGGCGGGGAAAATTGTGCTAGCTAAATCAGGATTGCCCGCGCCAGTGGTGGTGACGAGCGAAGGAAACCCAGTGTTTGGAAGGATCGCTCTCCTTCACGGCAATTTGTACTGTCTTTGGCTTCGATGGCCGTGGCCTTTGACAAACGGGTTAATTTTACCTTTTGGTATTCCAGATTCCCTTGCTTGGCTTGGGCCAGATCTCCTTGCCCAATTTTGTCGGGCCCATCCGGCGACTCTTTGGATAAGCGTTTCGCAAGACGGAGGGCAAAATTGGTCTTCCCCTCGGAGTCTTGGCGAAGTAAAACTACCTTGGCACGTAGAGCAACATGATTCTATAGCTTTTGCTTCCTTTGTTTCCGGCGGTTTAGAAGTGCCGTTGGCTCCAGCAATTTTAGCCGATTCTCGTAAAGGCTATATTTATATCGCTTTCCCTTCGGCCAGAGAAGATGGTAGTTTGGATGTGCAGTTCATGGTTCTCGATCCTCAGTTAAATGTGATTTCGCCTCCGCATCCTTTGGCGAAAAGCACTGTACAGAGGGAAAGATTTTTGCCAGCTATGGCCATATCGCCGGGAGGTGTGCTTGGCCTAGCGTTTTATGAGCTAGATCCTTTGGCTAAAACTATCAATGTAGTTTTTGCCCAATCCTCTGATGGGGGACAAACTTTTTACTTCGAGCAGGTGAATTCTTCACCTATGCCTATCCCGCCAGTGGCTGGTCAGCCTACCAGAAGCGGGCATTTCGAACCATCGTTCTTTTCCGGCTATATCGGGGATTCGCTGGGTATCGCTGCCGACGAGGACTTTTTCTACCTGGCATGGGTGGACTTCCGGAACATTATCATTACCCCGGATTATCCGGAGGGACGATCGGACTTTGACATTTACTTTCGCAAACTGCAAATTCAGCGCTGACAAAGCCCCAAGCAAGGAGGATCTGCGGCTGCTTTCTTGGCAATTAGGAAGGCCCGTCCGGGGTGTTCTCGCTGTAAAACTTTGTCCCCATGGCTTTCCTCAACTGATCCTTAATCACCCTCTTTTGCTCACTTCAGAGAAGGGGGAGAGGGACCTTGAGCCAATGCCCACGATCTTTTGGCTCACCTGCCCCTTTTTGGTGGACGAAGTGGCGAAGCTGGAGTCCGCAGGAGGAGTGAAGCGCTACGAACGACTTTTAGAAAACGATGAAGAGCTTTTCCGGGAATACTTTGCGGCCCATCAGGCTTACCGGGAAATGCGCCTCTCCCTTCTTTCCCCGGAGGAATTGGAGTACGCCAAGGGAAAAGGGCTTCGCTCCATTTTGGAGTCGGGGATTGCGGGGATTATGAATCCCAAGCGGGTGAAGTGCCTGCATGCGCAATTGGCTCATTTCTTGGCCACCGGCCAAAACCCAATCGGCCGCCGCGTAGCCCAAGAGCTTCCAAGCCTTAATTGTTATGACCGCCGTTGCGCTCAGAGTCCCTCTAATGACGCTCTTTGAGTTTAGCTGAGCCTGCGCGCTCCCCATGCCCCATCCAGCTGCCCCAAAATCAACTATAGAAGTCCACAACGCTTTCACCACAGAACGCCTCAACCACTTTGGTTCGCCTCTTCACCTCTTTGGCCAACTGCTCCAGTTGGTTCGTGGTACAGAGGTAGCGGCGAACGGGCCTTGGATGACGCAGGAAAGCCAAAAGAACATAAGCCTTGGTTTCCCAGCGCTCCACGATCTTGAGGTAGACCGTGCCCTAGCGCTCCTGCAAGGCTTCGTTGACTTCCTCTTCCCTCTCGGCCTGGTAAACTTCTCAAGAGCCTCGGTTCCTTAGCCGTTCACCCTCGGCGGATGGAGAGGCAGGTCCCATCCAGAAACGCGTAGTACCCCGCTAGGGGCCTTTCCCGCTAGGCTTGCACTTGTTCTTGGGTGACCTCGAGCGAGCGGGAGATACTCTGAGGCGAGTAGAAAACCCCGTAAATCCTCTCCGAAAACGTAGAGATTTTCCAAGTGCTTACCACGACAGCGTAGAGAGCGCGGATAGCTTCGGAAAGTTCCAGGGAGGTCCTCTTCCGGTAGGGAAGGCTCCTGGAATGGAAATCATCTTCTCGTACGCGGGGAACTTGGAGGTCCTCCGGGGGCTCATGAGGGCAAGGAGGTCGCGGGTATCACCGTCGGCGGCTGTAGGGCCTTCGCTCGCTTCTCCCGCATAAGACCCTCTAAAAGGTTCCGTACCAACTTCTCGAGTTCCGCCTCAAACACCTTTACGATTTCGTCACGGGTTCCCTTCTGCATGGTAGCTTTCCTTTCTAAACGCTTTTCCTTGGATAAGTTTGCATAGTTTCCGGGGTACTACCGCTTCTCTCCTTGTTAAAGTGTGACGGGTGTTGCGAAACAAGAGAAGGGTTAGGTCGGGTCCGCCTTGTTTACAGCCCATGGAGCCGCAGGGGATCTAGCGAACGCTGAATCACTGTAGGATTGGCAAGGCATTCAAGGCCTAAACAGGATATTTAATTCATCTTCCTCGTCTGAGGCGGGGGTCCAGAACATCGCGAATGCCATCGCCTAATAGGTTGAACCCCAGAACGGTAAAAAAGATAGCTAGACCAGGAAACGTCGAAACCCACCACTGTCCAGGAAGGTATCTTCGGCCATCGGTAACCATGACCCCCCACTCTGGCGTAGGGGGCTGAGCCCCTAGGCCCAGGAAGCCCAGACTCGCTGCTGTCCGAATGATTCCTCCCATTTCCAAAGAAAGCTGCACGATGATCGGGGAAAGGCTTAAGGGAAGAACATGACGAAAGAGAATGCGCCACCTGCCTGCCCCCACTGCTCGTGCCGCCTCAACATAAGTTTCCTCGCGAATGGCCACGGCCCGGCTTCGCGCCACCCGGGCGAAAACCGTCCATTCCGTCATGGAAATCGCGATAATGACGTTCTCCAAACTTGGTCCGAGGGCTGAGGAGATAGCCATTGCCAAAATTAGTTGCGGGAAAGCCATGAAAATATCGGTGATCCGCATTAACAAATCATCGATAATTCCACCAAAATAACCGCACAGTAATCCAATGATTGTCCCACTTACTCCTGCAAAAAGGGCGACAATGCCAGCGATGCGCAAAGATATTTGGGCTCCAAACAGAAGGCGGCTAAGGATGTCGCGGCCTAGCTGATCCGTGCCCAGGGGATGCGCTCGGCTTGGAGGCTTTAAGCGCTCGAGGGGTGCGGTAGCAATAGGATCGTAGGGTGCTACATAAGGAGCAACAATCGCGGTGATAACTAAAGCGATGATGATGAACAGACCAGCAAGAGAAAGAGGGGTTCCTTTGAGTGCGCTCCAAAGTTCAGACAGAAATCCTCGTCGCATCTTAGTGGTATCGGATCTTTGGGTTGAGGTAGGCATAGGAAAGATCGACGACGAGGTTGATGACAGCGTAGAGAAGGGCTATGAACATGGAAGACCCAACTACTGCAGGGAAATCCAGGGCCAAAAAGGCATTGGTTGCGTAGCGTCCCAGTCCAGGCCAAGAGAAAACCGTTTCCGTGATAACCGATCCTTCCAAGAGCCGGCCGTAGGTGATTCCTATAACCGTAATTACGGGAAGCAACGCGTTTTTCAGGGCATGCCGCATGACTACTTTTCCTTCGCTTAGACCTTTGGAACGCGCAGTCGTGACATACTCTTCCCGCAGGACGTCCAGCATGCTGGAGCGGGTTATTCTGGAGATCGCTGCTGTTCCGAAGAAGGAAAGGACTAAGGAGGGCAGGACTAAGTGCTTTAAAGCAACGACAAAAACGGTAAATTGGCCGGAAATCAGGCTATCAATGGTGACTAATCCAGTAATGCGTGGAGGAGGCGACATGTAGTAAGGAAGCCGCCCTCCGCCCGGTAGCCAGCCCAGTGTGTAGTAAAAAAGGAGAAGCATCAGAAGGCCTGACCAAAAGACCGGCATGGAAACCCCCAATAAGGCGGAAACCCTTGCCGCATGGTCCACAATGCTCCCGCGTTTCACTGCGGATATGACCCCAAGCAAGATCCCAAAAAGGATGCTTAGGATTGTCCCAGCTGTGGCTAGCTCGAAAGTAGCTGGGAAGTACTGCAGCAAATCCGCCATCACTGGCCGACCACTGGCGATGGATATTCCCAAGTCCCCTTGGATCAGGCGGTACAGGTAAACAAGATATTGCTGGATAACAGGTTTATCCAAATCCCATTTAGCCTTGAGCTTTTCCACCAATTCGGGAGGGGCTTGGCCTCCAAGCATTGCGGCGATCGGGTCGGCGGGGATGACGCGGGAAACAAAGAAGACCAAGGTCATAACCCCTATGAGGACGAAGACCATCCAAGCCAATCGCCGCACCAAATAAGCGATCATTTTCGGCGAATAAATTTAAGGAGGCCCCCTTGACGGGAAAGCCAAGGAGGGCCTCCAGCTCTCATGTCCTTCGTTTAGCCAGTCTTGGATACGCTGAAAAGCTCAGTGTAGTACCACATTGGCGGGATCTCCAGTCCCTGGACGACCTTGCGGGCGGCGATCTGGGTGAGAGGGGAGTAGAGGATTGCATAGGGACCCTCTTCCATAACAATGGCTTGGATCGCTTTGTACATGATTTCCCGTTTGCGTGCGTCTAATTCACCCGTGGCCTGCTCCACCCAGGCGGTAACGCCGCTTACGTACATATTCCGCCAGGCGAGCTGCTTGACCTTGGCCTCGGGGCCGGTGGTTTCGCAGTGCGCGAAAGGCGTGGCCTGAGCGCTTGGATCAGCATAGTCCACACCCCATCTCACTAGCACCATCTGGTGCTGCTGCGCGCGATAGATTTTGAGGAGTTCGGAGTAAGTCATAACGGTTACTTTCACGTCGATGTTGATTTTCTTTAGGTCCTCCTTGATTTGCGCAGCCACATCGGGGAACGGTGGATCGGTTCGCGTGAGAAGCTCCACTGAAAAACCGTTTTCATATCCAGCTTCTCGCATCAATTCCCGAGCCTTTTCCAGATCCTGGTAGTAGTAAAGATCGAGATGGCCGAACATGCCGATAGGCACGAAGGTGTGGCACTTTACGGCTGCTCCGCCCAGGATCCCTTTGGTTATAGCATCGTAGTCGATGGCCCAGCGGATAGCTTGCCGCACTTTCACGTTGCCTAAAGGCCCGTAACCCACGTTCATCGCGAGATAGTGGAAGGACCAGGAAGGAGTTTCAATGATGTTCATTTGACCTTTGGCCTTAAGGTCAGCGATCATTTCGGGCAGGAGGTTCCAGGCCACATCGATATCGCCTCTCTCCAAGGCGAGCTTTTGGGAAGCAGGGTCAGGGATGTCCTTTATGATGACTTGCCGCAAGGCGGGTTTCCCACGCCAATAATCCGGGAAGGCTTCAAGGACAATGCGATCTCGCCTTATCCACTCTTTGAGGATGAACGGTCCTGAGCCGGCGTCATGCTCTGCCAACCACTTTGTGGCATAAGGATCGTCAGAAGTTGCATGGGCCTGGACCACGGCTGGGTCCACAATTGAACCAATTCCCTGGTAACCCAAAACTGCGGCCATGAGCATCTCGCCCACCCGCTGGTTCATGGTGATGGCCACTGTGTAGTCGTCAATTTTTTGCACCATGTCAGGATTGGGGACAAATTGCTGGATAATCCATATAGGAGGATAAGCCAGCGTTAAGGACCGCCGGAGCGAGAAAACCACAGCGTCTGCAGTGACAGGATTTCCACTGTGGAACTTCACTCCTCTGCGTATATGGAAGATCCAAGTAAGACCATCTTCGGAGACTTCCCAAGACTCGGCTAGTCCAGGAACGATTTTCTCAAAAGCTTCTTTCCCGCCAACGAAGTTAACCAGTTGGTCATAAACTTGTTCCAAAACAAAGCCACCCTCAAACTCGTAGACCCGTGCCGGCTCGAAGTCGATGATCGGTTCATGGCTCATTCCGATGATCAGAACATCTTTAGGGGTCTGAGCAAACCCGGCAAAGAAAAAGCCAACAATCCCTAATACTACAAGCCCTAAACTTCTAAACCTCATATGCACCTCCTTGGGAAAAGATAGGGACTCTAACAAACATTGGACCGCGATATCACCTCCTTTCTAGAACATTTACAATGGCCATTATACCGATCTATCTCACCGATGATAGCAGGAAGTGGGTGTCCAGAGTTGGGTACAGTGGACCGCTTTCGTTTTTACCTCATCTTTGGAGGTCATCGGCGGCGCTTATAACTTTCCGGGCCTTTCCGCAAGCCCAGTCATCGTGACCAATGCTCAGTGGTCAAGCAAAGCCTTGATAAGCCGGGCGAACGATGATCAGAAAACATCTGTGCAGAAGACTTTAGTTACTAGAAACGGCTGTTATTCCTAACCTGTGAATGGCTCTAAAGGAGAAGATAAGTTCGGCAGAAGAGCGATGGCGAAAATGTAAGTTTCAAGCGCGCTTTCCAATAGCCCTAGAATAGCTTACGAATTTGCTGCGGATATGGCCTTCCTCAGTCTAAATGCGAGCAAGGGGATTGTGTCCTTTAATGCCGTGCTGAAGAGGGATAAGCGTGAACCCGCCCGGAGCAAGCTGCTCAACCCATTGGAGAGAGATATCCGGGCAGCCCGCGGTGTCCGGTCGTAGGGTACGTTCTTCAGCCAGCCGTAGAGACCATCAGCGGCGGTCACCTCGATTCTCTCGTAGCCAGTGGCAGGCAAAAGCCTTGCCGTCTGCAAAGCCACATCCTCCTGAATATGTATGTGGTCCCATGGCCATCCTCGTTCACTATCTCCCGGATCAAAGTGGCGTTATAGCCCGTACCCGTCTCGATTTCCAAAACCGAAAGCTCAAGCCTCAAAAGCTCAACCATTATGGCAACTAGGCTTGGTTGGGATGTAGTGCTCGCAGGGATTCCTTCAATCACGCGGGTCACCAAGACCGTATCCGAACAAATCGTTTTCAGGTGCTCTTCTTTCAGATTTTTCTGGTCCACTTCGTCGAAATCTTTTTGCTGGAAATCGAAATAGCGGCTCGAAGCATTTATGGCGCTGGGCTTTCGGAACGCGTGCTTCACGGTCGGGGATTTGATCGCCCCTTTGGCCTTAAGCTCCTCCACGCATTTATGGACTAGCTTAGTGATCTACTCCTTTATAGCTTAGTGGTAGTGTTATCAGAGCGCGCACGTTCACAAAGCGGGCCCCTATTATCGCCTCCCTTTCGCCAATGCGGTGGAGAGCAGACCCAGCGACTTCGGGGCCACGGAAGAAGGGGATCTGTCGTGGCGCGGGCGGCAGAGGAAGCGGCCTGGATGGTAAGCCCCTCAAAGCGAGTTTGTTCGAGTCAATCCCATCCGGCCGATCCGGGGGTAGGTGGGCCAAGTGGCGAGGAGCCACCCGAAACGTGGAGATCCCTCGCGCTTGGAAAGCGTCCTCGTCATTCCCATCGCTTGGACCGACTTTAATGGCGATCGCCTCTTGCAGCCACTTTGCCCACGCCTTCAGCGGTTCCGGGGAAACGCGAATCCACGCTGGACCAGTCCCACGCTTGAACCTGCCGTCGCTACTGATAAAAAAGCGGGCCCGTTTATGCTGACGTATCCTTCGCACGAATTCCTTGCTTCCTTGCCAGTCGAGCTCTTCCCCTGTGAACCACACGAAGCGAACGGTGCAATCAGGAAGGTAGCTTCTGAACCAGCGGAGCGCCTCGAGGACCACCGCGCACCCCGCGGCGTTGTCTGACGCCCCCACCGTTCCGGGAAAGGAGTCGAGATGAGCCCCAAGGATCGCGTCATCGCGGGGAAAGATGCTGCCGGGAATTTCTGCGATTTAAGTTACGGAAGGCCCGCGTCACGTGCTTCGCTCTCCAGGGAAAGGTGACCTGGCGGCCCATGGCCTTGCGGGCGACCTGGGCGTGTTTCTTGCACATAGGCTGAGGGCAGAGTCAGCGAGCATGGCGGAGGGAATGGACAAAGGAGAAGCTGTGCGGCTACTTGCGGTGCGGCCGCGGTATTGGGCTGAGAATCTTCGCGAAGCGCAATAAGGGGTACCAGGCGATGCCTCGCTGAGCCTTTCCTCAACAAGAACGCCGGTGATCTATGCCCCAATCCTTGCCCTTCCATCCACGGAAAGGCTACGTATGGAAGCGGGACCACGGGCTCAACCTCACTCCGTCTGCCAAGCTCTAAGGCTGTGTGTTCGCTCGATCCCCCAGTGAACTCCTGGTAGATGGGACCGAGCCTCATCTTTCGGATTTCTTCAGCGAAGATTTCCTGCGCTTTTGCCTTCCTTCGATCCGCAGGGCCGTGGGAAGTCCAGGCAGCGCAAAAAATTCCATTACCCTGTACGTCGAGCACCTTTATCCCCTCGCTGGTCGCTTTTCTTTTGTCCAAGCTAGCGCTCCGTATGTCAACTTTTCTTCGCATTTCTTAACTTGCATCGGGATATCCCAAGCTTCAGCGCAATTAAGGAAGGCCTTGAAGAGACCTGGGGAGAAAAGCGGCCAAGAGGCGGAATAAAAAAGGGGCCTCCGCGGAGGCCCCCTTTCGCTTTTAGCTTGCGGAAATTAAGGATCGGCTTTGACTGTAGGCGGACGATTCACGTTGGTGACGGTGATCACCACCTGATCTTCGGCCACCGCGCCGCAAGCGTCCACCACCCGCAGGGTAGCGACCACCTTGAGCGGCTCGCAGCCCTCTACCTCCGGCGCGACGAATACCGGGCAGAGGGTGTCTGCGCCGATGAGTTTTCCGGCGGTAACGGTCCAGCAAATTTGGATTGGGTCGCCGTCGGGATCGCCGGCCCTAGCGAGGATCACAGTCTGGCCCCACTCGGGCACGGTGAGGTCCGGCCCGGCATCGGCCCAAGGAGCATGGTTGACGTTGCGCACGAAGATCTTCACCGTGTCCCTGGCCTCAGCCCCGCAGGCATCGCGCACGGTGAGCACAAGCTCCACCACTTCTCCCTCGCACCTTTGGGTTAGGGGCGCGGTGAAGATCGGGGTCAGGCTCTGCGGGTTATCCAAGGAACCTCGGCCGCAGGGGACAGTCCAAAGGACCGTGATCTCGTCGCCATCGGGATCGCGAGCCATGGCCTGAAGCTGCACTTTTTGCCCTTCGTCTACCACTAGATCCGGCCCGGCATCCACCACCGGAGGATTGTTCACGTTCAGGACCTGGATCCAGATCGTATCCTCGGCCCTGCCACCACAGCAGTCCTCAGCCACCACAGTGACCGGCACGAACTCGCCCGCGCAGTCCGAGACCATGGGCGCGTAGTAAACGGTCTCAACCGCGTGAGGATCAGAAAAGTAGCCCTTGGGTGCGGACCAGGTCACCTTGATCATGTCGTTATCGGGGTCATAAACCTGAGCGCGGAGAACGATGCTTTTTCCCTCCTCCACGGTTTTGGCTGGGATGAGGGGCGCTACCGGAGCGGAGGGAGCGGGTGCGCTGGGAGGGCAAAGAGCGCAAGAACCTTCGTCGTAAATGAAGTTTGTCCCCGGCCCGCCGTCGATGAAATTGCAACCCGGTCCGCCTAGGATCACGTCGCAGCCTGGCCCGCCGAAGAGCCTGTCGTTCCCGGCCTCGCCCTCGATCCGATCGTCGCCATCCTCACCGTAGATGGTGTCGTCGCTCTCCCCGCCGAAGAGGAGATCGTTCCCTGGTCCGCCGAGGATGAGGTCACAGCCCGGCCCGCCCTGGATGAGGTCGTCACCAGGACCCCCAATGAGAAGATCGTTTCCCTCGAAGCCGAAGATTCGGTCGTTGCCGCCTAGGCCCAGGATCAGGTCATTTCCAGGAGTCCCAAAGAGGGAATCGTCGGCCTCAGTACCGACGATGACCTTCGCCGGCGGATTGGCCTGGAGGAAGCAGAGGATCACGTCCCACATGGGATCGGTGCATGGCGTGTAGGGAAGGTGCTTCAAAAGGAGGGCTACGATCTCAGGATCCACTTTGTACTTGGCCAAGCATGAGGGCACTGTCGGAGCCGCAAGCTCGATAAGTAGCCCAGGAAGTTTAGTAGGATCCTCGGCAAGAACGAATTTTCCCCCACATTTTTCGGCCAGATTCTTTAGGGAGGCCTGGGCTTGCGCCTCAAGGGCAATTCCTACCACATCCAGGACGTATCCTTTCCCGCAGAGCTCCGTGACCACCGCCAATGGATCCCCACCACAAGTTTCCTCGCCGTCGGTTAGGAGGATGAGGCGGGTGCCGGCGGGCGCGCTAGAAGCCCCGAACTTCAGGGCCTCCGCCAGCGGCGTCCAGCCTTTGGCCGAAAGCCCCTGAACTTTTTGGATCAGCGCGGACCGCTCCGCCTGGGAATGGACTCCGTAGGCCAAGAGGAGCTCAATATCCGCGCAGCTTTGGGCCTTGGGCTCGCTGGGAAGGCGATGCCCGAAAGCGACCACCCCGAAGGCCGTGGCCTCGGGAATGGCTTGAATGGTTTGGATCAAGGCTTCCTTGGCCCACTCGATTTTCGTTTTCCCGCCCGTCCAGGAATCGTTCATGGAGTTAGAGGCGTCGAGGATGAGCATGTAACCCGTAGGTCCAGCCAGGGCGCCCAAGCCCACCGCCAAAAGCGCCAGCAAGAACCCAAGTTTCCTCATCATGACCTCCTTGGTCATCCCGAAGGAGTATAGCGGGAAAATTCGTTCAGGTATGTAATGTTGGCTACACTCGGCCCAACTTGCGGATAAACCGTCGGCCAGGAAGCTCCTCCACAAGGCCAGAAAGCGTGAGTTCCACAAGGATTTGGGCCACTTTGGCGTGAGGAAGATTCGTTTGGGCCACAATCTCCTCGATGGAAAGAGGCTCTAGGGAGAGGAGGCCATAGACCTCGGCAGCCTCCGGAGGAAGTTCCGGCTCGTGTTTTGGCCGCTCATGGATAAGGGGGAGCATCCCCAATTCCTCGAGGATGTCGTCTACCGAGAGCACGGGCTTTGCGCCCTCGCGGATGAGGTGGTTCGTGCCCAAGGAGGCCTCGGAGGTGATGGGGCCGGGAACCGCGAGGACCTCTTTTCCCTGCTCCAGGGCGTAGTCCGCGGTGATGAGGGCTCCGGAGCGCTCCGGCGCCTCCACCACAACCACAAGGAGGGAAAGCCCAGCGATGAGCCGGTTCCTTCGGGGAAACGTCCACTGCGCGCCTTCCATGTCCCAGGGGAATTCGGAGAGGACTGCCCCGCGTTCGGCGATCCTTTGCATGAGCTTTTCGCTTCCCGCTGGGTAGGGTTTTCCCAAACCTGTGCCCAGGACCGCGATGGTGCGGCCGGAAAGGAGGGCGCCTTCGTGGGCCGCGGTATCGATCCCCGGGGCCATCCCGGAAACCACGGTGATCCCGCGCTCCGCCAGCTCCTGGGCGAGCTTTTTGGCCACAAGCCTTCCGTAACTCGTGGCCCGGCGGGTCCCCACCATCCCCACGGCGAGCCTGTCTTCCGCGGTCCACTCCCCAAGCAGGTAGAGGACGGGCGGCGGATCGGCGATCTCCCGGAGGAGTTCGGGATATTCCTCCTCAATCGTGACGATGTGGGCTCCGGCC
>Ga0080004_1106296_pt1 | contig 14089 bp, 11 predicted proteins | sample WasSprMetagenome_FD_69207 | JGI IMG/M metagenome (GOLD analysis project Ga0080004, IMG submission 69207) | Sulfidic aquatic microbial communities from Washburn Spring, Yellowstone National Park, USA - WS (SPADES assembly) (version 2) | ecosystem: Environmental > Aquatic > Thermal springs > Hot... | reverse complement strand
GCTTCACTATCTTTGTCGCCTGGTCTACAGCCTTCTGTGACGGTGCATGAACCATTACAATGTCAAATTTTCCCTTTTCTTTGACGAAGTCTTCAACCTGCTCAGACAGTATTGTATGATCTGCTCCAAGCTCTCTAGCCATGCTCAGCTGTGCATTCGACCTGTCTATGGCGGCAGTTTCTGCTCCAGCAAGCTTCGCAAACTGTAGGCTCATATGTCCAACTCCGCCTACGCCTATTACTGCAACCCTCTGCCCCAACCCTACACAAGCCCTCTTCACGGCACGATATGCTGTCACACCTGGGCAGAATAGTGGTGCAGCCTCCTCAAAACCAAGGTTATCAGGAAGCCTATATATGAAATCGTATGGTGCAACAATATACTCAGCATAACCGCCGTCAACACTCTCACCAGTACCCTTCCTTTCAAGACAAAGGTTCTCGTTTCCACTCAAACAGTATTCGCATGTCCTACAGCTTTCATACAATACTTGAACACCAACCCTATCGCCAACACCAAAACCCTTAACATCTTTACCAACCTCCTCAACAACACCAGCAATCTCATGCCCAGGAATGATAGGCAGCTTAGCTGGAATGCCGAAAACCTTAAAGTCGCCCTCGATCATGTGAAGGTTAGAATGACAAACACCACAAGCCTTAATCCTAATCAACACCTGATTATCAGCTGGCCTAGGGTCAGGAACATCACCATAACTCATAACACCACTTTCAATATCACCAACACGAGTACACAAATAGGCTTTCATACAGTCAGTTTAGGTTTCTTATTTAATAAACTTTTTAACAAGAAAATTTTACTTATTCAGTTGACCTAATTATATGAAAGAGAAAAGAATCAAATCATCGAAAGATATTTTTGAATAACAATTTTCTTCATAGAATAATAATCTTATAAAGTTGGTATCAGAAGGAAAGCGCCGCCGAATTATGCCAGTAAATCCAACGTATATTCATTTTCTTACAAGCTTAGTTTTATATAACCATATTTCCATATACTTATGTTTGAAACTTTGGATGTAATACTTAAGGACAATATTCACAAATGGAAAGCCTTTAGAAGAAACAATCAAACTATAGTCCGTAGAAGCCTGTTAAGTGAAATTGCTCTTAAAAATGAAAGGTCCTGCAACTTTTAAATTTTAAAAATTCTTCTAACAAATTAACAATCAGCTAAATTAGGAACAAGTAAGGAGGTTGAACTGTGTTAATCATTAAAGACATCAACAAACTTTAAATATAGAAAATGTTTTCATATTTCGGGGATAAATTTGTCACAAAATTTTATTGATTACTCAAAAAAATTATCAGCAAAAGATGTTGAAGTGGCTGTTGTTGGAGGCGGTCCCGCAGGCATAGCTGCTGCAATTGCTAGTGCAAGAAATGGTGCAGAAACTTTACTGATTGAACGTTATGGTTTTGTTGGAGGGATGGCAACTGCTGGATTAGTCGGTCCATTCATGACATCATATTCGCTCGATGGACGAGAACAAATAATTAAGGGAATATTTGACGAACTTGTTACTCGTATGGAGAAAATGGGTGGAGCAATACATCCATCTAAGGTTAGAGCTGGAACACCATACTCAGCATTCCTAATATATGGGCATGATCATGTGACACCATTTGATGCTGAAGTCTTAAAGATTGTCGCATTTGACATGCTAACTGAGGCAGGGGTTAAACTATTACTGCACACATATTTTGTTGACACAATCGCCGAGGAAGATTCTATAAAATATGTTATTGTAGTTAATAAATCTGGTTTACACGCGATTGAACCAAAAATTGTTGTAGATTGTACTGGAGACGCGGATGTAGCATACTCAGCAGGCGTTCCATGTAAGAAGGGAAGAGAGCCTGACGGTCTTATGCAGCCTGTATCAATGTTCTTCAGAATACGTAACGTTAACACAAAAAAACTCAGCGAATATATGGCTGAGCATGCTGGAGAACGCCCATTTTCTAGAATAGTTGAAGAAGCTAAAAAGAAGGGTGAATTTCCGATCGCTCGCGACGCTGTATTGCTCTTTCATACACCGAAGGAGGGTGAAGCTCTAGTGAACGTGTCCAGAATACATAAAATCAATGGGACAAGCGCAGAAGACCTTACTAAGGCTGAAATAGAAGGACGTAAACAAGTGTTACTTCTAATAGAATTCTTTAGAAAATATATTCCAGGACTTGAAAATGTAGAATTAGTTCAGATAGCTCCGCAAATAGGCATAAGAGAAACAAGGCACATTGTAGGAGAGTATGTGATGACTCAAGAAGATGTACTGTATTCAAAAGAATTTGATGATGTTATTGCTTTAAACAGTTTCCCAATAGACATCCACGATCCCACAGGCCCAAGAGGAAGATTCGAGGGTCCAAAAAACAATAGATACTATGAAATACCTTATCGTATTCTCCTTCCGCTAAAGATAAACAATCTCCTGGTAGCTGGTAGATGTGTATCAGCCACACATGAAGCCGCTGGATCACTAAGAGTTATGCCCCCATGCTTTGCCACAGGTCAAGCCGCAGGCACAGCAGCAGCACTATCTATTAAAAAGAACGTGACACCAAAACAGTTGGATTACAAAGAATTACAGAAGACATTAATTTCACAAAACGTTGTCTTACCAGAAAGAATCATTAGAACACTATAAACTAGATTGGATCAAATTCGGTACGCATCTGAGTGAAGAAAATTTTAGTATGCCATCTTAAGGAAAAACCTTAAATAGAAAAACCTTGAAAATAAGTGTTTATGAGTAACCTATCACTGAATGAGCTTGGAGGTATGGCAAGGTCGCAGGGAGCTGACCTTTTCGGCGTCGCAGATATATCTTCAGCTTTAGATTTTATATGTAACCAAGGCGGTTCGCATTTAAGAAAGTTTTCACGCGGTATTAGCATTGGAATAAGTTTGATCAATTCGATAGTTGACGAGCTGCATAGACGAGAAGAAGCCTCCATATTCTATACATATAGGGCATTGTATAATACTGTGAATGCACGTTTGGATCAAATTGCCTTATCGTTGGCAAAACGCATACAGGATGAAGGTTATGATGCTTATCCTGTTCCCGCATCACAAATCATTGACCACAAAAAACTAGTTGGCGTTGTTTCCCATAAGTTAATCGCACATTTAGCTGGTCTCGGCTGGATAGGGAAAAGTTGTCTCCTAATCACACCAAGATACGGTCCAAGAGTTAGATTTGCGACAATACTAACTAATGCACCCCTTGCCAGCGGCACACCAATGGAAGATAATTGTGGAAATTGTAGTGCATGTGTAGAAATATGTCCCGTGAAGGCTTTTACAGGAGTACCATTTAATCCCTTAGAATCTAGAGAAAAAAGGTTTGACGCTCACTCGTGCTATAAATATCAAAGGGAGAGAGAAGCAAAGATGGGTGATTCCCTATGCGGTTTATGCGTATATGTTTGTCCGTATGGTAGAAAATAAAGTTCTAACCCTTTATTGCACCCATCGTTAGCCCCCTTATTAGATATTTTTGAACAGCCCAAACGAACAAGAGCATAGGAACCAACTGGATTGTTGACGCAGTAAAAAGTGAACCCCATTCAGCACCATAGAGTCCACCCAACATTTCACTTAAAGTGATAGGTGCTGTAACAGCTCTCGTAACACTAAAAATGTATGCGAACGTGAACTCGTTCCAACAGAATACTGTAGCTAGAATTGCTATGCTAACCATTCCTGGTGTAATTAAAGGCAAAGTCACCTTTACAAAAGCTTGAAGCCTAGTAGCACCGTCAACCATAGCCGCCTCCTCTAGATCAATGGGTATTTCGTCAATAAAGGACATCATAACCCAAGTAGAAAGACTCACATAAAATGAGACATAAAGCAGTATCAGAATAAAATGGGTGTCCAAAAGATGAAGTTGACTAAATATCGGATACAAAGGTACAGTGATGACGATCGGAGGAAACATTCTAACAGCTATAAGTATGAATGCTGTAAAGTTAATTATTTTAAAACGGAACCTAGAAAAAGCATATGCAGCCAAAGTTGAAATAGCGATTATAATTGCAGTTGATGTGAAAGTTATAATAAAACTATTCTGTAGTGCGTAGAAAAATTTTGGCCAATCATTGTATAATGTCACGAAGTTTTTTAGAGTGGGCTCAAAAATGAGTTTAGGCGGATAATTAAAGATTTCTTTCGGGTCCTTAAAGGCTGAGGAAACAACAAAGTATATCGGAACCATCGACCACAATACTAAAAGTATAAGGAGAATCCAGGAAGCTATGTCTTCAAAACACTTAAATTTCATTTGTATCCCCTCGCCATTATCTGCTTATAGAGTATCCGCAAATATGGTGCTGAGATCAGGAAGGTAAAAAATAGTACAACAACACCTACAGCTGCCCCAACACCTAGCTTCAGGAATTTAAAGGACTGAAGGTAGAGGTAAACGGACAAGATTGTGGTTCCTCCCAAGGGACCCCCTTGTGTTAGTATCCAAATCACGTCGAATGTTCTGAAGGCAAATATTGTTCTAAAAGTGAGTGCAACAACTACAGAAGTCCATATAGAAGGCATAGTAATATACCTGAATCGCTGAAACTTTGAAGCCCCATCTATCAGTGCTGCCTCAATTCTATCAGGGGGAATGGTCGTAATAGCAGCATATAAGATCATTGTAGTAAACGGAAACTCTCTCCAAACGTTTATTATAACACAGATTATGAATGCTGTAACTGGATCCATAAGCCATTTATCGGTACTAACGCCAAAAAAAGAAACAAGGTAAGTTATAAAACCAAACTGGGGTGAAATAAGATTTTTCCAAGCCACGATACTCACTACAGGACTAACAGCAAACGGTGCAATTATAAGTGCAACCCAAATCTTCTGAAAGGGAAACCTTCTTGACAAAAGTAATGCGGCACCCAAACCTAGCAAAAATTCAAACAATACATCCAAAACAACAAAAGCAAAATTAAGAAAAATGGCATTTAAGAACATTTTATCAGATAAAATTTCTATATAATTAGACACACCAACAAACTCTGGAGGATATCCAAAAGTATAGTGTTGAAAACTTAAGAAAATCGACCAAAGTGAAGGTAAAAAAAGAACTCCTGTTAAAATTAATACAACAGGAGTTACGAGTAGTATAGGAAGTCTTTCCTCCTTTTTAAGGAGCCTCATTTCCTCTTCCACCAAAAAAAGAAGGGAAAAATTACTAGCTTTTAGGCATTAGTGGTTTCAGTAATTCTGCTGCTTCATCCATTGCCTGTTGTGCCGTCTTCTTGCCTAGTATGGCTTCCTCTGCCTTAGTGCCAATAATTTGTGCTACCTGAGAAAAGTTGTCCATTCCAGGAATTGGTGGACGACCATATTTTAGAACCTTCTGTAGTACATCAGGATATTTAGGGAAGCCCTGTTTTTGCCAGAACTCAAGATACTGCGGGTTAGAATAAACTGAAGTTCTCGCAACATCAGTACCTTGCATAGAAAGTATCAGATTACTTTTCTTGCTTGACAAAAATCTTATCAATTCCCAACTCCAAGACTTATACTTAGCATTTTTTGGAATAATCATAGACCAGATGTAAGTAAATGTAGGTGCTGCTCCCTCCCACTTATTTTTAAACTCTGCAGCTGGAGGATGATACGCAAGTTCAATTTGCCCAGCCACCTTCGAAGTCTTTGGATCGTTATACGTGATAATATAGGATACACCCCCGGGTAGAAGGGATACCCTGCCTTCCTTCACCAAGTTTACATGATCTTGATTTTGAAGTTGGGTGAGATTCGGGGGAGTGATGCCATCTCTGTACATTTTGGCTAAAATGTCTAACGCTTGTACTACAGGACCCTGATTACAAACTACTTTATAATCAGGAGTAATGAGGTCAGCATCCCATGACCTAGCAAACCACGTCAGTACTTCATACAGTTCACCTATATTCGCATTACTAGAAAAACCGTATACTTTTTCGCCTGATGGTTTTGTGAAGGTAACCTGCTTTGCTACATCATAAAATTCTTCTATAACCTTAGGAGGAGTTGCACCCCGCTCTTCAAAGTAGCCTTTATGATACATCATAGAGGATCCAGAACATCTGACAGGAATCCCATATAATTTTCCACCTATGGTCGCACTCTGCAAAGCTGCAGGCATAAAATCATTGAATTCTTCTATGGGTGCTTTCTCCAGCCAAGGATCCAATTGTTCAAAAAGGTTAGCCATTCTCGGAGCCCACCAGGTTGTTAGGCAGTGTGCTAAGTTTATGGTTGCCTCTGCTGCAGAGCATTCTCTCATCAGCTTATCATAGTTTTCAGGATTAGCTAAAGTAACCCACTCAACTTTAATACCAGTAACTTCCTCAAACTGGGCTATCAAGTTTATTTGTCCAGGAGCGTTAGCGCCTACAGCAGCCTTCCTGTGCACTTCATGCCCTTGGAAGATCAGTTTCTCTGGCTTAGGTTCAGTTAAAGTAATTACAGAAGTAGTGGGAACTGTTGTTGTAATCAGTGATGTCGTCGGAACTGTTGTTGTAACTACTGAAGTTGTGGGGACGGTTGTTGACGTTATTACTGTCTGTGTTACTACTGGAGGGTTCATTGCAACATATGCTGCAGCTCCAATAGCAATTAAAGCAACTGCACCAAAGCCTGCATAAATGAATTTTCTTCTATCAACCTTCTTAGGTTCAGACATATCCATCCAAGATGTAGGATACAACTGACTCGTATATAAGTTGTATCCTTCAAAGATGTAGGATTCTTTTTTGGATTTATCCTTTTTGTGATCTATATCAAATATCCAATTTAATTTGCCCGCGCCTCGCAGAGTTTCCTCTTGTCGCAAAATTAATTAAAAAATTATCAAATAAGTCGTCGACTTGGTGAACTATTTTTCTAAGCCACATCCTGGACAATTGTAACTTGCAGAAAATTTATTAACAGACAATTTTTACTTTATGTCGATGGAAATTAATAATTTTAGAAATATCCTACTTTCTTCTAATCCTGATTTAAGCAAATTTAAGCCTTTGGACTTCATTCTTTTCTATGACGATTTTGATAAGGGTTTAAATGGATGGACTGAAATAATTGGAAATTATCCATCAGAACGATTAGGCGACCTTGATGCTTTGCCTTCCGATTTTTCTGATATGAGACCACCAATGCTAAGTAATGTAGTTATGTTTGACATAGGAACCCATGGATCACTAAATGGCCTTTATTGCTTAAAACTAGCTACTAGGCCGATTAAGGGGCACATAGCTTTAGCAGGAAAAAGGTGCACTTGGCCTTTTAAGGGTAAAATAAAGATAGAAACATATCTAGCCTTTAAACCTGAGGGACCTGAAGGAAAAATAAATGACGTAAGAGCTTTTAGAATAGGAATGGATATTCAGGATGATACGAAACGAAGTTGGCCTAGTATAAGATATTTAGTTTCAGAAGAAGGCAAATTATATCAAAAATGGCAATACTTTAAGGAGGGCAGGCCCGATGCTTGGAAACCAGGACAATCTTTTCAAACTGTCACATGGAATGACGTGGAAAATGGTGAACAAGAACTTTGCTACAATGAAACTCCTACAAAAATAAATTGGCATTATGTTAGTTATACTTTCGATTTAAGTTCTTGGGAATATAAAGAATTAATCTGTAACGATAGGCGATACGATCTTTCAGGAATTAAACCTAAAACTGTTGAAACATATCCTTTATTAAGAGGGTTAATGAATATAGGTCTTTTGATACAAACTGATTCCAATAGAAGAGCTTTCTTATTTGTTGACTCTATTTTAGTCTCTTTAGGTGAATAATAAAATGCCTGCGCAAACCTTTACAGCTGTGTTAGAGAGGAACAGAATTTTTACCCAAGACTTTGAGACGGAACCATATGAAGTTGGTTGGGCTACTGAAGCCATATTTTTTATCAAGATTCTAGAAGTTAAGGGTAATTGTCCTAAATTAGAAGTGAAAGTACAATTATCTCCTGAAGGCTTAACATGGGTTGACGATGATAGTGATCCACTTGTAATTAGTGCTGATGGTCTTTATTTCATAAAGGTCAGAGAATTCGGGAACTGGTTGAGGTTAAAGTGTAAGATAGAGGGGGAAAGTCCTCTTTTTAAACTTATGATTTACTTGGTTTTAAAAGGATAAAGAATAAAACTCTATTTTTCATTATACACCCTTACTTCATAAATTCTTGCACTCGGATCGCCTTGAGTTTTATAAATTTCTATTAAAAGCCGATCTGTTGTCACAGGATGAAATCTATGTATGCGTCTCCTGAAGTAATTTCCCGTGACATTTACAATGGTCTTATAAGAGCCATCGTCTCTTATTTTTATAGAATAGTCCCTAACACATTCGGGGAATGTGTAGAAAGGTGGAAGGGTTTTAAATTCAATGTTTAAATTTGTATCAAAAGTTAGGTATACTGTATTAAAAGTAATTTTTTCTGGGAAAAGGATTTCGCACCATTGTGGGAAAGATTTTTTTGGGTCTGAGATCCAAATATTTGTCCATGCGTATGGTCTACTATATCCATTGGTGATGTTTTCTGGAGAGAATGGATATGAAGGAGGGTCAACTTTCATAGCGTATACAAGATTAAAGTGGGGTAGTGTATATGCTGAGCCTGTACTTTCATGCCTGTATTTTTTCCATTCTCGTTTTTTCCAACCTGCAACAACACCCGGAAGAGGTTTCGCTCTTCGTAAGCAAAGATTTTTATTTGCATGAATATTTATTCTATAAAGTTTTTTAGGCTCAACTTTTGTCTTTAATTGGAAAGGCATCCAACCATCATACTTTGGAGGAATTTTTTCTATAACTGACGTTAATGTATGTGACGGTTCATTTAAACTCCATATGCATCTTATTGGCATGAAATCAATTTCGATTTCTTCCTCATCTGTGGATAGAGAGTGTACCCAAAGACTTATTGTGTCAATATAATCAGCTGTTATAGGGAAAACTTGACATCGATCAAATTCAAGGGAAGCCTCTTCTTTGGATGGTTCTAATATAAATTCTGCCTCTGAGGAGGCTATGACTCTTGCACCTAACGCTAGATCTTCACGATCTTCGTTTTTTAGATTGGGTATAAAGCAATCGTCTTTTAGTAAAATTTGTTGCAACAACCTTATGTGATCTGGAGACTGACTTAACTCTCTAGGCGTCAAACCTAGTCTTTTACAGAGAACGGCTGCTGTACCTGCAGCTTGACCAATTATTGCACCCGTTTGCATAACACGCAAGCTTCCTAAAGCAACATGGGATGCTGAAATGTTTCGGCCTGCCATTAAAAGATTATTAATATTTTTAGAATATATGCTACGGAAAGGAATACTATATGGTTCAACGCAAAGCTTATCTGATAAGTCTATATTTTCTGTCAAACGCTCTGGAGGAAGATTTCTGGCTTTAATTCCGCCCATTGTATGCACATCTATATACCATCCACCATACGCGATTCTATCAAAAAAAAGTTTATCTTGGATAATATCATGTTGAGTAAGTATATAGTCACCCATTATTCGACGACTTTCTCTTTTGCCAGGAATCATTCCAATCCAATCTAGAACATACATTTTTGAATCAAAAAGACTGCAATAATTTTTTATATGATCCCATACTCCTAGAATATTTGCTAACAAAACGTCTCTTATTTCTTCGTTTTGAGTTATTGTGTTATAAGGTGCACCTACTTCAATCCACCACCAACCATAGAAGGTACTATCTCCATTAGGTAATGGAAACGGTTTGTGCTCACGCATATAAAGTTCTGCATCTGTATGGAATTTTTCAATCCATTCTGGTGGAATGTATTCTACAGGTTTATCTGCTTTTACGCTCCTGAACATCATAGAACTGCCTTGTGTACAAGAATCTGGTTCCTCGGGTAAAAGCATGGGGTCTTCATTAAATTCCTTCCAAGATTCACGGCCCATTCTAAATTCTGCTCCACTAAGCCATGCTAAAGTACCGTCTCCTGTACAGTCTATAAAAAAATCGGCGTAAAACTTATACCTTTTTTCACTCCCTATTTGGATACATTCAATGGATCTTATTTTATCTTTGGAGGATAATTCAACGTCATATAGTACTGTGTTAAGATAGAGCGTTAAATTTTTTTCTTTTTTTACCCATTCGAATAAGACTAAATCTAGTTGTGATGATATTAATGCATTTCTAAAAAATAAATGGGTTCTTTTTTGATGCTCTGTTAAGATTTCATCAATTATACCCGTTTCTCGAGCCCAATTTGAGAAGCTTGCGGCGCCCGTAGATTTTACCTGGATTAGGGAAGACGCATTTCCGCCAAGCACAGGTCTAGCTTCAATTAACGCAGTTTTAGCACCTTTCCTTGCTGCCGCTATTGCTGCACAAACACCAGGTAACCCTCCGCCTACAACAATTATTTCAAAATTTAGTTCTTCTAATGGAAAAGGCAAATTATATCATCAATAATTTTCCACAAATTGTATTTAAATTTTTTATCTTTTTACAGCCCCCAAAAGCATACCTTTAATTAAATATCTACTAGCAAAAAGTGTAAGAATTACTGCAGGTAAAAGTGCACAAATACCCATAGAAGCTATGGCACCCCATTCGACGCCTACTTCACCTATAAGTTCTGGTGCCGCAGCGGCTAAGGTCTTTGCTTTTGTAGAAGTCATGATAAAAGCAAAAAGAAATTCATTCCATGAAAGAATAAAAGTGTATATTGAAGTCGCAATAAAACCCGGTGCTATAAGATATGAGGTAATACGGAAAAATGCACCTAGTTTACTACAACCATCAACCATAGCCGATTCTTCTAAATCAACTGGGATTTCATCTACAAAACCTTTCATCATCCATGTTGAAAACGGTAAATTGAAAGCAGTATATTGAAAGATAAGTGCAATCAAATTATCATAGAGACCCCAATTTTTAATTAAAAGGAAAAGAGGTATCACAAGAACAACTGGTGGCATCATTCTTGATGCAATAATAGAAAATGATAAAAATTTGTCCCCTTTAAATTTATATCGTGAGAAAGTGTATCCTCCTATTGCACCAAGCAATGCGCATATGCTCATGCTTCCAATTGATACAATTAAACTGTTTATGAAATAATGTATGAAACGTCCCCCAAAATAAGCTTTGCTAAATAATTTTATGTAGTTTTCAAAGGTTGGGTAAAAAAATAGTTTAGGTGGCATTGAGAACGCATCAACTTTGCTCATCAATGAAATCCTCAAAGTCCATAGAATTGGTAAAAGTGACCAGATTAATACAATAGTAAGACCCATAACTAATAATAAAGTTTTTAATACTCCAGTCATCTTCTTTTTTCTGCTAGTTTTATATAGTCTTATCAATTTTTCCATGATTTTTAAACCTCCAATTTACCATACAAAATCTTAAAATAGATTAAGCCAAATATTAGTGTAATAATTAGAAGGATTACTGCTAAAGCACCACCATATCCTGCTTGGTAATATCTAAAGGCTGAAAAATAAATATTAATTGACATTAGATAAGTAGCATTACCAGGCCCACCTGCAGTTAAAGAATAAATTACATCAAAAACTCTTAAATTAAAAATGGTTCTGAATGTTAAAACTATTAATATTGCTGGCGTGAGGAAAGGCAACGTTATGTGTCTAAAAATTTGTATGGGGTTTGCTCCATCAATTTTTGCTGATTCTATAGGTTGTATAGGGATCGCCTTAAGGGAGGCCAAAAAAACTAAGACAGCAAACGGTGTATGATTCCAAACTTCTGTAACAACTATTGCTATAAAGGCTAGGTTTGGGTCGCCTAGCCAATTTAAGGTCCCAATTTTTATTCCAAAAATCAATGACAAGAGGTAATTAATAATGCCCCAGTCGGCGTCCCACAAAAACTTCCATACTAGTCCAGAAACTATCGGCATAGCAAAAAATGGCAGCAATACAATAGTTTCTAATATTCCAATACCTTTCCATGAACGATCAAGTAATAGTGCTATTGCAAGGCCTAATACAAGTTCTAATATAACAGTCAAGAAAGTGAATAATAAAGTAAGATAGATGGAATGAATTACATTTGGATCACTTAATACTTTAAAATAATTAGTTAAACCTACATAAGTTGCTTTATCAGGTCGCAAGAGATATATGTCATAAAAGCTCAAGTATACTTGATATAAAGTTGGATATACTAAAAAAATGACAAGAAACAAGAATATGGGTGATACTAAAAAATAAGGATAGACTCTTTTCAGTTTCATTGTAGTATATCCCTTATACTTGATAATCTCTTGCTTTTAATATGTCATTTATTTTTTGTGTGAGGCCATCCATTACCTCTTTAACCGATTTTTGACCAGTTATAGCTGCATTTATTTCACGTCCCATCAAATCTCTTATTTCAGTAGGGGTTCCAGCAACATCACACGGTGGCACACTTTTCGCTAACTGTGCTGAAAATGTCTCAACCCACTGTAATCCGAATTTTTCTCTGAATTCTGAACTGTTAAAAGTAGATGCTCTTATAGGCCCATTCCCTCTTAACGCCATGTACATGTCTGATGATTTAGAAGTTAAAAATTTTATAAATTCCCATGCTGCATTCTTCTTTTTGCTTTGCTTATTAATTAATATTCCCCAACAACTCGCCCAATTTAGTCCGGGAAAAGCCATTCCTTTTTTTACAGGTCTAGGTTGATAACCAACTTTTCCTGGAACCTTAGATTTACTAGGATCATTTACATTTACCGCGTAAGGAGCGTACATGATAGCAGTTGCGACCAATTCTTGTTGCATAGCCGTAATTAGTTTCTCGTTATTTGTCTGTGGTGTACCAGGTGGGCAAACCTTATACTTTTGATATAGATCAACATAATATTGTATCCCTTCTATTGCTTCAGGGCTATTTAAAACGCAACGCCATTTTCCAGGCTCGAATTCTTCCAGTACGTGTCCTCCAAAACCGTATATAAAGTCCATGCTTGCATCATATGCGTAAACCGAATCCCCATAGACACCCGCACCATATATATCTGGTGTTCCATCTTTATTCAAATCTAAAGTAAGTTGCTTGGCAACTTCAAGATATTCATCCCAAGTTTTTACAGGAGTAGCCAAACCATATTGTTCGAATAAATCTTTTCGATAAAATAGTATATTGGTACCCGTTCTTAAAGGCATTTCATAGACATGACCATCTTTAGAACCTATCTTTATTAATGATGGATAAATATCGTCATATTCCATTTCTTTTTTATCCCTTTCTATATAATTATCTAAAGGTTCCATATATTGTGTATATTCTTTTGCCAGATTAGTGGTGCTCCATATAATAGCGTCATACTCGCTTCCACCTGCTAACCATTGCGTGATGACCTTTTCCCTTAAATCCGTGTGCCCACAAGATATATAATTCACTGTTATTCCTGTTTCTTTAGCAAAATTTTCCAATAATTCACCTTGGCCAAAAAGCGGCCAAAAGACAGAGTGTCCAATGCAAGTTATCTCTTCCTTAATAAGAGTTTTAGTTGTCGTTACTACAGATGCGGTTGGAACTGTTGTCGTTGCAACTGATGTTGTTGTTACCACTGATGTTGTTGGTACGGTTGTTGTAATTACGGATGTTGTTGGAACTGTTGTTGATGTTGTTACTGTTACTACTGGAGGATTCATGGCTACGTATGCTGCAGCACCTATAGCGATTAATGCAACTGCACCGAGGCCTGCGTAGATAAATTTCCTTCTGTCAACCTTTTTAGGTTCAGACATATCTTTTCGAGTTATAAGTATTTGTGATGCTTGTTTATATACTTTTTCTTATTAAGTCTTACAATTTTTTAAAGAAAGTTAAAATTTTTTTGCAGTATTTTTTATATAATGCTCTCTGTTGTGATATAGTCAGTATCTGCTTTTCTTCTTATTAGTCCTGTTACTTTTCTGAAATTATTTATAGCGTATAATCCAAGAAAAAATTGGATTAATTTTTTGTTCTTATGATATTGTAAAGTTTGTTCAGCCCCGGATAGTTTCATCATGCTTAGGTCAGATTAGGTTCTATTCATCCTCTACAA
>Ga0080004_1143029_pt1 | contig 14091 bp, 9 predicted proteins | sample WasSprMetagenome_FD_69207 | JGI IMG/M metagenome (GOLD analysis project Ga0080004, IMG submission 69207) | Sulfidic aquatic microbial communities from Washburn Spring, Yellowstone National Park, USA - WS (SPADES assembly) (version 2) | ecosystem: Environmental > Aquatic > Thermal springs > Hot... | reverse complement strand
TTAAAAGAACAATAAGACCTTCACTAGCCAAAATAAACACCCTCAATATTTATTACTCTCATAAAATCCAATCAAACCTAAGAAAAATAAGCGAAAACATCAAATCAAGAAACAAACCATAGAAAGAGCCAATTCTCCCTAAAAGTGCTTCACAAAACCATCCTCTTTCCTTCACATTCTACCAAAAATTCCATGCAACCCGCCCAAAGTGCGTGACACAAGCATAGCTAACCCCACACCTCGAACCTTAACCCAAAACCTAGGAAAAACGAGGAAACACAGCCAAGACTTGAAGACGGAAAAAGAAGAAGCTATTAACAGTCTAGGAAAAGCCTAGCCCGTCTTCTTCCCGAGCCTCCTCCTCACAATATACTCTATAGACTCCCTCGGGCTAATAAGCCTCTCTAGCCCCAGGAAGCCCAACGTCCTCGAAACATCCACCCTAAACCTATACTTATCCCCCGGCCCAAACAGCGAAGGCAAGCCCTGGTCAACAACCTCTATCCTAGGCTCCAAAACGCCCCCACTAACCTCCCTAACAACGTCCCGAACCATCTCCGCTATCTCCAGCACAGTATACGGCTCAGGGTAGAAGAGGTTCAAAACCCTCCTAAGGCTACCACCCTCCTTGTCAACCTCCCTGTCAAGAATCTTCTCAGCGTAGGCCCTAAAAGCCCGCGCGACATCCCTAACATCCACATACAGCATAGGCCTATACATACTATGCCTAAAAGGCGTCAAAGACTCCCCCCTCAACCCCCTCTCAATAAAAATGTTCGCCGAATCCCTCGCCTCCAAGAAGAAAAACACACACCAGACCTCCACGGGCAGAACATAGAGCAAGGATCCCGAAGAGCCCTAGCCAAAGCAGCAAAAAGCCCCAATAAAATGATACACCCACCCACGCGTAAAAACCCAGCCAAGAAAACAAAATAAACACAAAAACCAAAACATCCGAGGCAAAAAATGTACAAGGTCACAGTCCAAGTAAAAGAAGTACGGGGAAACTGCGCCCTAGGCTACAAGCCAGGAGACACCTTCACCATCGAAAACTTCTACATAAAAGACGCAGGCAAAGCAGTCTGCCTACACGCCCTAGCAACCATGCTCGCGCGCGCGTAATAAGAAATATAGCTACAGTAAATAGAGAGGACAGAATAATATATGGTATCATTTTTATGAGCGATGAAAATTCGTTAAATTCCATTAGGGGCTTACTATATCTCACCCTGATTAAAGAGTTTAAATGGTAAGGTAGGGCTATTATATATCCATCTGACAATTGTATGTTTAGTGTGACATTACCCATGAGTGTCGTCGTTCTACCGTCCGAGTAAATTGGGGGAGGATGCAACATGTAAAAACTTTCGAATTGAATTGTGCCGTTTATGGATATTTTTGGTCGTCTTAGGAGTAAGGTTACGTTGCCATTAATTTGTATCGATGCTGTTTGGTTACCCATAAGAATTATGGTAGGATCGAATGCCACCACTGTCGCGTAGTAACCGTACCCGGGTTCGACTATGATCTTTTTACTTTCTATACGAACTGTCTTGTAACTTTTCGTGTTTAAGGTTTGATTTTCTGAGATTTTGGTTGAAATGAGATTATTTGATTGGATATTAATGGTACCATTAGCTATGAGCCTAGTAAATAATAAGCTAGGTTCAGTAAACCATGGAGTTACTGTTGTCGCATCATAGAGATCAATGTAGTTGCTTAAGATTTCCAAAGCTTCAAGGATAACGGGTTTAAATAGCTGACCTTGTAATGTTAGTGGATAAATATTAACGTAGATAAGCTTAAATCCACTTTGATTGGTTTCCATTACCAGCGGAGATGACATATTATCGTTAACATATTGAGCAATGACTTTAGTATCTTTACTAGGATAAATTTTTTGCACTTCTACAGAAGGCTGTATTGCGTAAAGACCCCGTGAAGAAATTGCATTGACAAGTATTTTGTTTGATGAAATATTTCCAAAAAAGGAAAGCAATGGACCATACCCATTAGTGTTTATTATAAATACAGTTCTTATTTCTTTTCTGGATAAAGCGTTTAATTTCAATAATATATCATAGGTTACTATATCATCATATGGCAATATAAGGGTCTTGTAATTGTTTATTGTGTCATCTTCTGAAAGTACCGTAGTAAAGTTAAGTCCAAAAGAAGAAAGAAGATCGTAAGCATAAAAAATGGGCGAGCGCGCGCGCGGCACATCATTTAGCACACGAATATACCGCAACTTCATTTTCGCAAAAGCTGATGGTTTTTTGTTGTGCAGTTCAGCTCCTATTACAATGTCCACATCGCTTTTGAAAATTCCCCCAGAATACGGTTTAGCAGCTACCATTGTGTCATCTACAAAGATTTTCATAGACTCACCATCATATTCGCACCTAACTCTATAGGTAGTGTTTAACTTAAGTAGCACGCCCGTAGAGAGAGTTTCCTCACGGTTCCCATCTGGAGATAGTTTAAATACCAACCTTTTGCCATACTGGGCTATTTCCCAACTTTTCAGCGGTGGAGTCCCCCAGTCAAATTTGCTTACAATAACCTGGTTTTTGCTCAAGTCCTGCGGTTCAAATTCAAACTCAACCACTATTTTGTTGAAGTTCATGTGTGTACCATTTACTCTTATGTAACTGCTTATGCCGTTGAAAACTGCAAAATTGTTCTTTATTTCGATGTTATAATAATTGATGTTAACTAGGGGTTGATAAATGTTTATTGATTTAAGATTATCCTGGAAAAACAAAGCTAAAGTAGTATTTGATCTCAAATATTCATCATGATATGGCTTGAGTAGGGACATTTTTTCAATGTTGTAGGGTATAATTAGCGCTGTTGAGCTTTCAGGAGAAGGAGGAACCCAACCATTTACAATTTTTATTCCTACATCTTGATTCTCGAGTAATGTTTCAGCTATGTGACTCAAATGTTGTAAATAGCTTCCAGAATATTGAGATAGTTTTTTCGCATCGCGTACCTTGTGAATATATATATATGTCGGAGTTGTTTTCGAAAATCTAGTTACAAAAAGGGGAAACTCTGGAGCTTTGGACTGAAATGCCATTGTTGATTCTTGTATGATTACTGTTGCCCCTGTGAAAGCTAAATAATTTGCTGGAGTCTGGGGAGCTATTATTATGGGGCGCGCGCGCTTTCCCGTATTGTAAATATTGTTTTGTAGGCTACGCAATATTTCAAGCTCTGTGGGTGTTATTGAATTCTTTCTGATGACTTCATAGTAGAAGGTGAAACCTAGTAGTGTAGAGGCCATTCCAGATAACAATATGACCGAAACTATGCCACTTGCAATAAAATATTTTGTTTCAGGTGTTTTTCTTAATTTGTAAATCATAGCGCGCCCAAGTTGTGCAAAGCCAATTGAGGCTATTAATGCAAGAGGTATTTTGAATATTTCAAACATTCTTTCTTCTCGAAAGAGCAGGGAAATTTTTCTTATCGCTTCGGAAAGCCAAAAGTTTGAATTGAAGGTAAATTCAGAGACATATTGCATTTGTAACATGGCTAAAGCTCTTGTAAAGACTAACAAAAGTAAGGCCGATAACAAAAAAGCAAAAATTTCTTTTTGGGAGTATTGTGAATCTGAGTTTTTAACTAGATCATTGATGGCAACTATTGCCAAGAGACCAATAATTCCCAATTTAACGGGGTATAAGAAAGTTGGGACGTATCCGAAACGATTAAGATCTTGAGTTGAAAAAGATACATCACGACTAATCCATAGTATTGAAGAAGAGAAGTAAAATAAAGTTAAAAGAAATATAATAAACGAGAGATATTTATTCCTATGTATTTTTTTCTGTATCTGACAATCCGAGGTTAAATACTTTTTAAGATTTACGATAAATATTATAAATAACCCCAAAAATAGATACCCGGAAAAAGTTAGAATGTTCATTGTGATGCTTAGTCCCATTAGCTTTAGAAAACTGGTTAAGAGAGGGTAAATAAAGGAGGTTAATATAAGGGAGAGGCCTGTGGACTTAAGTTGCTCTCTCCATAGGTTACTGCCGATCAATGTAAAGCTGAAAAGATTCGAGAGCAAAAAGTATGTTGCATAGGGATGCATTAGTGGAATTGGCACAAGAAGCAAGGATAATAGTGCTACATGTTTAGCTCGTTCCATATCATTCCTTTTAATAAAATAGAGAACCGCAAATGAAAGAGTTAAAGAGGCTTCCATAGACAAATAGAAGAAAAGGCGTCGCCACGTTATATCTCCATAGGAAAATACATCTGCTTGAGCAATTAGTTCCAGTGTTGATGCGCTTTGATTTGCGAGCATCCTTCTCAAAAAGTCAAGCCAACCTAAACCAGAAAATGTACTCCATATTAAGGTAGCTATGGCTGGAACATAATCACCATATTGCCTTAGATACTGCATTGCCATAACGTAGAATGTTAAAATGGCAAGAATATTTAAAAAAACAGTAAATATCTCAAACGTTTCTAGAGATGGTCTAATAACATAAATGATAGATGACAAGTAAATATGGAACAACGGATATAGTGAATTTGGATTTGAAAAACTTCCCAAAGGATCTTTTGTGAAAGCTAAAGCACCAATAAAATTTGCAACCATGTCTGATCCTATCAAATGGGAAATTTTCGGGTAGAGCCCTATATAAATAGCTGTAAATAATGTTATTATCGAGAATAAGATTAAAGAAACATTCTCTAATTTAAATTGGTAGTAGCCTGAGTGTTTCAGTCCCTTTTCTTTAATTTTTATTATGAATGCCGTAACGGAGAGGAGCATAACTGTTGTTGATTCAACATATCCTCTCATTGAAACAGGTATAGCCAATATAATTGTTCCTAATATCGTAAGCAAAGCTAAGCTCAAAGGATAGGCTGTTGCCAAAAACTCGATATATGAAAATCTTGGCTTAAAGTTGAAAACAACAAGAATGGATAATCCTGGCGCCAAAATAAAAGCTAACAAATATAAAATTTCATTAACAGCCTCTATATATAAGTTTGTTACTTGCAGAAATAGAAGTATAATGCTTGGGATCACTAAAAATAAATATAGGAACATAACATTTAATTTCATTTTAAAAGTAATAACGAACCTTTGATCCAGCAAGATTGTCGTTATCAAAAAGGATATAAAAAGTAAAATGCAATAGAACAGGAATGAAAAAGGCGATGGAACTAGTATGAATGTTATTAACCCAACTAATGAGAAAACCAGAATGGATAGCAATAGACTAAAAGTATTTTTAAGCCGCATTTAGCCCACCTTCAATCAAAAATCTCTTATGGAAAAATTCCAGGTTGTATTCAAGTATGCTCCTTAAGTTTTTAAACGCTAAAAGATATGCTGCTAAAAGCCAGATTAGATCCCACCATTTCTCTCTAGGCTCCCTTTTTAATAGCAGAACTTCTGTAGTTACTATCAACTTACCTAGTAATGCCCACATAAAGGCCAACAAGTTAAGAATAGAGCTTTCAAAAAAATCTTTAAAAAAGATATAAAACCAATAAATTATAGACATGTAAATTGTTGTTTTTGATGATATACGCCCCTCTGGAGAATGCTTGTGAACAACTTTAGCATATGGAATAGCAAAAAGAGAATCGGGGTTCTTCTTGTAAACCCTGTAGGAAAAATCTAGATCTTCCATATAAGCCCAAAGTTTTAGATTTTCATCAAATTTAAAATTCGTAAAAATTTCTCGTTTAACGCAAAAGCAACAGCCAAAAAGTCTTTGAGCAGCTATAACTCTGGTTAAGGTGCTTGGGAAAATGCTCATTCCGGACCTCCGTACACTCAATTTATTTTCCGCGCTATATGTTAGCATGAATACCTTAAGGATAGAATATTGAAAAAGAGATAGGACATGTTTTGAATCTGAGCTACTCCCTCCTACATTCAATATTCTGGGTTGAACTCCTAATGCTTTGGGGTTTTTTTCAAAGAAGAATATTAAAGTTTGTATTACATTTTTTTCGAGTAATGTGTCATCATCAAGGAAAAGAATTAAATCGCCTTCGGCGAATTTAACCCCTAAATTCCTTGCAGCGGGAAGACCATCCTTGGGCCCCTTAATATACTTAAATTTAGAACCAATTTTTGTAAATTCCCCTTCATATTGTTTCACAAGATTCTTGGTTAAATCATTATCAGAATCATCAACTATAATGACTTCAAGGGGAGGTTGAGTCTGCTGGAGAATACTCTGCAGTAAGTCTTCTGAGTTACGTGGTCTGTTCCTCGTTGGTATTATAATTGACACACTTGGTAAACTAGCTTTCATTTTTTAACTTCAACTGTATATAATGAGGCTTGGTCAAAAATAAAATTCTAGCGCTCAACAACGTAGACAAACAGCTTTTTAGAGTACTAAGATACCACGAAATATTTGATAGGTTCTTGTTAGGCATAGCGGAATCTGAACTAATTGACTAGACATGGCAATTTACTTATTAATCACTGGGAGGAAAATTTAATAATATCAGACCAATAAATAAACGCACCAATCAGGCACGAGCATTAAAGAGAACCATGTTATATACATTTATGATTTGTTTAGCAAGGTTACTCCATGAATACTTTTTTGCATGTTGTGAAATGATTTCTGGATCCCATCTTTTATCTAGAGCTTCTAGAATGGCGGATGCAAGTGCATATGGATCTTTCGGATTAACAAGAATTCCAAGATCATTGCTTGATATAGCTTCAGGTATACCACCTACATTAGTCGCGACGATAGGTTTTCCGCATCCCATAGCCTCAGGAATTACCGTAGGAAAACCTTCTCGTAAGCTCGGCAATACAAAAACATCGGATGCATTTATCCATAATGGTATCTCGTTATGCGGTCTTCTTCCTATAATGAATACCTTGTTCCTTAGATCATACTCTTTCACCTTTTTATTCAATTCTCCGAAAAGCGGACCTGAGCCAATAATAAAAAGGATCACATCATTATATTTTTTAGAAACTATTCTCATAGCATCTATTAAATCTTCATGACCTTTAACAGGAACAAGTGAAGCTACAGATATGACTATCCTTTTTCCGCTTGGCAAATTAAGTCTCTTCCTTGCGAACTCCTTAGGAAGAGGCTTAAAGAGACTTTCATCATAACCATTAGGTATTACGCTTATTTTATATTTGGGAACACCTAATAGCGATAAATGTTTAACATTAAAGTAAGAGGGGGTTATAATATGATCTGAATGATAAAATATAGTCTTTGCGAGTTCACGCCACTCAGGCTTAAACGGCGTAGAATAAACGTCATGACCATGAACTGTTAAAATCAGAGGAATTATTAATTTATCTTTAAGTGTGGCACCAATAAAACCACCACTTAAAAAGTGAGCGTGAATTAAGTCGAATCTCAAATTTTTTCGACATAAAGCATTTACAGCGGCAACGGAAGCTTTAGTTGCAAGGTATAAATTAATCTTTTCTGGCACTTTAGGTAGTGTAAGAAATCTAGCATAAATAGTATTAATTTTCCAGGGATCATCATTTTCTAAGCGTGGATCAAATACAAATGGCTTGAGTACTGGAAAAAAATTTAAAATAGTGTACAAATAAGATATTGGCAATAGTACCTTTACTTTACTGAAAAAAGGCGCACAGTGAGCAATAGAATCCCTGATAAAATACTTAAAATGGGGCGATACTACAAGTAAAGATTTATGCTTTAATTGCTCCAATTCTAACATACGATATTTTTACCCGGTAAAATGAAATATAAACTAGGAGGATAAATCAAAACATCTCTTGGATAATAATATAACAAGATTGCACTCCTATTCATAAAAGATGCTTTCCTTACGTAGCTTAATGGCAGCTCATCAATATTTTTCGCCAAGTTTCTAATGCCTTCTCGTAGTTGAAGTTTTTTCTAACATAATTAGAAGCAATAATGCCCACTTTTTCTAAGAGCCCAGGATTGCTTAAGAGCTCGGTTATTCTTTCAGCAATATGCTCTGGATTATTGGACTTAAGCAAGAAACCAGTCTCTCCTTCTTTGACTACGTCTGGAATCCCACCAACAGGTGTTGCTAAAACTGGAGTCCCGCATGCCATAGCTTCCAATAGCGTATTGGGTAAGCCTTCAGAATACGATGGCATGACAAGTAGTTTTATTTTGTTAAGTATTTTTGGCATATCGAGAGGATCAATGAAATTTTGAAGCTCAATTATGGTAGATAAATTATTCTTTTGGATATATTGTACTACGTGATCTCTAAGTACTCCATCACCATAAATTATTACTCTTCTTACAGCCACATTTCTATTCTTAAGTATATTACAGGCTTTTAAGAATTCAATAATACCCTTTTCTTTAGAAAAAGCGCCTATGAAAGCTAGGTCGATGTCTCGCTTATTGAACGGATTCATTAAGGCAAAAATATCAGGTATAAATAAGTGCGCATAAAGTATTTTTTTATTAAGCTTTTGAAGATTGAAAAAATCCTTAACCGAAGGGCTTTCAAGGATAATTCTATCAAAATGTTTGAGCATACTGATTTGAAATGACCATCTGAAAAAAAAGTATAAAACATTAAAGAATTTGTTTTGGTTGACTGAGCGGGTAATGTCAAATCCTCCTCCAAATGCAATTGAAAAGCCTCCACGGAGTTTTACAGAAAGCAGGGATATAGGCTGATAAATGCCCAGAAAAAAAACAATGTCGTTTTCTTTAACATGCCTTAGAATTATTTTATATTTCTTAAATTCTTGAATCATATGTCCTATTGCTCTTAACGGTAAGGGTGCTTTGGCTCCTACATTTGGGACATTTGTACAAATTACTTCTACCTTTCCATTTTTTATATTGATGGGGTAGCGTCCCTCATGCATTATTATAATTTTGCTAAAAAGTTTTTCTCCTATTTTTAACTTCTTCATAAGATGGGCCATTCTATTTGTTGTTAATATTCCTCCAACAATAATCACAAGTTTTTTGTTGTTTATACAAGACATATATCCTGACCTCTACTCTTTCTGAAGTACTGTCTCAATAACGGTTCTCCATTGTTGTCCTACAATCTTCCAGTCATAGTGAGTTATAGCCTCATACCTAGCTTTTTCTGATAACTTCCTTAATAGACTCTCATCATTTATCAGCTTAGAAATCGCTTCTATGAGGGACTCTATTCTTGGCGGACAAAGCAAACCTATTTCTCTATCTTGAATAAGCATTGGCATTTCTCCAACTTTAAATGCAATAATTGGTTTTCCACATGAAAGAGCCTCTATTTCACCCATTCCAAAAGTTTTTTGAAAACTCAAAATTATGTCTACGGAAGATAACCACTTGGGTAATGTATAATAGTTAACCCATCCTATATACTTAACATTTTGGAGAGTTTCAAAATATTTTTTATAGGGTCCATCTCCAAAAATCATAAACTTTACTTGCGGAAGCGTATTTATAGCAATTTTGCATAACTTAAGGAGTATTGAAGCGCCTTTTTCTTCGGTTAAACGTCCAATAAAACCTATAAGAAATTCTGTTTTTAAACGCGTTGCTACGGATATGGGTCTAAATATTTTTGTATCAACTCCTGGCCTTATTATGAAAATTTTACTTTTTCTTATTCCATACTTACTAATGCCTTCCCTTGTTAAACCATCATTAACTATTATTGCGTCGACCATTTTGCATAAGGTAGATCCAACGGTAAGGTAAAAAGAGCGCCATAATTTTCTCAAGGCGGAAATTTTCGTGGGAAAAATGTAAGGATCTGCCCATGGTGGGATGTTTCCCTCGTAGTATACAATTTTTATATTTAAAAGTTTTGCAACAACTGTTGGTATTATACCACTAAGGGCATCGCTTAGAACAATAATTTTTAATGAGTCTTTTTTTAACTCTACGGTTTTGATTAAAATTAATAGTTGATAAAATAAAATGATGGAAAATGAGTGAATAATACTGGAAAACCTATTTTTAGGAGGATAATTCTTCAAAGCCGAAAAATATACGTTTTCAATTATTAGATTTGAAGAATGCGTTATTGCCTTCTTGTATCTTCCATAGAAGGGCGAAATAATTAAAACGTGGAAACTGTTAGATAGCTCTATAGCAACTCGTAGCAATCTCTCCTCACGCCCTCCTCCCCTCCTTGTTAATGCTTCAAGAGCTCCAGGAAAAACGAAGAGAATGTCAATAGTCATGATACTCTAACTTTAATAACTTCTTTGTAAACCTCAACTAATCTATCTACAACCTTCTCTATTGAAAAATCTGACTTTACAATTTCTATGCAGTTCCTAGAAAACCTTCTTCGCAATTTATCATCGGAAATAATTCTATGAATTGCTTCAGCGATATCCCTAGCTATAGGTTGGGTTATAAAGCCTGCGTTCCCATCAATCCATTCTAGCGTATCTCCTAAGCTCGTCGTCACTATCGGTGTTCCTACGGCGCAAGATTCGAGAAATGTCACCGGAAAACCGTAAAATGAAGGGGTTACGAACACATCTGCATCTACTAATGCTCTAAGCTTGTCTTTTCTGCTTATGAAGCCAGTAAACATGACTGAATTGTAAAGTCCTAGTGAAGTTGCTAAATTTCTAGCTTCGTTTAGGTATCCATCATCCGGACCAGCTATAACTAAAATAGTATCCCCATCCTTCATCTCATTTTTAAGATAAGAATATGCTTTAATGAGTAAGTCTATGCCTTTACTCTTATGAATCCTCCCTAGGAAAAGTATAATTTTCTTGTCTTCAGGTATATTAAACTTCCTCTTGAAGGAGCCCTTAGATGGCAACTCAGCATACTCTGAAAGGTCTATCCCGTTGGGTATGACAGCGATCTTCTCTTCGGGTACACCCATACGTTTATAATGCACAGCCTCAACACGATTAAGAGCGATAACTTTTGAAGCTTTACCTAATATTCTGTAGCCAAATGTTGAATCGTAGAGTAATTTCCTTAATTTATTACCTACTCTTGCTATAGATCCATGAGTCTGCACGACATAAGGAACATTATACTTGCTGGCATAATAATGGGCAATTACGTCTTGAAATTGCCGCCAGGAATGCACGTGAACAATATCAAACTCCCTTATACCATGTTTTATAGCTTTCATCATATCCAATGAAATATTAAGTTGTCCAAAAAGATTACTATAGCATAAGGGTTTAACCGCTCTAGAAAAATAATAAATTTTATACCCATCCACTTCCTCTTCCTTAGATTCGAAGTCGTGCTTTAAATCTAAGGCAGTTGTTGTATATACTACGACTTCGTGCCTTTTTGCAAGCTCCTTGGAAAGTGCGCGAACAGCCGCAGAGGTACCACCGAATGAAGGAGAAAGGGCAGGTATTACTTGAAGGATTTTCATAGGTAACCTATAATTTAATACCTTTAACATGAAGATCTTCTGGAAGAAATGGCAAATTTTTGTAACCTTTAACTTTAATCACTCTTTGAACATCCGTGATTCCAACCGACTTCAATAAGCTTTTAAGAAGCCCGAAAGAAAAACCACATTTGTGAGTATTTTCTGGGTAATCCTGTGCTCCATAAATATTTATCACATTCTGCCATGTCGGATTTAAAAAGAATAGTAGGCATCTTGCACGAAGGTCAGGGCATCGGATTTCGATTGTCCCTCCCTTTCTTAACACGCGCACTAACTCTATTAAGACATTTTTAACCTCTCTGTGACTGAAGTGCTCAATTAAGTGACTTGAGTAAACGTAATCGAAGCAACTATCCCTGAAGGGTAGCTTTCGCGCATCTGCTATAACATCTACTGCTTTTGTCTTCCTAACATCTACGCCTATAAATCCTGGCCTTTTACGGTCTCCACACCCAATATCGATCCCTAACATATACCTGCTTAGCTTAGTAACTTGTCAAGATACTTTTCCCAGTTTTTTCCTGAGAAGTTATCTTCAAAATATTTCCTGCAATTCCTTGATATTGTGGTAAAGTTTTCTATTATGTATCTTATACCTTCTATCCACTCTTCTATACTGGCATTTAAGTCAACAAGATAACCTGTTTCTTTGTGTCGGACAAACTCTGGCAACCCACCTATATTGCTCGAGACAACTGGAGTTCCATACATGTAAGAAGTGAGGATAACTGAGCTTTGTGTTTCCCGTTTATACGGTGTAATTACTACTAAGCTTTTCTTAATTAGCTCACCAAACTCTTCATCTGTTATTTTCTCTTTATAAAAGATTTCTAAGTTCCTTTCCCTATTAAATTTAGAATCTCTAACTTTTTTTCTTGAAATAAGTAGAAACTTTAAACCAAGTCCTTTACTGTTTGAGTATCTCACTATCTCAAGAAATTTTTCAGGATTTTTAGCAGGTACAGGTGGACCGACAAAAGTGATGTATTGTCTATCTTGCTGAGTAGGATTAGAATCGCCCAGATCTTCATACATTAAAGGAATTAAAATCTTCTTCCCAGAGAAGTTAGGATATCTCAAATCAAAAAGACGTGATGCTTCCTCAGAAGAGACAATTGCGATATCGGTATTTTCTAACAACCTTTCTTGGAAGTACTCAAATAAATGAAGCCAATATTGTTGGAAACCTCCATGAGCCTTCTTATCTTGCACGTAAGGTTCATGAACGTGGTAAATAAAGACAGCCCCATATTTTTTCGACAATTTTGCAATGTAGTGGTTCAAAAAATGATAGTTTAGCATGTAAATATGAGTAGGCTTGTACTTTGAGAAAATCTCTCTTATTTTTTCCCTATTTTTGAAACTTAAAGTATCTCTAACTAGGGAAGGTATGCTGTCTGAGTGTCCAATGAATGTAGTTTTCTCTTTTATCTCCTCTGGTAACATCCACTCATACTCGTAACTTAGAAGGTATCTTACTGTATGTCCTCTTTTTTCACATACCCTACCGAAGGCGCAGCAATGAGACTTAAAAACGGGACTGTACTTCAAACTTCCAATATATATTGTCATATTACATTTTCCTACTCTTCAAAAATTGCATCCGCAGCCACTTTTTAAAAACCATTCTTTCAGCATATGTATTCAAATATTCTTTTCATCTGTAAACCTATTCTTTCTAAGTGTAGTTTATCTTCAACATATTTCCTGCCGTGTTCTCCAAGCTTCTCCACAACCCCACGGTTCTCTTTCAGGTATAGTATAGCTTTGGCTAAGTTTTCATAGTCTCCAGGCTTAACAACAATACCAGAACTGGTTTCCTTCACATAATCCGCAGGCTGTCCTTCCGCACAACAAATTATAGGTTTGCCAACCGCCTGATACTCGTATAGTTTTGATGATAATCCTAGATATGGTCTTCCGAAGTCTTTAAGCGGTAGTAGTAGGGCGTCAGCTTCGCACATTAATTTTGCTACTTCTTCCCTATCGATTATTTTATCAATTATTCTTACGTTTATTACTCTCATCTCTGCGACTCTTTGTTTAACATAGTTGAGTAGTTCTCCTCCACCTTGGAGAATGAATTCTATGTTTTTGTTTTGGAGGAGTTTTGCGGCTTGAAGTACTTGTTCGAAGTCGTATGCTACTGAGAATGCCCCACTATATAGGAGTGTGAATTTTTCTTTTTTGTTTTTGGGTGGGCAGGGCTTGAATTTTGTTGTGTCTACTCCTCCTCTTACTGGTTTTATTTTTTGTGGGTCAGCGTGGTAGCGGTTTGCAATGACTAGTGTATAGTATGGGCTTATGGGTGTTATGATTTTTGATTTGTGATAGGCGATCCTAGCGAGGGTTTCGGCTATTTTTGCTGGTAGTGTGTTTGGTTTAAGCAGGTTGAGGCTGTACATGTCTTCTGGCCATAGGTCATCGACGTTTAGGGCTACTGGGACTCTCTTTATCCAGGCGTAGATTTGGGCTGGGTAGAAGGATATTATGTTGGGGTTTGCCGCCCATACTATGTCTATTTTTCCCACTGCTGGGAGGGCAAGAAGGGATGATACTGCGAACGAGAGGAATAGGACTAGTCTGTTGGCTAGGCCTTTCGAGGGTAGTGGTGGGACAAATGTTCTTATGATTTTTATTCCTTCTTGCCACTCGATTTTGAGTGGCTTCCACCTGTATTGTTTTGGTATGTTTCCGTGTGGG
>Ga0080004_1182834_pt1 | contig 14097 bp, 11 predicted proteins | sample WasSprMetagenome_FD_69207 | JGI IMG/M metagenome (GOLD analysis project Ga0080004, IMG submission 69207) | Sulfidic aquatic microbial communities from Washburn Spring, Yellowstone National Park, USA - WS (SPADES assembly) (version 2) | ecosystem: Environmental > Aquatic > Thermal springs > Hot... | reverse complement strand
AAACACTTGAAAAATACTGTTTAGATAGGAGTAAGATACTGTTTGTAGGAGACTCTCTAGAAAACGATTATTTTGGAGCATTAAATGCCGGCCTCAACGCCATACTAGTTGATAGACATGACAAAATTGGAAAAAAAGATGTGAAGAAGATTAGAAGTTTGGTAGAGCTCACTAAGTTTTTGTAAACAATAAATAATAATCCACCTCTTTTTAAAAAAGATAAGGAGTGATAGTAGGCGAGACTATGGTAAAAAGTCTTCAATTAGCAATCAATTCCTTAACAGCATGCTTAGAAGCCAGCAACTTAATTGACAACTACAACAGTAACAATTAGACCGTAATATGCTGACAAAAAGGGCACGGAGTTGTCTATTCGATGATGATCCGGCCTCTCAAATAGTGCATTTAACATCAGACCGTTCGGCGAAAATGTTTGGAAGCCTTTTTCCTCAGATAATACTTTAGCTTCTTTATTTCCTCATGCTTTTTTCTTCGTCGGAAATAAATAGTAGCATTTTCTCCTTCTATCACTTTAAAAAATTAAATAGCGTTATTTTATTAACAGAATTTAATTAATTAGTCTCTAAGCCTAGGATATATTTTTATACACTCTCAGCCAACTCAGTTCACTTAAAAACGCCTCACAAAGGATATTTTAGTTTTAAATATTGCATACGTTTTAAAGGAGCACCACTTTCCTATAGCAGTTTAAAGTATTTAGTGAAAAACCCATTCCAGACGATCAAAAAGGCTAAAAGGTAAATTAAAAAATTGATAAGAAAAACGATTTTTAAAATATAAATATAAATATCGATAGGTTTGCTACTACTACCGATGTCCCAAGAGGATTTGAAATTTAACAATCTTTTTAAGGAGATTTCAATAGGAAAAGTTCAACTCAGAAATAGAATAGTAATGTCACCTATGGTTATGTGCTATGCTACTTCACAAGGTGAAATAAACGAGCAAGTGCTTTCACATTTTGAGGCAAGAGCACGCGGTGGCGTGGGATTAATAATAGTGGAATCTAGCTATGTACATCCATTAGGAAAGGGTTTCGAATCAGAAATAGCGATTGACAGAGATAGCCTAATTCCCACACTCCATATGCTAACTAATTTAGTAAAAGTTTATGGCTCGGCGATAGCAATTCAGCTTTATCATGCTGGAATCCAAGCTTGTGTGGAACAGCCTGTTGGCCCAAGTGCTATAGGAAGAAAAGTATTTCCCTCTCCTAGAACACCTAGAGAATTAACAACAACTGAAGTAGAAGAATTAGTAGAGTACTTTGCTGATGCCGCGCTTCGAGCTAAAAAGGCTGGTTTTGACATGGTCGAAGTTCATGGAAGCCACGGTTATCTAATAGCAGAGTTTCTCTCTCCTCTTACAAACAGAAGAACAGACAAATACGGAGCGGATAAAATTTTATTCGCATATGAAATTATCAGAAGAATAAAGGAAAAATGTGGTGAAGATTATCCGATATTATTTAGACTAGCTTCATGTGAATTTGAAGAGGGTGGTATAACTGTAGACTATGCTAAAAAGATAGCAAAAAGACTTGAGGATGCAGGCGTAGACGCTTTTGATATAACAGGAGGCACTAAGGATACTTCAGACCACATTATTCCGCCAGCATATTACGAAACACAAGGCTACTTTTTTAAAAATGCTTATGAGATAAAGAAAGTTGTAAATGTTCCCGTTATAAGTGGAGGAATGATAATTGATCCAAATATTGCGGATGAAGCAATAGGAAACGGCATAGTGGACTTGGTGTTTATCGGAAGACAACTTTTAGCCGACCCAGAATGGCCTAAAAAAGTAAAGGAGGGAAAATTAAATGAGATTAGACCTTGCACTGCATGTGACGAATGTATAGGTAGTATTTCTCTTCCAGCTCCAGTTATATGCAGTGTTAACCCGCTAAAAGGATTTGAATATAAATTCTTAAACGAAGATGAACTTCCTAAAGCGGAGACTAGAAAGAAAGTATTTATAGTGGGAGGAGGGGTTGCAGGATTAGAGGCTGCAAGAATTTCAAGTATGAGAGGACATGACGTTATATTATTTGAAGAATCAAATGTTCTTGGAGGCATTACAAATTTAGTCTTAAATGAGAAATATAAAACAAGGATAAAGAAGCTAATAGAATGGTACATAAATGTTCTTAAAAGTAGTAAAGTGACCATTAAGACGAATACAAAAGTTACACCTAAAATATTAAAAGAAGAAAAACCAGATGTTGTAATATTAGCTACGGGCTCTGAGCCGCTAATACCGAAAATACCTGGTATAGAAAATTGTGTTTTAGCTGAAGACGTTTTTGCAGGAAAAGTGAATGTTGGCAATAATATTGTAATAATTGGAGGGGGCCTTGTAGGCTGCGAGCTGGCTCTTAAGCTGGCAGAGGAAGGAAAAAAGGTTACGATAGTTGAAGCTCTTCCATTATTGGCCAGAGATGAGCCAAGACAGTGTAGATTAGCTATATTAAGACTTCTACAAAAACTAGAGGTAAACATACTAACTAATTCACCGGTAGTAGAAATAAGGAGGGAGAGTGTAGACATAGTTGACAATTTAGGAAAAAGAGCAACAATTTATGCTGACACAATAGTCCTTTCAGTTGGAAGGATAAAAAGGCTAGATAACGGTCTATTAGAAAGTGCGAAGTCCATAACAAATGAAGTGTACATAATCGGGGATGCTATGAAACCTAGAAAAATTAAAGATGCTATAAGAGAAGGTTTTTGGACTGCTATTAGTATCTAACTTTTTCCAACCATCTACGGCAACAAGACTCATCCAAAATTAGGTTGATTAATCAAACTTGAATATTTAACAAGTTTAACATGTAATTCACGAACGCTTGGTTCAATCTCTTTAAAAACCTCATATAACTTATTATAAAACTCATGGATATTGTTGTTGGGTAAAATGCTATCTTTGGGATGAACCATATTATTGGCAGCGTCCCCCACAGATTTGTATAACCCTCCACCCTTAGCAGCATCTATTGCTGCACCCATTGCACCCGCATAAGAAACTAAATTATCTGGCAATGTCTTAACAACCGGTTTTCCAAAAATATCTGCAAATATTCTTGCTGTAAGATTACTTCTTGCACCTCCACCACATACTCGAATCTCTTCAATTCTTTGCCCAAGAGCCTTTTCCATATTTTCCATATGCACCCTCAAGTTATAAGCTATTCCTTCTAGTAGCATACGATAAAAATGTCCTGAAGTATGGGATATACTCCAACCCAAAATTGCGCCACGTTGATATATATCTCCACCTGGCCAAACCAACTGACAATGAGGCAACAATATTAGGCCCTCTGCCCCCGGCCGAACTTTAGCAGCCATAGCATCCATAATTTCTTCTGGAGGAAGACCTTTCCTTCCCTTGATTCCAAATTGTTTAATAAACCAAGAATACAACGAAAATCCTGCATTTCCAGCTTCAGGGTTCCATGCACCAGGTATTGCACTCACCCTAACAATAAAATGAGGACTTTTAACAAATTTAAAAGATATTTTGCCAATGGTTGCGGCTGTACCACAACTTACCATTGCCATGTTAGGCCTTATGCAACCTGTACCTAATGTCTCACATTGTTTATCACCTGCGCCGACAACTACAGGTAACCCCTCAGGCAAACCGGTTTCTTCTGAAGCTGTTTTGGTAATATATCCCAAAACTTCTCCAGGTGGTAATAAATCCGGAACTTTTTCCCGAATATTGAGAAAGTCAATTATTTCATAATTGTAATCAAATTTCTCTGGATTTATGAGTTCTCTTGGTAAAGAAGAGTGAGAGCTTACTGCATTGCCGGTAAGCTTCATCGCAAGCCAAGCGTGAGCGTCAACGAATTTGTACGCCTTATCATAAATCTCAGGTTCGTTCTCCTTTATCCACAAGATTTTAGATGCGAGCTTAGGTTCCTTTTCAGGAGAAGGGGTTCGAAAGTCCATCCACGTTATCGCTGGTCTTAGTGGTATTCCTCTACGATCAATTGGGATAACCGCAGACCTTTGCACAGAAAACCCTATTGCCACCACTTTTTTAAGCAAAATCTTTTTTATTTTTTTTGTTAATTTAATTAAAGTATTCCACCAATCTGTTGGATGCTGTTCTGCCCATCCTATTTGTAATGAAAATGGGAGTGGATGAACTTCAGTATCATTATAGACTATGTTTCCTTCACGATCTACAATGAGTATTTTAATTTGCTGTGTACCTAAATCGAGACCTATGACATACTCTTCCAAATTCCCACCTTGAATTATTATTTCGAATCAAATCCCGTAAGCTGTTTTCACTTGAGGTGAAGAATAAAGTTCTTCACCGCTGCCTTCTAAAACAATCTCCCCTTTCTCTATAACGTATCCTTTGTCTGCAATGGATAATGCTTTATGAACATTTTGTTCCACAATTAACATTGTTACCCTGAAGTCTTTTTGTATTTTTTTGATAGCAGAAAAGACTTCTTCTGTAAGTTTAGGGCTTAAGCCTAACGAGACTTCATCTAATAATAATAGTTTTGGACTTGACATTATCCCACGTGCAATTGCCAACATTTGTTGCTCTCCACCACTGAGTTTTTCCGCTAATTGCTTTTTTCTTTCTTCTAGCCTAGGAAATAATTCATACACGTATTTCAGATTTCTATTGATATTCTTTTTAGCCTCTTGGGTATTGCATGCTACGAGCAAGTTTTCCAAAACGGTTAAATGTGGAAAAACATGTCGGCCCTCTGGAACAAGAGAAATACCTAATCTCGCTATTTCATGCGTCTCTAATTTAGTGATGTCTCTTTCCTCAAACTTTATAACTCCAGATGCGGGACGAAGGAGACCTGCTATTGTATTTAAAAGAGTGGATTTTCCAGCACCATTGGATCCAACAACCGCAGTAATTTTGCCTTTTTCTATAACTAAAGAAACGTTCTTTAGCACGTGAAGGGTATCACGATAAACATCTATTTTATCTACTACTAATAAGTTATTTTCTCTCGACATATTCTCTCCCCAGATACGCTTCTATAACTTTTTTATCATTAGATACTTCTTCTGGTGTTCCTTCAGATATCTTTTTACCGAAATCTATTACTACAACTCGTTCACAAACGGGCATTATGGCTTTCATCACATGTTCAACAATAAGCAAAGTACACCCACTTTTATTTATTTTTTTAATAATTTCTAGCATGTCATCTATTTCTCTAGGAGTAAGCCCAGCCATTACTTCATCTAAAAGTAGAAGCTTGGGCTGTGTGGCTAAGGCTCTTGCTAATTCAAGCTTTTTTAATTCTGGACCAGTTAATTCTCCAGGTAAATAATCTTTTTTGTCTATCATATTCAGGAAAGATATTACTTCGGTTGCCATATTATCAGCTACTTCTATTTTATTTGTACGACAAAGCGCTCCGATTCTTACATTTTCTAACACAGTGAGATTAGGAAGAGGCCTTGGTACTTGGAAAGTTCTAGCAATTCCAAGTTTGCATCTTATGTGAGGAGCGATTCTTGTGATGTCTTTACCTTCATAATATATTTTACCGGTGGTCGGCGTATACAATCCCGTAATTATGTTGAACAATGTTGTCTTTCCGGAACCGTTAGGCCCAATAAGACCAACTATTTCACCTTTATTTACGGTAAAGCTCAAATCATCCAGTGCGGTCAATCCACCAAATTTTTTTGTAATACCTTTAATTTCAAGCATTTTTAATCATCCCGTGCTTTTTTCTTTTTAAAAACTTCCTTTGGATTGGAGGAACAATGCCTGTGGGGGAAATTAGAAAAATCAACAGCAACACAGTACCACTCAAAATTTTTGGTAGCCCTATATAAGTTGCACCCCAATTCCATCTTACATATTCTATTAGCGGAGCCCATATAAGAGCCCCAACGAAAGGGCCTATAAATGTACCAGATCCACCTAGCACAGCTATAATAAGCATATCAATAGATCTATCCAAGGAAAACGTTAGATCAGGATTCAAGTGGAATGTGGATGACGCAAATATAAAACCACCTATTGTTGCAAACACTGAACTTATTATTGTAGCGATTGTTTTGTATTTTAAAACCGGTACACCCAGTGATGCAGCCACATCTTCGTCCTCACGTATTGCAATCAAATAATGTCCAAACTTACTTTTTTCAACCTTGTATAGAAAATATGTTCCAAGCAGTACTATCCCAAACGATAACAAATATGAAGTTGAAAGAGGTAGCATTAATTCTGGTGCTACAGGAACACCAATACCACCTCCTGATGGTGCACCACGCCACTCAAAGTAAGTGAAGGTACGCATAACGTACATAAGCACTAAAAGTATTCCAATTGTTGATAAGGCGAAATAAACTCCACGCAACCTTGCACTTATTAAAGCTATACCACATGCTAAGATTACGCTGCTTCCAATTCCTAATAAAATTCCAATTATTGGATGAACGCCATAAGCTAGATAAAGCCAAGCCAGACAATAGGCACCAAGACCAAAAAAGGCACTATGACCTAATGAAAATAACCCTGTATAACCACCAACTAGTGCCCAACCTATGGCGCAGACAGCATATATAAAAGTCGTGTTTAGAGTGCGCATTATCAAAACCCTTGGGTAAATAAACGGAAGCAACAAAAAGGCAATTATCACAATAAAAGCAAAAAGACGAGCCTTTTTTATTCCTATTTCTCTAATTCTAGACCCTGCCATTTTATTCACCTTAAGCTCTTTTCAAACCAAATAATCCTGTAGGACGTATTAACAAGGTGATGATAAATACGATAAATAGGCTAACAAATTTTGTCCATGGGCCCACATAATAAGAAATCAGTATTTGGAGTTCTCCTATAACTAGGCCACCCAACAAAGCACCTTTTATGCTACCCAAGCCGCCAAAAACGCAAATTATAAAAGCAATTAAATTGTAATCACCTCCAGATTCAGGAATAAGACTGTACATCATTACCAAAAATACACCCGCCACCGCTGCAAAACCAAAAGATAAGAAAGCTGTCAGATTATGAATACGTTTGGAATCTATTCCCATCAACAATGCAGTAGGTTCATCATCTGCGACAGCACGAATAGCCCGGCCTGTTTGTGTTTTCTGCAAAAATAAATGTAATCCTGATAACATTGCAACAGAAGCTATTGCTCCATACAACTGTACAGCCCAAATCTGGAGAAAATCGCCAACGTTGAAGTACTGATATGTTAGAGGAATTAAGATGTTTATCGGTGTCGCTGTATAAAGTTGTAGAAGTATTCCTACTACAATCATACTCATTGCCATTGTTACCATTACTTGATAATTTGCGTTTTTAACGCGATAAAAGATGAATTTTTCTAGAAAAATGCCTAAGATACCTAAAAATATAAATAAAGGTATGATAGTAATAAATGGATTAACACCTGCACGGAATAAAGTGTAGCATAAATACGAGGCAATTATTGCAAAAGTTCCATATCCAAAATTTACCAAATTCATAACGCCGAATTGCAACGTAAGACCCACAGATATCAATGCATAAATAAGGCCCAACAATAATCCAGTTATAATAAGCGTTAGCATCTAATCACCTACTTTATAAGCTTAAGTGCTATCAACACATTAATAAGCTTCTGGTCTCTTTCATCTAGGATCGTGCCTATATCCTTACCTTTGTAATCATAAATGCCTTTGCCCGTTTTTATCCCTAATTCACCTTTATTTACTAACTCCTCCAAAAGCTTAGGGGGTTTATATAAGGGGTCTTTTAATTGGTTATATAAGTTGGAACGTACTTTAAAACTTAGGTCTGCGCCAAAAAAGTCTATTACTTTTAATGGTCCAGTGGCGCAGTAACGTATAGCTATGTGACTTTCCCATACAGTATCAATATCCTCAGGATCTGCTAAGCCATCCTCCACCAAATGTATGCAAAGATTGCTTACCGCTGCTTGTATTCTATTTACTATAAAGCCGGGTGTATCTTTTTTACACACAATGGGACGTTTCCCTATTTTTTCTAAAAAATCTTTAGTTAATTTTATCGTTTCTTCTGAAGTTTTTTCACCCTTAATTATTTCCACTAATGGCAGCAGATATGGGGGGTTCGCCCAATGTGCACCAACCACTCTGCTTGGATTTTTTGTCGAGCTTGCAATATCAGTTATTCTGAAGGAAGAAGTATTTGAGGCCAATATAGTATCTTGAGCGCAAATTTCATCTAGTTTTTGAAAAACTTCTTTCTTTAAATCCAATTTTTCCGGTATAGCTTCAAAAACAATGTTTGCATCGGATACTGCTTTATTTAGATCTACAGTTCCAGAGATTAAAGACATTGTACTTTTCACCTTTTCTGATGAAATAATATTAAACTTTGCCAAGTTATTTAAACTTGCCTTTATGCGCTCAAATGCCTGCTCTAGAATTTTTTCGTTTATATCTCTTATAACAGTCGGATACCCCGCGCGTGCACAAGATAATGCAATACCATGCCCCATAACCCCGGCACCTAAAACAGCAACTTTTTTTATTTCATTCATATAACATCACCTTTATTCGGATGAAGAGGTGTAATTATATAAATATTTAGGTTTCTCGCCTTTTAGGAATCTTATTATGTCCTCTACTACTTTTTTTGTGGCTCTTACTGGCATTTCTTTTGAAATCCAAGCTATATGAGGAGTGACAATCACATTATCCAGTTTTAGAAGAGGGCTGTCTGGACTGAGAGGTTCTTCGTCAAATACATCTAATGCCGCTCCTGTAATCTTTCTCTCTTTAAGTGCTTTATATAAAGCCTTTTGGTCGACAATTGCACTTCGGGCAGTATTGATTAAATATACTGGTTTTTTCATCAAAGCTATTTCTTTTTCCCCAATTAGTCCTGTGGTTTCAGGAGTAAGTCTGGCATGTATTGTTATAATATCAGAATTTCTAAGCAACGTTTCTAAATCAACTTTTTTCCCGCCAAATAATTCTATTTCGTTTTCATCCACATATGGATCGTATACCAGTATGTTCATGTCAAAGCCTTTGCGCATACGTAAAGAAACCCTTTTTCCAATTTGACCAAATCCTATTATCCCCAAAGTTTTTCCATGCAATTCAAATCCAGCATTCTCATATTCTCTTAGTTTCCAATCCCACACTCCATTAATTAATGACACATGACCTTTGACTATATTACGTACAAGGGCAATAATTAACCCAACAGTATAATCGGCCACGTTATCTGAATTTCTACCAACCGCGTTAATGACAGGTATTTTTCTCTTTGTTGCTGCTTCCAAATCCACGTTAACAGGACCACCTCGTGTGACACCAATAACCTTTAATTTTTCACCCGCAGCTATAACGTCTGATGTGACTGGAGCATTATGTACTATAAGAATCTCTACATCTTTAACCGCATTTATTATTAATTCTTCATCTCCATAAGCTTCTTTTATTCCCTTATCTCTGTATATTTTTATTTTTTTAGGATAACCCGTATTCATTAATGTGAAGTCAAAGATAATATCTAAGTGTTCCTTTTTTATTGCATCTTCTAAATAAGTTTGTATTAGTTGTGGAGTTATTATTTCGTCACCGATTATTAGGCATTTAATTTTCTTCATAGAACTATTTTCACCTCTTTATAATAAATACGCTATTACTTCACATAAATCTTCTATTTTAAACTTTTTGCTAGACTCCATTTTCTCTAAAGCATCTATAAATTGATCCTTACACCCGGGGCATGTTGTTATTATTGTATCTGGTTCATTCTCTAGCAGTTCTTTCAGTCTATTTTTAGCTATCTCTAGTGATGCATCTGGTGCAGTAATTCTGAAATCACCACCTCGTCCACAGCAATGCGCATTATCCTTACTAAAGAAAGATTCAACCAAGTTGATCTGGTTTATGTTCCCAATAATTCTTCGAGGCACATCATAAATGCCACTGTGGCGTCCTAGATAGCAGGGATCATGATATATGACTTTCTTGTCATATGGCTTTGCAATTTTAATCTTACCTTTTTCCAAAAGTTGTTCTAAGTACTCTGTAATATGGAATATTTCAATTCCAAGTTTTATTCCAAATTCTTTTGGATAGTAGGTTTTCAACATGTAGTAGCAGGAAGGACATGATGCAACAATGGTGTTAGAATGCATTCTTTCAATAGCACCTACTAGTTCATTAGCGTTATCCTTAGCACTTTCAATATATCCTGCATCTACCAATGGTTTTCCACAACATATTTCATCGCCCATTATTGTATAATCAATTTTTCCAGTTTCTAAAATTTTAACTACTGCATTAGGAATTTCTGGCCTTTTATATGCGGCTGTACACCCTACAAAATAAAGTACTTCACTATCCTTTTTATCTTTTACGTGCACTCTTATCTGCGAGAATCTATTTTCTCGGGGCATGCCATATGGGTTTTTGTTTTCCCTCATCATATTCTCCAGTTCTACGATTTTTCGAGGAGCCTTGCCAGCATCCACTATATCAGCGCGTGCAGCCCGGATTATAGCTGGCATATCTATCCTTTCGATTGGACACCACTTTTCTGTGCCGCAAATACCGCATGTTGTGCAATTGTAAAGATGTGTTACCATGCTTGGAGTGATTTCAACATTGTTTTTGGCCAAAATATAGGCCAGTAGAGCCTTTCCATTAGGTGTGTCAAGTTCACTTTCAAGCACTTGCGCTACGGGACAAACATGCCTACACAATTTGGGACATAATGAACATATCCAAGCCTTTTCTTTCATTTTTTCCATATGCATATACATTATCACCATTTACAAGCCCAATTTTCCTGGATTCATTATCCCATTTGGATCGAGAATTTTCTTTATTTCTTTGAAGATCCTAAATAAAGGTTCCCCATATTCTTTGTCAAGGTATCTGCCTAATATAAATCCTACACCATGGTGATGGTTTAGTGATGCTGTTTTATATTTTAAGATAACAGCTGCTATATCATTCCAGACAGCAGTATAAATTTTCATAGCTTCTTCTATATTATCAATCACATTAAAGTATATAACCGGATATACCATTGTTCCATGCGGATACCAATGGGAAAAATGTGAATAAACTGATATTCCATACTTTTTAACGACGTTTAGGATATCATAGTAAAGTGGTTCAATTTCATCATAGCTTGCTGCAGTATCTGGCACTATCGCGAACCTTATCTTTCCCTCTTCGGGGGGGTATACAGAGCTTCTAGGTGTAGAATAATACATGTAATATTTCCGTTCCCACCATCTTTTTCCTTCTTCACTTCCAAGATCCTCCGCACCTTCTTCTTGGCATATTTTCATAACAATTTTTTCTTCTGCATCAACTATTTCTCTTGGACCTTCAAAGCAGAAAACACAGTAGCAGCCTTGCATTTTATGATTTTTCATAGTCTCAGCTTCGTCGGAAAGCCTTATTGCAGCCGGGCTTATCCCGCTTTGCATTATTTTTCTTCCAGCCTCGATCCCGTTGTGTAAATTTTTAAAAAGTACACTTCTAAATCTCCTTACTTCAGGAAGTTGAAAAGTTCTTAGAACTGCTGAAGTAATTATACCAAAAACACCTTCAGCACCTAGGAAAAGATGCTTAAGTGCTGGACCAGTTGACCCTTCTGGGACAGGTTTTATATTCACTATTTCGCCAGTTGGCAAAACCACCTCTAATCCTAGTGTCATATCCGGTATCTTGCCATATTTATTTGAAAGTGAACCTGATGATCTTGTAGACAAAGTTCCACCAATAGTGGCATCATACATGCATGCTGGTGCGTGACCAGTAGTAAGACCGTGTTTATTTAACTCCCATTCTAAAATTTGAAGAATAACCCCTGCTTGAGTGTGCACTCTAGCAGACCTTTCATTTATTTCTATTATTTTATCCAGTCTTTTAAGGTCGACGGCAATACCGCCAGTTAAAGGGACTGTACCACCCATATCATTTGTTCCACCGCCATATGGAATTATAGGAACCCTATACTTATTAGCTAGTTTTACAATTTCAGATACCTGTTCAGTAGTTTGAGGCCATACGACGCAATCATACATATACTCGGGTTTCAGATTTAAGCCCATTAATTGAATTCGACTTACATATGAGCGATCTGTGATTGTATATGCAAGCAATTCATATTTATCTGTCGAAATATTTTTTTCGCCGACAATCTCTTCTAGTTTAGAAACTAGACTATTTGGTAACATTTTCTTATCACACCTCTATTATAAAAAAGAGGGGAAATTAACTTTTCCAAGTTGGTATCATATTGTACATTGCAATCTCTGGAGGGCCAACGCAAACCAATTGAGGCTTTCCTTCAATAATTTGCCATTGTGCGACTTGGAAGAGATTTGCTCTAATGTTTTGATTCCTTTCATCGAATTTTATTCCCCAATAGATGACCCTCACGCCAGTAGGAATATCAGCATTTTTCACCGTTTCCCTTACAGCGGCAGGATCATCTGAACCTGTTTTTTGAATACATTCTAATAAGAATATCATAGCACTATATGCTTCAGTAGCATGAACAGACGGATATTCACCCCATCTCTTGTAAAATCTTTGATAGAACTCATTTGCTGGCGGATGCTTTATCGTAGCAGATAAGAATGAATGTGTGAAAATACCCTGAAGTAATTCTGGAGCATCTGATAACAATTTTGGCAGGTCTGGATGCTCAAATGCTAAGCCTGCGGCATAGAATACGGGTGGTTTAAACCCTAATTGCTTAGACTGACGTACGAGTAAAGCAGCACTTTCTGCACCACTCACGACTGGAATGAAAATATCTACTTTCTTCTCCTTTAACCTTTCGATTATTTCAGTAAAATCTTTTACGGGTTCCGTAAATGTGATATAATCAACCAATATATTCGAGAGACCTAAACTATCAAGGCGGTTCTTTATACCAGTACCAACGTATGGGTAAAGGTCAGTGCACATTATAGCAACCCTCAGCTCTTTTGGATCTTTTCCCAAAGCAGGTGCAAATACGTTTACTAATTTATCCGCCATATCGGGAACGTACTGACCGACACACATAGGGGCAAGGAAAAAAGTCCATTTATATCCTTTTTCTCTAAGTACATCACTCCAGGCACCCCAATCAATACAAAGCACTTGATATTTTTCAAAAACACCCTCCGTAACTTCGGAAACATGTGAACCATAGCCTGTAACAAAAATTTTACAACCTACTTCTGTGATAAGTCGTTCTGCTTCACTTATCAGTTGCTCATCGGTCTCCGCCGCCGCAACTATAAAATCAATTGGTCGCCCTAAAACCGTATTATTCCAGTCTTCTACTGCCATGGTAAATGCTTTAGTGATAGTTCGCCCACCAGATCCAAGAGGGCCGGTTAGGGGTGTAACACATCCTATTTTAACAGGTTTCCCAGATGGCGATGTTGTTGTAGTTGTGGTTGATGTAGTTGTTGGTGGTGTTGTGGTTGGTGTTCCTGTTACTGTTGTTGTAACGGTTTTTGTTGTTGTTACTGTTGCTCCTGGGGCTGTTACTGTTACTTCACCTTTTGGTACTGCAAAATATGTTGCTGCTCCAACTATAACTCCTGTAGCTACAACTGCAATGGCATAGTTGAGAAAAGTTCTTCTACCAACCTTTTTAGGCTCAGACATATGTTTTCAAACCATATGTACTAGTGATGCCTGTTTATATACTTTTTGTCCTTAAGTCTAGCAATTTTTTAAAGAAAGTTAAAAATTTTTGCAACATTTTTTATATAATGCTCTCTGTTATGATATAGTTGATGTTTGCCTTTCTTCTTGTAAGCCGCCTGATTTTCCAAACTCTGGTGAGATTAGAATGGTTTTCGTTTAAGCGTCTGCAAACATGTGCTAGATGATTCTTTTTTGAACATTTACCCTTCTTGTACTGCTGTGGAAGCGTTTGATTTAGGGTGGGTGGAATAATGTTTAAAGAGTGATCAAGCCATGCTAGGATTATGTTATCCGATTTCATCTCTCGACTGGATTCGTGGCAGGTCTTTCTACCTGTCTTCCTCAATTTTCTCTTTATGGTCTGTAGGCTTCCAAGTCCTCCGTTTCTATCTCAAACTTTATTTCA
>Ga0080004_1168518_pt1 | contig 14108 bp, 16 predicted proteins | sample WasSprMetagenome_FD_69207 | JGI IMG/M metagenome (GOLD analysis project Ga0080004, IMG submission 69207) | Sulfidic aquatic microbial communities from Washburn Spring, Yellowstone National Park, USA - WS (SPADES assembly) (version 2) | ecosystem: Environmental > Aquatic > Thermal springs > Hot... | reverse complement strand
TCCATAATAAGCCTAGTAATAGGTGTGGTACTCCACTTATTCATAGAACGTACAAAGATAGGGGCTGCTATAAGAGCTGTTGGTGAAAACCCACACTCGGCAGCAGCCTTAGGTGTTAGAGTAATGGCTATTAGGATCGTGGCTGGAATGCTTGGATTCGCATTAATAGGTTTTGGCGGTGCATTGTTTATATTGTCGTGGCAGAGATCGTGGGATGTAAAGCTATTTACTCTTGGTTACGGGTGGCTTGCATTTGCAACAGCACTAGCTGCTGGAAGACACCCAATAGTATTAATACCTGTATCGCTACTATTTGGTGGATTAGTTAATTCACAAACCGACATTCAATCTAGACTCGGAATACCAGCAGATGTTGCAAAGCTCATACCATTTCTAGCGGCTCTAGCGTTGATGCTAATCTACAGCACTACGAGACTTAGGAGGATATTTGCCTCGCCTTCAAGTCTTGGAAAACCATACTATAAAGAGGAGAAGAGTATATAGTAAAAATCTTATTTTCACTTTTTCCAACAAACAAGATCTTTCACCGTGATAGATCACATTGCGAACAATACTTTGACCAATAAAGTGAGACTCTTCCTCAAAAGGAAGGAATGAACCCTTTGCCCTCCCTCGAGAGCCAATAGGCTCGCGCGGCTTCGCTGCGCACATACCTATAGCGTACCATAGGTGTTTATAAACACACTACAGTTTTAACGAGGCTCAGAGACCAAAAACGCAAAACGATACAAGTAATTATGAAAACAAAAACAGCCCGAATCTCTCCCGCAGTAATGGAGATCCTCGTCATCGGGGGATGTAATGAGGTCTCTTTGACTAGTATATTAAGTAAGAGAGACCTGTATTAAACCGCGGTGGATTGTATGACCGATATTTATATTCGTGGCGGGTGGATCATTACAATGGATAGTGAGAGGAGGATCATTAGAAATGGAGCTGTCGCGGTTGAGGATGGATTAATAATTGATATTGGTAAAAAAGAGCAGATGGATGGGGATTACAAAGCCTATGCAGACATTGTGATCAACGCTGAGAGAGACATTGTGTTGCCTGGACTAGTGAATACTCATGTTCACTTAGCTCAGGGTTTACTCAGAGCTTGCGCAGATTACTTATCACTCATAGATTGGCTAAAGGATAGGGTATGGCCGCTTCAAGGTAATTACAAGAAGGAGGAGGCCCTTGCCTCTGCTAAACTAGTAGTCCTTGAGATGATTAAATCTGGGACAACAGCTTTCCTCGAGACAGGGCTTGTCGGAAGGTATGGACCAGACGAGATCATTGAAATGATACATGGATCAGGTTTGAGGGCTGCTGTTGCTAGACATGTTATGGACTTAAAGGGGTATGCTACAAAAGAGAACATTCTACATGAAGGATTAGTTGAGCTTGGCGATTATAGTTTAAGAGACACTATTAGGCTCATAGAGAAATATCATGGATGGGACAACAAGATCTGGGTTTGGTTTGGCCCAAGAACCCCGGGTGCAGTCAGCGTTGAGCTATATAGAGAAATAGCTGGGAAAGCGAGAGAGTTGAATACAGGGATTACAATGCACCTAGCTGAGGTACGTGAAGATGTTGAGTATACTCTAAGAGATTTCGGGAAGAAACCTGTTGAATTTGCACACTGGCTTGGATTAACAGGGAGGAATGTTGTCCTAGTCCACGTTGTATGGGTTGACGATGATGAAATTAAATTACTCAGTGAAACCAAGACGAGCGTTAGTCATAACCCATCGAGTAATATGAAGCTGGCAAGTGGTGCTGCAAGAGTATCAGATATGCTTAGGCAAGGTGTTAATGTGGCTCTAGGAACCGATGGAGGGCCAAGTAATAATACATACGACTTAATGAGGGAGATGAAACACGCAGCCCTTCTACAGCCACTTAGAACCCTGAGACCAGACGCTATTAGAGCTGAAGATGTATTGGAAATGGCGACTATTAGGGGTGCAAAAGCCCTCATGATTGATCATTTAACTGGCAGCATTGAGAAGGGTAAGAGAGCTGACATAATCATTGTGGATTACTGGCAACCCCACCTACACCCACTCAATAACCCCGTCTCCCACTTGGTTTATACTGCAAGTGGACACGATGTAAAGCACAGTATTATAGATGGTAGACTCATAATGTTTAATAGAAAAGCACTCACTGTGAAAGAGGAGGTAGTCTTAGAGGAGGCTGAAAAAGCTGCTTGGAGCCTCTACGAGAGAGCAGGCATTTGTAAAACCCCGGATTTGAAGTGGCCCGTTGTCTAAACAATCAATAAAACTAGGTTTTTAAACCCCCTCATTTATTTTTTCCATAAAAGCACATGGTGTACTTTTTGAATTTATATTTTACAAAGTACGATCCAGACGAGAGAATAACACTTATAAGAGTTGCCAGGGGTTTAGAACCCGCAGACCTTATAATCTCGAACATAAACTTAGTTGAAGTTAACACAGGTAACATACTTGAAAACGCGGCTATTTTAATAAAGGGATTTAGAGTTACAGGGGTTTTAAAAGATAGCGATGTTGACAGGTACAGAGGTAATAAAACCCTCGTGATAAATGGAGCTGGATTCTACGCATTACCGGGATTCATAGACTCACACATACACATAGAGTCTAGTATGCTTGATCCCATTGGATTCTCGAAAATAGCTTTGAAACACGGTACAACAACGGTGGTCGCAGATCCTCATGAAGTTGTAAACGTTCTCGGATTGGAGGGATTTAAATTATTCGTTGAGACCTCTAGACAAACACCACTAAAAATACTACTCGAAGTACCTAGTTGTGTTCCACCTACAGATCCCTCAATGGGTTTAGAAACTCCACCAAATGGATTTCCAATAGAGGATTTCATATTAGCTATGAAGATGAATCAAGTTATTGGATTGGGAGAAGTAATGGATTTCCTCAGTGTATTAAATGGCAATTGGAAAGTCTTCGATAAAATAAAAATAGCTTATGATAACAACATGGTTGTAGATGGACACGCGCCACTACTAAATTCCGAGGAGTTAAATGCATATGTATCCGCTGGAATATTGAGCGATCACGAGTCAACAAATCTTGTGGAGGCTTATGAGAAGGCTTGGCGGGGAATGTACTTGTTTATTCGAGAGGGTAGTGCTTGGAGGGATTTAGAATCAATTATTGAATTAGTTAAGAAAACAGACTGTAAGCTATGCGCTTTTGTAAGTGACGACGTAAACGTAGTTGACTTATTTGAGAAAGGCCACATGGATAGAATAATTAATAAAGCCATCGAGCTCGGCTTAGATCCCGTGAGAGCAATTCAATTGGCAACAATAAATCCCGCGATTAGACTACACTTAGAAGACCATATTGGAATTATTGCGCCGGGTAGGCTTGGCGACATAGTTTTATCCAGGAAACTAGAGAAAATAGATGCATTAACTGTAGTAGCCAATGGTGAATTAATCTACTACAATAAGGAACTGGTTAAAACATTTAATAAATACAACTACCCTACTCATGCACTAAATACAGTTAAAGTAGAAGATAAATTAATTGAAACAATTGAAATAACGCCTAGAGTCCAGGTGGAGGAGGGTTGGGTTAAAGCCAATGTTATTAGAGTTCAACCAGGCTCGGCTCTCACCAAGCACATTGTTGAAGAAGTGTATGTCTCCCTTGGTAAAATACAACCTTTGCCTGAAAAAGACATTATGTATGTTGGTGTACTATATAGGCATAGACCTAACGCAAGTTATAGCATTGGTTTAATACAAAACCTTGGCTTTAAACTGGGTGGTGTGGCGCAAACAATAGCTCATGACACACATAACATCATATTTGCTGGTTGGAGCGTTAACGATGTAAAATTAGCGATTAAGAGAATAAAGGAGATTCAAGGTGGGATAGTTGTTGTTGATAAGGGGAAAATAATAGCTGAAATACCATTAAAACTAGCTGGCTTAATGAGCATAGAAGAACCTGAAGTAGTCTATGAAAGCTACAAGCACATGATAAGTAAACTCAGTGAGCACGGCGTTGTATTTGAATCAATCTTTATGACGCTTTCACTAGTCTCGCTGCCCGTAATACCGGAAATTAGAATCACTGACAAGGGATTAATCGATGTAAAACGGGGAACTGTAATTCCAGTCATAGCGAAGTAGAAATAACACTTAAAAATAATATTTATTACGTAAATAAAACTAAATTATTAATTTGTAAGGTGACATTATGAGGGAAAAAGTAGATGTCCTAATACGCGAGGCATTAGTTGTAACTATGAACCCTGAGAGAAGAGTTCTTGATAGAGGCTACATAGCGATCAGGAATGGACTCATTGTAGATGTAGGAGTTGGAGACGGTGGAGACAAGTATTCAGCGGAGGAATCTATTATTGGGAAGAAGAGCGTGGTCATTCCAGGGTTGCAGTGTGCACACACCCACTTTTACGGTCTTTTATTAACTGGGAGTCCATGGTTTGGTAAAATCGAGCCGCCAACAGACTTCCAGCAGAACCTACAGAGAATTTGGTGGGCTCTAGACGTCCTGCTCGGCTACGACGAGGCATACGCATCCGCATTAATGGGCTCAATACTATTTGCACACTCCGGAGTAACTAATTTCTTCGATAATATTAGTAGTCCCAATGCTATTAATGGAGTACTCGACTACATAGAGCATGCTGTAAACGAAGTGGGTATAAGGGGATTTATATCTTTTGAGGCCACTCAGAGGAGAAGCATTGAAGAAGGCTTCCGAGGACTCGCGGAGAACGAGAGATTTATTAAGAAAAATAACACAGATGAATCTAAGCTCGTGAAGGGAGCTATATACCTCCACGCAAGTTTCACAGTTAAAGATGAGTTATTTATTAAGGCTATAGAGCTTTCATACAAATACAACGCTCTAATGGCCATACACGCTGAAGAAGGCTTAGTAGATGTATACCACAATATTGAGCACCATGGTCTTAGACCCGTGGAGAGAATGCATAAACTAGGCTTCCTAGGTCCTAGAACTCACCTCGTCCACCTAGTGCAAGCTACAGACGATGAGTTAGAGCTAGTTAAGAAGACAGGGTCTCACGTAGCCCACAACCCAATGAGCAATATGTTGAATGCCGTCGGCGTAGCTAAAATACCCGAGATGCTTAAAATGGGAATTAATGTTGGGCTTGGAAATGATGGATATATATTTGATCAATTTGAAAACATGCGTGCCGCGTACCTACTGCACAAGGTTTGGCGTAGAGACCCGAGAGTTATGACCCCCCTTGAAGTCTTTGAAATGTCAACTTTGAACGTAGCTAAGATGTTCCACCAGGATAGGATTCTAGGGTCTATCGAGCCGGGTAAGAAAGCCGACTTAGTCATTATCAAGCCGAAGACCCCGAATACACCCATAAACTCCCAGTCGATATACGGCCACTTAGTCAACACTTTTAGTAGTAAAGACGTTGACACAGTAATAGTGGATGGAAAAGTCATTTTAAAAGATGGTAGGCTTACCACAATAGATGAGGAGAAAGCCGTGGATCACGTGCATAGAGTAGTTGAGAAACTGTGGGATAAACTACTAAGTAAGGGTGCTCCACAACTAGACTACATTAAACAATAGTTTTTCAACCACCCATTTCAGGAGTTATAAATACAACTCTATCCCCATTTTTCAACTCTCTATTTGGATCATCTGTTGGTACTTCATTAACGTAGAGCACGAATATGTAGTGTCCCTTAAAATACCTATCCGAGATGACTCTACTCACTCTCTCCCCGAGCACCTCTATTAAATCCTTTAATTTAGCACCATCTACTAATTCTACATCAACAATGTTTACTCCTGCTATTTCACTAGCTCTCCCGAGAAAAACAACTGTCACCTTCACACTGGACCCCAATAGCAATTATAACAGAGTTATTTAAAAATGTTACAGTGATCAGATTATGCTTTTATTAATTTAATATATATTCATATATACGTGTATATAAGTCCCATACAAGGGTGATTAAATTCGCCAATTGATAGAAGAATATATGAACACCCAATTATAACGTTCCAGCGAGGTAGAAAAATAAAGTTTTTCTTCGAAAACAAGGAGGTGGAAGCTTATGAAGGTGAAAGTATTGCTATAGCTCTATACGCTATAGGCATTGATGTATTTTCATGGAGTCCTAAGCTAGGTAGGCCCCGCGGTCCTTTATGCATGATTGGAAAGTGTAGTAGTTGCTTCATGATCGTTGATGGAGTTCCAAATACAAAAACGTGTAGATTCCCAGTTAGAGAGGGGTTGAGAGTTGAAAGGCAAAGAGGCTGGACTACGCCTCCACCAAAGCCTATCATCGATGAAGTGGAGAGCTTAGAGATCAAAACAGACGTATTAATTATTGGAGGAGGACCGGCAGGTCTAGAGGCTGCAAGTATACTTAGTAAGAGCGGCTTCAACGTGGTTATTGTAGATGAACACTTCAAGCTTGGGGGACAGTTATTGAAGCAGACGCACAAGTTCTTCGGCAGCGTTGATTTATTTGGTGGAATGCGTGGTTTTCAAATAGCCGAGGCATACGTAAAGAGCCTATTATCACAGCCTAATATTAGAGTCTTAACCGAGACCGTGGTCTACGGGGTTTTCCGTGGTGGAGTAGTGTCCGCTGTATCGCCTAGTAAGTACTACTTGATCAAGCCTAGAGCGGTTATTGCTGCTACTGGAGCACAGGAGAAGCTACTGGAGTTTCCAAATAACGACTTACCAGGTGTAATGGGTGCTGGTGGAGCGCAAACTATAATGAACGAGTATGGAGTTAAGCCTGGTGAAAGAGCTTTAGTCGTTGGATCGGGGAATGTTGGGTTAATAATAGCATATCAACTACTACAATCTGGTGTTAGAGTAGAAGCTATTGTCGAGATACTCAGAGAGATTGGTGGGTGGTTTGTACACGCTGCGAAGATTAGAAGATATGGAGTCCCCATTCTAACGGGGCATACAATAAATTATGTTGTAGGGGATAGTAGAGTTGAGAAAGCGGTTGTCGTAGCTGTAGATGAAAAATTCAATCCAATCGCAGGTAGCGAGAAGGAGTATAACGTTGACTTAGTACTACTAGCCATAGGCCTAGAACCAGATGCACGCCTACACGCACAGGCAGGTGCATTAATGAAGTATATACCAGAGCTCGGAGGACTCATACCCCTGAGGACTCGGGAACTAGAGACAACTGTTAGAAACCTCTATGTAGCGGGCGATTCATCGGGGATTGAGGAAGCTACAACAGCTATTCTTGAGGGGAGAATTGCAGCATACTCTATAATTTCAAAGTATAGTAATGGCGAGAAGGCGATTGCCGCTGAGAAGGAACTAGATAAAGCCCTTAAATTCCTCTGGGATGAATACAGGTCTTCACCTCTTTTATCAAGGGCACGTCGTGGTAAAGAGCTAGCAACTGTATCAAAAGAGGAGATAGAGGAACTACGTAGAAAGTATCCTTCACCAGTTGAATTCGGGTGAGAGCATGTCGGATACGGATTATCGTAGGAGGGGGTATATAGAGATTGAGGAGTTAAAGAAGCTTGGATTGATCCCACCGAAGGATAGGCTTGAGAAAGGGCCCGTAGCGGTCTTAGAGTGCCCAGAGCAAATACCATGTAATATCTGTGTTCCATTCTGCCCTACAAAGGCTATTCAAATGGAGAGAATCATTGATATTCCACGAGTAGACTGGAATAAGTGCACTGGGTGTGGAGTATGCGTAGCTGTCTGCCCGGGGCTAGCGGCATTCGTAGTTGACTTATCTAAGCCTGAAGCAGACTATGTTACACTGCCATACGAGTTCCTCCCCGTACCTGTTAAAGGAGATAGCGTTATCCTGCTAAATAGAAGAGGCGAGAGAATTGGCGTTGGAGAAGTTACTCGTGTGTGGGAGAGGAATAAAACCTATGTTGTAACAGTTAAGGTTCCAAAAGGCTTTGGCATGGAGGTGAGAGGGATTTGGGTGGAGAGGAGGTAGGCGTGGAGAAGGCAACCATAATATGTAGATGCAACGATGTCACTCTAGAAGACATTAATAAAGCTATCGAGGCAGGAATAGACGACTTCGAGCTTCTCCGCAAATACTTGAAAATAGGCTTTGGGCCATGCCAAGGTAGGGGCTGTCTATTAATAGCGGCTAGGATCTTTGCTAGAAGAATGAGTAAGAGTCTCGGAGATGTTCTAGTGAACTATAGTGTGAGACCCCCCATTACTCCCATCCCAGCGAAGTACTTTACAACTGTAAGCCTCGCCTTTCAAGGCGGGGAGGAGGTCAGCCGAGGTGGTAAGAGTTGAGAATATTAATTATTGGTGCGGGGGTTAGTGGATTATTCATAGCATACGAGTTGCTAAAGCGGGGGTTGAGAGAAGTATTGGTTCTAGATGCAAAAACACCTGGTTATGGTGCATCATTGAGGAATATTGGGTGCTTCAGATCATCATTTACGTCACGCGAGCACGTGTTATTAATGAAGGAGAGTATTGCAAAGTGGCTTGAAATTAAGAGGGATTGGGGTGTATTCATTGAGCAGAGAGGCTACCTGTGGATCGCTAGGAGAGAGGATACTTTAGATGTATTCAGGGAACTAGCTAAGTTCCACAACTCGCTTGGTGTTCCAACAAGAGTCATTGGAGTAGATGAACTGAGTTCAAGAGAGCCATACATAAACACTAGTATCGTTAAAGGAGCACTATTCGATCCAACCGCCGGTAAAATGAGTGTTATAGAAGTCTTTACAGAGCTCTACATTAGAGTTAAGAAAATGGGGGGTATTATAATACCACATACACCAGTCGAGAGACTAGCTTCCAGCGGTGGAGTAGTGAAGTCAGCAATAACACCCAGAGGAGAGTACACTGCAGACGTGTTTGTTGTTGCAGCCGCAGAGGGTAGTAGGAAAATACTAGAATCCATTGGTGTTAATGTACCAATAGAGCCTAGTCCAAGGCACCCATTGGTTACAGAACCATACGCCGAGGTGATTAAATCTGGTTTAGTAATAGATTGGGATACTCCTGGGTCGCCGCACATTACTCAAACACAACATGGCTCTATAATACTCGCTAGAGACATTAAGGATGAACCGTGGACGCCCTTGAACTCTCAACGCCACGATGCCTTCGAGAGGATCATAAAACCCCTCAGTGAGCTCTATCCATTTCTTAGAAATGTTAATGTAAATAGGTATTGGATGGGATACTACGACATGACGCCAGATCACCACCCAATATATGGACCAATTAAGCCATTTGAAAACCTATACATAGCGGCTGGCTTCAGTGGACATGGATTAATGATGGCTCCCATAACGGGTGTTCTCATAGCAGACTGGATCCTCCACGGTAGACCCAGAATTAGTGTCGCTGAAAACCTAGTGCTTGAGAGGTTCGAAACTGGTAGGTTAGTTAAGGAGATAGCCGTGGTTGGTTGAACTAAATAAATCTACTGGGCTTTACCACTCGTGAACTTTGTTAGTAGATCTAGTAGCTCATCGATTTTCTTCACACCACTAACATCGCTTTTCCTCTTTATCTCTCCACCGGATACATGGAGTAGCATTGTTGTTGGCGATGCATGAACATCGAATTTCTTAAATGCAGAGCTCGCAGCCTCTGAAACACACTCCCTTGCAAACCAATCACACAATACCACTACGTAGTTTACCTCACTAAACACTTTACCAAAAATCTTGACGAATGGATACCAGTAGTTATCATACACTCTACATGCTGGACACTTAGTATTGTCGAAGTAGATCATGTAGTAGCCATCCCCCCACGGTAATCCAGGGTTTCCACTAACCTGCTTTAAAACCCACTTCTCCCTATTGAAATCATACACATATATTCCATGCGGAGAATCAACATCTACTTTATCGAGCTCAAGCCCCTCCCTCCCCTTCTTTTTCTCGGTTTCAGACATAAGCATTTTCTTCAGTAAATCGAGTAAATCCCTCTCCATGGAGACAACACCTGAGTACCCATAGAGTTTTCTAGGGATTTATGGGTTAATAATGAGAAATACTTGGTTTCAAAGAGATTCTATTAGGGTTAGATAAGTTAATAAACCATGTTGTTTGTTTCCTTTATTAACCCTTAAATCAATATACCTAAATAAAGAGGGTATTTAACCATGGTGCGTGAAAACGTACTTGAAGATATTGTAGAGTTATATAATAAACTCCACGGCGTTGAAGCCCAAGCTAAGATATTGGAGATTAAAAATAATGGAATAGTGTTTGTAGAGTTTAAGGGATCCTTCTGCCACACATGCGGAGTAAGAGACTGGTTAGAGGACCTTGCATATTTAGCTCAATCACGTGGTATTCACGTAGAGCTCGTAGAAATGGTTGAACCGAGGGGTGAAGAGAGGGATTTTAAAAGAGTAGGAGTATTTAAGCTCAGTGGATCTAAGAATATTGCTTGTGGTGGTTTAAGTGGCGGGGAGAATTGTTGATGAAATAGATAGAAAGATAATTTCGATTCTAATGGCTAATGCAAGGACAACGTATAGGGAGATAGCTAAAAGTGTTAGTTTAACAGATGTAGCTGTAATTAAGAGGATTAAGAAACTCGAAGGCAGTAAAGTAATTAAGAAGTACACAGCCATCGTGGATCCAACTGCACTAGGCTACTCTAAGATCAGCTTTACAGGAGTAAATGTAAAACCCGAGAAATTATTCGATGTTGTGAGAGAACTTAAAGATAAGAGCTATGTAAAATACCTTGCATTAACTACTGGAGACCACGACATAATAGTCGTTATATGGGCTTCTACAGGCGAAGAACTCGATAAAATACACAGCGAGATCAAGAGTATTGAGGGAGTAATATCCGTATATCCAGCTATACTCTCCGAGGTCCTTAAAGACGAGGCATATGTCTAGAGTCTTACTTATATAAATAAACCTCGTCTAAGCATAGACAGGGGTCTCGAATTGAGTGTTAATCAAGGCGTCTTCACCCCTAAACAAGACTTATTCAAGTATCTCTTACCAAGTGGTATACCAAGAAACTCACTGGTTATAATCGCGGGAGAGGGAGGTTCAGGTAAGTCGGTGATCGTTGCACACTTAGTTAAAGATGCTATTTTATCGGAGGAGCCAGTTGTGTATGTAGCGATCGATGACGACCCGCAAACTGTTTTAAACCAGTTTAATACCTTTGGTGTTAAAACACTCGAGGAGTGTAATAGTAAGCGCTTGATTATTATTGATGGTTTCAGCTACCTTATGCAATTCAAAAAACCTCAACCATGCGTCGAAGAAGAGATTCCACTAGATTCACCTGGTAAACTAATTAACTCCATTAGCAGAGTTGTAGATAAATACAAGATCACCGATAAGGGACTCGTAGTAGTGGACTCTCTTAATGATATAGTAATGCTCCTCGATCCCACACGAGTAGTGGAGTTTATAAAGTCTCTAAGGGCAAACTTCGCCAAGGCTAGAGGAGTATTGACTATTGCAACACTACACACTTCAACAACAAGTTTCAAAGAGTATCTACTGAGTATAGAGCACCTTGTGGATGGAGTTATAGAAACTGGCAGTATACCGGAGGAACTAGCTCAACACATACCTATATTCGTTAGACAGATCGTTGTTAGGAAAATGAAGGGTGTGGATAGTAAGCAAGGCCCCGTACTATATGGAATTGATAGAGAGGGGTTGAAGCCAGTTATATTGAAGATTTCAGGCTCCACAAAGTAGGTTTTTCCTTGATTTAATAAACCAGTGTATTTTCTCCAGTGTTTTCAACGCGAGGTCTTCTTCCTCCCTCCCAAAAATGTATAACCCTAGAGGTGAGTACTCGATTTCTCTACAATGCAGAGATGGAGTATTCTCCTCTAAGTGGATTTTAGCTATGTAGGCATGTTCACCCCTCTTTCCACAAATCAATAATTTAACTCCACAGTACTCTATAAAGAGCATTAGGTATGTTCCTTGCTTTTCCCTTATAGTCCTCGTAGCTTTTTCTGTAAGTTTCCTCGTGAACGCCTCCATCAAGGATTAATCACGCTAGACGAGGTATAGATTTCTACGTGTATCGTCAGATAGCACTTCCTCATTGACTATAACAGCTGTTGGTGGTGGATTCACAGTCTTGTACCCAGTGATGATGAACCTAGAGGGATCAGTGAGGTTGACTTGCTCCATTTTCTCTCCAAATCTAATGTTTAAAACTCTCACTTTAACGTAGAATCCATCACTTCTCTTAACATATATGTACTTCCTGTGCTTTAAGCCCATGGACAACACCTATTATTTAACTCTATGCATGCTCCACGTATATATGTAGCCTAAAATAAAGTTTACAATGAAGCCAACGATTATACCCATTAATTGACCAAGCCAGAAGGGTGTTCCAAGTAGTAGTGGGAGTGCATTTGCAAAGGAAACCTGCGATGCAAAGCTAGCGATACTTGCAACATGGTATTTTAGTAAACGATGAGCCACCCTAATCCAGGTCCTCTCAAGACCCGTACCCTTAAATGTTATTAATTCATTTAATGTAAAATTAGAGAATACACTCGCCTCAAACCCCATGCATGATGCAACTGTATTAATAAGAACTCCAAGGTATTGCTTAAGTCCATTATAAACGAATACGGCAACAGCGAGGTTAACTAGGATCCCTGATGCACCTATAGCTATGAATGATAATACTCTCAGTGGCTCGGAGAGAGGCAGTGCTAATATGCGTGGTAGTTTCTCAGAGTATACCCTGTACAGATCTTCACTGGATAGATCAATTAATACCTCATTACTTGAGAAAGCTGAACCCTTATATCCAACAATTACTCCACCGCGGTGGAGACCGAGATTCTCTATACCGACAATTCTCATTAAGAACCTGTGAAAGAATGGTAGTTTAACTACTATAATAAATGATTCACTCAACTCGACATCTCTGATTTTACCTTGGACAACGCCAAGCCATGGCTTAGCGATACAAACTCCATTGCTTTGCTCAAGACAATTCTCCATGTAGTCCACCATAATAGCTACTTTATAGAACCCTTCTTCCTCGCTAGACTAATGTAGTAATTAGCTGAGTATGGATAGTCTTTTTCACCATACCCATTCACACTAGCTACTGCGTAGAATGAGGTTAACGCATCAGAGATCATTGATGGCAGTCCACGCTCCCTCAGAGAGCGAGATATATATGAGTAGTCCTTCATAGCCCACATGGCTTTAAATCTCACGGGTTTCTCGCTAACGATTCTCTCCATGTATCTCTCAATTATTTGTCCAAACCAGAGCTCTCTTGCAACGTCGAGGAGTAATTTATAGTCTACACCATATGCCTTGAGAAGCATAATAGACTCAGCTAATAATGCAGGAAAAGCCAGTCCAATATTGTTGAGGGCAAGCTTTAAAACAACGGCGCTCGGTGGCTCGCCAACGTAGTATACCCTGCTACTATACAACTCAAGTAAATCCTTTACCGCGTTGTAAACACGTTTCTCAGATGCAACTATAGTTACAAGTCTACATTCACTTGCTTCACTACTACTACCATAAACTGGTGCTTCTACATAGTCTATGCCCCTATCGCTAAGTATTTTCAATGCCTCTAAGCTAGCTTGAGGTGTGACTGTGCTTGCGTTAATAAAAACTCCTTTACCTCCACTAAACTTCCCCGAAATTATTGAAGCCACTTCCAGTAGATCCTCGTCTCTCGGTACAAACACTACTACAGCTTCACATTCAGCTATTAGTTTCAATGGATCATCATAAACTACGCCACCAATCTCTCTCGCAACTAGTTTAGCTTTATCAATAGTTCTATTGTAGTATCCGAGATTAACGCCCTTTCTAGATAAGCACTTTGCTAGGTTGGATCCCATTACCCCTGTTCCAATAATTCCTACTTTCACTATGTTGCTTCACCCTTTGCTTTATTGGATTGAATATATATCGTTACCCATAATTAGTTTTAGCATGTATTGGTGTTTAACTTGATGATGCCAGAAAACCCTGTTTTGGAGTCTGTATACGCTGTGATTTTATTTATCTATATTTTAATCTTGATCCTCATCACTAAGAAACTCTATAAATTAATGACGTCTAGGAATATGA
>Ga0080004_1068885_pt1 | contig 14108 bp, 12 predicted proteins | sample WasSprMetagenome_FD_69207 | JGI IMG/M metagenome (GOLD analysis project Ga0080004, IMG submission 69207) | Sulfidic aquatic microbial communities from Washburn Spring, Yellowstone National Park, USA - WS (SPADES assembly) (version 2) | ecosystem: Environmental > Aquatic > Thermal springs > Hot... | reverse complement strand
CCCCCACACCCCCCCCCGGAAACCACCCCTCCCCACGAGCAGGGCCGAACCGGCGCCGAAGCAACAACACCCTCCCATCCCTCACAATCACACCCTCAACACTCACAATAGGCAGACACCTAGACACCATCCTATACAGGAAACCAGGAAGATAACCGCCCCGACAAAGAAAACGCCTGATCACAATTTACCACCCACATTCACATTGAAACAATCTCTTTAACTTTTCTAGCAATATATCTCACCTCGTCCTCCGCCAGCTTTATCCCTGAAGGAAGATTCATTCCCATAACGGAAATAGACGAGGAAATTGGATAAGCGAACCTTGCATACTCTCTGTATATTGGCATCTCGTGCAAGGGATAGAAGAACCTTCGAGTTTCAATGCCTTGTTCTGCAAGCTTCTCTATAAGCATATCTCTATTTACCTTGAGCTTTCTATTATCAATCAGAATTGAGTAAAGCCAATAAACACACTTAGCCCAAGGCATCTCAGGATGCAGAGTAATACCCTCTATATTTGAAAGCTCCTCTGCATATATTCTTGCTATTCTCCTCTTTTTGTCAATAAACTTATCTATATTGGCGAGTTGAGCCACGCCTAGCGCTGCTTGTAAATTAGTCATACGATAATTATACCCTACAACCTCGTGCCAATATCTCTTTTCAGGCCTCATACCGTGATCCCTCAAAACCCTCATCCTCTCAGCCAGTTCCTCATCATTCGTCAAGCACATACCACCCTCCCCTGTAGTTATTATCTTGTTACTGTAAAAGCTGAAACAGGATACGTGTCCGAAAGAACCAACTTTTCTACCCTTGTACTCGGCACCGTGAGCCTCAGCGGCATCTTCGATAACGTAAAGGTTATGCTCTGATGCGATCTCCATTATAGCATCCATATCGCAAGGGTGGCCGTACAGGTGCACAGGTATCACAGCCTTTGTCCTCGGGGTAATCGCCCTTTTCATCTTTTCAGGATCGATACCCCAGTACTTCGGGTTTATATCCACTATAACCGGTTTAGCCCCCGTGTAAATCACCGCGTTTATCGTGGCTGCGAACGTCAAATCCGGAACGATAACCTCATCCCCTGGACCGATACCCAGAGCAACCAGCGCGAGATGGAGAGCCGTTGTACCATTCGACGTAGCTACACCGTACTTCACGCCGATGTACTTCGCGAAGGATTTCTCGAACTCCTCGATAAACCTTCCCTTACTGCTAATCCACCCGCTCTTGACGGCCTCGATAACATTCCTCAATTCCTCTTCGCCGATCTCGGGCTCCGCCACCGGGTACCTGAACATGCCCATCACATCCTCAAAGCCCTAGTCAAGATCCTGTTCTCGCTCGGGTAGTTCGGCGCGTCCCACGGGAACCTTTCCCCCTTCAACCAGCGAGACCAACGGTTAACCTCCTCCCTAACCATAATCTCCACAAGCTGATCAAACCTCGTCCTAGGCTCCCAGCCAAGCCTCTCCCTAGCCTTCGAGTAGTCACCAACCAACCACGGCACATCTAACGGCCGCATAAACCTCTTATCAACCTTAACGTAATCCTCCCAATTCAACCCAACAACATCAAACGCCTTCTCGACAAACTCCCTCACACTATGAGCCTCCCCCGTAGCGACCACGTAATCATCCGGCTCATCCTGCTGAAGCATGAGCCACATCGCCTCAACGTACTCGGGCGCATAGCCCCAATCACGCTTAGCATCCAAGTTGCCAAGCCTAAGCTCATTACTCAAACCCAGCTTAATCTTAGCAACCTCATTCGCGATCTTACGCGTAACAAACTCCAAACCACGCAACGGAGACTCGTGATTAAACAGGATCCCGTTCACAGCGAATATTTTGTAACCTTCCCGGTAGATCCTCGTAATCCAGTAACCGTAAAGCTTAGCCGCCGCGTAAGGGCTCATCGGTCTAAAAACATCGTCCTCGTTAAGAGGCCTACTACCGTTAAGCAAACCAGTCTTACCGAACATCTCGCTTGTCGCGGCGTTATAAAACTTAGCGTCTGGACAAACCTGGCGAATAGCTTCAAGAAATCTTGTCGTGCCCAAGCCAGTAATATCACCAGTAGCAACGGGAGCCTCAAAACTGGCCTCAACAAAGCTTTGAGCAGCAAGATGATAAATCTCATCGGGCACGGAAATTCTCAACGCCTCAATAATAGACCCCGTATCGCTCAGCTCCATCGGGATCAAATTCACCTTACTAAAAATTCCAAGATGCTCTAAACGCCAGAAGTTTGGGGTACTAAGCCTACGATAAGTACCATACACCTCATAACCCCTATCTAAAAGAAACTTGGCAAGATAGGCGCCATCCTGACCAGTAATACCAGTAATTAGAGCCCTCTTACCCATAGCCTTCAGGCTATATACATGTCTCATCTTAAATATTTTATTCAGCCGAGCAACGATGCCCCTTAGTAAGTTCTATCCCCATTTCCTGCATCTGTTATTTTTTTTACCCAAGATACAGACATAGTACCGGATCTATTTATATCATTGTAAGTTTAGTTGCATCTCTATGCGATCATATTTCTTGCCATGATAAATATCGCCATTCTTCATAAACTTAGTTTTCTTAAACCCAAATTTTTCATATAATCTTATAGCTTTATAATTATCAGCCAAAACTGTTAAACGTATTTTTTTAAGTCCCTCTTTGCGAGCTAACTTAATCAAATTATCCATCAATTTTGAACCTATCCCCTTTCCTTGAAAATCATCTCTTATGCCTATTCCCAATTCCCCATCAGTACGGTTTTTAAGTTTGATAAAGGCAAAACCAACGATTTCATCTAAGTATATGCTACACATGGAAATATAAACAACAGAAGGTAAAATTCTTAATAATAATCTCCTTAAGATTTTTATGGAAGATAAGGATAATGATAACCATGTAATAAAAAAGTAAGGACTATAAAATGCAGTTTCACGAAAGGGGTGGAAGAAACGTTTACTTTCATCTGAAAGAGAATTATACATCCTATAGAGTTTTATTATATCAGATATTTTTAACTCCCTAATGATTAAATATTTGTTAATCATAACTAAAAAGATTTATTTCCAGAATACGCGCACATATTGGTAAATCAGCATTTTATGGAAATGTTTCTATTTTTATAGTATCTTTCTATATATCTTAACTAATCTTTCTCCAACCGATTTCAAGTTATAAATTTCTACTATTTTACGATAACCTGTGATACCTAAATGACGAGCATATTCCTTGTCCTCTAACATAATATCCATTGCATCCTTTAGCTCCTTTACATTACCAAAATTTACAAGATGAGCAGATTTTCCTCCGGATAAAGCAACAGAAGATACCGTAGGAAGCAAAGAACCTATTACTGGTTTTTTAAATGCCCAAGCTTCTAAAAACACCAATGGAATGGTTTCCCTAGCTGAAGGTAATACAACAACATCGCTTGACATGATCATTGCGAATTTTTCAATTTCACCAATATTTTCGTAAGTTTTTAGGTATCCTTCATTTACTAACCTTGCTTCAAGGTATTCAATAGCTACGCTGTATGGATCGTTAGGATTCCGTTTTCCTACTGAAAGGGCTATAACGTCCTTTCTTTGCCTAACCAGTAATCGGATAGCTTCTAAAAAGTGGAAATAACCTTTTAAATAGCTTTTACCACCAATATATAAAAATACGTTTTTTCCTTCTAGGTCTCTGCGTATTTCACGAAATTTTTCAGAGATTACGTTGGCGTTGCTACGAATAAAATCGAGATCTACTCCTTCGCCAACAAAGTATACATTACTAAGATTCATTTTTCTTAAAAATTCATACTCATAGGGAGTTGAGGTGGTTATAGCATCAATTCGAGAAAGTATTTCCTTCATGCTATGTCGTTCATAAAATGCTCGTAATGGAACGGAAAATTTTTTTCCAAAGAGTTTAGTAAAAATACTGGAAGGATCTACATATATTGTAGGGTGGAAAAGAACGTGGCAAATAAATTTAGATTTACCTATTTTATCCTTCAAGAGAAATGCCCAGAATACTGTATAGGGTGCTCGCCACGATTCTCCGTGGATTATATCATACTTACTTCTAGCAACTTTTAAAAGGCTGTTAATTCTATCAAAGTTGAAATTAAGTGTTTTATAGGAATCCAGCATGGCTAAAGGCGAGAGTAGAGACCTAGATATGCTTTTAGTAAAAATACAAAACCCATGAGAAGTACCAACTTGGAAAGAGGTCACCTTAATATCATTACAACGAACTATTTGAGAATATTTGTTAAGCTTTTCTTCTAGAGAAATTAGTACGATATCATTATTTGGTTCTATGGCTTTTACACTCCTTGCAAAATTAAACATTAAAAGTGGTCCTCCTTGGATTTTTGAGAGATTCGATGTTAAATATAAAATTTTCATGGCTTTACTCGTTCATTTTATTGAGAAGAAATTTAATGTTTTTTATCAGATTTTGAGCACATTTTTCCATAGAATATTCTCTTTGCAACAATTGGTATCCTTCTTCGCCCATTTTAGCGGCGATATCCGGGTTATCTAAAAGAAATTCTATTGCCTTAGCAAATTCTTTCTCATTTCTCTGCACTAAAAAACCTGTTACTCCATCGATTATTGCTTCTCTTGCTCCCGCTTCCCTAACAGCGACGATAGGCGTCTTAAAGGCATAAGCTACTGGTTCAACTGAGGGTTCCATAATATACGGAATAGCCATTAACTTGCTTTTACTAAGGGCGAGACAAAAGTCATAATGAGGTATGAATCTTTCCTTTACTTCTACATATATATCTAACTTCTTTGCTAGTTCATAAATTTGTTTTAAGTATAGATAATCATGGATTATTCCTGAAGTTATTATTAGCAATTTAGGTCTCTTTGCTTTAGGTATATATATAAGACTTCTGATCACAAAATCATGTGCTTTCTGAGGATGTATTACACCTATTGAAACTATCATATTTTCTCTCTTTTCATAGCTTACATCTATACCTAGCTTTTTATAATCATACTTTTCCAAATCTACTCCTAGTCGATTTACTATTGCAAACTTCCCATACACTTTATAAATATATTCACGAATATAATCAGAGGAACACAAAATTAAATCGGCAGATCTTGTACCGATCTTATCTATCTCCCTAGTTATTAAATCAAATCGCTTTGATCCTATCCCCTTTTGAGGAGGTTCATAGAAAATTCGTGGAGGTTCGTATAGATAGTATAATTTTGGAATTCCCTTCATCATTTTTATTAGAATAGGTGAATAAGCATAATGGCTGAAAAAACACAGGTCGTATTTTTCCCTTGGAATCTCACGACTTATCTTCCTTAAAAATAAAAATTTTTCAAAAGTAGATTTCGGACTAGAATAAGGAATACCTAGCCCCTCTAATGTCCTCTTAATTTCATCACTAATGCTAAGAGAGAATACCTCGACTTCTATGCCTTCTCTTTTAAGATATTTCATCATACTTATAAAAGCACCGCTAGCCCCCGCTTCTACATTCAAAAACGCATGAAAAGCAGCTATCCTCAGCTTCATAGTTCAACACCCTCTTATAAAAGCGCGAGCGCTTATAAAATATATCTCAGAATAGTTGTTATCTGAGTAGATTTTATTATTACAAGGTAAATTACTAAGTTTTAAAGGAGCAAAAGTCCACGCTACTCCGTAGATAAGGAAGTTTCCACTAAAGAGATTATACCTATCTAAAAACACGTACCCATCACGAAGACCTTCAGCAGGCAGATTTAGAAATAGCGAGGAGTATGCTTTGGCAGAAGTACCCTTCCAGAAAAGAGAAATTTTTCTTAAGGAATAAGCGTCCCCATAAATAGGGTAAGGATCTGCTTTGTACTTCATGAGAAAAAGCCCTGCTTCACTCTCTGCCTCACTCACACGCCAAATATTGTCTTGGGCACCCTTTTTAGTAAACATTATAGAGAGAGGTTCTTCATTGAATATGTAGTAATACATTTTAGTATTAGCCATAATGCTTAAGAGTAGGATGATGCCAGAAGCCACTAAATACAGGTCCCTGTGCTTAAAAATTTTTTGAAATATTTTAACGATTACCTGCAACCCTATTGGTATCATTGCAGCGAAGAATATAAAAGAAACTTCATAAACTCTTGATATCCCTAAAGAACCGGCCATTAATGGAACTGAAAATGATGCGAAGAGAATCCAGGATGCTAAAATGAAAACCTGTGCTAACATCTTGCCGCTATTGTTATCTGCTTCTCCCTTCATTAGTTCCATGAGCACATAAACTGTACCTAGGCCTGAAAGGAAGATCAACAGAAAGATGCTCCCATACGTCAAATAATCAGCTAGGTGCGTAGGTTGAACCAGCCTTCTCTCATATGATGCAAGATGTTTAACTTCTATTCCTTCAAACATTTCATTTAAAAAGCGAATAATATTATTTATATGTCCTGTTACCGAGAGGATACTACCTTTTTGAGAGTACCATAAGAATGTAGAAGAGAATATTATAATGGCTAAGATAGCTCCATAAGCTATGGTTTTTTCCATTCTCATGTATACGTTTATTTCGCGTTTGTAGACTACCGCTAGGATAAGTGCAAACAAGAGAATAAAGATTACTGATAAATATCCCATTGCATAGTAGTACATTGCTACTCCTATAGAAAGAAACACTACTGTTTTTCTGTCAATAACAAATTCGTAGACTAGCAACAAAAGTAAAGCTAAGCTATATAAATGCCTTGCTGGCCAAACACATCCTTCAATAATATAGAACTCTGTTATAAGAAGAATCGTTGAAACGAAAGCTTCTTCCTCTTTGAGAAGGAACCTATAGAAGAGGAGCGATGTTATGCTTAGCAAGAAGGCAGGAATAACTGCTGAAAACCTAAAGATCTGCAATATATCTATTTTAGTAATTATTGATAATATGGGATTAAATAAAGAGTTCACAGCTACCGCGCTATGGGGAGGAGAAAAATCCGGCATAAAAATTCCATAAGATGTTGTAATTTTTCCACTAGTAAACTCTGTGTTGAAATCTGCTGAAACTAGGATGCCATGTAATGGTATGAGCAGTACTAAATTAACTGCCAATGTTACAATAGCCATAGTATGAAACTTTTTTTCATTATAAATGTAGATCACGTAAGGAGGGATAAGAAGTAATCCAAGTATTACCAAGAGAGGTGCATCGCAATAACTAACTAAAATACTACCAACAGTCATGAGAATTGATAAAGTATATAAAATCACGATATTAATTAAGCTTTTATCATTAGGCACTATAAACATACATCCTCGTATACCTTAATATGCTCCCTAGCCATGCGGTCAATAGTGAACCTACTGGTATACTCCAACCCTGCCTGCACGACTCTATTTCTATAGTCTAGGTCTGTTAATAAGAGGTACATTTTATCGGCCATATCTTCAACAGAATGCGCTTTTACAGCATGTAAGCTGGCTTCTAGTGGTATGCGTGCTCTAGCACGTACTATCACGGGAACTCCGCATTTCTGTGCTTCTAATATTGGATAACCAAGTCCTTCCCATTCACTAGGGAATACGAAGACATCGAAGAGGTTGTATGCTTCTAGTTCACTCTCAACAAAACCGAGGAAAATAACTTCTTTTTCTAAATTTAATGTTCTTACCAGAGCTTTTAAGTTCCGGTATTCCATGTCTTTTCTTCCACTTATTAAAAGCTTGGCCTTAATTCTTGGGTATTTTTTCTTGAAGATGTAGAAAGCTTTTATTGCATAGTCGACTCGTTTCTTTTTTCCAAGTGTACCAAGATATCCTATACTATATTCTTCTTTGCCATTCAGCTTTTTAAATGGATCCACTAAGGGCCTGAGATAGTCACTTATTGCGTGGTTAACTATAGTTATCTTAGAGTCCGGGATTTTTAGATAACGGATTAAGTCATCCCTCGTCTGTATAGTTGGAACAATTATCCTAGACGCCTTGGTAGCTAACTTATACCAGAAAGGAGCTAGAAACGTATAGTAATGGAACCCATGTGTCTCATATGATAGGAACGAAAGTTCATGGAAGGTCACAACGCAAGGTCTAATTCTGTTAAAGAAGGAAGAGTAAATAGCAGCTGCTGGTGTCAAGAAGTGTAAGCAGGTATAGTTATGGAGAGATTTAATAGTTTTCACTGGCAAAATTAGAGAGTGATTAACAACTTTACTGAAAGGTACATTGCGAGGCTCTGAAACCAAGAGCGTTACATCAATACCCTGCTTTTTCAATCCTTCATATAAATGTGAGGTAAATCTTGCTACACCAGTTCCTTTTCTTATATCCTTTGTATTACCTATTAAGAGCACTCTCAATTTAGCTACCCTAAGTTGGTTAATATCTCTTTATAAATATTAGTTAACTTACTAGAAATAGCTTCGTACGAGAATGTTTTCAGAGCTAAGTTTCTGGCACTATGTGAGATCACATTTATTGAGCTGATTTTTTCTGCTATAATCCTAGCGACTTGCTCTACATCCACCCTCTGAGAATTTAGAATTATAATTGAGCTGTTCTTAGGGAGAGAACTAAGCCCTATGTCGTCGTAACCGATCACAGGTTTTCCCATGGATAATGCTTCAAGTATACTAATGGGGGGTTCGACAAAAGGATATTTTTTACTATGTATTAATAATCCCACATAGAACATAGATTTATCGAAAAGTTCTAGTTTTTCTTGCAAGGAAAGAGTTTTTATAAAAATCTTCACTTGTTTCTCTAATTTATACTTGCTTGCCAATCTAAGTGCTATGGGAACTAGCGTCTTTTCCTCATAGAATTTACTAACTATTGTTAAACTCGAGCGAATGCCGTAATTTAGCCTGAGCATATTCATTATTTTTAACGTGGTCGAAATATCAAATCGTTGAATAGACCCGAGATAAAGCATGCTCACATCGTCTGGGATATTCACAGGTTTACCGGGTTTAAAGAGATGACAATCTATTGGTGGAAGAACTACGTCGGTTGCCCTAATTTGCCTTGCTATGTCAATTGATGTAGCGATGACCCTCTTTATTCCTAGAAAATTATATAATGACAGAGAGTTGAACAATTTTGCAACATTTTTATTTACTCTTATATGGACATGGATAAGGGTTGGTTTCTTAAATTTACGGCTAATTAAAGAGACTAGAAACGGGTTGTAATTGCCGACTATGTGTATAAGATCCGCTTTATTACATAGAATTTTGAAATCACGTACAGTTAACATGTAAAGTTTTGTTGGATCGAGTAGTGTATTCCTATTTCGCTCCACATATAGGTAGACTGGAAGATTTAACTTGGTTTCGCTTATAACTGATGGGGTTTCAATAGTTATTAACTGTACACTTAGATTCTTATCACTTAATGCTCGGGCTATGTTATAGCTTAAAACAGAACTCCCGTCGGTTAACGATAGTGAATGCGGAGATATTATCGCGATCCTCATATTCTCACAGAATAGTAATTCATCTCCGCAACTTCAATAGGGATAAAATTACTTTTCCGTAAAGATCGCGTGTAATTCTGTTATCATACCTCGACGTAATGAAGAACCTTCCTTTCTTTACTAGTTCACTTTTGAATTTATCATCTACAAGGATTTTTTTGGAATACTCTAAATACTCAGAAAGGCTATTAGCAACCAAGTAGCCCTCACCACTATGCTTATAATCTAAAGCACCGACATTAGTAGAAACAATTGCAGGACAGCCTGAAGCTATTGCTTCAACAGCAACAAGTCCGAAGGATTCATACCTCGACGGAAACAGCAAGACATCTGATGCATTATATAAGAGGGCCAAGAAATCAGGAGAACCTTCGTTCATAACCTTTAGCCATTCTAGCTTCCTAATTTTTTTGACATTTTGATTAGACATAACAACTATAAACATGAGACCTGGAATAAAACGCCTTAGAAACTCTACAACTTTTAGCGCCAAGTCATATCCCTTGATCTCGATATTGCGACCTACAAATAGAACTATCCTTTTGTCCAAAGGCAAGCCTAACTTCTCCCTAGCAAATAGCTTATCTCTAGGTTTAAATCTTTCAATATCAATACCATTATATATAACTATTATTCTTTCCTGTGGAATATGATAATCTTTAACAAGTTCTTGTTTAACCCTATAAGAAACAGCAATATGTAAGTCAATGACCTTAGAAGACAAAATTAGAGTTAGTTTAAGAAGGAACTTATAAATTCGCGAGAGCACACCCATTATTCCTCTATAAGAATTCAAATAGTTAGGGGTTCCATGATGCACTTTCACGATTATTGGTCTTTTCTTCGTGAATAAGAACATTGCATATAGAATTGTAAAATCAAAGTTATCTAGGACTATTTTTGTCCTTAGTTTTGATACGGAGTAATAAAGAACAGGAGCATAGATGATATCTGAGATAACGGGTAAGCTACTTAGGCGATCTTTTAAGGTTATGGCATTAACCCTTATATAGGTCTTTTCATACTTACTTACGATCCTAAAAGCAAGAGCAGTTTTCAAGCCTAAATTTAGAAGAGCTATAACTTGATCTTTTACAACATTCTCTAAGCCCCCTTTTCCCACGTTGTACCGTGAAATTACCAATACGTCGTAGTAGTCAAATTTATCATCAATCATCTTAACCGCTCCCTTCTTGAAATTTTATTCCATCAATTATACCTCTAATGTAAGCTTTAGTTATTTTTAATCTATCTCTTGGTGTCTTTAAGGGATTAAGTATAATAATTTGTAAATAGTAGAGTGTAATAATCCAGTTGAATACTATAATATAGATTAAAAACTGTAATTTCTTCGAATATTTTTTATGAAATATTATTCTGTTTCGCGCAGTATAATAAGCCCTTAAGCTACTACTTACATAGTGCTGAGTTGCTTTTTCTTTATCAAGTAATGGTATATCATGCCAGACTTTTGCTTTAGGGTTACAAACTATTTTATAGCCTGCCCTTCTCACCCTCTCCCCCAAATCAGCTTCATCATAATGAATAGGAAAAGCATTTTCATCAAATAGCCCAACTTTTTCTAGAACCTCTCTTTTAATCATAAAAGCATTAGGAAAATCGTCAGACTCTATCAGCTTACCTGCAAATTGGCCTTTATCGATCATATCTTTTCCTATAACACTAAAAAAAGAAGTTGTCATATTTCTTTTAATTCCTGCACACCAAATAACATCTGGTTGCTCATAATAGTACATGATTGGTCCAACAATACCTATTCTAGGATCACTTACCAATGTTTTAACCAGCTCTTTAATGCAGTTTTTATCGATAACATTATCATCGTCGATTAGGAAGATATATTTTCCATTAGCATTTTTTATTCCAATATTCCTAGAAGCGGCAAGAAGAGTTTCTTTTTGGTTACGTATTATCTTAACTACGGGGAATTTAGCTCTAATTTCCTCGTAAGTGCCGTCAGTTGAAGCGTCATCGACAACTATAAGTTCGAGCTTATCTTGAGGATAATTGCTTTGCAAGATCGAATTTATAAGTCTAGTCAATTTTTCTTTTCTATTGTGAGTAGGAATTACTATAGATATTAGTGGAAGTTCTTCCTTAAGTTTCATATCCATTTATAAATTTCAATTAGAGATTGATGTGCTTCTTTTTGAGTAGTATCTACTTCAACGGCATTTATAGCCTTACTCAATATTTTATAATATCTTATTTGCTTCTCCAGGAAGGTTCTATCAGCATCCCGCCTTCTTTTTAAGAGAGAGTCAATGCTAGCCGTAATATAGAAGTTTTTTCCATGTACAGCCATTTTAAGTAAAATTCTAGCATATATACTCTTGATATAGTTCTGATCATTAGTTGTTATGATGTTCCATACAATAAAGTCAATATAGCTTCTCTCACCAATAACTACATACCCAAAAGATCTAGGCAATTCATACTTGAACAGTATTATTGGAATAACTGACAAAAACTCGATGAACTGCCATAATCTTGTTGGGTTTGGTGAGCGAATATGAAAGTACGGATTATCTCGACCTGTGAGCGATGGGAATTTACTTAAAAGAAACGCTATAAGAAGTGCTAATGTATGTGAGCCTCTCATCCATGAGACTTTGACTTTAACTCCCTTCCTGGCAAGGAATCTCGCTAAAATCCTGGCTAGGGTGGTTTTGCCAGCTCCATCGGGGCCGAAGAACAAGATAAGATTCTTATGTATTTTCGTCGAGTGCATATAATATAAGATGCTTTTACCTAGTAGGTCTGTCTTCTTCTTCGGGCTACCAATTGATTTACAACATGATTAAGATGTCTGGGATTTATAAGGTGTAAAATAAAATTAAGCATATGATATGAATAAATAGGTTTTTTGGCTTTTTCAAGCAAGACTTGGAAAATCTGGGTTAAAGCAAAACGATAAGGCATAGTATTTACATCTATAAGCAATTCTTCGTTGGCAAGATCTTCTAACACATGCAATAACTTCTTCTCAATAGCTAAGTTCGCACTAGTAATAATACCTAATGTTATGGTAGCTGTATAGGAAAGAACTCTCTCAGATCGAGTGGCTTTCGCCAATCTTCTTAATTTAACAATGTCAATGTCAGATAATATCTTCATAAATGTATAAAAATGTAATAGTGTATATAGATGCTCAAAGATAGAGTGGTTTAGCTGGATAAGTAATTCATACTCTGGTGAAGGGACTTTTTTGAGTTTATCTAAATTTATTTTTAAGTCGTTGAAGCAATATTCTTTATCAAGATATACCACATAATCTAAGGAGATTTCATCATAGATGTCTATGTCATAGTTCATTTTGTCACGTGGAATAGTTGGGTCTACAAGGGTATTGTACACAGATACAAAGTGGGGTCCTTTATCGAAAAGTATAAAGCCTCTACGTCTCAAAGCATCAATAAGTTCCTTTGATAGTTTGTCGCGGATTAGGACATCAATGTCAGAAGGTAGTACTGGAAAATCGTAGATAGTTTTTATGAAAACGTGGTCTACATTTAAGTCAGTAAGAACATCGCTTATGATTTTTAAGGATTCCCGGTGTTTGTTGAAGATTTCCTCTTGTTTTATGAGCTCTTCTACTAACTCAGGATAATGGTTTATTATACCGTCATTTTCTAAAGCTTTTAAGAATGTGTAGCCAATTTTGTTAATCTTAGCATGTAAGTATAGTTCATGAACTTTTTTCTCGGAAATGTTTTTTATAAGGTTTATATTTGTGGTATAAATAGGGTTAGAACCTAAAATCTGTAAAAGCAACAATGTATTGTTTCTCATGGATTCTGTTTGCATAGATGAATGATTTCATTCAATAACAATAATGATGTAAGGGTCACGTCATGAGTTTTAGCGAAGAGACACGTCCTCTTTGAAAGTTCATAGTATTTTGCTGGATTTGTAAGGCTCTCTGATATTGCCTTTGCGAGTTCTTCGGAAATGTTCCCATTATGCGTAGCAAACAGTTTTAGTCCATAACCTTCCTTGTATAACTCTATGTACTCAGGAAAGGATGGCATGATAATGGGCGTTGCTGCAGGTGCAACTATGTGAGCTATTCCGCTTGTTCCTGTAGGAAGTTTGTAAGGTAAGACTATAAGGTCTACATGTTTGGATACGTATTCCTGGAGTTCTTTTGTATTGAGATAACCTAAAAACTTCACATGTATATAGCCTTTTTTGATTTGTCTGATCAAAGAAAATGCTTCATGGAATAAATACGGGTGGGGCGCTCCTATAAGTACCAATTCAATCTCGGATTCCAGTAATTGTCCGGCCTTGTTTAATGCCTCTATAAGGTCGGGAATATTCTTCCTAGGGGATATGAGCCCTATAAATGCTACAGTTATCTTGTCCCTCGGAACTAACTTTTTAGTGTAACAATTAGCGTAATTAGGGACTCCATGAGGTACATAAGAAATTTTAGAGCATAATGATGGTGATACATTGCACATTATATTATAGTAGATCTTAACTGGTAATATCGTTCTATTAGACATATAAAATATGAGCAGGGATGTTAGTCGGGATCCGAGGTAGTAGATGTAACTGAAAGGCTTACTGAAAATGGCGAATGTTCCTTTTCTAATTTCAGGAAGAGTATGTAAAAT
>Ga0080004_1150020_pt1 | contig 14112 bp, 13 predicted proteins | sample WasSprMetagenome_FD_69207 | JGI IMG/M metagenome (GOLD analysis project Ga0080004, IMG submission 69207) | Sulfidic aquatic microbial communities from Washburn Spring, Yellowstone National Park, USA - WS (SPADES assembly) (version 2) | ecosystem: Environmental > Aquatic > Thermal springs > Hot... | reverse complement strand
TTTATTCAAACAATAAAAGATAGAATAGAATGCTTTGATGATTATTTTCCATGCTTAGAAGAAGAATGTGATTATGAACATATTATAAAATGGATAGAATCTTTTAAAATAGATTATAATTTTATTAGAATTCATGGAAAAATTGGAAAACCTCCATTAGGAATAAAATTAAGAAAAAATATTATGAATAAAATGAAAAATATAAAAGAAGTGATACGGTATTACTTAACTTGACAGAGCCATAAGGGGCTTGTAGAAAAATCTTTTTTTAATTAGTTTAAGTCTATTTTTTATTTTATAATGGTAAAATATTCATTTAATGAAATTAGAAAATTTATTTAAATTTTTAATTAATCTTGAATTATATTTTAATAAGAATTTAAAAAAAAGAAAGACAACTTAAAATTACAATTTCTAAAGCTTTAATTCTTTTAATTGCTAAATAAATTTTTCATTTAATTTATAGAGAACTAGCTGCTAGAAAAGATATTTTAGAACCTTTAGGAATTTATGGAATTCATTATATAACTATTCAAAAATCAATTAATCGTTTGCCTATAAATATTTTAGAAACTACTATTTTATATTTAGCTCTATATATAAAAAAACAAAAATTTTAAAGAATTTAAAGCATATTTCTATTAAGCTTCATTCTATTTATGTATTGCTATAGCTAGCAGAGAAGAAATTTCAGATTCTATTATGTTAAAGCCTCTTATTAAAAAAAGTAATTAAATTTTTAAATATTTATAAGATGATAGGAGATTCAGCTTATTCTTCATGGTCCTTTATCAGTATAAATTGTAGGATTATTAATACAAGCTTCTTTTACTTTTTCTAAGAAAATTAAACATTCTCCAATTCCTCTAGCTGCCCATAAATAAGCTTTTTTCTTTAGATTAAAAACTATTGTTTCATCTGCAGCAATAAATCCTCTTTTCTTCTTTATTTTCTTAATATTTGAAATTATTTCTCCAGCTTTTAAGAACCATTTTCTAATTGCTTCTCTACTTATTTTATAACCTTTTTCTTTTAAGAATTCTTTTACTTGTGCTAAGCTTAATCCTAAAGTATATGCTTTAACTGCTATTGCTTTTATATAAGGGTCAATTCTTCTATTAGAAAATATTAAATAAAGCTGATCTATGCTTACCCATTTTATCATCAAATATTCTTTAAGATAAAATACTAGTCTTTAAGTCTTAAGTTGATAGTCTTGATATAATTCTCACTCCTATTCTTGTTATTATAGTAGTTATTAAGCTTGTTTTAGTCTATCTCTTAACCAATTTGTTAATGATCCAAATATGATCTCCTATTTTTACGGTACTTATATTCTAATTTTATATTAGAATTATTCCATATCTTTCTTGCTTTTCTTCTCCAATATTTTCTATTTCTTAATTTATTTTGCTCTATTAGAATATATCCAGCTTTAACATTTGTTTTAATATTAAATTATTATCATACCATGAATCTATAAATAGTTCTCCTCTGCCATTAACTATTGCTCTTAATGGAGTTAAGAAGTCTGAACCAAATGCTATGCTTACCGGATAAATTGTTTCTTTTGATTTTCTTATTAATAAATGAAATTCTATTAAATTCTTATTCCAATAAGTAAATTTTGTAGAATCTAAAATAGAGAAAGCATAATCAAGAATCTTTTCTATTTTATTTCCTAAATTTTTAACAAGCTTTTCTATTAAGTTAGAATCAAACTTCTTGATATTAATAGCTTAAAAATTATTATTTTAATTTTTTTATGATAATATGTTTTTTAAATTAAAGTCTTTTGAAATAGATGATACTTTAGGATAAATATCTTTAAGATTAGAAATATCTTTTAATCCAGAACCAGTTATTATAACCACAATTTTTTCATCATTTTCTATTTTATCTTCTTTAATAAGTTTCTTTAATGCTGCAATAGGTGCTGCTCCTGCTGGTTCAGCAAAAATCCCTTCAGTTTTTCCAAGTAAAATTATAGCATCAATGATTTCATCATCATTTACATCTATGAAACTACCTTTTATTTCTCTTACAGCTTTTAATACATACTTTCCTTCAAAAGGATTAGATACTCTTAAAGATTTAGCAATTGTTCTTGGATTCTTTTCAGGTATTACTTCTTCTAAACCATTATTAAATGCTTTAACATACGGAGAACACCCTGATGCTTGAACACCTATTATCTTAGGTAAATGATCGATTTTTCCAATCGAATATAATTCTTTCAATGCTTTATATGTACCTAAAATATGTCCTCCTCCACCAGCTGGAATAATTATAACATCAGGTACTGAAAAATTCATTTGGTCTAAAACTTCTATAATAGTGGTTTTCCATCCTTCTAGAATGAATGGTCTTAATTCCCAACTTGCTGAAGGTATATTGTGCCTTTTTGAAAGTTCTATTGATATTTTTCTACAATCATCGAAAATTCCATCAATCTTTAAAACTTTTGATCCAAAAGCCATTATTTGAATTATCTTTTCATCCGGAGCATCTTTTGGAACAATAGTAATACATGATATATTTGAGATAGCACATGCTCTAGCTATAGCAGAAGCAAAATTCCCGCTTGATGGAACATTAACATTTTTGTATCCAAGTGTTTTAGCAATAGAAATACCAATAATTGCTCCTCTATCTTTAAATGATCCTGTAGGATTTCTAGTTTCATCTTTAATATAAAGATTCTTTAAACCTAAATGCTTAGCAAGATTATTTGAGAAAATCAATGGAGTATTTCCAACAGATGGATCTAATATTTCTTCTTTATTTAATGGTAAAAATGGAAGGTATCTGAAAAAAGAAAAATTATAATTTGAAAGTGGGAATTCTTTTGGTACTGTTTTATATTTAACTTGGAATAGTGCCAATGGAGTATGGCATAATGGGCAATCAGACTTGATCTCGATTAAGCTTTTTTCATAACTACAATTAGGACAAACTAAAGAAGCATCAAATCGCAATTTTTACACCTTTTTATAATTAAGTTTATATAGAACATTTTCTAATGCAATGGCTGTTCTTTTTATGAAATTTATATTAGCTGTGTAACCCATATGGCCAATCCTTATTATTTTCTCGGATAGTTCATCCATTCCACCTGCTACTATAATATTATGCTCATCCTTTAACTTTTGTCTTATTTGTTTTCCAGTTAATCCATTTGGCACTTTAAAAGCTGTTACTGTAGGTGAAGCAACAGATTCTTCAGGATATATTTCTAAACCTAAATTTTTAATGGCATTTCTCATTTCTTTTGCAACTTCTTCATGTCTCTTAAATCTATTTTCTAAACCTTCTTCTAATATAATTTTTGTAGCTTCATTTAATGCATATATTAAATGTGTTGGAGGAAGTACTGGAAAACTTCTTCTTCCTTTTAAAAGTAAGCCTCCTCTTTCTTTTTTTATCCATGTTTTTTTCCATTTTATAAGATCATAAGAGAAACTTCTTAAAAAAGGCCTTTTAATTGCTTTTTGCCAAGCTTTCTCGCTTACACTAACTATGGATAAACCAAGCAATCCACCTAGGGCTTTTTGAGAGCTTGTTATGCATATATCAATATTCCACTCATCAACTGGAATATTTGCTCCACCCATGGATGAAATTGCATCAACAAGAAAAAGCTTATCATAATCTTTTGCGATACGCCCTATTTGCTTTACCTCCTCGCTATATATTGCTCCAGTCGATGTTTCATTATGAACAATTACGATAGAAGAAATACTTTTATCTTCTTCTAAAATATGTTTTATTTTTTCACAATCAAAATGTTTTCCTTGAGGATAAGAAAGAATATTAAGATTTGCACCATGAATTCTTAATATTTCAATAAACCAATTTCCAAACGTTCCTGTAGTTATTGCAAGAACTTTTTCACCTGGATCTATAAATGTAAGTACTGAACTTTCAATTCCAGAACGACCAGAACCCGGAAACATTATAATATCATTATTTGTTTGAAAAACTTTTCTTAAAAGTTCCTCTGTTTCATCGTATACATCTATAAATTGTGAGTCGTAATGATGTATTGCAGGACGTAACATTGCTCTTATTACTCTTGGATCTACTTCTGTTGGTCCCGGACTCATTAAAAGAAACTTTTCACTCATACTACAAATTAAGTATGCATATACTATTATTTATATTTTATCTTTATGAAAGAAAGAGTTCTGTCTAATTAAGTAATGCTTTCTGCATATTTTATTTTTTATGATTATTTTTAAAAAGGAAAAACTCCATAGAGTATGTATATTCTAGATCTAGATGCTAGTTATGCAGAAGAAGATATAAAAGAAAGCAGTAAAGATTTTCCAATCCTATTGCCATAGATTAATACAATAGCAATAAGCAAGATTACAATGATGTGAAGAATTGGCATGAATGTTTTATATGGTTTTAGAGATTGAGTAAGTATTTCAGCTATGAGCTCGCTGGTTTTCTCATTCATAATGAAACCTGATGTTGATGAGTAAAGAGGAACAAAAAATAGGATTGCAAATAAAAGTAAGTATAACCACCATTTCCGTGTTATTCGTTCTAATATCTCATAGCTTTTTTGAGTTTTCATGATACTATGAACTCATCCCTAAACTATTTAAGTTTTTCTTATTATTGTTTTTTATGGAATTTATAAGAAATTTCTGATGAAGAATGGATTTTTTTTATTAAGAGAAGATAAAAAGATAATATGTAACTAAAAAAATTTAAATATAAGTATATAATGAATAATTTTGATTTTCAATGATTAATGAAATAAATGAAAAAATTATTGGAATTAAGGATAAAGCTAAACTAAGATCAAAGGAAGAGTATCTTAATATAATAGAGAAAGAAGCGATGGGCCCAAAATCAAAAGAAGTTCTGAAAAAGATTATAGAATATGAAGGTTGGACTTCTTGTGGGTGGACATTATTCGATGTACCTCCAGTCATAGATAGAGGTGAGGGTGCTATAATTTGGGATATTGATGGGAATAAGTATATTGACCTTATGGCAGGTTTTGGTGTAGAAAGTGTAGGCCATGCTAATCAAATTATACTAGATACTATCATTGAGCAATTTAAAAGAATATCCCACTTCGCAGAACTCCCCAATGAATTAAGAGCAAAATTAGCTGAAGAAGTATCAAAGCTTGCTCCAGGTAAGAAAAAAGTTCATTTTACGATTACGGGTTCAGATGCTGTAGAAAATGCTTTAAAGATCGCAAGATATTATACTAGTCGACCTGATATTCTGACTTTTTTTGGGACATATCACGGTAGGTCATTTGGTGTTGCTAGTGCTACTTCTCTTGCTAATATAAAATATCAATTCTGGCCTCTAACTGCGAGATTAGGTGTAATACATGTTCCCTACGCATACTGCTATAGATGTATGTTTGGTAAGGAATATCCTGACTGTAACTTATTTTGTGCAAAGTTTATTGAAGAACTTTTTACATCACCTGCATATACTTTAAGATGGTCTGAAAAAGAAATAAACAATATTGCTGCTATACTTACGGAACCAACTCAAGGTGCTATGGGTTGTGTTATTCCTCCAAAAGAATGGTTAAGCGAAATAAAAAAGATAGCAGAAGAGTATGACGTACTATTAATTGATGATGAAGTTTATGGTGGTTGGGGTAGAACTGGAAAGTGGTGGGCTTGTCAGCATTCTAATGTAAATCCAGATATTATGGTAACTTCGAAAACTATAGGCTCTGGAATACCATTTTCACTAATTTTAACTGAAGAAAAAATCGCTGATGATCTTCCAGTTAACATGATACATTCAACAATGTCAGGTTATCATCTTGGCTGTGCAGTAGCTCTTGCAACAATAAAGATAATAAGGGATAACAATCTAGTTGAACGTTCAGCAAAACTTGGTGAATACTTCTTAAAGGGACTTAAGGACCTACAAGAATCACATAAATTAATAGGGCATGTAGATGGCTTAGGTTTATGGCTTAGAATAGAACTTGTTAAAGATCGTAAAACCAAAGAGCCCGCTAAAGAGGAAGCTAAAAATGTACAAAAAAGATGCATGAAAAGTGGTGTTCTTTTTATGGTTGAGGGGTATTATGGCAATGTTATAAAAATCCATCCACCTTTAGTAATTGAAAAGGAGCAAATTGATGAATCTTTACAAACTATCGATAAAGAATTAAGATATGTTGAAAAGAATTTATGAGAAAAATAGAGCTCCTCTAACTATAAATTAATTCCTTTCCTTTTTTTATAATTTCATCTGTTATTTCACGTTCATTTATTGTAGTATAAAATAACCCATTTTCTTCAGAATATTTTTTCGTCATTTTTAAAGCTTTTTCTATCATATTCCATTTTTCTCCTATATCTTCAGGCTTGATACGAACATTTGCCTCTTTTATGCTCTTATAGATTCCTTCAGCATCATTATTTTGAAGTAATGACATAAAAATTATCCCTATACATACAATCTCACCATGAACATATGCCTTCTTTGTAAGATATTCCAAAGTGTAAAAGAAAAAATGTTCACACCCTTCTATAGGACGTGGATTCCATCCTGAGTTATGATAAATTGCACCAGTCCATCTATGAGCTTCCATTAAAGTTTTTATACCAATATCAGAGACTTTTCCAATTTCCTTGGCATTACTTCTAACAGATTGAAGAACTTTTTTAGCTTCAGTAGCTAATTCATCGTCCCAAGGCCAAATTCTTTCTTTCCCTCTTTCTGTTGCAAGCTTCCAATCATAATGTGCTGTATGTATGCAAAACACATCACCTACACCAGCTCTATTATAGTGAGGTGGCGCACTTTTTATAATATCATAGTCCACATAAATAACTTGTGGTACAGCCCATCCGATATACCTAACAACGTTTTTAATTCTAACAGCAGTACGATGCGTAAATGCAGCATTTACTGAAGTACTTGTTGGCATTTGAAAAAGTGGAAGATTCTTTCTCCATGAAACAAATTTTGCAGCATCCATAGCTCTACCACCACCGATACCAATTACGCTTGAAACAGGTGGAATTTTTTTAACGAGATTTTCTAGTTCTTCTATATCTAAGGATTCAGCAAAATGAACATATGCAACATCCTTTTTATTAAATTCGTCCTTAAACTTATTCCAAAGTTCAGGCATAGTAACAATAAGATAAGGTGGATTGACAGTTTCAACAAGCCCTTTTATTAAATTTCTTCCATAAACCGTATGAAATAAAGGATTTTCAAAAGGCATTTTTACTCACCATAAATTCGTATAAATATAAAGAAAGTGATATAGTATTACTTAACTTGTCGGTTCATCGATAAAGATTAATTATTATCCTTTAATGGCACCAGCTGTGAGTCCCTTCACCATGTATTTTTGAAGGAAAAATGCAAGTAAAATAGGAGGAAGAGCTGTTAAAGACCCAACGGTTGCCATAAGACCAAAGTCTTTTGCATAATGACCTGTTAAATTGGCAATAAATAATGGCAAAGTTGTTAATTCCTTCTTCGAAGTCAAAATTAAAGGTATCATAAGATTCCCCCAAGAGTATATAAAAACGCTTATTCCTACTGCAATTAATCCAGGTCCACTTAAAGGCAAGATTATAGTGTATAACATACGTATTTTATCACAACCATCGATTATAGCCGCTTCCTCTATTTCTACAGGAATTTCCTTAAAAAAGTTAGTTAATACCCATATGGTAAAGGGTAATAGATGACTGCTATTCGTTAATATTATACCGATCCATGTATTTATAAGCTTTAAATTAGATAACATTATATAAAGTGGTATCATAAGACCTATAGATATAACTATTTGACCTAAAAGTACAAGTGATAATAATCTCTTTTCCATAAAATGAAGTCTTGCAATCGAATATGATATAGTGCTTCCAAAAAGTATATTAATAATAACAGAAGAAAAAGAAAAAATTAAACTATTCCCTAACGCATTCCAAAATCCTGGAAGAACGTTTTCAATACCCGGTACTAGAGAATGTACTTCCCCTTGTCCAGTAAATAACTTTATATAACGATTAAGATAAATATTAGTTATAAATAATTTTGGTGGCATAGAAATTAAATCAGAATGCGTCATTAAACTTATTATAATTAAAAAATAGTAAGGTACAAGTACCCAAAGTAAATATAGTATAAGAAAAATATAAATAAATATTTTTTTAGACATATGTTCACACCTAATAAAGAGTCATTATATAGATGGTACCTAAAATTATTAGTATAAATGACATTATAATTGCTTCTGTATTTCCTATGCTCATTTTCAAATGATCAAATGTTTCAAGATAAGCTAAGAATGCCATTGTTGTTGTTCTATCGCCAGGTCCACCATTTGTCATTAAATATATCATATCAAATACTTTAATACAATGTACTGTTCGTATAAGTAGTAATATAAGAAATACTCTTTTTAGTAGGGGTAAAGTTATATAAAAAAAGCGTTTTAATGAGTTGGCCCCATCAATTGCTGAGGCTTCATAATATGTTTTTGGAATTGATTGTAGTCCTGCTAAGAAAAATAAAACATGGAATGGTATTACTTGCCATGAATCGGCTATGATAAGTGCAAACATAGCTATCTGAGGATTTCCTAACCATAATTTATTATATTCTTTAATCCCTAGCCAGTATAAAATTCCATTAAGTAAACCATATTGTGGATCATAGATCCAAAGCCATAAAAGGGAATTAACAACCATTGGTATGGACCATGGAATTAAGCTTAATGCTACTGTAATTTTCTTACCTTTAAACTCTTCATTTAATAATAATGCAATGCCAAGACCTATTGGAAATTCGATTAGCATTGAAATTACCATAAATTCGAATGTTGTTAGAATTGATTTTAAGAAATTATAAGATGTTAAAACTTCCATATAATTTTTTAAACCAATAAAGTGAAATGATGGATTTAATAAGCTATAATCAGTAAAACTAATATATAAACCCCATGATATAGGAATAAATATAAAGAAAAAAATCAATATTAAAGCTGGAAATGAAAAAAGAATTTCTGTCTTTTTATTTAAAAAAAAAGAAAAGGGAGATAATTTCAACTTCCTGCCCTCCTTGCCATTTCACGTGAAAGCTCAACCATACGATCAAGAGCACTTTTAATATCTACAGTGGGATCAAGTAAAACTTTATGTAATTCTTCTTGCATCATTGTAGTCCATTCACCATAATAAGTTATAGTACCAGGTCTCGAAGCAGCATAGCGCACTTGTTCTACCGCATAAGGGGCCCAATAGTACTTTTTCTCGATAGGATCTTTATAAAAAGGATCCGTATGAGTGATTTTCAATGAGTCTGGTACGCCATATATATCATAATGTTTAATTGAGATTTCAGGGTGCATAATTTGATGTAGAAGAAATTTCCATGCCCAATATTTATTTTTTGAGAGAGAATATATTCCCCATCCGAAGAAACCTGTTACACTCATAGACTTTACACCAGCGGCTTTAGTTCCAGGAGCTAATGCTACCTTAATGTTTTCTGCTTCTTTTGAAACGGTAGGATCCGTAGCAGTTTTACTGAAAACATTCCAGTTAACAGAAAAAGCAGAATCACCAGCACCAAGCGGATCAAACACTTGTCTATCATTTAATTCTACCGATGCTGTAGGTGCAATTTTATAAGTATATATCATATCTCGCATAAAAGTAAGCGCTTTAATGCCAGCATCATCATTAAAAGCCCATTCTCCTTTCTCATTAAACCATCGTCCCCCAAAAGCATGTAAAAACATTGTAAACTGACATACGAGTCCCTCTGCTTTAGCAAAAGGAAGAGCTGTACCATATTTGCATATTCCCTTATTCATCATCACTTTACTCATGTCAACTAATTCCTCCCAAGTAGTTGGTGGGGATGTATAGCCTGCTTCTTTAAGCATTTTTTCATTATAGAAAAGAAAAGGTAAAACAATACGTGTTAGAACGTATAATTGTTGTCCTTTATAAGTAGAAGCATCAACTAAAAATGGCTCATAAACTTTATAGGGGTCTATTCCCTCCATTTCAAAATATTTGTTTAAGGGTTCTAAAACTCCAAGTTTAAAATATTCACCTCTCCATTGTTCATCCATTCCTATAACATCGAACTCACTCGATTTAGCTGCATAAGCAGCTAAAGTTTTTGTATGTAAATCTTCTACATGCACATAACTCCAGAACTCTACTTTAATTCCATATTCTTTTTCAAAAGATTCGGCAAGATACTTCATCCACATTTGATTCCACTCATTAGCCTGTACTACTATTTTCTCCGGTTTAGGTGGAGGAGTAAAGGGTATTGCAATAGCTGTAGGCGTTAAAGTGACAGTTTTTTCAATCGTTCCTGCTACTGTTTTTTCAATTGTTGTAGTTACAGTTTTCTCAATGCCTGGTACTGTTACAGTTTCTTTAATTAGTTCTACTGGTTTTACAAAATATCCCGCAACAACACCAATTATTAATGCAATAATGACAGCAATAACAACTAGCGATGCGGATATTCCTTTAGGCTTAACTTCACTCATTTTCTCACCTTTTTCAATGTTAAAAAACTACAACTAATATTTAAACTTTTTCTTACAAAGGGGCTTGTAGAAAAAATATTTTTAGCAAAATTTTAAGCTTTTTTTAGAATTTTTATTTCTTAAAAATATTTTTATCATTTTAATCAAAATAATTTAGAACTAATTAGTTAACTGAGATTATTTTTCTTTTTTTTAAGCTATTGATTGATATAGTATGCTCTAACAAATTTCATTCTATGTATTTTATAGTAATTTAAATTAAGCTTGCTAAAACAAAAAGATTATGAGCTATAACTTTAGCTAAAATCTCTTTAAATAGCATTTTATATGATTTTGAAAAAAGAATATTTCCAAATTTTAATTTTAAAGCATTGAAAATGCTTTCAGAATTAAATCTCAATTTATAGTCTTTTTCTTCAATCCATTTTTTCTCTCCTAATTCTATAAATTCAAGAATAAGCTTTCTCCAAGCAGGATATCCTTTTGAAAGTCTTCTGGCATTCTTTTTAGGAAAAATTATAGGTTCTATTCCTAAATCTGATAAAAATTGAATATTTTTCCTAGAAGAATAAGCTGAATCTCCTATTATCTTATAAATACTTAAAAATTTAATTACTTTTTTTATAAGAGGCTTTAACATAATAGAATCTGAAATTTCTTCTTTGCTAGCTATAGCAATAATAAAAACAAATTTATTTGCATCATGAATAGAATGAAGCTTAATAGAAATATGCTTTAATTTTTTTAAAATTCTTGTTTTAAAATATGTAGAATCTATAATAGCAATAATAGGCTCATTTAAAATAATTGAAGCTAAATATAAAATAGTAGTTTCTAAAATATTTATAGGTAATCGATTAATTGATTTTTGAATAGTTGTATAATGAATCCCATAAATCCCTAAAGTTTCTAAAATATCTTTTCTAGCAGCTAATTCTCTATAAGTTAAATGATAAATTTGCTTAGCAATTAAAAGAATTAAAGCTTTAGAAATTGTAATTTTAAGTGGTCTTCCCTTTTTTTATTCTTATTAAAATATAATTCAAGATTAATTGAAAATTTAAATAAATTTTCTAGAAGAACTTTAAGAATATTCCTATAAGCAATATCTCTAATACGCCATTTTTCATTAAATGAATATTTTACCATTTTAAAATAAAAAATAGACTTAAACTAATTAAAAAAGATTTTTTCTACAAGCCCTAGAGTGTACCCAATTTTATCTATTGCTTTTTATGATTTTAATATTATTTTATTATATTAAGTAAGATAAATATTTATTAATATGTAAAGTAATACATAACATTGTGAAAATGTCTATGAATAAACAGATAGGAATAGGTATTATAGGAGCAGGTAGAATAGCACAAGTACATACAGCTAATATTGCTCAAATTAAAGAGGCAAAGCTAATTGCTGTTGCAGATATACTTGAAGAGGCTGCCAAGAAATTGGCAAGCAAATATGGAATAAAATATTATACCGATTATAGGAAGTTGTTACAGAACGATAATATAGATGCTGTAATAATTTGCACTCCTCCACATACTCATGCACAAATTATGATCGAAAGTGCTGAAGCTGGTAAACATATTTTTTGTGAAAAACCTATGACAACAACATTAGAAGATGCAGAGAAGGTAATTAGTGTTGTAAAAAAGAATCGTGTTAAACTAATGGTTGGATTTATGCTAAGGTTTACACCACCGCACTCTCAAATAAAAGAGATGATAAATAAGGGAGTAATTGGAAATATTATAATAATGAAAGCAGATGTTTGGGGTTGGGCACCTGTAGCCCAATGGTCTTATGAACCTGACAAAGGTATGGGGGTATTTGATGTAGCTATACATCATATAGACTTATTTAGATGGTTTTCGGGTGAAATCGACAGAATTTATGTTAGGGGAGGAGCTTTTGTTCTTGATGGTTCAAAGCGATACGGTACTCCTGATAACATTATAATCCTCTTAAGTTTTAAAAATAATACTTTAGGAGATATATATTGTAGCTTTAGTACAGGTTATGGAAATTTATTAATGCAAATTCATGGTGAAAAAGGCTCTATTTTTTTAAATTATTTAGATAAACAATCTCTTACACTTTTCTTAAAAGAAGGCTTTAAAGATAACTCCACTATAATTCCTGCTGGTTGGAGTTACCCAGATGTGTTATGGACATATGGATATAGAGGTGAAATAGAACACTTTATTAATTGTATTTTAGAGGATAAAGAACCATTAATAACAGGTAAGGATGGGAAAGATTCTTTAGAAGTTCTTCTAGCATGTAAGGAATCATTAATAACCGATAAAATTGTGAAGCTCCCGCTTAAATAGAGATGAAATTCTTTTAAAGGCGAAGCATTTTTGAAATTAGGTATTAGTACTTTTACTTATATTAATTATCCGTTAGAAAAAGTTATTAAACGTATAGCAAATATGGGATATGATGGGATTGAAATTATGGCAATGAGACCTCATGCTCTTCCTAGCGATCTTAACAAGGATAGCCGAAAAAAATTAAGACGTTTGATAAATTCATTTAATCTTGAGCCCGTAGCTATATGCCAAAGTACACATTTAAACTTAATTAGCCCATTAAAAAAAGAAAGACAAGAAGCTGTTAAATATATAAAAGAATGCGTTGCACTAGCGTCTGATTTAGGAGCAAAAATTGTTGTAACAGTAGCTGGGTTAAGAATTTTTCCCCAGTTTGGTATTACTTATGAAAAGGCATGGAAATGGGCTAAAGAGGGTTTATCCGAATGCGTACCTTTTGCTGAAAAAGCAGACATTATACTAGCTCTAGAGCCTCTTTCATGTTTTTGGGGTGTAAATTTTATGTATTCAATAAATGAGACAATAAAACTCATAAAAGAAATTAAATCAAAATGTCTAGGTATAACATTTGATATCGAACATCGTACACATGAAAGAGAATCGTTACATTTATATGCTAAGAAAATAGGAAATTTATTAGCACATGTTCACGTCAGAGATACTATTAAAACTCATGAGATGATTATTCCTGGTAAAGGGATAATAAATTTTAAGTCATTTTTTAAGACTTTAAAAAGGATGGATTTTAAAGGCTACTTAATAGTTGAATTTTGGAATTTGTCAAATCCAGATAAATATGCTATTGAAAGCAAAATTTTCTTAAAAAAAATATTGCGTAGTATATCATAACAATTTTGATTTGAGTTATTTATATATCTTATTTGCCTTTAGACATTTAATATCGAAGTGGGAGTTTTATGACTTTCCCTCTTTTAGCAGATTCATAGCCAGCATGTACTATTTCTAAAATTGCCCTGCCAAATTCTCCATCAAACTTAGGTTTTTCATCTTTTAATACGCAATTAATAAAGTACTTCATCATATCTAAATGACCATATATCTTATAATCAGCAGTAGGGGTTGGAAAGGTCCAACCTCTAGAAAGTTGCACTTTCTCAGCAACATATCCGTAGCCCTTTTGACTGTAAACTAATATAGGCTGGCTCTTTACCATATCGATAAGAATTACTCCTTCGCTACCAAATATTTCAAACCTAGAGTCAGAACCACTCATTA
>Ga0080004_1205530_pt1 | contig 14118 bp, 15 predicted proteins | sample WasSprMetagenome_FD_69207 | JGI IMG/M metagenome (GOLD analysis project Ga0080004, IMG submission 69207) | Sulfidic aquatic microbial communities from Washburn Spring, Yellowstone National Park, USA - WS (SPADES assembly) (version 2) | ecosystem: Environmental > Aquatic > Thermal springs > Hot... | reverse complement strand
CTTCCGCCCATAGAATATTGATGAGGGGTTGGGGCAACCCTGATTCGCCTGCTGAGATGAAGCCTCTACTGGCTTTTGTGCCAGCAAGCCTCATCATTGAAGCAGGAAGCCCCTTCCGATAGGGAGGGGTAGTTCACCCAGTTCATCGTCGGCAATTAAGAGCAGGTTGCTTCCGGAATATTTGCAAGTTTGAATTTGGAGGGCGTCGGCCTCATAGATGTGCTCCTCTAGGATCAAGGGCCAAATCTCTATGAGCATCGATGTCGAAATCGGAATTACCTCCACCTCCCTCAAACGAAGCAACCCTGTGATCTCGCTTATGAACCTCCTGAGGGCCTTCCTAAACTTATTCTCGTCGAGCCATTTTCTCCTCCTCCTCATATCGAAGACGCCTAATACTTCGCCGATGTTCCAGATGGACGTCGCGATGGACAGTTCTCCCAACCAACACTTGTCGAATACCTGATCTACCGTGAGGCTTCCAGGCTCTGACGTATAACGCTTAACTATCGCGCTGCTGTCAAGGTATACCTTTAGCAACGGGCCTCCCCCTCATCTCCCTGATGAGGTCCTCGGAGGGCGGTCCTCTCAGCTTAGGCCTCCCCCGCTTTACCTCCTCAGGCGATATCAGGGTTCCAATATCGGCGCCCATCTTCTCAAAAGCTCGTTTGACTTCATCATCGGGCAGGGATGCCATCAGTAAGTCTTCAACCTCGCTGCTCAACTTCCTCAGTGTCCCATGCTTTCTCAATACGACCTCTTTAAATCTGGCCCATAGCTCCTCATTTATGTATAAACTAACTTTTTTCAGGTATACCACCAAAGAGTTATACCAGTAAACTAAAATTTTCAGCTACTCTTAAAAATAATACACGGTTCTTCTGTAGCCGTACACTTACTCACCGGAGTTGGCGCATCACCGGCACCGCTCGTTTAAACTTCCTAACCCTACCCTGCCGAACTTAGCCAGGTATAGGGGATTTAAAACATGTTTTAATATAGCTGCTGGGACAACCCCTAGCCAAAGCCCATCCATGACGGCCAAACGATTTTCATAGCCTCCTCCATTAATTCGGTCAATCGCTTAAGCTTAACCTTCTTTATCAAGATGGAATAACTTTAAGTGCCTCAGGAAAAGCCGCCACCAACTTGAGGCCCCGGCCGGATCCCTATACTCACGCTTAACATCTTTCATCCAAAGAAAACCGGATTACCCGGCCTGATCATGAAGGAATTTGCAGCCGAGCATGAATGGTACTTAACCAGAGTGAGAGTGGACCTGGATGTACAACCAGATAATTGAATTTAAGGTGGGGTTCTCTGTTGCGTAACCGCCTCGGGGGAGACCTCATTGATGATGCGGCTACCCCTCGGTGCACGACATTAGGGATTGAAACATCCAAGATTATTCGGTAATTCCAAGCGGGAGGATGTTCGTTGAAGGGCTGGTTAGATTAGCGGTTAAAGGGAGTGAACCCTCAAATATTTGAGGTTGAAAGTTAGGTGGGCCCGGGGCGATTTGAACGCCCGACCAACAGGTCTCTCCATCGAAGCTCGTTATGAGCCTGTCGCTCTAACCAGGCTGAGCTACGGGCCCTCCTCCCCTAGGCGGCCTCAGCTGCTTAACCTTTCCTAATTCGTATTTTCCCATAGGTTTCTTATAGGGTTTTCGCGGTTCTTCCTCGGAGGCCCGTCGAATAAACTCCTCCATGGTAGAGGTGGAGTGGTTTAGGGGAATCCTTCGAGTGGAGGACTTGCCTTTTTATACGCTACTTTTTTATAATAGTTTAGCTTAACCTTCATGTCGGCTGGAGGGGTGGACTGTTTGGTTTACCTGGTCGGTGAGGCTTTGCTCGGCGACGGCCCGGAGATCGCCCATATAGACTTGATCATCGGGGACCGTGAGGGGGCTGTGGGACAGGCCTTCGCTACGGGATTGGCCTGCCCTTCCTCAGGGCATACCCCGCTGCTCGCCGTTATAAGGCCTAACCTCATACCTAAGCCTCCAACATTGATAGTTCCAAAGGTTACTGTTAAGAACATGGAGCAGGCGGGGAGGATCTTCGGCCCCGCCCAATACGCGGTCGCTAAGGCGGTGGCCGACGCCGTGGAGGAAGGGGTTATCCCGGAGGATAAGCTGGATGAATGGGTTATCATATGCGGGGTATTCATACATCCTGAGGCTAAGGATGACCGTAAAATATTCCATTATAACTATGGGGCGACGAAGCTCGCCCTGAAGAGGGCCATGATGAACTATCCCTCATGGGAGAAGATAGCTTACGAGAAGGATAGGGCCATCCACCCGGTCTTCGGCATGCGCATGCTCCATAGGCTCTGGAACCCGCCGTATCTGCAGATAGCCTTCGACGTCCCAGACCTTGAGAGGATGAAGCGGGTGGCCCAGGAGATCCCTCCGAGCGATAAGATAACCTTCGAGGTGGGAACTCAGCTCATCAAAGGCCAGGGTGCGAAGGCCATAAGGGAGTTCAGGGAGATAAGGAAGGACGTCTTCATAATGGCCGACCTGAAGACCCTGGACGTGGCTAAGGTGGAGGTGGACGAGGTCTTCAACGAGACGGCTGACGGCGTGGTGGGGGCAGGGGTAGCCATGAAGGAGACTATAGAAGCCCTAATCTACGAGGCGAAGAGGCTGGGGATATACAGCTTCCTAGACATGAGGGGCGTCGAGGATCCATTGGAGAGACTTAAAACCTTGGAGGATCTACCCCACGGAATAATAATCCACAAGGAATATGACAGCCCTATTGAAGCGGTAGTAGACCAGGTGAAGACCTTAAAGAACGCCTTCAAGGGTAAACTCCTAATAGGGGTGGAAGGAGATGTGACACCGGATACGCTCCCGATCCTGGTCCAGGGAGGAGTCGACATAGCCATTGTAAGCCGATACGTAACCCAGTCAAGGGATATAACGCGCACCGTAAGGGACCTGCTGGACTCTACGCCCAAGCTGAAGGAGGACATAGACCTTCTGAGAGTACACATAGAGTGAGAAACCGTTGCCGGATAGTTAACTTTTTATTGCTATCCGTTCCATCTCGGCCTTTAAGGCTTCATTGATGGCTTTCGCCGCCAACGGTGAAGGACGGCACATCGGGAGTTTTGCGGCTATATTCCAAGCGGCTACCAGATGCCTATCCGCTTGGAAGCCGCATCCCTTACATTTGTAGGCGTGCCCATTCGGCTTATTCAATTCGATCCGCCACATATCGGGCACGTCTCAGAGGTGTTTTTAGCAGGGACGCATCCGAGTTCATAGCCTTCGCTATAAAGTTAACTATTTAGGAACTGCTGGAATACCCTTTCCATCCACGTCTCCTTCTACTAGGATTTATTTATTATTTTTATTATCTTATTTATTTGTCTTTTAGATGCAGTTTATGCATCCGCCTGAATCTTTTACTAGGTCTTCTACGGTGGGTTCTTCAGGGTTCCTCTCTACGGTCCCGATGTTTAGTACCTGTTCTTCCCTGCTCCCGTATCGGTATACGGTTATGCCCTTGCATCCGAGCTCGTAGGCTAGGAGGAAGGCTTTCTCCACGTCCCTTGGGGTTGCATGGTGGGGGAAGTTTATGGTCTTCGACACTGCGTTGTCGGTGTACTTTTGGAAGGCCGCTTGGATCCTTACATGCCATTCCGGCTCTATGTCTAGGGCTGTGACGAAGAGTCTCTTGGCTCCGGGGGGTATCTCCTCGATTCCTTGGATGGAGCCGGCCTTAGCGATCCTTCTCATTAATTCTTCGTCGTAGAAGCCTTTCTCTATGGCGTATTCTTTGAATAATGGGTTTACTTCGACTAGGTTTGAGTTGTCGAGGACGTTTCTGACGAAGCATAGGGCGAAGAGGGGTTCTATCCCGCTGGAGCAGCCCGCTATTATGCTTATCGTCCCTGTGGGGGCTATGGTCGTGGTGGTGGCGTTCCTCAGCGGTGGGTCGCCTCTCATCCGGTATATGCTCTTCTCGTAGTTGGGGAAGGGGCCTCTCTCCTCGGCTAGGAGTGCTGAAGCCTTCTTGGACTCTATCTGGATATACTTCATAAGCCTCTCGGCTGTCTGCACTGCCTCTTCGGAGTTGTAGGGTATCCCGAGTTTTATGAGGGCGTCGGCGAAGCCCATCACGCCCAGGCCTATCTTACGGTTCCCCTTAGTCATCGCTTCTATCTCGGGTAGGGGGTATCTGTTCATGTCGATGACGTTGTCTAGGAAGTGGACTGCTGAACGGACTATTTCGCCTAGTTTAATCCAGTTTATCTTTCCATCTTCGACTACTTTGGAGAGGTTTATGGATCCGAGGTTGCAGGATTCGTAGGGGAGGAGGGGCTGTTCCCCGCAGGGGTTTGTGGATTCTATGGCTCCGAGGCTTGGGGTTGGATTGAACCTGTTTATCCTGTCTATGAAGATTACTCCGGGTTCGCCGTTCTTCCATGCTTGGTGGACCATCAGGTTGAATATCTTTCTGGCGCTGACCCTTGAGGTTACTTCGCCGCTCCTCGGGTTTACCAGGTTATAGTATTCATCTTTTTTAAGGGCTTCCATGAACTTGTCCGTGACGGCTACTGAGATGTTGAAGTTGGTTAGGATGTGGTTGCTGTCCTTGCATAATATGAAGTCTAGGATGTCGGGGTGGTCTACTCTGAGTATGCCCATGTTGGCGCCCCTCCTGGTTCCGCCCTGCTTCACGGTTTCGGTTGCGGCGTCGAAGACTTTCATGAAGGCTACGGGGCCTCCGGCCGCCGATCCTGTGGATTTCACCAGGTCTCCTTTAGGTCTAAGCTTTGAGAAGGAGAAGCCGGTTCCGCCTCCGCTCTTATGGATCATCGCGGTGTTTTTGACCGTTTCGAAGATGCATTCTAGGGAGTCTTCTACGGGGAGGACGAAGCAGGCTGAGAGCTGCTGGAGTTCCCTGCCGGCGTTCATTAATGTGGGGGAGTTCGGGATGAACTCCAGGCTTGCCATTAAACGGTAGAATTCCTTGGCGACGCTTTCCACGTCGGCCTTTGGGTCGTAGAGTCTATCTGCGGAGGCTATGTTCAACGCGACCCTCCTGAACATGTCCCTGGGCGCCTCCGCGGGCTCCCCGTTCTCGTCCTTCCTTAGGTAGCGTTTCTTGAGGACTAGGAGGGCGTTCTGGGTCAGCTTTATGTCGCGGGGAATCCATCCATCCCAGGCTGATTCGATGGATAGATCTAACTTATCGATTTGGATGGTCAAGGCTCTACCCTGCTCCTGAGGCTAGTATGGCGAAGGTTACTTTTAAAGTTTTAAACAATTCTATATATAAAAGTGTAGTCGACCCCGGGGATCCCTGAGGTGAACGAATAAACGGAACAGACCCCAAACCATAAAACCCCTAGACGCTACTACCGGGAAGGGAGGGAAAAGAATATTTTTAATCCAGACGAGTAAAAGTATTTAAGTGGAAGGGGCGGGGGTTGCCGAGTTAGGTCAAAGGCGCAGGCTTCAGGAGCCTGTCCCGCAGGGGTTCGTGGGTTCGAATCCCACCCCCCGCACCAGTCGATGAGCCCCTTCACTTCCCGATTTAACCTATCTTCCCTTCTGAAGGGTTTGTTTCCCATGGAAGTCGCGTATATAATCGAATAGGGCTTACGGGTTCGGAGGCCTCCCCCGGGGCGCGCTCCTCTACCTCGCGCTCAGCGTCGTAAAGTTTTGGGGTACTGCGTTTCTCATATCCCTCTATGGTCTAAAATTTGAATGGTTATGGAAGGGGAAGGGTTAAATATTAAAAATTTCATATAATATATGGTGAATCCCTATGATCCTCTTTTACGATTTTTTGGAGGGTACCCCCCCTCCCCCCCCCGGGCGAGCAGAAACCATAAGGGGCTAGCTATTCAATTAAGTTAAGTTGATGGATGCCCTCATGGCCGTGGCGACTTAAGGTTTAATCGTCTTCTCGTTTAAGGCTTTTTCATGTTGAGCATTAATTAATTAGATCCTTGGTTGAAGAGTTAGGCTTTTTCGAGGGGGATAAGATTCTATTAGATTGGGGCTTAAGGTTTTGGGCTTAGCCTTCTATATCCAGATTTCAAGCCTTAGGAGGGCTGCTGGTGGCGCTGTCCTATCCGAGATGCATAGGGTTTCTAAGACCGGTATGGGAATGGGTTGAAAAGTTTAGCGGGAAGGTCGATGTCGAGCCTTCTAGGATGTTTGGCCTTATTTCGAGGCATGATCGGTAGAAGGGGGTCAGGAAGCTTCCAGTTTTATGTTAAAGGCGGGATTTGCGGGGTTGCTCTCAGAAGCTGGTTCATGCTTGTTTTTATCTGAAATCTCTCAGGATCTCTTCGAATAGGGGTTTCAGGTTTGGGACATCCTCTTTAACGGTTTTCCAAACTCTTTTCAAGTCGACTCCAAAATATTCGTGGATTAGCTTGTCTCGCATCCCAGCAATTTCTTTCCAAGGAATTCTAGGGTAGCGGTTTCTCACGCGCAACGGCACCTTCTTAACGGCTTCTCCTATGATTTCAAGGGCTCTCACAACCGCGTAAACTGTCTTTCTATCCTTTGCAAAGTCGTCGTATTCCGATTCTTTTACGAAGCTAATTGCGTCCTCCATCGCCTCTATTATGTCTTCCACGTAGTCCAGAAACTCCTTCTTCATACGTTCACAACTTCCTCTAGGATATGCTTTCCAATCCTAGGCTTTAACGTGTTTTTCTCAACCAGATCAACCTTAACCCCCAACTTTTCGCTTAGGAAATTCTCCAGCCTGACGAAATCCAGGAGACTTAGTTTGGCTGAATCTTCAAACTCAACCAAAACGTCAAGGTCGCTTCCCTTCTTTTCCTCACCCCTAACATATGAACCGAAGACGCCGACAGATTTAACTTTAAAATTTTCCGTTAAATCCGGCTTTAAGCTCTCTAATTTCCTCTTTACGTCGTTAATGTCCCTCATCCCAGCGCATCACTCCATCTTATAAACTCGCCTTCCCTTCATATAGCTTTGACTAAGCCGTCAAGGCGGCCTTCCCCGCTCACCCTTTCCTCCTAGAGAAGGCTGTTGAAGTTCCTGATGAGCCTAAAAGTTTTAGCAATAGATGGATGTAAGGATTAGCCGTAATTTTCTTCAAAGTTTAGACTATATCCCTCTACGGAAAAGTTCGAATGGTCATGAAAGATGAGGGTTAAATATTAAAAATTTCATATAATATATGGTGGATTCCTCCGATTGTCTTTTACGATCTTGGAGGGGGTACCCTCTAAGGCGAGCAGGAGCCGTGAGGGGCTAACCGTGGGGCGGCGAAAAATAAACGGGAAAGACCTGAAGGTGGGGCCCTCAGGACAGCTGTGGAAAGTCGAAACGTATTATATATTATAATGGTTTGGACGGCCCTCCCGGGTGTTTTATGAATAGGATGGGGATCGGGGCCTGTCCGGCTGGTCAGGCTCTGGATCATGTAGGCCGCCAAGTAGTCGAAGCACTATCCAAAGCAGGCTTCGAAATAGTAGGCAGGAAAGGAAGCCACATCAGATTAAAAAAGAAAACACCGATAAAACATACATTGTAATAGACCCAATGCACCCAGAAATAAAGAAGGGAACATTTAAGTCAATAGTAAGACAATCAGGATTATCCATAGAAGGGTTCCTCAAACTTCTACGATAGGAAGCATCGTGATATTAAATAATTTAATAATTTGTTGGCAAATTCATGCCGAAACCCCTTCATCTGCAACAAGTTAAAGTGCGCCTAACTAGCCAGCAGGAGATCATGCGCTAAAGTCCGCTGTAGTTGATTGTTGCAGTTCTGCAACAATCCTCAAAGCTACATATCTCTATCGAAGATTACGTAGCTTAGAACCTCTGCAATAGATTTATATAACTAATTATAATTTATTATAATAAGGTGATAGTATGCCTGAGTTGTTTAGAGCTAAAGTAAGAAAAGTTGGTACTTCATTAGGAATTCTGATTCCAAAAGAAGTAATTGAGAAACAAAAGATAAAAGAAGGCGAAGAGGTGGAAGTTGGACTATTAAAACAAAGGAAGTTAGAAGAAGTTTTGAGATTGATTGGCACCGCTAAAGGTACGAAACCATTTGAAAGAGATAGAATCGATAGAGTGGACAGATGGTAATGTTACTTGATACATCAGTTTGGATCGAATTCTTTCAAGGTGCAGAGAAAAGTAAAAGGGTTGAAGATATACTAAAAACTGAAGAAAATTTTACTGGTATAATTACCTTTGCTGAAGTTGTAAACTGGTGTTTAAAAAACAATATTCAAGACAAAATAAAGGACTATATTGAAGGGATTAAAAATGGTTCAACAATTTTGGGACTTAATGAGCCGATAGTTATTCTAGCCGGAAAAATAAACTATGAAAGAAAAAGAATAGAAAAGGACTGGGGTATGATGGATTCCATCATTCTAGCTACTGCACAAATTTATAACTTAAAAGTTTTGACTAAAGATTCTCAGTTTAAGGATCTGCCTAACGTAGAGATTCTATAATAAAATCTAACTTTGGAGCTCCCCGAAAATTATCTAAAATCCTATTTAAGTAAAGTTTTTCATAGAGTTTTTTATAAAGTTTTTTACGGACCACCTTTGAAGAACCATCGGCACTTCCTCGCTAAAGAAGGCCACATCAGCTAACTCATGGTTTAATTCAAGGGCGTTCGCAGGACCATAGCTTACAGATTTTTTTAATAGATCTAATGCTTCAACACCTTCTGGTGAATTATATAATGGCTTCCATTTTTCATCAAAGTATCTTCCTCCAAGAGAATACAACCAGTCCCCAAATGTAGCTTCTAAATAACTTTTCTCCCTAAGGTCTGCAAATCCATTGATGCCTGCATTCTTCTTGAAGAACTCAGCTACATGGAAAAGCTCTTCATGGCTCGTGGGTGGCCGAAGCTCGTAACCGTACGCATCTTTAAATTTCTTCTTGTAATCAGGGTTCTCGAAGTAACTCTTTCTATAGGCTAAAATCCTGACATCCGTCATCATTGGGAAAGCTACCAGTTTGCCTTCAATAGTTCTAAGGGCATTCACTGTCCCCGATATTAAATCATCGAATTCTAAAGCAGGAGAACCATACTTCCTCATCAATTCTTCCATATCAGCTAGGTAAGATGCAAATTCGCCGATCCAAGGCTCATCTATTAAGGCGATATCCGCTCCACCAGCAAAAACAGCTATTAATTTTTCTCTTAAATGCTCCAGTCATACATTAAAAATTCAATGCCCATCCCTTGCTGTTCAGCGAACTCCTTAGCCAATAGCTTGCAGATTATACCCATTAAATGTTGGTTTCTAGGTTTGGTCGGCGTCAGGCTCGTCGGCTTGACTAAGAGGTTCGGCAAGGTCGTGGCGGTCGACAGGCTGGCTTCAGGTCTCTACATGAAGTGTAAATGATGGGGTGTATCGACGAGGTACCGGGGAGGTTCAGCGGAGATCGTCCAGCGATTAAAACCGAGTTTTCCGGCGCGTTTTTGGGTAGGTGGGAGGGTCGCCGAGGGTGCCTGAAAGTTTCAGCGGGTAAGATCGGATGGACGTTGTCGAGGGTCGGATCTCGCGTTTTCTTTAATCTCCTCTGATCGTCTCCTTTAGGAAGGCGAGGATGTATCTCGGGATGGCGTTGAAGAAGATCCTCCTCCCCTTCCTGACCTGGTTTATGAGGAAGCTTGGATTTAGATAGAATTGCCCGTAGGAGAGGAGCATGAGCCGCCTCACATCCTTTATGGAGAAGTTCTCCCCCTTCATCACGGGCTTAATCGTGGTATATTTCGACCAATCCTCGACTTCTAGGAGCCCCCTCTCCTTCGCCAGGTCGTAGAGAGGTGTGCCGGGATAGGGGGTTGCAACCGAGAATTCTACGAAGTCCGGCTTCAACCTTTTAGCGAATCTTATCGTATTTTTCATATCCTCAATGGTTTCCCATGGGAAACCTATGACGAACGAGGCTAGGGTTTCGATTCCAACATCCTTAGCCCATTTGATGACTTTGACGGCCCTATCCACGGTTACTCCTTTCCCGATCAGGTTGAGGGTTCTCTGCGACGCGGATTCGACGCCGAAGAAGATTATGGAGCAGCCCGCCTCCCTCATCTTCTCCATCATATCCTTCGTTATCGTATCCACCCTGGAGGAGCAGCCCCATGAAATATCAAGGCCCCTCCTCTTAACCTCCTCGCAGAACTCTAGGACCCTGCCGCGATTAAACGTGAACGTGTCGTCCATAAACTCTACATTCCTAGTCTTATATCTTGTAAGCGCGTCTTCGATCTCCGCTATGACGTTGCCGACGCTCCTCGCCCTAAACTTCTTCCCGAATAAAGCCGAGGAGGAGCAGAATATGCATCGGAAAGGGCAGCCCCTGCTCGAGACGACGTGTATAACGGTCAGGTTCCTCCCAAGGATCCTATACTTATCCATTGGGAGGAGGTGCCTAGCCGGGAAAGGGAGGGAATCTAAATCCTCTATGTAAGGCCTCCTCGCCGTCTCCAAGATTTCTCCTCCCTTCCCATTTCCATTTCCATTTCCCTTTCCCCTTTCCTTTCGGAAGGCTATCCCTTCAACCTCTTCTAGGGATCCATCTTCAGCGAGGGCGTCGAGGAGCCTGAGCATGGTATATTCGCCTTCCCCGATCACCACGAAGTCCAGTTCCCCGCTCGAACTTAACGTTTCTCTAGGCGTGAAGGATGCATGGGGTCCCCCGATCACCGTGGTCACGCCTCCATCGACTTCCTTAGCCGCCTTCACGATCTCCAACGCCGAATATATCGTTGGAGTGGTGGAGGTCACGCCTACAACCTGGGGATGTCTAACCCTTATCTCCTCCTTCACTTGGTCCAGGCGTAGCCCTAGAGCCTGGCAGTCCAGTATCTCCACCTTATGCCCTGCCCTTTCGAGGACGGAGGCTATATAGGCTAGCCCTAGGGGAGGAGCGTTTATGCCCGCATTAGCGAAGCTTTCCACCGAGGGAGCCGGAGGATTAACGAGCAGGACGCGCATCTAGGGGACACCGACCTCCTCCCTTTCCCCAATGTTAAAAGGGCTAAATAACGGAGACTCCCCAAAATTATCATTATAAGTTCTATCAGCCTTCATAGGGGCGTATCCCCCCTAAGTTTTCCAGTGAACTCAAAAGTGGGTGAGGTTATAAATTTTTGTTTCGCCCTTTCCTAGGTCAGACCTGCGCTGTGGACGTCGTAGCTCCTCGCACCGGTGAACACGTGTTTTCCAGTAAGCTTCTTTGAGGCTCAAGCAAGTCCTCCATCGCCTAACGGCTGCCGTCAAGTTTTCGGTCCATGCTTCACCCATCCCGGCGTCTTAACCATGAATTTCCGGTCAGCCCTTGGAATATAGGGTTTAACGTCTATTATAGGGGTTCCCTCGTAAGCGTCTAGGTCCCTGACCTTCAGGGTTGTCCCCTCCACGCGTTCAAGCTTAACCACGCATAGGCCTATCGGGTTAGGCCTTGAAGGGCTGCGGGTTCCAAACACGCCCACCTCCGGGGCTCCCCTATGCCTTCTAGGAATGACGGTGAGCGTCCCCCGATCCTCCACGGTGTCGCGGAGGTGCATCCAGTAGAGGATTATCAGGTGGGAGTATTGGTCGACGCCCTTCAAGGCCGCCTCAAATTCAGGATATATCCTTATGTAGGCCCAGCCTTCCTCGACCCTCTCGACGAAACCCACAAACTTTACGACGGCATCCCCTTTCACAGCTTTCCCCTTCGATGGACGCGCCCCGTCTCCCCTAAGCCTCGAGGGCCATGGATAAAACCTTAACTTAAAACCCCTAAACGCCACTACCGGGAAGGGAGGGAAGAATATTTTTAATCCGGACGAGAAGTATTTAAGTGGAAGGGGCGGGGGTTGCCGAGTTAGGTCAAAGGCGCAGGCTTCAGGAGCCTGTCCCGCAGGGGTTCGCGGGTTCGAATCCCCCTGAGAAGCGAGCTTGAATTGAGGCTTCATCATTTATGCCTCAAATAATTTGGATTTGCTACGTGTGAAATGTGAAAATGAAGTTGCCGAGAAATGTTTATATCTCCTTTATCGCCTTTCACTATTTTCAAGGCGATGAAGCTCGCCTTTAACCGCCCTCGCTTCTCCTTGCGCGAGGGCTGATAGCTTCTACCCAGCGTCTAAAAGGCAGGGTGGGTATTGGCTTGTGCGAAGCGGGGCGGTTAGCTCCTTTAGAAGGTAGGCAGCCTACAGACTTCTGGGTTGCACGTGACGTTGATTATGTTGCGTGTAGGCAGAATGAGGATGGTGGTTATAATTTCTGTCAGGACACCGATTCAAATGCTCAAGACGCGTATTATGAATTGGCAATCTTGGTAGACGCTCTTTTCTCAGGCAGTGAAAAGGCTGTTGAATGGCTGCGCTGCTCCACTCCAGACAATCCTTACCCGCACTATTATGTGGTTAAAGTCTTGAAACTCGGCGGAGGGCCTCCTGAAAAACGGTGGAAAGGCTTGTTCTTTCGCTACCAATTGTTAGGGGCACGTTTGGAACAGTTGACTTTTACGCTGAGGATGCCTCGGAATCCCCCTCGGTTATGGTGTCGAGCTTGTTGGCATGATTAGCATATAAATTGACGGTGAGAAGGTTGTGGGTTGGCTGTTGAGCTTCAAAAATGATGACGGCGGCTTCGGAGCGCATGGGCATTCAAATTTGAATTCAACTTATCATGCTGAGGCTTCGCTTTTCAAATCGGCCTATAAGGTTGAGCTGTTTAGCCCTCCCTAGTTGGAAGACGAGGAGTGAAGTAGTGTTGATAGAGAAGAATATTTTAACCGTGGCGATTCTCGAGGCGATGGAAAAATCAGATGGATGCCCACTGTGCTACCTCTGGACTAAGGCTGAAGAGCGCTGTATAAGACATGTGCTTACAAGCGAGGTAGTAATGGACCCTGAGTTTAGGGAAAAAGTGGTCGACGCTAGGGGTTTCTGTAACCGCCATGCACATATGCTAATACAAACTCGTGAAAGTGGTGTTGGTTTAGGCTACGCTCTTTACATGAAAGACGTTGTTAAAAAGGTTGCAGAGCAGCTTTCAGCCTTATGCACAAACTTATCTAATGTTTCCGAGTCTTCAAAAGGCGGAATATTATCTCGGAAAAAATCGAGCATTACTGCGCTAGATAGCTTGATAAAACATAAAAAAACTCAAGGGCGGCAATGCCCGTTATGTGAACATTTATGGTCGATGGACCGAATACATTTGCGTACGCTTGTTCAGATGCTTGATAACGAGGATTTCAGGAAGGAATTCAACTCGTCAAAGTGGCTTTGCCTTCCACATTTTGCATCGGCTATGCGAATGATTTGTACAAGCAAGCTTACGAACCCAATTTATGTAGCTCAAGCACTTCTGGGCAGCGAAACAAAACGTTTTCAATTAATAGAAAACCTTCTTTCAGAATTTATAAGAAAACAAAGCTGGGACTTTAGAAATGAACCTGCAGGACCAGAAGTAAACGCAAACCTCCTCGCATTGAACCTCTTAGTCGGTGCAAAAGGGCTTTACGCGAGAGAAATAAATGTTTAGCCGATTAATTTTTAGGAAAAAAGGCTGGGTCTACCATTTTAGAAGCATTTCTAGATATTCAACCTATGATAGATTCAAAGCTTATGTTGCGGCAAATAGCCTTAATGAAAGCAATACAATGGTAATAATGCTGGAGCGGGGAATGGCTAATTTCTAGGCGCACGAGTTTAAACAGATGTAGTTACTTGCACGTGAAGAAGTTGTTTGAAGAATTCAAGAGAGACAACGAGCTTTTGAACGCTCTGCAAAAAAAGAAAACATTCTCAATCATCAATTTAGGCTCTTCATCTCTGAATGCTTCCTTAATTATCCACACTTGACCTCCGCAAAGACAAAAACTGCGCCCATTCACGTCTATCCATTTCAAAACTTTTGACAACGGTAGAACCTGCACGGCGAGGCGACCTGGCCATTTATGTGCCCATGCCATTTATGGGTGGGGTGAGGGCTAATGTAACCTTTTCACCTTCTCTCATGGAAACTTCTTCCTTGCTAGGCATGGGGCAGGCCGAAGTTACGCCTGTGGAGGCCGGGGCCTCCGTAACCCGCCTTCCACACGGGCCATGCCGGAATG
>Ga0080004_1065603_pt1 | contig 14124 bp, 11 predicted proteins | sample WasSprMetagenome_FD_69207 | JGI IMG/M metagenome (GOLD analysis project Ga0080004, IMG submission 69207) | Sulfidic aquatic microbial communities from Washburn Spring, Yellowstone National Park, USA - WS (SPADES assembly) (version 2) | ecosystem: Environmental > Aquatic > Thermal springs > Hot... | reverse complement strand
CTAGTGGAAACATGGCTGGGTGGCCTAGCTTCACCTCTTCAGGTGTTTTAACGATGCTCCATATGCTGATCGAGTACTTAGCCCAAGTCCTCCCATCTAAGTAGTTCAGCCTCTCCCTCATAACCCTCACCAATCGGCATCTACATGAAGGCTCATCTCTCAGACCCCTCAGAAAGCTTAGCCTCTTCCTCTACACGCTCGATGAGTTTTCCGATCACGTAGCCCCAGGGAGCTTTACCGTTCACCCAGTCGAGGAAGTAGGGGTAGTGGTCTCTGACGATTACCATGAACTTCTGCCACGTCACACCATGCCTCTTAAGCTCTAAACCCCAGCCGTAGTCCCTCCACAGCGGCGAAGCTATCCACGTCCCCTGCTTCAGGCTCATTATCTCGAGCCTTCGATGAGCTTCAAGCCCCCTTCTTATAGACTCCCTCACCGATGAAGGTTCTGGTGGAACCTCTAATTTCAAGGATGCCACAAGTAAAGATAGTACATACGTACCTATATACTTAGCTGTTAAGTACTCTACTAGCAATCGCACACATACGTATAGGCTCATGCAACCTAACATCATCTCTTAACGGAGCTGGATCAAGCCGTTCTGGTCTAGTGTTAACTTTCATCCCTTCCCTCCTCCTATCATGGGAAGGCTTTCGGGGTGAACGGGTGAAGCCTCCACATTCATCTATTCCAACCCTACATATCGCCTCTCAAGGGAGGCATTCAGGCTTTACCTTCACCATGCATGAAGCCGTGGCAATTAATAAACTTTACGCTAGAAAGAAGCAGTTTCTAAGCCCCCTTCCACCCGCATTTTTGCGCTAGTTTCCATAGATATTTCGCATGTGCGAAACCTTTAAATAGTTCAAAACTATGATTCATACATGTGAATTGCACGTGAGGACCTGGAAGTACCAGGCGTTGCTAGAGCGCTTCGAGAGGCTATACCCAGACGACGGCTCGAAGTACATAGCCATATTCGACTTCCCAGGAACTAGGATGCCTAGGATGCTTTACAACCACATGCTCAGGCTTAAGGTTGAACGCGTCCAGTTGAGCGTATACATGGGCAGCCAGGCGCACGTTAGGGCTTTAGCATCCATAGTCAGGGAGTACGGAGGTAAGATACGCGTATACAGGGTTGAGGAGGTGCCTCTATGAGCCTCGAGGATAGGGTTGAGAGGCTTGAGCGTCAGATGAAGACGATACGTGAAGCCTTGGAGACGATTGTGGAGGCCCTCAAGCCTGAAGCAGCTGAGGGATTCAAAGACCCTAAATCCTCCTTCAAACAGCCAGACCTGTCAGAGGCCATAAGGGTTCAAGGGGACAGGAGGCCTTTAAACTGGCTCATTAGGCAGCTCGACGGAGAGAAGAAGCTGGCAAACCTAAACTACGAGCTCGTCGAGTCTAGCGGAGGGCTCACGGTCAAGGTGTGGTTTGCACCTGGGCTTGACCTTGAGGATCAGGCTAAGGTCAGGGGTTGGATAGCTTGGGCTAAAAACGCCATGGAGAGGAAGACAACGCACAAGACGTACAGCCGTTAGGCTGTGTTTTGACAACGCATCCATGCGGGCGGTAGCCTTCTAGAATTCCCCTATACTAGACCTCCCCTTAGACTTAGAGTAGAAGCACTCTCTATTATGGCAGTTCTCAGCCAGGTTGCAGGTCCAGGTTAAAGTGAAGTTCCCACCATCCAGCCTGACCTTTATAGGGGCTAAAACTATGGACCTACGCCTACGGTCGCCGTTGCTATCTGTGAAGCCTTCACAAATGCCCATATTGGGCTGAATGACGATCGAAATAGATAACACCTCCAACAAGAGCCAGAAAAATAAAAATGGGGATGTTTAGAATGGGAAGAAGAACCTGGTCATCCCCAACATTACTTTAGTACTAGTACCAGCTACTCCATTCGGCTTCACCTAAAGTCCACGGGCTCTTAGAGCGTAGCTCGATGAAGAATTCCTTCAAATTTAGTGTCTCTTTTAGTGGGAGTTTCACCCTCTCACCCTTCCATGCAGATATGTAAGCGGCGTTGACGATCTCGACGACCGCTTTCCCATCTTCGCCAGTACAGTACGGCTTCTCGTCTCTAATAATGCAGTCGCAAAAGTGTTCGAGCTCTTTAAGGTACTGCCAGTTCTCCCTCAGCTCGTATAATGGATTCCATGAACTGCTTAGGGTTAAGTCTCGAACATCGCGGCTATTCCTATGGAGGTGGATTATAGCTGGCTCCGGCGACCTTGAACTGTGGTAGAGCCACCTCATGATTAGCGTCCCCTTTGTCCCGAAGAGTTCATAGCCCTCCTCACCCGTCGTATGGGTTATCATAGTTATGTGGAGCGTTGTAATCGCACCGCTTCTATGCTTCATAGTTACACATGCCACATTCTCTGTCTCATACCTCTCGGGATCGACAATTGTGACGTACGCGTTTACCTCTTCAACGTCTCCAAGCCACCAGCGGGCGACATCCAATGGATGTGAGCCGTCTTCTTGTAGGAAGCCGCCGCCGGCGATCAGCCGTAGGCGGTAACCCGTCTCCTCCGGTGTCCTCCCAGCTATGGGCGGGAAAATCCTTGCGTTATCCCACCTCTCTCTAAGCTCGAAGACGCTACCCAGCTGTCCGCTGTCGATTAAATCTTTAATCAGCCTGAACGACCTGTTAAACCGCTTCATATAAGCAATCATAAGTTTCACGTTGTTTCGCCTGCAGGCATCTATCATAAGGTCGGCCTCCTGAACCGTAGGAGCCATAGGCTTCTCACAGTAGACATGCTTCCCAGCTTCAGCAGCCCTTGTGACAACCTCTGAATGGGTGTGTGGAGGGGTTAATACGACTACGGCCTCAACCTCCCTATCCTTTAATAAGTCATCTAAGCTCGTGTAGCACCGTGGAATGCCGTACAACTCCTTTACGTACCTGGCCTTAGACTCGTTAATATCCATAGCCGCGACCGTCCTCCCATTCCTTAGAAACCTGAAGGCCGGCTCATAGAGGTCTCTAGCAGCCCACCCGCAACCGATAATGCCCAACCCAACTCTTCTCATAAGATTCACAGAAAGCGTTAAATAAATGCCTCATATATATGTTTGCCGGTGAAAAGTTTTGAATGAGGTTGTTGAGAGGAAGGATTTAGAGTTCTTAGATTATAAGATAAAAGAGATTAAGAAGAGGGATTACGGAATCGGGGTCATAGGTGCTGGCTGGGTCTTCCACAACTACCACATGCCAGCGTATAGGAGGGCTGGTTTTAACGTGGTCGCTGTTTCAGATATAAAAGATGAGGCTCTTGAGAGGGCGAGGAAGACGTGGGGTATTGAGAGGACGTTTAAGGACTATCATGAGATGCTTAAGTTGGATGGAATAGATATCGTTGACATAGCGACTCCAACTTTTGGAAGGGCTCAGATCGTGAAGGATGTTGCTGAAGCTAGGAAGCATATGCTCGTTCAAAAACCGTTTACTCGAAGCTATAGGGAGGGTGTTGAAATGGTTCAGGCTGCTGAGAAGGCCGGGGTTAAACTTGGGGTAAACTCCCACTACCGTTGGCTCTACGCGTTCCGCGCCGCCCATACCTTGATAAAGAGGGGCCTTATCGGGGAGCCATTCCTCATATACACTGAGATGATTGGAAATCAAGACTATCTCTACTACCATGTAATGCCGGAGAGAAGGTGGAATGCCGAGTTAGACGACTTTCTAACAGTCGAGTGGGGTGCGCATCACTTCGACTACCTACGCTTCTGGACTAATAAGGAGCCTGTGAAGGTTTACTATACTGGAACGAAAATGCCTGGGCAGAACTTTAAATCGGACATGGTTTGCATAATCAGCGTAGACTTTCCAAGTCCATTGAGAGCAGCCTTCATCTTCAACCAAGTTACACAGGTGAATGAGAGTAAGTTTGAGTTCAGAATTGAGGGAACAGATGGCGTGATCAGGGGCTCTTACGGCTGGGTCGAGCTTTGTGAGAAGAAGAATCCATCGCGATGGCTTAGATGGTCATTCGAAGATATACCGTTTGAAGAGCAGAGGGATTACAGCTACATCGGAACTATGGGAGATCTTATGAACGCCATTACGGAGAATAGAGAGCATGTAAGTAGCGGTAGGGATAACTTAAACACGGTGAGAGCCTACCTTGCTGCGAAGAAGTCGTCTATAGAAGGGAGACCTGTAAGAATTGAAGAAATAACTTAGAGTTGTCTTCAGATATGTTTGTGGAGATGGCTTATGATATTTAAATCTTAACTGGAGGTTGTGAAGATGCCCATAACTACTGTTGGGATACTCAGCTACTCTTACCATAATTCCTTTGAAAGTGGGAGGATGACTCTAGAGCGGCTCCTCAATAGGGTGAAGGAGCTGGGCTTAAAATCTGTGGAGTGGGTTCATGGCCCATGGTTTACACCAGACTCCTTCGATGAAAATGAGGCGAGGCGGATAAAGCGGCTTGCAGATGAAATGGGGATAAAGTGTAGGGTTGCCGGTTTCGCTCCTCTACTGGCGGAGGGTGAAAGAGTGAAGGATATGTTGAAAATGGTAGACGTACAACTTGAAACCACCAAAATATTTGAAGCGCCGGTTTTGAGGTTTGACGGAATGCTCTCCACGGAAATTCGTATAAATGGACCTAAACCGTTGAATGTATGTCTCAACAATTTGAGGAGGGTTGTGGAGAGGGGGGAGAAGACTGGAGTGGTCATTGCCTTAGAGGATCACATGGACTTTGGACTGAAGGAGTTTAAATTCTTCCTAAACGAAATAAGATCCCCCTACCTTAAGGTAACCTTTGACACTGGCAACTTACTCCCCCTCTTTGAAGACCCGCTTAAATTCGCTGAGGAGCTTTTAGAGCATATAGTGGATGTGCATTTTAAAGGTATTGAACACGTGTTCACACACTGCGGGGCTCTCCAGACTGGATGCCCTCCCGAGCATAGTGTGATAAACCTTGACGCAATCTTAAACGTACTCTCCCACGCGTCTCAAGAGGTAAGCCTTCACATCGAGGTTATGGCTAGAGACGAGGAGATGGAGGATAGGCTTGTGGAGAGCTATGTTAAATTCCTCAGAAAACGCCTCCCAAAGCTTCTATGAAGAATAGAGCTGGAGGATGCTTATGAGTTTTGAAGAATCTCTCCAATGGATTACTGAAGAGGCAAAGAAGCTCGTTAATAAATCGATGGTGAAGGCATTCGATGGAACCACTCTCTTTAGACCAGATGGAGGTGGACATTATAATGCCTTCTGGACAAGGGATTTTTGCTACATGCTTGAGGGATTACCTGGATACATACCGCATGAGGACGTTGTTCAGGCTTACTTCTTCATAATTAACCGTCAAAGGGACGATGGAGCGATCCCGGATAGGGTGGAGCTAGATGGAAATCCGGTTTATCAAGTCCTCGGATTAAAACCTCCCACTGATAACCCCCAATTTGCGGTTAAGATCGCATGGGAGATATGGCACTCGTACAACGATATTAAGCCTTTCATACGTACGACGCATATGCTGGAGAAGGCTTTAAACTCCCTTCCCATGAGAGCTGATTTGATTTGGATCGACCCAAATGACCCCCATTCATCCTACGGATTTACAGACACTATAGCTAAAACTGGGGAAGAACTGTTTTCCAGCATCCTTCTATATGAGGCACATATCAAAATGGCTGAGTTATATCGAGCGGTTAATAGATTGGAAGAAGCTGAGGTACATAAGAGTAAGGCGAACAAGATAAGGGAATCGTTGGAAAGGTTGTGGTCTGGGGAGGGCTATTTCTTTGCGGCATCCCAAGACTGTAAACAACCAGATGTGTGGGGTTCAGCATATTCCATATGGGTGGGAGCTATTGATAACTCGAGGGCGTTGAACATTTCCCACTGGCTTTGCGACAACTTCGATCAAATCGTTAAGTGGGGGCAAGTAAGACACCTACCCAAACCGCAGAATTGGGGAAAGACGCTCACGTACGTTAAGCCAGGAGAATATCAGAACGGCGCCTACTGGGGAACTGCTTCAGGATGGGTAGCTTATGCTATATCCCTCACTAACCGCCAACTAGCCGAACAAATGATAATAGATCTCGCCCAGTTCTGTAAATCTGAGAGTACGGCATGGGAATGTGTAAATGTTAATTATAGGAAGTGCCCAGACTATGTGGCTACTTTAGCTTGTCCAGCAGCCCTAGCCCATCGGTATGGTCATTTAAGGACAGAATGTTAATTAAAGGCCTCGCTTAACAAGACTATTTCCGTAGATTTGTCTAGAAGGTTAACGATGGAGAAGTTGGTCATTCAAGTGCCCAGAAGGGTTTTGTCGGTTGTGGTGGTGGAGGAAGGAGGCCTCTCCTGCTGAGGAGCACTGCATATCGGATGACTTCATGTGGCTTAGCGATGAAAAGTTTTTTGCTTTTTCCACCATGAGCTACATAGTCCATTGCTTGATGCAATTTCGTAATGTTTGTGGGCGACTTTGAATTGAAATAAGAGAATGGCTCACCCCAGAAGGGCGTGTCGATCGATGCGATTATCCATCCAGGTCTTCCTTCGGATAGGAGCTTCTCCTCCCATCGTGTAATTACGTCTAAAGGCTCGGTAGTCCAGTGCACGTTTTGCTGGTTTATAGCGATGAAACCGTCTCCTCTGAACAGTATTCTAGGCTCTTTCCCCTCATCCTTATAACTGATACAATACTGGAATCCCGCTTCTACCAACGCGTCAAACTGAGGCTCTCCAATTCCGTGGAGATAGTATGGACAAGCATCCTGGTATGGGTAATATCCGATGGGGACCATCCTCTCTCCGAAGAGGTCGCGTATCGTCTGCCTAGCTTTTTTAAGGTAGTATATCAATGTCTCCCGCTTTAGAAAGCCTTTAGCCTCTGTTGCAACTCCAACTCCAGCACTCGACAAAAGCGGTTCGATGCGTGGGAAAACGCCACCAAGCTCAGATGGTATGAAGAACTCCTCCAGTATCTCTGGCTCGTACTCCCACCAAGTTGACGGGAAGGCCAAACCCATTCTGAATCTATCATCAGACATTAAATCTAAGATCCTAGGCAGTATTGAGTGGTGGCCGAGGTCAGAAGCATAGCCGAGGATTGAGACGGCAATATCGTTTTCCTCAGCTTTTTTAACTAGAAAGTCTTCGCTATATTCATCATCCCACGGAGCCCTCGCTTCAGCCAGCCAATCAGCTGGCAACCTAGTCTCCCCCTTAATTGTCGTACTTGGGACCTCAATTGCATAGCAAAGACCCATGATGAGGTCGTACCTAGAAAGCTCTGTTATTAGATGATCCATTAGGGAGGTCCCTGCCTGAGACCCCCAAATCACTTTATTCCCAACTTCACTAGCATATTTAGCTATGGTTTCACAGAATTCTATGCAGTTTTTTTGTTCGAAAACGGTTACCCAACGACCTCTGATATAGAAGGGCATCCACCTTAGAAGGGTAACTGGCTCTGCGAAGCCGATTCCTTTACAATTTTTCAACCATCTTTCAGCTATTCGACTCGTCACACTTCCATATGTGTCTCCGCTTTTCAGTTCATCTATCTGGTTAACCTTAAAGCCTAGATTCCTCAGCCTTCTAATGTTTTTCTCGGAGCAGTAAACAGTGTAGAGATCTTTAACGCCAAGCTCACGGAGCTTGGTAAATTGCTCATCAGAAGCGTCTGAGTTAACGCCTAATGCTTGCCTATAATAGACCTCAGGATAACAGTATGGCTCTACCTCTAGCTCCTTCTTCTCATCCGCGCTTGTAGGAAGGATGACGGCAGAAGTGGATAAGGGCTCGTTTAAGTATGAGAAAACCTCCCGGTAGAAGTCTGCTATCTCTCCGCTCCTTCTCGAAGAGATAATTTTTCCGAAAACCGAAATAACCCGCCGAAACCTCGCTGCATGTTGAGTTATCGAACAGAAGTAGACGTTGTAAAAGTTGGAAGTGAAGTAAAACTGCTCTTGATGCCAATAACCCGTATGAGGGGTTTTAGTGCAGATATATGCGTCAAAGGCCATTCCATGCTTTTCCGCCAACCATGCTAGAGTGGAGAGAGCTGCAGTCTTCTCAGGACAAGTTCTTTCCGAGACGAAAAAGATTAGGTTATTCTTCTTCTGAATCAAAATCAACACCTTTTATAATATTTTTATTGTTTAAAATCGTTCTTCTATTTATGTTTTTCCTCTCTTTCTCTTCAAAAGATTGTTAAGCAGATTCTCCGACTCCTACTTCGATTAAGGTTTTTGAAGTAAAAAGGCGAAGTATTTAATTTATTTTCTTGGTAATTACCCTTCTACTTTTGACACCGGTGGGAAACTTTTATGTGGTTCCGCTTGATACCAGTAGGCGACGCTAGAGTAATAATCTAAGCAGTTGTTAGCGTGTTCATGCTCGATTGTCACTCTTATAAATTTGGAGGCTTAACTATATGAAATTAAGTCGGCTTATTAATTCCCCTCACCTAACGCGTACTTCTTCAATTTAGCAGATAGTTCATCCACTTTACTACCGTTCATTAAATCCTTTGAAAGGGTCCATGCAGGTGATTTTGAGCCTTCAAACATCAATTTTGCAACACCGTAAAGTGAGCTTAGATCTATTGAATGAGCAGGTACGACCTCTCTTAAACCTGGAATATGCTCCAGCTGAGCTTTAAGGGGCTTCTCGAAGAGGTGGAAAGACTTCGAGATTTGTCCACCGAAGACGATACACTCAGGCTTAAATTCTGAAGAAACTCTTCTCAACGCTTTACCTAACAGTAGCCCCATCTCCTCAAACACCTGTAGGCTCACCTTATTGCCACTCGAGGCTTGATAAGCAATATCTACAACGTCAAGCCCTTCTATGTTTCTCCCGCTCAACTCTCTATAGCGAGCGAGAATCCCCCTTCTAGAAACCCAGTCCTCAAGTACTCCGTTTTTATAAGGTATCATAGCCATCCATCCAAGAGGGGGAACACCGGGTTCATCGAGGACTATTTCACCGTTGACCATGAAAGCCGATCCCAAACCCGTGCCTAACGTAACACCCATCACGCGACTGTAACCACGAGCATTTCCAACCCAGGCTTCACCCCTTAGGAAGGCCCAAGAATCGGGCTCAAATATTATCGGAAAGTCCTCCTTCAAACTCAATCGTTTAATGAACTCTTTTCTAAGGTTCATTCCATATATCGCAGCAAACTTTTTCGGGGCAAACCCCCGCCCCATCAGGCTTACACCTTCCGCATAGTCGAACGGACCAGGCATGGCTATTCCAATTCCTAGTAGAGTAAGCCCACGGGATCTGATTGTTTGTAAAGCAGTCCTTAGCGTTTTTATAAATGTATTGATTATGGTCTCAGCCGAGCCTGAAGAGTCAATAGGTACCTTTTGAAGGGAATCCTCTACAACCAAGCCGTCTGAACGGACAATAGCGGATTTTAGGAAAGTCCCGCCGACGTCTAAACTTATGACGTGAGTCAACATTTTAGAGTCTCCATAGTTGATATGTTTTCTCAGCTTAAGTTTTAACGAAAAACTTTAAGACTTTACAGATGGGGCCCAGTTGTGTTCCAGCCGGGGTCTTCGCATTCGGACCCCCGCAATCCACGCATGTAATTGAATATTCGCCCAGAGAGGCTGGAAGAATGACTGTTTCTCCGAAATTCAACTTAAACTCTTCATCTCCGGATTTTATGAGGACTGAAACACCGTCTACGAGGGTCAGCAGTTGAACTGTTCCATATGTGTTATCTCTTATACTCCCTGTGAACTCTAGCCTATGCATTCTATACTCCGCTTCTCCACACTCTCCTATGACGTATTCACACCACCCATCGCCCTCCCTCACGGGCCTCGGCTTTAACTGAAGGTGTTTAAGAACCCAACTTGTCCTCCTGTTTTTCTTCAAAGCTCGAAATGCGTGTTCAGGATGTATTCCACGCGGCCTTCCATCCAGGTCCAACCTTAAATAGTCGTAGAAGTGGAAAATGTATCCGGGGTATTCAAGTGGAACCAGGTCTGGCTCTATTACTACTTGGTTATATCCAGAGGCGTGGATGGTTCCAGCTGGGTTTAAAAACAAGTCGCCACGCTTGCTGGGAAAACTATTGACGTATTTGTTGTGGTCGAAGGGGATGCCATACTTCAGAGCTCTAACGACGTCTCTGTAAAATTCGTCCACGTCGGCCTCCTCTTTCAACCCTTGATATGTCTTGGCACCTAGGCCAGTATCCAGTATGTAGTAGCTTTCATGATGACCGAAGAGTTCGCCGAAGTGCTTTTTCAAGTAACTACGGTTGGGGTGAACCTGTATCGCTAAACCCTCCCCCTTAGCTAAGGGTCCAGAATTGTATGTGTCGTCGTAACTCATCGTTAACGGTAGCCTCCCTCGATATTTTCTATAAACGTACTCACCTAAAATGTTCCCACCCTCTTTCCATAAGACTATGAGCAGAGGAATCTCCAAGACCATCCCATTGACGGCTACTCTGATACTTTGCAAAAGGTCCAAGACGTCTATTTCCCATGAGATGGGTACATCCGGTGACGGAAGTAGCTTTTTCAGTTCCGGTTTAAGCATTTTAAGCCATTCACCACCCCAGACGCCTGGTATGTAGAAGGGCTTAGGTCTAAAGGGCCTCCTAGCTAAAGCTGAGCAAATCCTACTGAGGAGGTCTGACGATATCATTTTATAACGATGCTTCTCATCTATGATGTACCAGTCGATGCATTTAAGCAGATACTTCTTATGCTTCCTAAGAATGACATAGTCTACATAGTAGAAACGTTTCTGGTCTAGATATATTGGCGAGTTGCTTTTAGAGCCCAATGCATAAATCGGCCCCTCTTCCCTCCAGCGTCTGAAGAGCTCTTCGATAGTCACGTCGACGTAGAAAACCATGTCGTACGATTTTCTTAAGGTAGGCACAGCTGAGAGGCATCCGAAGCATACAGTTAACTGTCTCGAGCCTTTCCTTTTTCTCCTCAAGTTTTTAAATCGTATCTTCAGCTCTCTTAAATGAGCCGCGTCTAAGAAGTCGTTAAGGTGCCCCCTATATACCCGACCCCACTCGGGGTCTACATTTAGGTAGGGGTCTAACATTCTTTCGACTTCACCAGCTTCCTTATAGCAGGAGGAAAAATCTACAAACATAACGCTGACGTCTCTATCACTCAGTTCAGCATTCAATCTGTTTATAATGTTGCTCCAGTCCACGCCGAGAAAGCCATCAAAAGCTATTAAACCTACTTTTCTCCTGCAAAGTAGCTTGTCAATCGAACTTGCGATATATTTAAAGGCTTCACTGTCTTCAAATAGTTCGTTTTCACCAGCAGAAATCTTAAGCTCATTCACCGCTTCACCTGGTATGCTGTACCATACACCCTTGCAACTTTTGAAGATTTCTTCCTTAGACCTTTGCTCCATAAATACACACCGCTAAGACGGGGCCTCATTCACGTTTTCTTACTATTAAAAAATGGGGGGGTTTAAAGTTTAGTACGGTCTAACCAGCCTCATAAGCCCTGCGATTACTCCTATAACATTCATTAAAGCATACCCAGCGAGTATACCACTGACAAAAGGTACACCGTAGCCCTCGTAAGCCTTGCTTCCTCCGATCCTTAAGAGTAACCACTTGGCGACCCAAGCGACTAGAAAGCATGTCCACACGCCAGTCCAGACCACCCATGCAGCTCCGCTTATCAGGAAGCCTAATGGGTGAATTGGCCACCAGATGAATCGTGCTCTCAGTAAGAAGAGTAGCAGTGTTATTATGAAGCCGGAGATTACTGGACCTATGAGCTCGTTGGTTGGCGGTACGGTATTATATGCATTGCCTAAGTAGTCGCACTCCCATCCTGACATGCAAGTCCTTATAAAGCCAGCGAACTGATAGGGCATCCAAACCTGGAATACGCATGCGATAGGTTGAATTATCAGGAAGGCCACAAACATCATCTTATACAGGTTCTTCGGGTGGATATTAGCCAAGTCTGCAAACTTGAAGCTAGCTAACGTAATAACGGGGAATGGATACCAGTAGAAGCCGTGGTCGTTGACGCCATGTGTCATTAGGATGCCTGCGGCGCACCATCCAGGTGTGTAGGTACCTGGATGCTTAGACCATATCAGATGGACGGGCCACAACGACCATTTACTTCTCTCCTTGCCGTAGTAAATTCCTGTAAGTCCCACAGAATATGTGTTGGCTAAGAGGTATACGAACCCTAGGAATATGAAGGTTATCGCGCCTAAGACAAAGTCTACCTGCTGCGAGGCTAGAAACGCTATGAACAGTATACATCCTGCTATCAGCTGGATGAAGGCCATCTTATAACTTATGGGTTCCTTAGCCTCCACCTCCTTAATCGTAGGCGACGGTTTTCCGAGGACTGCCTTCATGACCTCTACGAGATGGGCTTTAGAATACCACAGCATCATCACCGTAAAGGCCAGCATGCCCCCACTCATGGACATCCAGCCCCAGTTTAAAGGTGGACCCCAGACAGGCGACCTTTCCCAAGGACCTAGAAGCACTCTACAACAGCCAGAGTAGTCTAAGGCACCTGTGTAGTAGCCCATGACGTAAGCCACTTGAGCAAATATCATAAAGATAACCCATAGAAACCATGCTGAGAACAGAATATCTAATGGTATCAGAAAAGCGAAAGCATAGGCAATGAGTTGCATACTGCCTTTCATGAAGGCCACAACCTGATTTGCTATAGGCCATAGACCACTTCCAGGTACAATGTTAATGCAACCTGCTGGGCTTACGTTGAGCACACGCCATCCTAAAACATCTGGCCACCAAGGTAGAAGTATCGTCAAGGTTACTTGCAGATAGAAGAGGAATCCTATGATTAATCCTATTAGGAATGGTTTTCTCCGCTCAACCTCTTTAAAGTGGAGGCACCTTATACTCTCCCATGTAGCCGTGACAAATGGAAATGGGACCTTCTCTATATCTATCCACTGTCTTCTGAGCATAGTTACCATGGCCGACCCCATTAGGAGAGCTATGAAGTTATTTAGGAAAAACCACAACATGGCTGGAGCCCATGCAACCCAGTCCACCGGACCCCCAACACCCCAAACAGGTGCTACGACGCTTTCAGGTGGCATCCACCACAGTTTGCTCATAGCTTCCCGAATTGCTGGTTCAGACTTCCAAGCCCTACTCGCATAACCTACGGGGAATATGCCCATAGGCCAGTTTACACACGCAATGATATAGGTTATTATGAATAGGTAGGCTATAGTCGTTATACGCACTTTCCTGCCCACGTACGTAGGTATGTATGTGAATATTAACATCAACAACAGTGGTAAAGGTATTACGAATGGCCAACCAGACGCAGCTAGATTGAATGTGCATGCAAAAGGCATACCGGTTACGCTTATGGCAGCCTGGCCAAGAAAAGTCAATATGGTTATAACGAATATTGTTACAATCCACAGCGGCCAGTTAATTTTTTCAATAACTTTTTCGCTCATTTTCCTTCACGTAAAGTATTTCTACTTTGAGGTAATATTTAAGATTTACCATGTATTTGTCTATTCTCCACGCTTACGCCTATTGGGAACGTTTTTAAGCCCTACCTGAATACTTCACGTCGTGATCTGCCGTGTCTGAATCTTCAATAGGCTTCACATTAGCCCCTTCAGGCTCTACATGCCACGACTACACAAGCATAAAAGGTGAGAAGTTTAAAGTATCCATAGTGATCGTGCCGGTCTCCATAAGGACCGGTAGTGGGCTTAGGATAATATGGAGTTGCAACATGGGAATACACTGCTACAACCCGAGCTGCACATACTCAAGGGGTGAACAGGAGGTCTAAGAGGGAGTAGAGCCTCAACAAGCCTTCTAAACACGTCTATCAGCGACCTTAGGCATGCGACTCGAGTCTAGACTTAAGTCAACTCGGCTGTGCGCGGAGCCCGCTGGAGCCTCTCTCCCTGAAATCTACGACAGCTTTTTCGGAGTATGTGGGTTTTCGGCTTTACCGTCCCCTCTACTCCGGCTACACGGTAGCCTATGGGGATGGGGGAGGGGGTTTAGGCTCTTGTAAACGCCCTCCTCCTCTCTGCTTCGGCCGCGTAGAGCTCCAGGCCTCTGCGGAGGACC
>Ga0080004_1162657_pt1 | contig 14126 bp, 15 predicted proteins | sample WasSprMetagenome_FD_69207 | JGI IMG/M metagenome (GOLD analysis project Ga0080004, IMG submission 69207) | Sulfidic aquatic microbial communities from Washburn Spring, Yellowstone National Park, USA - WS (SPADES assembly) (version 2) | ecosystem: Environmental > Aquatic > Thermal springs > Hot... | reverse complement strand
TATTTCATAACACGCGTTGTCCCGAGAGGGATACAAACCCCCTCGGCTGAGCCAAAACTTCACTCCAGTATAGCACACCAATAAACTGGTGAATCCACCGGGTTCAACCCCTGAAGCTGGAGACCAGATCGAGCCACACTATTATTTCAGAGTAAGTGATCTCGACATCAAGATAGGCAGAGAACAAGGTTTTCACGAGTACAGTTCCACACGGCAGTCGCCTTGTTCAGAGAGACCCTTAACACACTCCACATAATAGGCGGCCTAAAAACCTACAGTTGTCTCGACCAGCGGCCCTCAAGCCTACCTTACGTTTTTGGTTAAAAATTAAAAGCCTTGTGTATATCAATATCAGTGAGTCAAAGCTGAGTGCCAGCGATGCTTGAGAAGGCGCTTCCACTAGTATTGCTAGTTCTTGTGGTGGCTGAACTGGCTTATGGGGCTGTGTTCACATATTACAGCGCCAAGATTACTGTAGGCCCTGTACCTCCGCCTGTTGTGCTCGGTGCTGTGGGAGCCTACTGTAGTGGCATGGCTAGGACTGCTAGGACTGCGATAGCCTACACAGACTTCGAAACCTACCAAGTCCCCGGCTGGGCTAGCATGGGTGGAAGCTGGAGTTTGACGACAGGCTACAAGGGTTATGGGTTGGTGGGGAAGGATAATAATCAGGGTATTGGGAGAGCTTCTCAGTACTATTACAATACTAGTTTAAACTCATACCCAAGCCTATGGGTCACCGTGAAGGCTCGCATTCTGCAGAGAGGTGGCTGGTACGGCCTGGCTCTCATCGACTCGAGCCTGAGTAGCATGTTTGCTATCGAAATATACGACGCCGGTAGCACTGTGGAGATACGGTACTACATCTCCACTAGTGGGTTAACATTAAACTACTCCACGATAACAGGCTACACCTCGGGTAGCTGGTATACTATAGTCGCATACTACAGTGTCTCCAGCACGAGTACAACCATTAACGCTACCGTATACGACGTCTATGGGAACATTGTAGGGAGTGTCACATGGAGCGGCGGCTACTATCTGACCCCCTCCTATCTCGGGGTGGAGGTCGACGACGCGAACGCGGTCTTCGACGACTTCGAGATATCAACCGGCGACCCCAGGTTCGTCACGGTCAACAACACTATACCTGGCTACACGGTCTCCATCGGGGATAACCTTGGGAACATTGTTGCCTCAGCTACAGCCTCGTCCTCGACGACTCAGCTCTCGGTTGTGGCGGATGTCGTCGTGGGAACCGGTGTGGACGGGAATATCACAGTCTACTACCCCACTGGGGCTGTCTGCCTTGTCTACAAGCCTGCCCCAGGCGACACAATCCTGGGTGGCGACGTGTACACAATACAGGGGGGCGCGGCGGTTTACCTGGGTGCAAACTACACTTCGGCCAACGTGACGGCAACGATATCAACGAGCAGCACCTCGATGGTATTCCTCTCAGCGATCAACAACGACTCCTTGAAGCCCTACTACGCGAGGCTCATACTAGACTCCTCCACGAGCGCTATATCTGGTTTGACCTGCAATGTTACACTCTACAATTCAACAACCACCTCGACACCGATAACAGTCTCCTCCGGGCAGGTGGTTTCCTCTGCTACGAGCTTCATACAAGTCCCGGCGGGAGGCACCGCGAACCTGAGTTTCACAGGCTACGCCTCGTCGACAGGGCTGACCATGAGGCTGAACATGCTCCTTGAGTACTGCTCGCAACCGGGTGAGCAAGGAGTCTGCGTCTACTACCCAGTCTCCCTCACACTAAACTCGTAGAATAAAGGGTTCGCGTTACCCCTCGCCTCTAGGGGTTGCTTAAAAGAAAGATTGGGTTCACAGGCATCGGCGCGGAGTCAATGCTCCTCCGCACACTTGTCGAGGGAGAGGGAGACGTAGAGCATTAGCTGGAGCAACTTCTCCTGGGATGTTATAGCGTGCCCGATCCCTGGTATCACGTGTAGTTGAAACGTCTTCCCAGCCTCAACTAGTTTCTCGGCTAGGTGTAGCACGGGCTTCAAGGGCGTCCTCGTGTCGTTCTCTGGTTGCACTATCGTTAGGGGGCCTCTAAGGTTGCCGGCGTAGGTGATGGGAGACCTCTCCTTGAGGAGCCCCATCTTGTTGTCGAAGAGTATCTTGATGAACTCCCTGAAGACAGCGTCGCTTAGCTCATACATCTCCGCCCAGTCCGCCACCGGCGCACCTGCTACACCGCACTCGTAGAGGCTGGGCCGGTTGAACATGGCCCAGAGTGTCATGTAGCCCCCGTAGCTGTAGCCCCATATGAAAGCCCTCTTGCCTAGACCCTTCTCGAGAGCCCACTTCGTCGCTGACTCAACGTCCACTAGGTCGCCGCCCCCAGGGTCACCTATATCCATGAGCCTAAACTTCTCCCCGTATCCTGTGGAACCCCTGTAGTTGGGCGCCACCACGTTGAAGCCCAGGGCGACGGGTGCGGCTATCAGCGGGCTCCATGCATCAGCTGTCTCAGCCCACGGGCCTCCGTGGACGTAGACCAGGGCGACCCCCCTCGGCCTAGCCGACTTGAAGACGAATGTCGGTACCTCCACCCCGTCCGGCGACTTAACCCTCGCGAACTCCACCTCCCCCAGCCTAGCCTCGACGTCGCCCGGCAACGCTGGGGCGAGGACCTCCCTGCTCTCCCCGTCCTCGTAGACGTATATGCTGGAAGGCTTCCTCAGGCTAGTGTAGGTGTAGTATATCCTGCCCTCAAACGGGTAAGCGTTCAACACGGTTCCAGGCGGTGTTGGTATGAGCCCCCCATTCACGAAGAGCCTCGACCTCCCATCCCTCTTCCCCACCACGTAGAGCTTCCCGTTGAAGTCCCTGTAGTACAAGTGCTCAACAGGCTTGAACTCCCTGTAGTCGCCTCCCAGGTCGAGCCTTGTGAAAACGCCTTCCCCGGGGTCGTATATAGACAGCTCTTTCACGTCCCCCGAGTAGGCATCTGTCTCGAATACGATCTTACCCTCCCCGGTGACTATAGGGTTCGAGTTAACGCTCCCCTCCCTAGGGGTTACAACCTTCAACTCGCCCTCTTTTAGGTCGTAGATGAATATCTCGCTCGACCTGGGGTTGCCCCTTAGGTTCCCTGAGCCGACTATAAGCCTCCCGTCGAAGAAGGATACGTGAGCGTAGGAGCTCAGCTTAGCCAGCTCCTCCACGCCCTTAGCACCAGCCTTGTACAAGCTGATCTTCTCCTTGGATGCCCCCGCGAACGCTATCTCAGCACCGGTGTCCCAGAAACCGAGGATCCTCACGGGCTCCATGTCCTCGAAGACCACCTCCTCGCCGCTCGCCAAGTCCACGAAGCCTATGACCTGGAGCTCCCTCCCACCACCCACATCGCGGGTGAAGGGCACACGCCTCCCGTCTAGGCTGACCTCCCCCGCCCAGTGGACTACACTGGTTGAAAGCCTCCTCCTCTCACCACCCCTCGGCTCGTAGACCCAGATAGAGTTGAAGCCGCCCTCCATAGTCTGGTACACGAGCCTACCCTTGTAGTCCACGCCGAGCAGGCGGTAGGTGGGTGTAAGGACAATTGATTCAACCAGCCTCGCGATCTCACCCAGCCTCAAGAAAGCCACCGGGCATAAATATGGGGGATTCAGCATATAAACATGTACATACAGCAAGGCTTCAATTTAAAACTCGCTCCCCAGATTAAGTTTACACTCCTCCTAGTAGAAGCTGAAACAACACCTCGTGGAGAGCATAATCTCGGCTCCCCGAGAACCTGCCAACCGTTACTCCAATATCTCTTCCCACTTTGTAGCACCCTCCAGTAGAACTTGTAGGTTCACCACAGCGATTCTCCACAAACCACAATGGAAGCGGGTTACGGTAGAACCAACCCAAGGACACCTGCGAGACCGCTCCTCTCGATTAATTTGGCGTGTCGGGTCGCGTGATCAAACCCGGGAGGATAAGACTCGCGGAGGAGTCGGGGGCTCCCGCCTGCTTAGAGCCCACGGTTAGACTCCGACTTTGCTCCTCGGCATTAAAAATATTATGTATAATTGCGAATCACATACGGATGTTAGAGGGGTATTCTACGTGCCTTTGGATAAGGGTGTAGTGGAGTCGAGGATTAACGAGGTATACGAGGCTATAAGCGAGTTGAAGCGGCTTGCCTCCAAAAGATTCGAGGAGATGAATGTTGACGAGAAATATTCTATGAGGTACAATGTGATCGTCCTCGTTGAATCCCTGGCATCTCTCTGCCTCCACCTCGCCCTGGACTACTATGGGTTGAGGCCGGAGTCTTACTCCGAGTGCTTCAGGGAGGTTTCAAGCAGGCTTGGCTTGGGTTGCGCAAGGGACTTGGAGGCGATGGCACGGTTGAGGAACCTTCTCGTCCACAGGTACTGGGCGGTTAGAGACGATATTGTGTACGAGGGCGTCAAAAAGGATTTTAGGTGCGTTGAAGAGTTTGTTTCGAGGGTCAGGGAGCTGGCCTCAAAATGAGCGTGAGGTATTATGAAGTAGATTTGGAGACGGTTGTCAGGGTCGCTAAGAGTGTCCTAGGGAGGTTTGAATGGGTTGAAGCAGCCGTCTTATTCGGCTCCTCTCTCAGGAGGAGTTTTGTAAGGGACGTTGACATCGGGATTATCACCGTGAGACCGGTCAGCCTCGAGGAGTTGAACGAGGCGGCTTCGCAGCTGGAGAAGGAGCTTAAAATCCCCGTAGACCTAATCCCGCTTGAGCTAGCACCACCCTTACTCAGGTTGAAAGCGTTAAGCGAGGGGGTGAAACTCGTAAACAAAAACCCGAGACGCTTCCACAACACGCTCTCAGAGGCGTTCATGGAGTTAAACGATCTTAAAACTACTGTGGATAACTTATCAAAACACAATCACTCCTAGTCGCATGTCGCACTCTGTATTTCAATGATCAAATCAAACACGCAAAATGTAACATTGTTTAATGGATTTCCGATCGAAGCACAAACAGCATGGATCATTTTCCCCATCAATAGCTTCCAGAGGTTATATGAGTGGAGAGTTGAGTAAGCAAAGTATCCACTTGGATCTTTGAGATTAGTATTTCGGGTTTCAATATTTATTAGTTAGGGTGTCCACTTTGATCAATAACCGTGTTGCCGAGAAGATTCATGTATTCAGGGTTTTCGTGGAGGAGGCCTCTAAAGCTTACATCGTGTATCCAGGAAGAAGGGGCTTCCTATAATAAGTTTTTCTTGTTGCCTCTTAGTGTTATCCCCTCCTCTATTATCTTCTTTATTAACTGGTTTTTCTCGAGGAGTCTCTTGAGCTCACTGGTTGATAGTATTAGGGGCTCCACGCCGGGCGCTTGGAGGAGGCACTCCTCCACAAGCTCTAGTCTCTTCAAGGGGTTCCATGGTAGATTGTCTTCCACCACTAGTAGCACGTCTATGTCGCTCCACTCGTTGAAGTCGCCTCTCGCATAGCTCCCGTATACAAGTGCAAGGGCTAGCTTTACCCTACCCTCCACGCATTCAATAAACCGCCCGGCAGTATTAAGGGCCCTCTCCCGCTTTACCCTTCTTTCCTCGATAACTCTCTCCATACTCCTTCAACCCATTTAACAATCACTAATGCCTTCTCCAGCGCATCGTCTGCATCAGCCTCCGTGAAGTAGTCTTCCGGGGATCCCTCGGCCCATGCATCAGGGTACCTGGTGGGTATATAATACTTATCTAGTGTCGCGCACGCTTGTTTAACACTTGCTGGAGCCTCCGCTCCCAGCTCCTCCTCCAAGCGGTGAAGTAGGTGTACAAGGGCGTGCCCCGGCCTAGGCCTCCCAATCCCCCAGAGCAGGGCCTTTAGTGCTTTCTCTGATGCCTGGTGTGACTTGAAACAAGCCCAGTTGTAGAACCCGTTTTCCCGATCCCTCCTAGCAGACTCCAGCGTCTTATACGCGCTTTTCATCCACCTTTCATACTCCTGGGCGTCCAGGACCACCAAGCCTAGTACACCTATTACAGTATCCACTATTCAATTATCCCTGTTTAAATAGAAAAGCTGGTTCACCATATATTCATCCCGGGCAAGCCCAGGAACCTTTTCATGCGGGGTTGAATAGATATTGCTACACTTGTTCAACCCCATATATTCTCCCTGGGCTTTCAACGACGCATAGTCACTCAACCTGGCCCCCCACCCCTCTACTTCAACAAGCACACCACTTCGACTACCCGCTCTCCTAGTACTTCTATTGCCTCCTTTATGAATCAATAGCATTCCCCAAAGGATTCTTTCTTCGAGTCTACTAGTACCGCGTTACCATCGTGTATTTTTTCGCGAGCTTAACAAGCCCCGTTAAACCATTTCAATCACACCCAATATAGTCTAAGTCTCTAATCACATCTATGAACCCCCTCAAGCCCTCTCGCAACCCTATTCCGCGCTTTACCTCCTAATCGACTCACTACTAGAACACTCGCCATTCACGGCCGGTGGCTGTCAGCAAAATGAGCAAAGAAAAACCCGCAGTGCTGATGTCGCTACAGGAAATATTTATCGAGTCCCTAAATGAGAGAAAAACGAGTAGTAAGGATATACTTGAGAGACTAGAGCGAGATAGATTAGTCGTCGTCGACTTGAGTTCTGTGAGGCAAGAGGATAGTAGATACCTCGTTGCATCAGTATTGCGTAGGATTTGGAATTACATAGATGAAAGGAAGCAGCCCGTGAACTCACTCGTGGTGGTTGATGAAGCACATACCTATGCGTGTGGGAAGGGTAATTCGCCATCTATGAGTAGCCCAGGAATTCCTCTCAGGGAAGCTCCAAACAGCAGTAGACACCTTTGTCAATTCCCCTGGTAGAGGCTCAAGCTCTTAACCTCTATTGGCTCAAGCTGGATCACTTGGTTCTCCACGATAATACTTTTATTCCTAGAAACAAAGTCTAGGTACTCCTCTATAGGAACATCCCTCATACCATCTCTACCTAAATCTCGCAATTCCCCTATGCTCAAAGAGCTGAAATCCAGCTTGAAGAAGAACGTACACGGCTAATCTCATTTCAATACCCATATATTCTAGTCCGCTTAAGTCTAACCCCACTCCACGCCTTAAAAGGCGAGGCTTCCATCTCTAAGTAATCATCTTCTCCGTAGTCTTACGAGCACTGTTTTTTCATGAAGCTTTAAAGCCAGGATTGTGAACACTAAAGGGAATATGGTTGTGCCGGCTAAACTGGTGTTAGGGTGTTTACTGAACGAATTATTAGTCAGAGGAGCAAAATTTCAAGAGACTTGTGGACGATATTGATTTATTGGTCTAGAGAGATGTCGAATCCGGGGTGATCACTGGTTGTGCAGGTTGTTTGGATTATATGCTAACACACTTGTGGACGTTGAATTCAGCTTCTACCACGCTGAGAACAGTATGATTCAGCTCTCCCACTACAATTCCAGCGGCTGGGGTATTGCATGGTTTAATGGAGTGGAATGGGAGTTGGTCAAGGAGCCCATTGCGCTCTACGAGTCGGAGAGGGCTCGTTCAACTGCTAGGAGGGTTAGGGGCCTGATTATAATCTCGCATGTAAGACTGGCCACCACGGGAGGGAAAACACTGGGGAATACCCACCCATGGCTATACAAGGGCTACGTCTTCGCCCACAATGGCATAGTGGATCGAAGGAATCTCCTTAGATTGGTTAGACAGGAATACAGTGATTTCGAGGGCGAAACAGACTCCGAGGTCTTATTCCACCTCATAGTGCAAGAAGCAGTGGATGCAGGCAGCTTCTTGGAGGGGGTTAGAAGGGCGCTGGAGAGGATCAACGAGGAGGGAGTTAGGTTCAGCTCCCTCAACTTCCTAGCCAGTGATGGACACCAGCTCTACGCTCTGCGATACGCAAACCACAGCCTTGACTACTACACACTATACTACCTTAAGAGGCCTCAAGGCCCATTATCCCTAAACAAGCTCTCAGAGAGCACGCTACAGTTGATAAGGGCTAAGCTAGCACACGGCGAGAGAGCAGTACTAGTGGCATCAGAGCCCTTGACGGAGGAGAACTGGCTGGAAATACCAAACAAACACATGCTAGTAGTAGGCAGAGACCTCTCAGCCAAGCTCGTCGAGATGTTGTAAGCAAGTTCTACGAGAACCAGTCCTCACAGCACCCTAGTGGTCTCGCAACGCATGAAGGATTTAGTAGTCCCGGTACGCAACAAGGCTCCGGGGCGGATCGCGGGTTCTCTCCACCTCCCAGCTCTCTGGAGTAGAGGTCTTGCCTTCTTCCTCCTCGAATAATGGTCTGTAAACATCTATCACTCGTAATCCACTTTACGACGGGCCTAACGGTAACCCTTAGTAGACGTACAACCTCTCTAGTTGTACCTACTGTATAGTATGCTTTACCACGGGGATTGTTGCGTCTCCCCGGGCCATGAGGCCATGATGCTACAATTATGCGGCGTCATCCCTTTTTCTCCGTTTGATTCCCGAGTAGTCCTTGAGGTAACATGGAAATACCGTTGAATTTTATTTTTAAGGAGTCCACCCCATTCCAAATAATTAACGGGGATGTCTTGGGAAACCCCTCTCTCTGTCAACTCGTAATCCCTGAAGTCCTCTTTAAGCACATTAAGTCTAAGTTAATCATGGAGTCCAAGCCTATTCCCGAATATGATCTGCCTTCGCTTGGCTCTAGGAGTGATCCGCGTGGAGTTTTAGAATTCACTGGGCTCTCCTTGGAGGAGCCTGCTGGGAGAGGTGTGGGTGTGGCTTTTAATAGTGTTAGACCACTAGTCAACTACCTTGCGGGGGAGATCGAGAGACTACGCTACCTCAACGAGGAGCCGGTCGCGAAGAGGCTTAGGGTATACCGATTAGCAGAGGTGAAGCTGACGCTGCCGCTAGACACACGCCCCGGTTACAACGAGGCCTACAATAGACAAACGGGGTGCTCTAAGTGAAGAGGGAAGAAGACTCCTGGGGCGAATTCTATGAGGGACTAGTGTACGGGGTGGCAGTGACCATTGTATCATCACTAGTAGTAGTGTTCTTGGCGACACATGGGTTTATACACTTAAGCCAAGGCTATGCGGGTTTTGCAGATGGGGCTTTAATAGTTATCGGCGTCACCTGGGGTAGTGGCGCGTTAATCTCCCTCGGCGTGGAGAAGGGCTCGAGGACGCGGTTTATAGGTGGAGTAGTCGCTGGAACAATCCTAGTCATTATCGTCGCGGCAATAGTGTTCGCCATCCTTGGATCGGCTGGCGGGAGGAGGAAGAGCGATGAGGAAAATAGATAAATATATTCCAGGCCATAGTATAGAGGTGGAGTAGTCTTTGAGACCCATAGGAGTAGTCGTGAGCGGTTCTTCTCCTGTCGTTGTCCCAGTCCACGTGTATAAGGGTTGTGAAAACTACGTGAAAGAAGATGCTTTCGCCTTGATCAAGGATGATGTGAAGAGCGTGGATTACTTTGGAGTAGTACGTGGCCCTAGAATGTACGACCCACTGCTAAACCAGTACCAGAGGTCAAACGTCATAGACAACCCCGAGTTAGCGAGGCAGGGTAGAGAAGTAGTCTTCGAAGCTACAACTATAAGAGTACTCGGTGTACTACTCCCAGAAGGCCAGTTAACGCCGCCAAGACAACCACCGACACCGAGGAGCGAGGTCTACCTTCTAGAGTCCCCGAGCGATGTAAATCTAAAACTAGAAGCAGGCCTAGAACTTGGAAAACACAAGTTCAGCGGGATAGCAATACCGCTAAAACCAGAAGCACTCAGATACCACATAGGAGTAGTAGGAGCAACGGGGACCGGTAAGTCAAAACTAGTTGTAGCGCTTGTAAAAGAAGTTCTTGCGAAAACCAATTGGAAAGTAATAGTCTTCGACCACTCAGGTCAAGACTACGTGGTAGTAGAGGAGTTCAAAGATAAGGTGATAGACAGCTCCAAGGTAACACAAGACCTCGAGTCAATATTCCAGTACTTGAAGAAAGAGACGTCGGTTAAAGACACTGCTGAAGATGTACTCTACGTTACCCTAGCTCTATATGTCCTATACAATGGAGACTTGCGTCCGCTTCAAAAAAGCCAGAGCAGGGGTTCCCATGAATACTCGGAAACACATGAAAAAGAAACAAGTCTCGAGCTAGATAAGGGTAAAGTGAAAGACGCATTATCAAAGTTGCCAGAGCTGATGGAGACAGTGGACTTAGAGGAGAAAATTAAAGAGACTCGGTGGAATACATCAATGCTCATAAAATTATTCGAAGCCGTGCCTGAAGCTATTTCATCGAGAATAAACAAAGAGAAACCCGTGCTGTTCTTGTCTCTACAGAAGAGATTTATCGAGTCCCTGAATGAGCGGAAGACGAGCAGTAAGGATATACTTGAGAGACTAGAGCGAGATAGATTAGTCGTCGTCGACTTGAGTTCCGTGATGCAGGAGGAGAGAAGATACCTCGTGGCATCAGTTCTACGGAGGATTTGGAGCCACATAGATGAAAGGAAGCAGCCCGTGAACACGCTCGTGGTGGTCGATGAAGCACACAACTACGCGTGTGATAAGGGTTGCTCGCCATCGAAAGAGCTTATTGAGAGGACTGCGAGGGAGGGTAGGAAGTGGGGTCTGGGCCTTGTGCTGGCTAGCCAGAGGATAATAGACTTCAGCACTGATGTGAGGAATAACATCAACACATTCTTCTTCAGTAAGCTGCAGACGCCTGGAGACCTAGATTACTTGAAGGGGGTCCTCGACCTCGGTGGTATAGACTACGAGGACATAGCGATCTTGGCGACTAGGGAGTTCTACTTCGCGGGGCTCGGCAACCCGTTGAAGTACCCTGTGTTGATTGAGGTGAAGCAGGTCTGAGCGATGAGGAGTCTCTCGGCGTTGTCCCGGAGCTTGTCGCGGGAGAGTTAGACAGGGTTGTCGAGAAGATATTGGAGAATACTGGGAGTGTCGAGGCTGTTTCCGAGCTGGGGGGTCTGCTACGTAGGGAGGGGTTGGTGAAGTCTTTCGGAGACTACAGCGGGGGGCTCTGCGTCTACGCTGTTGACTCAGGATTCACTGTCCCACCAATAGAGATAGCGGGTGGATACGTGTGGATCATCCAGGTGGCCGAGATAGTAATGGGTAATTCATGCGGCGGCCCGCCCAGGGTCAGGGCATACGTGGAGCATCACCCTGACAGGGATTTAGCGGGGGTTGAGGCGAAGGTCTATGAGAGAGAGGCGTTGTTGAAGGCTCTGGAGGCCAAGAGGAGGGGTGAGCTGGGCTTCGACATCGCTATTGTTGATGGAGAGGTGCTGACGAGGTATGGGGAGGAGGTTGAGGCTGAGGTTTCCGGTGACGCCCTAGAGATCATGAAGAAGGCTACGGACTACACTGTGAAAGCCCTCAAGATCGCGTGGGAGACTGGGACACCTGTGGTAGGGGTTTTGAAGAGGAGCTACTCGGGGGACATCAAGTTCTCACACGGCTTCTTCGACCTCGGCTTCAACGATAGGGCGATAGCCTCCATTATACTCAACCACGGGGAGTACCTAGTACTCGGATCCTACGGGGAGATCAGGGAGAGAATAATTCAGAGACTCAGGGAGAAGTACGGGGATGGAGTCCCCCACCCCAGGGCTACTGCAAGGGCTAGGTGGATTGAGAAGATCCTAAACTCGTATAAACAGCACGCTGAGAGAGTTAAAGTAGTCTTCTACAAGCCCATGTCCCGCACAGTGAAGCTCGCGGTTAAGACAGAGGTAGCTGAGGCCGGTGGCTGGAGCGTGGAGAAAGTGGTCTCAGCGCTCTCGAAGATAACAGGGAGCACGGGATTCCCCACACCACTAGACTACGTCGACGCACTCGCGTCCGTGAGACAGGACATCAAGAGACTCGTATACGAACTCCTCTACTCGAAACTATACCAGAGAAACAAGGAGCTGGCAACACTACTCTCAAGCCTCGTCAACCCGCAAAAACCCGTCTAAACCCCGTAAACCAATATTTTTCTAACCTGCTTCTCAAGCTACTCAAAGCTAAGTTTGGCACGAAGTCTTCGACGGGTTCCAAAGCACCTACTCTTAATACCTGACCCTGGGAAGGCAGAAAACGAGATTGGAGCATTTATATCCCGCTTATTGCTTGTTCTTCAACTTTTTATTAGTCTCCTTTATCCTACCCCTCATTTCTCTAGCTGATTAATCATCGTATTCCTACCAAGTATCCTGGGCTTACTGGTCTCCGATATGAATTCACGGGAATTATATGCTACGTTTCATATTGTAACACGCGATTTCTCGTGCTCTTCGCATGCTAGTACAATGGGTTTGTATTCTGAGGATTTCAAAAGCATTATACCTAGTACAAGTGGATGAGTAGATGAAAGATGCGGTTTTCATTAGTTAATCCTTAATTATTATATCCTTTATGCGTAACTTGGCATACAAAAAATAAGTGTATTTAAGGGTGCGGTATTTCTAGCAATTTTACCCTTCTGCTTAGGTCAACTGTACACATTATGTAGAAGGCTTCGTCGACTAGTTTAAGAATGGGTAGTTCAAACTCTTTCTCAAGCTTTTCGAGTACACCAGCGTAGTCTCCTAGCCACTTCCTTAGACTCTTTATCCACGTAAAGTATTTGGGCCATGTAATAGTTCCTTGATCTTTTATTAATTCCACACACTTGGCTATCTTATTGTCCAATAGAGGGAAATAATTTGGTGCTAATATATGAAGTATCTTTACGGTTCCTACATATTCTTTTTCCTCTTTTTCCATATAATTGGCGTTTAGATTCTTCAGGATCCTCCATATGGTGTAGTATAGATTCCTAATTCTGTCTTCATCTGAGTCTATGTCACTTTCAATAAGCCTCTTGCCTCTAAAATATGTAATTTCATCTTTCAACTTGCTTACCTTGTCTCCAAGCTCTATAAAGTATTCGCTCAAGTCGAAGTGGGGTTTTTTCTGGAAGTAGTTCTTAAACCGCTGGAGATTCCACGTGAAGAGATATGGAGCTATAGCAACACCGATGTTATCATGTTCTCCAATGGTGAAGTGTCTAGATACTCTACATTTAGATAAGATACTACTCTGATATTGGATAAACATTACCCATATCGTATTGTTCGGTTTATTCGATTAAGCCGCATGTTTATCTTTGCCCGCTTGCTGGTGCTCTACTAGCTCCTTCTCAAGGAAATTTGCTATACCCTTGCAAATTGCCGCCTTGGTATTTAGCTTGAAGAGCTTCAGCAGTTTATCCCTTTCAACGAGTGCACGCGGGTCGATGTCGTAATAGTTGATTTGCGCGTCAGATAGGTATATATAGCATCCCCTCAGGCGTAGTTCTATAAATGCCTTATATATCAGGGCCTTTTGCTTCGGATTCTCGCGTGGCCTATCTTCGACCCGGAATCTCGCTACTACACTACTCCCATTCATAATAGCGATGGACTCTAACTCGTTTATTTCTCCCTCACAAGTGTTTTTGATCTTCTCTAGTTCTCCAATAATGCTATCTAAATCTTGCGTGAAGACAACTGTGAAATGCCTCAATAGTTCTTTGATGTCTAGTCTAAAGAAGTAGTCTTCGAGCACGTGGTTTTGTTTTTCAAGGCACATCTTGTACATATGAGCTAGTTTAAACTCTATTATGTCTGCGAGAGCGTCTACGTCGTAAACGTAGAACAGTTTACCCTTTCTAATTGCCTCGTTGATTATTTTGTACAGTTTGTTCCTCTTGATCTTTGATATACCTAGTTCTTCTAACAGTTTGCGTCTTAATTCGCGTAAACCAATAAGGCTCCATAATGCAGTAGTGATATGGTACTCAAGGAAAAAGCTGGATTCGTCTATTTCTACACCCCACCGGTGTTTCCAAACCTCTTTGAAGGCCTTTTTAAATTCACTTGATTTAAGGTGTTCTTCCACGGCTCTGATAAAATTGTAGCTATCGGGTCTCCTCCCATAAATGAGGAGTGGGAGCGATGGTTTAGCCGATAACTGTTTCTCCACCTTTGCTACCATGTCTACCACATGGTCCACTGTGGTTTTACCCGTGAGGTCAATATTGGTTAGTATGTAGCTCACATCTACTCCCTCCTCGTAGAGCCTCCACAAGACCTCTTCGAGGTTGTCATACTCAT
>Ga0080004_1134471_pt1 | contig 14126 bp, 13 predicted proteins | sample WasSprMetagenome_FD_69207 | JGI IMG/M metagenome (GOLD analysis project Ga0080004, IMG submission 69207) | Sulfidic aquatic microbial communities from Washburn Spring, Yellowstone National Park, USA - WS (SPADES assembly) (version 2) | ecosystem: Environmental > Aquatic > Thermal springs > Hot... | reverse complement strand
TTGGCTACGAGGTATCCTATGGGTATGGTGTAGAGAGCAAGCGTCGCGTTAAACGCAGCTATCAGCGGCAGGAGCACCAAGATACTCTCCTCTGGCATGCTGAAGCCCAGAGGTGGGGGGTATCTGATGAGGGCGTAATTCATAATCGTCATCACAACCACCCTACTTACTATGCCTAGGAGGGTTGAGAGGATTAGTGTTGTGCCTCCTAGATTTGAGGCTGAGCCCCTCATCTTCACTATGGCGTAGATGGCGAGGAGCATGCTCAGAACAGCAACCATATTGTAGAGCGGGCCTGTTGGTAGGGCTCCTGGGAATAGGGCTATTAGTGCTGCGGTGTTTATGATCGTCACAGCCGCACCTACCTTCAGCCCGTAGATGAGGAGTGCTGCTACGATCGGTATCTCCCAGATCTGGTAGTAGAGGAAGGGTGCGAAGGGTGCGGGAAACTTTATTGGGGAGAGGTTCAAGGCTAGGGTTAGGGCTGTGAAGAGCGCAGTTGACGCTAATACTCTGCTCCTCGGCTCAGCCATCTACGAACCCCCTTATCTCCTTCAAATCTTCGTTATTTAAGTTATTTGGTTGTTACCATAAAAATAGTTAAACGATTTGAGTTATTGCAAACGATAGAATAGAAGGGAATAGCGTGGACAATTCGCAGCAGATACAATATATTCGGAAAAATCATTAATAACTAAAATACTGTGTTTCTCCTGTGGATGGCGCTATTGTCAACGGCTCACATTAGAGTGTTATTATTTACTTTACTGTCTTTTCTGGTGACTGCTTCAGCGGTGGTTGCCACCTTGAATCTCAAAGCACCTTCCGTTAAGGATTTGACAATGGAGAGGCAGCTCACTCAAGGAACTTGGGATGATTTAGATCTTGTCTTCAGCCCGGACGGCAAGAAGATCGCTTTTGCTTCAAATCGTTCAGGTAATTTCGACATCTGGTTAATGGACATCGATGGTAGGCATCAGGTTAGACTGACTTCGTTGGAAGGTGATGAAAGACAGCCGAGTTGGGGTGTGGATGGCAAAAGCATTGCATTTGTTTGGAAGCACGGCGAACAGTCTAAGTTGTGCGTAGTATCAATCAGTACTGGTCTTCTAAAATGTGTGAGTAGGACCACGTATGTAGGAAGTTATGCTTTGAGTCCCAGCGGAGGGATTATCGTCTACGACGATTCGATTGCGGGCACTATTCATTTATACGATTTGACAAGTGAAGAGGATTTTATCTTTCCTTTTAGTGGTGTAGTGAAGGATCCAGCATTAAGTGTGGATGGCAGACTTTATTTCGCTGCAAAGACCCAAGACGGGTTTAGCATTTGGAGTGCAAACCTTGACGGAAGCGAAGCAGAACAGCTGTCTTCGTTCGGCAAAGAAGCAAAACCACAGCCAAGTCCGAAAGGCAATAAGGTGCTATATTTGACGAACTACTCTGGTTACTATGAACCATGGTTAGTTGATACTAAAGGAAAAGACAATAGATACTTGTTTGACAGACCTCATATAGTAGGCTACGACTTTCCTCCCGCCCCTAATTTGGCTCAAGAAACTGTCCCGCGCTGGACCTCCGATGGGACACAGGTCCTAATGGTTGATTCCAGTCATGCCTTGCTCCTTGTTACACTTGATACCTTAGTGGAAATACCGCTTGGTTCTCTACGATACCTCTTAAATGTCCCAAATAAGATCCACTTAATTTCCCTGTGATTGATGCTCAATGGGCTCCAGATGGTAGAAGCATCGTTTTCGTCTCTAAGGTTTCTGGGTCTGCAAAGATCTATCTGCTACGTTTTGGTCCAGAATTAAAAGTAGGTTACGAGCGATAGCAAAAAATTGAATGAAGAGCTTTCGATTTGTTCAAAGTCTAGGGTAACTGTTCGACGCTTAGCCTCGATCTCCTTGAAAACTGACTAAGATGTTGGTTGTTGCTCATCATTACAGAGATGTATTATGCTGTCTACAAGCTCATTAATCATAAAGCACTCCATCTTTAAGAGACCTTTGGTAACCATAGCGACCCCGCGATAGAAATCAGTTCTAGCGCTCTCAAACACATCCTCACAGAACCTAGGAACCCAACGTGCCAGATGCTCCTCCAAGAACTTCTTCTGCATACATAGATAATGTTGCGCATCGTCCAAATAACTAGATTCTAAAGCACTCGCAGTCTTATTTGCAAGATATGCCATAAAGCTTAGCTCTATTGCAATATGATCCTCAGGCTCTTTAAAGCTGGGTGATTTATCTAAATTCATGAGCCTATATAACTCCAAGACTTCATCACGCTGTTTCTGCATTATGGTACCGTCACGACTCCGGTAAGCTGATTCAGAGGGGTGTGGAACCTTTCCCCTGACTCCAAGGAAAATGCCAGCATAATCTTCCGCCAGATCTAGCTCTACCTTGTCTACGTGTGAACTGTTTATCGCATCAAAATATTTTCGCATTAATTTGAATCCTTCCTTTATCTCCGAGCAGCCCGGAATGTCGATCGCGTCCAAAGTGGGAAAAGAATTCTCTTTTGCTCCTATTTCCAATATTTGTGTATTAGTCAGTTCTTTTTCGTAGATTTTAGACAAAAATGAAAAGATGTTTGCTCTATTTTTGTTAATCAGTACGTAATCATCTACGGTCTGCAAACTTCTCACCAAAAAGAAAAAGGATGGAAGTGTATTAGAGCAACTTAGTGTAGTAGACTTTGGGTTTTGTACCGAGTTCTGGTTTCAGCTGCTGAGTTTGCAGTGTTTTGAGTTTATAGGATATATAGCTGTTGGGGTCGTCTAAGTCGCCGAATGTTATAGCGCTGACTGGGCAGGCTTCAACGCATTTAGGCTTTTTGCCTTGATCGATAAGATGAGCACAGAGAGTGCATTTCTGAGGAATATTCAATTCTTCATTCCAGTATATTACGCCATATGGGCATGCTTCTAATATTTGCTTTTGGTTTATGCTCTTCTTCGGGTCGATTATGATTATGCCATCAGATCGTCTATATACAGCTCCGTCCTTGGCCGCTTTGATACATGGCGCATCATCACAATGCATACACAAAAGAGGCATGTATATTGATTTAACGTTAGGATACTTGCCCGTGACGATATTTATGGTCTTTATCCAGAAGTGTCCCGGCTTTATCCACGGAGTAAGTTTGGCTGCTGGTTCAGGGTAGTCTGAGGGGCTGTATCCGTATTGAGTTTCAGGTTGTGCTGCTGAGTATGGAAAATAATCGTTGCCTTCGAATTCGTCTTTGCACGCATAGACGCAGACGTCGCATCCGAGGCAGCGGTCGGTCTCTATTAGCAGTCCGTATCGGGTCATTCTTCTATCCCCTCCACTTCTCTACTTGAACTAGAGTATTGGCGATCATCCCGTGTGTTAGCTCGCCGGGTCTAGGGTCTATGAGAACGTTCGTGTTGCCGCCGAGGTCTATAGAATCTCTATTGCCTGGTTCCTGAGGCTGATACCAGCCGCCTTCCCAGATAGACACTACTCCAGGCATGATTCTTTCTGTAACTCGTGCTGCACAGATTATAGCGCCTCTTTGGTTATAAACTTTGACGAGGTCACGGTCCTTCAGCCCTCTTGCCTCGGCATCCACAGGGTTTATGTACATTACTCTATACCCGTCTATGTACATCTGCTCGTTTGACCGCACCCATTGAGCGTTTTGCCACTGTGAGTGGCGTCCCACTTTCGGGTGCGGTGACAGTGCTATCAAGGGGTATTCTTTGGCTAGCGGGTTATCTAGTCCTTCGGCTGGTGGTATGTATCTTGGAAGTGTGTAAGGTGAGTCAGCACCAAAGGCGTCTGCAATACGCTTGACGTAGATTTCCACTTTTCCTGAGGGTGTTGGTAGCTTGTTCTTTTCTGGGTCATCACGCCATTCTTTGAACCTCACAACAGGAGTTTGTGCAGGAAATTCATATTCGTAGAAACCTACTTTTTTGAATTCTTCAAAAGACATTGGGACATTACCAGCAGCATACAGTTCTCTTAACCATTGTTCAGGGGTCTTCCCTTCGGTGAACTCTTTCTCAAAACCCAGTCGTTGAGCTAGAGCTATGTATATGTCTAAGTCGGTCTTTGCTTCTGGGACCGCTTCTGCTATTTTGTGCATATATACCGCAAAGTTCTCCCATTGAGCTATGTCCTCTCTTTCTGTAAGGTATCTGACGGGTAAGACTATATCCGAATACTTTGCAGCTGTTTCCCACCAAGGTGTCTGACAGTAAATGAACTCTATCTTCGGGCTTTGAAGCGCTTCAATGTGTCTTCTTACGCCAGGGTTCTGGTTCATTGTAAATCCACTTCCTCCTGAAAAAGCGATCATTTTTATTTCAGGTGTATTTGGGTTGGGGTAAGTATAGGTGTATATGTTTCCATCTGTTCCGATAGAAGTCCATTTGACAGGCGGGTTTATAACCGCGTCTCTAAAGTAGACGTGCAATATCTTGTTGACTATAGGTGTCTTCATTCCTGGTACACTACCGAAAGCTTTCATATTAGCTGGTCTTGTGGAAATTTCAAAGCCCTCACTTAGCCCACCGCTTAGCCCACCACCTGGGCGTCCGATATTCCCTGATATCGTCTGTAACACGATTATCAGTCTGACCCACTGGACCCCGTTGGTGCGTCTATTAGCACCTCCCGCTGAATGTATTATGTACGTTGGTTTCGATGCCCATTCACGTGCAAGCCATCTTATTGTGTCTGCGTTGACTTTACAGATCTTTTCAGCCCATTCGGGTGTCTTAGGGACTCCATCTTCATTACCCAACACATAGTTCTTGAATTCGTCGAAACCAACTGTGTGTGTCTTTGCAAAGGCTTCGTCGATTAAGCCTTCTTTGAACCAAGTGTAGGCTATTGCAACCATCATCGCTTCATCGGTGTTGGGTAAGATAGGTATCCATTTGTCAGCGTATAGAGCTGCGGTGTCATTAAAATGTGGGCCGATAACTACTTGCATAACACCTTTCTCCTTAAGTTGCTTTAAAGCAAGATTCTGCCTATACGAGCTATAGCTCTTTATAGCGCAGTCTGTAGCCCAGTGTATAATTAATTTGCAGTTCGCCAAGAGGTCTGCAAAATTGTTGGTGTAGGTGTGTCCTTGCCTGCCCCATGTTACTGGTCCCCCTGCTTGCTGCGCTGGGAAGCTGTTCCCTCCTACTAGTGAACTGCAGCCTCCGTAGAGAGAGAAGAATCTTGAAACCCAACCGCTGTGAGACTCATTTGGTGGGTAGAACATGGAGGAACCGCCTACAGAGTTGAGTGTGCCTACCCATTGGTGAGGCATGTATACGTGGAGGACCGCTCCTGGACCGTATTTCTCTTTGATTCTCTTCAGCTCGTTTGCTATTATGTCTAATGCTTCATCCCAAGAGATTCTTACAAATCCACTTCTGCCTCTGTTCTGGGGGTTCCTGTTTCCATTAGGGTCAAAGTCCACTCTCTTCATCGGGTATCTGATTCTGTCGGGAGAATAGGTTCGTTTCTTAGCCAAGTAAGCATTCGCAGCTACGGGCAGATTTGGTTTTAAAGGTGAAGTCTTCACCCATCTTCCATTCACAACATGCGCTATAAATGGGCCTCCATCACTCAAGCTAGTGAGAAGGGTTTCCTCGGTTGTTGTCGCTGTTTCTGATACCGTGGCAGTAGTTGTTACTGTTGCTGTAGTGGTTTGGGTTACTGGTGACTGAGTAACCGTTGCTGTCTTTGTTACTGTAGTGGTCTGAGTAGCTGTTACTGTCTCAGTCTTGCCTGGAAGCTGAGTAATAGGTCGCAGAAGGTTATCTACACCCACTCCTGCTAAGACACCTACTACCGCCGCACCCGCTAACGCACCGGTCCACTTCAGCATTGAACGACGAGAAACTTTCTTTTGCGAAGTATCTTCAGATTCGGTCATTATTTTAATAAATTGAAAAATTTCCTTATTATCTTATCGCATATATCATCTATGTTTTTGCGTATCCATATATAATCTATATTTTTGCATATTCATATACCAACACAATGAGTTTGCCGATGCATGTATGAAAAACCATACTCTGATGCCAAACATCCACAGTAAGAAACCTTTTCGTTTCTGTGTCAACAGAGGAAGTAGAAAAGTTTAACCTCAAGAAGCGACCATATAGTAGCGGGTTGTCCTTTTACCCCCTAGAAGCCGACAAAAGAAGAGTGAAGAGCAGAGGAAGCGTAGTTAAACCCTGCCCAGAATGCGGAAAACCCCTAAAAGCCAAGTCTGAGAAGCAGTGGGAGTATGTTCTGCTAGCGCACAAAACACTTTCAAAGAAGCATAGGGCTGAGGATGAGAAGAAGTAGAGTTATGGGGCCGCCGGTGGGATTTTATCTCCAAGTATAAAGTCACCTTCTTAAAGAAGATCAAATGAAGCTTGAGCACCACCTTGCGGAAGGGTGGGATGTTCAGACGGTGCTGCCATCAGGTAGGATACTCATAAGAAAGACAGCCACTTAGTAGCTTCGCTACTCATGAGAGTGTCGAGGATATATCCGTTTAGTTTTGCCTTCCCTTAAGATTCCCTAGTAAGCTTTTCTTCTGGTCTTTGTTGAGTTTCTGTAGGACGTAGAGAGGCTTTCCTTATATTAAACCCGACTCATCTGGTGAGATACTCTACTGTTAACCTTTCCCCTCCCACCTCTGATATGCAAACGATCCACCCTCTTTTGCTTGCCTGCTCCGAAAGGTAGTTAAGGATGCTGCTAGCTCTCTCCTTATCAAAAGCAAGCAACGTACCATCGAGTAAGAAAAATGGTTCTCTAGGCATATACGTTTCCTTTACCGCTATCTGTAGCAATGTGGCTAAGGCATACTTTTCAGATGTGCTCAGTGAGCTTATAGGTTGTCTTTTTCCACCTCTTCTTTCAACAACAAGCTCCAGTCCTTTTTCGTCTATCCACACGTCCTCAAACTCCTTAAATTCGAGCCTTCGGAGCAAATCTTTAACTCCTTCATTAAATCTTCTGACAGCTCCAAGCCTCTCCTCTTCGATTCTCTTCTCCAAATACTCGGTTAAATGGTCTAAAACCTCAGACCATTCAGTGTATACCTTCTTTGCCTTATCTGTATCCACAGTAACTTCTTCAATTTCGATTCTGTTCAACGTTTCAAGCTCATTCATTTTAGTTTCGATGCTTCTCTCAACCTTACCTAGTTCCTGCCTTAGCTCGGATATCTTCTCATATAATCTCCTTCTTGCCTCATCTTTCCTTCCTATCCTCTTCTCCACATCTTCTAGCTCTTCGTTGAGTTTTCTGTATTTAGCATCAAGTGCGTCTATTTGCTTTTGGATGGCTTGGAGCTTAGATTGTGCGCTCTGAATATCACTCTCTAAACGTTTTATGCTTCCCTCTAAGTTATCCTTTCTACCTGTAAGCCCAGAAAGACGCTTACCTAGTTGTTTAATTTTATCCTCCACTTGGCTTAACTCTCCTTGAAGAAGGTTCCTATCTGTCTGCTTTTCTGTAATGTCTTTTTTGATTCGTAATAATCTTGCTTTAACCTCATCTTTGATGCCTTTAAGAGTACTAACTTCGATAACACTCTTGCCGCACAGTGGGCATCTTATCTCTTTTACGCCCACCGCTATGTTCAAAGCCCCTTCATACACCCTGAGCTCTCCTTCGACTCTAAGAGCCTCTTTTTGAAGTTCACCAATCTCATCATCGATCTTTCTGATTGCTTCATCTAACTCCTTCTTCTTCTCACCTTTGATAAGCTTATCTAACTCCGCTTCTACTTCCTTAAGTTCTTTTAAAATGTCGACTAATTCCTTCTTGGTTTCCTTGATCTTGTTCTCCTCTTTCTCTATATCGACTTTATCTCTTCTTATCTCGTCATTTAACCTCTCACGTTGCTCCCTTATTCTATCAAGTTCCTTGGTTAGCCAATCCCTCCTCTCTACTAACGCTGGATCTAATGGAGGTAGGTTAGAGGCCTCTTCCTCCAAACCTTTAATCTCATTCGAAAGCCTCTCCTTCTCTCCTTTTAATTCGTCGATTTCTTCTCTTAGAGCCTTGATTTCTTCGCCTCTCTTTTCTATTCTCTCTAAATTGAGCTTCGCATCGACTAATGCGTTCCTTATAACTTTTTTAGTCGCTTCATATCTATTTGCAAATGAGAGCTTGTCAATTAGCCACGAAACATCCGCCTCATTTATCCTAACCAGAACTTCTGCATCAGGTGATAGTATACTTGTAATAAGGAACTTCTCATCACCGGGTTGCTCAGAAATGATGCTTCCACGAGTTATGTTAGCTCTTCTAACTTCTTGATCGCTTCTTATCTCGACTGACGCTTGGTCTGAATAGATGTTGATTAGCGGTTCAGGTCTTCCTCTTTTATCTATTATGCCAAGTCTTTGTGCAATTTCTGCGGTTATGTTATCGCTAATAGGCCATGAAAGAAGAGCTGCAAGACCTTTTACGATGCTGCTTTTACCTGCAAAGTTAGGAGCTTTTATAATGTTAACGCTTCCCTTCCTTAACCTGATTACATTCTCACCTGAGAGGCCGCCAACGTTGGTTAGGGTTACTTTAACTTCGCTCAAGAATCTCACCTTTTAGCAGGTCCTTAAACCTCATTTTAAGCGTCTTTTCAACATCTTGAGATAAAGTTTTACTCTGACTCTCTCTAACAGCCTTCTCCACATCCTCCACTATTAGCTCTTTTAACGATTTAGCCATAGGACTCTCTCCTCGCCACTAATATCTCGAAATCAAACCAATGAAGATATTCTTTTCCCTTTAAATGTAGACAGACTTCTTCAATGTACTTGAGTACCTCCTTAACGCTAGTTTCGTCGGTTGCCCCAATATAGCGATATATCCCCATGGCACCTCTCGCTATATTATCCAGCTTGTTACCTGCATACTTTTTGGGTCTTTTAATCAGCGCGAAGTATACTGGTTCAATTATACCCCTCTTTGCTCTTTTGCTGACTTCCTCAGGAAGGCTAGGCAAGCTCCACTTACTACGCTCTCCCATAAGGACCCTGCGTGTTGTATTTGGTACATGCTTCTTTGAGGACTTTGAGTCATAAGCGCTAAAGTTCACGATGATGATTATGTTGTCAGGTATTAGAGTGCTCAAAACACCCATAAACCTCCTTCGATACACTCCCTTATGACTAGGTGCTGAACGGTTCTTATCGTTGGGCCATTCATCTCCCTGAGTTCAGAAGATATCTTCTCAACGATCTTAGGTACCTTTTCTTCCCTAACGCCACTTTCTTTAAGAAGGTTTCCAGCGATTTCGATGAGTTCTTCCAAAGGCGGTACCGGAATACTTAAGCTATAAAGTCTTGACCTTAAAGCATCGTCTATAAGGTCGGGTCTGTTCGTTGTGGCTATTACTATTGTCTGGTTTGGGTCTATTACATCTAAAAGGTGAAATAGGACTGAATTTATTGAATAATGCCATTCTTTAGCCACTTCCAAACCACGTTTTAGCATTAAGCAATCTATGTCATCAAGGATCAATACTCTCTTCCTATCTCCTAAGGATGTAGTTCCTTCAAAAAGACCTCTTAGCTTCTCCTCAGCCTCGCCCCACTTAGGTGTAGCAACATTCGAACTATCAACCATTATAGGCTCAGCCCCTGCCATTAAGGCAGCTTGCCAAGCAAGCTGTGTCTTACCTGAGCCTGGTGGTCCTTCCAGAAGAAAGCCCCTAAAAGGCGGTAGCCGACCTCTAGCTTTACCTTTGAAGAAAAACTTTATGATCCCAGCTATTTTCAAAGCTGTGTTCTCCTGTGACCTAGTCAGTTTAACTTCTCTCCACGCATACGCTTGCTGTCTGCTAGTAAAAGAGGTCATGATTATGCAACCTACCCCTTCCTTTCCCTCTCCCTTATTCTTTCCCTCTCCCGCAAATATAAGTCATTAAACTCAAAGTTATACCAACCATCGGGTTGTAGTTTCGGTTTAAAGAGTTGGTGAAGTACGATATCAAAGTCACCTGTTAAATACGATATTATAATGTTGTAGTCTTTACCTGTGATCCCTCTTCTGCTTAGGAAACCTTTTATCTCTTTTTCAGAAACATCCTTAACGTCGAATGCCCATTTCCCAAACACGAGTGCTACTGTAGCGGTATAAAATTTAGGTATCTTTATCTGCCCCGTGTTGTAGTCAATAAGGTAGAGCTTTGTTATCCACTCGTTGTCTTCTAGACCGCCCGTTTCCCTAATTCTATCTAGAGCCCCTTTCATAGACTTAAGCGTAATATACCCTATTGCGAAACCAGGGGCTCTTGTTTCTCCTTTAGGATCAGCCGCTTTTGCTGCAGCTACTTTATGAAGCAAAGAGTCCTTTGGGATGACGACTCTCTTCCAAACATTATTTTCGAACTCTATTTCGACGAGGTTTAACTCTCTTGCAAGTAATGTAAGGGGAGGTGCGATATGTCTAGTTGCTGCCACTCCAAATAACTTTCTGGGGTCAGACCATCCTTTAGCGATTCCTTCACTAAGAAGTATACCGACTATCCTTCTAATGTATTTCAAGTAGGGATGTTCAGCACCTAAGACACCCAAATCCGTAACAAGTGCTTGTGACGGTATATCCTTGTAGCTTATACCCCTGACTTTGATGTCTTCTTCAACCAAGCTAAGAAAATTGCTAAGGATGCTATAGAAACTATCTGTCCCACACCATGTGCTACATAGTGGTCTAGGGTCTAATTCGATCTCGGAACGCTCCCTTTCAACACCACATATTATACACCTATCGTTTCTAACTTTTGCCATACGTCATCAACCATAGGAAAGATGAAATACTATTTATACCTTGTGTCTTAAATCTTGTGAAATAAGAGTCTTAAGAAATACCTTCCTTCCATTCTTGTATAGTGCGCTTCCCCCTCCTTTCAGCCTAGACTCAAGCTCAACCAACTTGTTAAAGAATTCTGGGTAATGTAGGCTAAGCGCTCTAAATTGGTCGATAGTCTTAAAGGCTGTACACCAGCATTCAGAAGCCCTAGGAAAGAATCTGTAAAGTGGGTTTTCTCTTAAACCATTCTTTGCAATATATCTCTTTACGTCCTCAGAACTCCAGGTAAATATGGTGTGGCAGCACAAGCATCTAAAATGCTTATGAAAACCGATGATAGGATAGCCTCTCCTCTTAAAGGACTCCTCAGATCTTATTCCGTCAAAGATCACTTTGGCTCCTTGGATCTTGTTGAGGAAATCTTTGATCGGCTCGATCTTTAATGAGTAGCAGCACCATCTTCTAGTTGGTGTAGGGAAACCCCATCTTTCAACTAAAGTGAAATAATCTCTCTTAGGTTGAAGTATAACCAATTTGACGCCAATCTCTCTACAAACGTCCTCAACGTATTCCCTATTTCCCGGAGTTGAAACCGTAGTATCAACATGTATAGCAACGACCCTCTTGCGAAAAGCCTCCGCTACTTTACTCACGAGATGAAGCGTAACTAAGCTATCTCTTCCTCCAGAAAATAGGACATAAGGGTCTGCCTCCTTGATCAAAGGGGAAACGACGTTAACGCTCCAAATCTCCTTCTCGAGGACCGGGTTAGCTATCTTTAACCTGCCGACATAATTACCTGAATAGTAAAGATAAGGCCCATGCCTCGAATGCCGCCCTTTGCAAGTCTTACAATTATGTTTTCCACAACTAACCCACTCTAATAGAGCTCTACTCATATTGCCACTTACACCTGGATTCCAGGTGTAAATAAAGCTTACATTAAACGCGCTTTAAGCTGTTTAACGTTTAATAGCTAAGTCGATTAACTGTTCTTCTTCTCTTTTGGCGAACGGAAACAAGGTTAATTTACGACCAAGAAAAATAGGGCATAAGACTTCCTCAGCCCCCACTAACTTTTTCCTATTTTTACACGAGCTACGACCAAAGGGTTTGGCTTCCAGCTTTAATGGTAAGGCTAAACTTAGTACAGCGCTTAAAGTTATGCTTCCGTAAATTACAGTTAGCCTCCTACCAAAATGGTCTCTGCTCTTTCCTTGGTTCTGAGCGTCTTTTGCTCTCTAAGAGGATGTTAGTAGGAGCTATAACAACAAAAACCTAGCTATACCAACCCTCCACGTACACTAAAGGGGCTAACAGCCCCTTCACCACCCTTTTTATTGAAGCCTACCTTGTTTTAGCTGAAGATATCGCTGAGCTTTTTGAATGATATTTCTGTTGATAGCTTTATTGGGGAATTTGGTAAGCAGTTTCTGTGAAGAGTGGTTTGCTCTTACGTGTTTAGAGCTGATGAGGTGAGCTACGGTGTAGTATAGGCTTCTTCGGTTTGCCTTCTAATCCACGGGCTGGGTCGCTTCATCATTTAAATCAGAAGATAGGCTGAAAGGTCACTTTCGGATCTACTTACGTTAGAGATACCCATAAATAATGGGACCTCAGATATATTTTCGTGGTAGTCTATGCGAGTCAGCTACAGGAATATAGTGGCTCCAGCTATTAGTGAGGATGTGCTTACGCGTGTTTTAAGGAAGCTCGGGCTTTATGATGATGTCGTTAATAGGAGGGCTTCCTGTCACATTTGCGGTGAGCCGCTTACGATTGAGAGCATCGGAGCTATAGCCTTGTTGGATGATAAGCCTGTGCTTATATGCACTATGTCATCTTGCATAGGTAAAGCAGCATTACTTATCAGCAGATCTAAGCGCCTGATCTCTCTTTAATCTTATGTATGAGATGTAAATGACTGAGTCACATCCTTTTTGGGGTTCCTTCGATGCTTGAAGGGCTTAACCTGATGGAACTTTGGGGTAATGTGTGGAGCTTCTTAGGTCCTTTTTTTGCTGCTGTTTCATTCATTTTGTTCCTATATATCTTGTTTCCGGAGAAGTTGGAGAAGATAGTTGTCCACGTATTCTGGGTTTTTTCATATTTTAGTGGATGGGTCGAAAGAAAGGCTATTACACATGAGGTGGCGCATATGGTTTCCACAAATTTTGCTAAAACCTATGGTCTTGAGGAGGTTCCAAGAATTGTAGTTAAGTGGGGAGAGGAGGATGAGGCTATACTAGATTTGAAGAAGAACTTGCTTTTAGTAGTGCTGAGGAGAGGTAAAAAGCATCGCTATGAGAATATAGCGAGAGCTATTCTAAAGGCTATACCTGAACTACTTACGCCTGAAATGAAGGTTGTCTACAATCCAATGCTTATAGATTGTCTTTCAGCCCATATCGCCAGGAGTTTGGTTGAGGATTCTCAACCCATTGTGACGGCCATAAACGAGTTCGTGGCTTCCGAACTAGAAAAAGATGAAGAGATTCGCAAATTTGTTTCAATGATTGTTGAAATAGACGACGAGTCCTTTTTATCAAGAATCCTGCTGCCAGAGCTAATTAAGGTTGCTAAGCTACGCTATCCGCACAGAGATCCGCAAATCGACGACGAGGTCTTGAATCTGGTCAAGACGCTGCACGACATAGTGAAAGGCGATGTCTCTAAGCCGATGATCTGCGGCAAATATTTTGGAATTCTATTTGTACGAGTAGCGCGGCCAGAAAAGTTAGCCGCTGTGCCTGATGCACACCTTAGGTTTGTGGAACACTCCCTTAGCGAGTGCCCCGCTATAGAAACGATTTACATTCTTGCTGCAGGAGAAGTCAACATCACGGCTGCAAAAATGTTAAGAACGATCTGCGCGAAGGAGCTCACAAATACAAGAGTAAAGCTTGAAGTTAGTGATGAGCAAGAGTACAAAGGCATGTATAGGAAAAAGCGCTACACGAAGCTCTATGTCTGTAAAATGAAAGTGGAAAGAAAGTAGAACGTTCAATACGAGTAAGATATTTCCAATAGTTCCAAGACTAGATAGCAGTTCAACTTTGTGCGACGCGATGTGGCAAGTTGTTCACCACACGGCTAAGTTTCCTTGCGTCTATGATCTTAGGCGTCTGTTTTGATGATAAGCGCGTGTTCGAGGTTGAAGTGGAGAAGTAGTTGGCTTATCGCATAACAATAGCTATTTATATGGTAGCCTTTGTACTTGAAACTGTGGATGGATAACAGATTACGAGCTATCCGGGAAATCCAAAAGGTGGTTGAAGAAATGATAGGCTTAGACATAGAGAAGGTCGACGACCTTACTCT
>Ga0080004_1072624_pt1 | contig 14143 bp, 12 predicted proteins | sample WasSprMetagenome_FD_69207 | JGI IMG/M metagenome (GOLD analysis project Ga0080004, IMG submission 69207) | Sulfidic aquatic microbial communities from Washburn Spring, Yellowstone National Park, USA - WS (SPADES assembly) (version 2) | ecosystem: Environmental > Aquatic > Thermal springs > Hot... | reverse complement strand
TTTTCAAAATCTCGCCTATCTGATAGCCATGACTCCCACTACCCACATCTAGGAAATAGTTAGGCTCAGGTATAGAAAGCTGATCAAAGAAAATTCTATTCATCTCATAATCATAATGCTGGCCAGTATCCACAACTATATGCTCAAATAAGCGACTGAAAATATCATAAACAGCCGCAAGCTTAATGTAATTTGGTCTGGCGCCAACAATAGATAATAATTTCATTTGGGGGAATTACGATAGAATTGTCATCTATAATAGTTTATCTTTTAATGGTGTCGCTGAAACTTTAGCTCAGGCTAATTGATCCATGCAGTGACTAAAGGCTTGACCCTTACGATAGAGTTCTCAAGCTTTATCGCCAATTCCTTTTCAGGCTCAACATAACTATTATATTAAAATTGATGTTAAATGATTCTTAATGGTCTTCTTATCTGTATTAACTATAAAGCAATACTTCCTAAAACCAACATCATACAACTGTTCAAAGATAAGCTGAAGAACAGGCTTAAGCGAAAGACTACCATTAGAGCCTATACGGAATAAAGGCAACATCTCCTTAGTAACAGAAAGCAGACGAGTACCCAAACCAGCAGTAACCACTACTTTCTTAATATTTATAGTCTTTACTCCTCCTCCTTTAATGCATAATTAAAGATTGCTATTTATCAGCATGAATAAGCGGTAAGACTTATTCATGTAATTCTTACCTCTAGAGAATTATCTCGGAATAATCTCCAATGTGAATGCGAATGTTGTCTGTGCCCGTCTCTTTTAATATCTTTGCGTTGCCTCCAATAATGCTTTCTTCCAATCTTTTGACGCCTTTAATTAATACATGATCTAATACCACTGAATACTCGATTGAACTATCTATTATTTCCGTATTGTCGCCTATACTGGTATATGGCCCGATGTAAGAATTCTCGATTCTACAGTTCTTTCCGATTATGCATGGGCCTCTAATAATGCTTTTAATAACTCTCGTTCCCTCATCTATAGCGACGCGCCCATTGATTCTCGAGTCGATTATCTCTCCGCGAATATCAGGTTTTATACTCTCATCTAGGATAACGCTATTTACAAAGAGTATATCGTCTTTCTTGCCCGTGTCAAACCACCATCCCTCATGTATACCGTATCCAACCTTACACCCATTTTGTATCACCAGGCGTATCGCATCTGTTATCTCGTATTCCCCCCTCCAGCTGTTTTATCATATCGAAGACCACTGGTTTAAAGAAGTAGGCCCCGGTTATCGCGTAGTTGCTTGGGCTTCTCAACAACATTTATTAATCTTCCATTACTATCAAATTTTGCTACCCCAAATCTAATTGGATCTTCGACTTCCTCCAAGATGATATAGCGTCATAGTCTCCTTTCTGGAACTCCTTTAGATACTTTCTTAAATCTTGATAAGTTATTATATGTGCTGAGGTTACCTCTTTTAACCCTAAGTACATAACATATTGCATGAGTTGCAAAGAAAAGGCTTGATTTTGATGCTTGTCAAAAATTACATTAAAAATGGCAAAATGTCGAGGTATTCTTTCACCATATATCTTAACTCTTCTTTAGATACAAGCTTGGCATAGTTAGAGGAAAGGATTAAGCGCTCTTCTTGGAAGACAGAAGCTTGGATTTTCGGTTTTATGACATAGAAGTCATCCAGAATATGCAAATAAGGGATTTCAAGTTCATCTATAATACTTTCATGGAGCTTTTCTCCCCGAACTAGTCCAATTATATTGATTTTTATTTCTTCAGGAGAAAGGCCAAGCTTGGGGGCTCCATATCTAACCAATACTTCAACTAGATCAGATAACTTAAATGCTTTCATTCTTGGGACAAAAATCTCCCCTCCCTCCGCATACCATGTAGCTTTAAGGATCAACTTCGCAACCTCAGGTGCTCTTATGACAAATCTAGTAGCATTGGGGTCTGTAACGCTTATTTGCCTCCTCTTCAACATTTCTTCAACGAGCACGGGAATCACTGATCCCCTAGAGTTTACTACATTGCCCAGCCTAACAGATGTATAATTGGCATTAAGGACTATTCTTTCGCTTATAAATTTTGTAGCCCCCATAACATTATAAGGCTTAACAGCCTTATCTGTGCTTATATTGATGAGCTTAGGAACTTTATATTTCTTGGCAAGATCAACAACATTTTGTGTACCTATGATGTTTGTTTTCACAGCTTCTATTGGATTTTCTTCGCAAATAACCACGTGTTTCATCGCCGCGGTATGGTAAACAATATCGAAAATGTTATTCTCAAAAGCTCTTTCTAAGCTTGCTAAATCCCTTATGTCTCCCACCATGAATTTTAATCTTCTGTCGCTTATGTTTTTTCTCATTCTAAATTGCCTTATCTCATCCCTACTAAAAATATGTATTTCGTCAACATTGAACTTTAACAATTCATTCACTATGATACTTCCTATAGAACCTGTACCGCCAGTAACAAGGATTCGTTTGCCGTTAAAGAAGTCTTCTATATTCTTCATTTAAAGAACTCACCTATGCTATTCACGATATAATTTATTTCCTCGACAGTCATTGTTGGGTATATTGGTAGACTTAAAACCTCTTTTGAGACTTTTTCGGTAATCGGTAATTCGCCACCTTTAAATCCAAATTTCATCTTGTAAAACATTGTTAGATGTACGGGGTTAAAATAGATTTTGCTCATGATACCTTTTCTAGTAAGATATTTCATCAGCGCATCTCTCATCTTGCTTGGCACTCTTATAGTATATAATTGGTAAACATGAAAATAGCCTTCAGGGGGTCTAGGAGTTATAATATCTTTTATTTTCATCAACCCTTCCGTTATCATTTGCGCTTTTTTCCTCCGCACCTCTATTATTCTATCAACTTTTTTAATCTGCGCCAATCCTAATGCAGCTAAAATGTTAGATAGTCTCCAGTTGTATCCTAGCTCCACATATTCTCCTACTTGGGTTGAAGAAAAGTACTGCTGGTCCTCCAGCCTACCATGAGACCTAATTAATTTGAGCCTTTCATATATTTTCTTATCATTCGTTACCGCAGCTCCGCCTTCTCCAGTGGTTATGACTTTATTTTGGCAGAAACTGAACATAGCACTATCACCAAATGTGCCGACCTTTGAGTCCCAGATTTTGGCGCCAAAAGCTTCAGCGGCATCTTCTATAAGCAAAATTCTATGGTCATCAGCTATCTCTCTTAGCTCTCTTACTTTACATGGGCATCCCCCGTAATGAACAGCAATTATAGCTCTAGTTTTCTCGGTTATTTTCTCGTTAACATCTTGAGGGTCCAAACCAAATGTTTCCTCTTCTATATCAGCGAAAATAGGCTTAGCCCCTACAAAAAGAGTTGCATTGGCTGTTGCGATGAACGTAAAAGAGGGGACTATTATTTCATCTCCCGGCCTGATCTCATGAGCTAAAAGTAAAGCATGAAGGGCCGAAGTACCAGAGTTAAAAGAAACAGTATACTTTACCCCGATATATTCACTTATAGCGTTTTCAAATTCCTCAACTTTAGGACCTACAGCCCAGTTCATACCACTTTTGATGACCTCATTGATTTCCATTATACAATCCTCATCCCAATAAATTCTAAATAATGGTATTCTCCAACTCATGATTCTTCACTCTCATTACTAGCTTCTACTTCTGTTATGGCTTTATGTATAACACTTATCTCGTCATCCGTTAATCGTCTAACAACCTTCGTCGGAATGCCAAATGCTACAACATTAGGTGGAATATCCTCATTTACTAAACTAAACGCTCCAATTATGCTGTTTTCTCCTATAGTTACACCTGGCATGATAATACAGTGACTTCCAATTCTAGCATTCTTCTTTATAGTAACTTTACCCTTTTTCCCATCTATTGTGGAAATAGAATATATTGAACAGTGAGATCCTATTTGAACAAAATCTTCTATTTCTATGCCATAACATGCGTTCAAGTAGGTAAAAGCTCCTATGTCGACATATTTGCCAAGCTTTAGGTTCTGAGGATATTGAACCATCCAAAACCATTTAGTTAAGCCGAGTTCATCGAAAGTTGGAGGAATCCATTTCTTATTTTTCCATCTTAAAATGCCCTCAATTAGATTTAAGTCAACCATGTTTGATCGCATAGTTCAAGATTTTTAGGATCTTATTTATCCTTTTCTGAATAACATATTTTTCTTCAAAAGTCTTTCTAGCATTCATAGAAAGTCTCTCCTTTAATTTTTGATCTTTCAGGATCATTATCATATACTTTGCAAGACTTCTGTAATCGCCCCTTTTTATTAAGAAACCATTAACTCCATGCGTTATAATAGTTTTAGGACTTTCTATTCCTATGACGGGTTTTCCAAAACATAACGCCTCTAGAGTTGTGGTCCCTGTACCAGGATATGCTAAGTCACACACCAAAGTTGATAACTTATATAGAACCTTCATGGATTCGTGACTTACTTTTCCGACTAATATAACTCTATCTTTTAAATCATTTTCATCAACGAATTTTACAATCTCATCTTTTAGTTCTCCATCACCCACAATAATGAAAACACAATCTTTCAGGGAAGTGGCAACTATTTGAGAAGCTTTTACAAATTCTCTGATCCCATACAAGGGTCTTAGGGATGGGGCATATAATATTATTTTCTTTTCCTTTAGCTTATCTAAAATGGAGTAAAGTTTTTCTTTAAGTTCTGGTATCAATTCCCCCTTAACTTCTAGAGATATGTCTGGAATTCCTAGGGGAACGTAGAGTATTTTATTATGGACCTTAATGTTTGAAATATATTGAGCAAGCATCTTATGAATCATGTGGTTCGCTATGACTAGGTCGGACTTTTCAATTACAAGTCTAGCAATCACTCTGCTTAGTCCTCTAATGCCATAATTTTTCACGCCACGTAACACTTGAATATCATAGCCCCAAATAACTGAAACTAATTTACAGTTCAAAATCTTTGAAAGTATTAGGCCTATAAACCCGGCTGGGTAAAGCCACTGGGAGTATATTACATCGTAATTTCTTTCTTGTAATCTTTCTTTTTCCATAAGAATGCTTGATAATAAAATATAATAAAGCACATGTGGAAAAGGTGGAACTTTTAGCTTCATTAGAGATAAGCTAAGCTTTGGGAAATATTTAATGAGGTATCTAAAAACATATGGAATATGTCTTCTACTTAAAGTGGGAATAACGACGTACGTGAGATCAAGTTCTCTACTTAAGTAATCAGCCTCATATTTAACTTGTGGATGATCAACAGATGTTAGGAAAAGAATCTTCAACGTCCCATCTTAACATTTACAGAAGCATATGTGTATACTGTTGTATATTGTTATACGATTTAGATTGGAGAAATCCTTACGTATCTAGAATTTCCCGAAGCGTCAGCTCTAATGTCATTATATATGCAAGTTTCTCTCCATTGTTTCGTTTTCCGTACAAGTGTTCGATCACCATGTTTTTTACAGGATTATATTTTAAGTAGCCAAGTTTGTATATAAGGCTTTTTGGATTGAGGATCGTCTCATATAACAATTTTCTCCAGTTACTGCATCTTAATGCCTTATCAAAATCGAAGTACGTCATCTCTAATCCCAATCGATCTTTCGTAAGCTTTCTAATAAGGTTGTTTAATGCTTGAAGAATATATCCAGTTTTCCATAACATGAGTGGGAAAAGTGGAGGGATCCATGTAGACTTATAAGGTATTAGACAGAGATTCTTATTCAGCATAAGTAGGAATTTTCTGTAGACTTTATGATTTATTCTGAGGTTTGGATCTATTTTAGTAAACACATCCGCAAATTTCCTGCTAATTGTAGGTAATATTTCGTCCGAATGATACCGCATAGCTATTGAGCCATAGATGGTAAATCTTCTAACTCTTGTGTATAAGAAAAACTTGTCGTTTCTATTCATATATGAGGTATCTGTAATATGATTAGCCAAGCTCTTGAATTCATGTAATACTCTTAATAATTGATTTTTAAGACATGGGCCTATAATGGAGGCAAGTTCTTTATGTCCAAAGACACTACTTTTTCTTAGGATATATATTAAGTATTCATCATTATTTAATTTTTCTTAAGAATCCACTCATATAGCTTCCTCCAAGGGTTAAGTCGAGCGCAAATCCACTGGTAAAAACATGACAATTATTTTTTCTTAACATTTTCAACGCATGAATAACGTGCGCCGCATTTATTACATCGGATCCATTGCTAAGACGTACAATATCGTAGGCATAATCGGCCAGTTGATTCAGATCATAGCTCTCTATTATTTGAGTTATCCCAAGCTTTTTTGCTACCATACGCGCAATAAGCACTTCATCACATCGCTCTGTACCAAACGTGAGCATCTTAAAACTTCTTATATAATTCTTTAAAATAGCAGCCAAGACTCTAGAGTCCAAGCTACCACTCAAGAATAAGCATAAGTTCCTTTTCATCTCTTCAGGTAAAATCATCAAAACTTGTTTGACAGATTTTAGTAATGCATAGTATACTAGTTTTGCGGCGAGCTCTTCATCATTTATCTTAGCTTCATATTGAAGCTCATAATATTTGTGGAAATTTAATTTATTGAGTTCCAAGTCATAAGTAATTATTGTCCCTGGAGGAGCTAACCGTACATCTTCCACAAATGTCCAGTTGTCTAGAATTCCTATTCTTCCTAGCCACAGAAAACTTGCTATTGCTTTATCATTCAACCTTATTGGGTATTTAATTTCCTTAAAGAATCTTAAAATAGACCAAAAACATGAAGAGAAAACTATTCCGTCATTGACAATAGCGTAATATATTGGTCTTGTGCTAACCAATCTGTGGCTATATAGAGTTTATCACCCTCCACTTTTATTATGAGGAAGGAGCCATCAGCTCCTTTTATTACCTTATGAAGTTCATCCTCTTTCATCATCATTACTTCTTTAGCTGATAATTTTCTTCCTTCAACGATTACATACCCATATATTATAGCACATCTGATAAATTCTGTTGCATCATAAGCATAGTCATACAAAGCCTTGCCTTTTGGAACAATTACTCCTATAACCTTACTATGCGTGATGACTATTTTAATAACTTCATTTTCAGGATATAGGGGTGCACATTCATCCAGTAAGTTATCGATCAAATTCATTCCTCCCTCATTAAGTGTTTTAAGCAAATAGCCTACTATACCAACCAAAAGCTATCACCAAGCTATAACCTGTACACTCTTTATAGAGATGCCCATCTTTGATATCTTCTTTCTTTAGCTTCTCATAATCGAGAATTATCAATATCTTCTTGGCAGCATTATTCTAGCCAACTTTCGTCATTGACTGGTGACTATTTTCTCTATAAGTTAAGTATATGTAGAGCAGGATTATCAGGATTACTGGAACGAGTATATAAATCAACTTCATTTCCTTTAATATTGTTAACGCTGTTATAGTATTTGCAAGCAATGTTCCATCATCGCTTATTATCAGAATTTCCGTTCTTCGCCTGATGTCCAGCCCAACTGGTCTAGAATCTATTGTGTCCGGGAAAGTGTACCCTATGTGATTGTACCCTTCTTTAATTTCTAAGTGCCGGAATGCAGAAAAGTAATAAGTGTTCAGTATAAGCGTTCCATTAAAACTTTTCTTAGCATAAAGGTCAATTGATAAATTGGTATGATTAAAGCGACCTCCAACATTTACTGGTCTAACATCAACATCTTTAACACCAACATCTAGTATGGAGGGAATGCGGATATTCTTTCCATATATATCAAAGATTGTATAGTTATAGGTTATGCTTTCAACCTTCGCCAATATACGAATGTTTTTATCTTGGGCTCCTATATATTGCTGAACAACATCCATGGGTTCAAATACATCCTCATATAAATTTACAAAGCCTATATATCCTTCAAAAGAATTTCCACCGCTCCACGAGCCTATGTAAATTTTAAAACCTTCAGAAGGAGCTATTGTAACAGGCTCTTTCAACATCATATTCTTAGAAAGTTTACCATCAAAATATAATGTGATGTTTTTTCCATCAAAAACGCCTACAACTTGGTGCCAAAAGCCATCATTAAAGTTACCTTTTATAACTAGGTTATAGATCTTCTGTCCTCTTATATTGAAGCTTAGAGCTGTAGAATTTGTTGAAAGATATATGCCCCAGAGGTATGTACCATTATCATATCCACCCATGACTAGAAACTTTCCATTTTGGGGCTCTTTAGTCTTAAACCATACCTCCACCGTAAACCTTTGAAGAGGCTTAAGTAGTGGATCGCCTGAAACAATAATATAGTCATTTATTCCATCAAGATATAGTAACCTTGTCTTATTTTCATATTTCCAACTTGGTGAGCCAAGGATATCTATATTCAATTCATCACCTAAGGGTGTGTATATTTGTGAAGAATTTATCAGGGATAAATGGAGAAGAAGTTTCTTACTTTCATTAAAAAGCGGCTTCGGAGGATTTGAATTTTTCTCTTCGACTTTAATAATTAACGGAAGTGCTTGTAAATAATTGTTAATACCCATCTTATATGAAGGCCATGTCGCGATCATATCGCTGCTAACAATTAGTTTAGACTTAATCCCAGCTTTAAGAAATGTATTTAATTCTTCAGCATTTAGTGGTGGAGAAATGAATGTTATATTGGCGTTAGATGTATAAAGTGGAAGAGCGTATGCATTAGACATTATCAATATTCCGGGCTCTAGATTATTAACTTTTAATACAAGATCTTTCATTCCATGATCAAGAAAATATGTATTATTCTTAAGTCCATAAAATGTGAAATCTATGTTGTTTGCAAATAGGAGGAGAAACAATAAAACAGGTGCTATTATTCGCAATGTAAAGTTTGGCTTTGATTTCAAAATTTTAGGCGATCTACAAAACCTTACATCATCTATGATTGCAAGAAAAGCTAGAAGGGATGATAATATATTCATCAGTAACAAGCGGTCAAACATATTTTTAGGCTCAGTCCCCCAAAAACAAGATGTAACACCTTTGTTTATTAGGACTATGTACGAGAGATACGTGATAACTTGCATGACCACTATTGAAGCGTATATAAGATGTTTTCTATCGTTCAAAGAGATGAGGAAAGAAGTTAATCCAATAATTTGCAATAGAATAATCACGCTTAGCGCATTTCTCTGGATGTCATAGTAATCAATGAGTGAAAGCGATCCTATAAAAGTTGTGAGCAACGCGACAAGAGAAACACTTGCTAGAATTTTTGATACATTTTTCTTTCTTAATACTAGAAACGAAAATAGAGCAAAAGATGATATAAGGGGGGTCATTAATTCTGGTGAAATGATGTTAAGGAAAAAGAATGTTTTTTCATAATTTGGTATGTCAAACCAAGTCTTATGCGTCCATGGGGTTTTAAACATGAAATTAATTAATGCTCCGATAGGTGAGAAAAAGACATATTGCGCAAACAAACGATTTAGTTGTATGTCATGCAAAACATAATATGCAAATAATGCAGGAAGATCTAAAAATAATTCATACGCTATAACAGGTATAGTAACTATCAAAAATAAGAATTTATGCCATTTGGAAAGATGCCAAATTCTGTTCTTAGAGGCGTAAATCACGAATACAATCCAAACTGTAACATGGAGCACCAAGTTACTTTTCATCAACAGCATTATTAAAAGTGTCGCAAGGCATTTGGTTAAGCAGTAAATGTCAACATTGCCACATAATTTAAAAGCTTTAGTAAACCAGTATGTGGCAAATAAACTTAATGAAGCTAACGCGAAATCTACAAGGACAAAATGCGAGAAAATGAGTATTAAAGGATTCAAACAAACAATTAACCATATAGGGATGATATATCTTATATTTTCATTAAACAGAAGTCTTAATTGATTAAGCACAGCTGTTAAAAGTAGAACGAAAAATGGCAGATTTACGATGTAATATGGCAGCTGAGCCGATGTCGCCACAATAAATGATGAAAGTATAGTTTGCCAAATGACTCTTCCATAAAGGGCATTTACAAATTCGTTTAGAGGCCTTTCAGATATTGATATAAGATGATTATGTTGAATAAAATCAAATGAATTTCTGAGATAGACGTATTCATCTGGTGTGTAAAATTTTTCAAACTTAACAATTATTCCTATGAAAAACAAAATTAGTAATGTAAAGAGCAAAAGCTCTATCTTCTTGTATCTGATTTTAAACTTCAGATTTGCCTTTGAGATAATGAAAATAGATAACACAATACATATACTTAATTGGATTGTAGAGAAGATTTTTCCGATATTTAAGTTAAGTGAAGCTAGGGCTAGAATAATGCTTATAGATACTAGTATGGAGATAAAAATGGAATCCATTATTAATTCAAACAAATTAAGCGTGTAGCATTTTCTTTTAACTATAATTATTAGTAAAAACCCTATAGCAAAAAATGAAACAAAAAAGCAGGCTATCGATTTCAATATCCCAAGTATAGATGATAAAATGAGAAATAGCAAGAAGAACAGTAGTATTGAATTGATTGGTGAGAATAATTTTTTAATAACTTTTCTTTTTAGGTTTAGATCGTTCATGTACTTTATGAAAAAGAAAGTTGATAACCTTATGTTTGCCTTAACACTTCTATAATTGTTTTTGAAATAAGATTATAATCAAAATGCTTAGCTATTTGTGGCCCCTTTTCCGAAAGTTTTTTACGGAGGTTCGCAGAAAATAAAACTTTAGCCAACACCTCAGCTATACTTTCTGGAGTTGGCTCGCAATACACTAAATCTTCATAGTTTTTAAAACCATAAAACTCGAATACTTTATGTCTTGTAACTATTACGGGAATTCCTAAAGCCCATGCTTCAATTACTTTTATTGGTATGTTAGATTCCGTTGTTGAGGTTTTGTAACGTGGCAATACCAGTACATCAAACATTGACAAGTATTTGAGTGCCGTATCATGTTCTACAAAGCCTGTAATTGAGTAGTTTACTTTTAACATTGTGCATAAATCTTCGATTCTTTTTCTTTCTGGCCCATCTCCAACAAGCAAAAGCTTTACTGGTTTATCTATATTCATATCTCTCAATTTTGCAATAGATTTCACGAGCACATCAACACCCTGCCACCACCAAAGAGAACCAATGAAGCCCACGATAAATTCTCTCTTTTTTATCTCCTTTTTATCTTCTATTTCGTTCTTGATTTTGCGAATTTTTTCTAAGTTTATCCCTGCAGGCACTAGAATCATTTTGCCTTTAGGAACCGTCCTTCTAACAGTGATTTCCTGCATTAAAATAGGTGAAGAACTAGCTATAAAAGCTGCATTCCGTAGAACAATTTTATCAAATAAAGAAGCTAACCAACATATAAAACATCCAAATGGCGCCTTAAATTTTAATTCATCCTCAAGCAAAGCTGGGATTTTAGCTATCAGTTTTTTCCTCAATTCTTTCAGTATTGTAAATGCAAACGCTAGTGAGGACGTCCGAATATAGATAAATTTAAATTTGTAAATTCTGTCTAGTAGAAACGTCAATAACGATAAGATTAACGAGTATAGTAATGATATTCCTGGAAGTGGTATTAATGGTAGATTTATTAACAGTATATTTTGTTGTTTTTTGTATTTCTCTTCATGTCCATACATTTTCATACGATTGATAGGTATAAAGGAAAATACTATTATCTTACCAATTTTTCTCGATAATGCTTCTAACAACTGTCTTTCATTTACACTATCTCCTCTGTTGCCAAAATATGGACAGGATATTATCGCAAGCGCTGTCTCATGTGTTCGCGAATTATTGATTAATTGCCCCCTAAATCTACCTCGATCGAATTGAAGTCTCTTCATTATCGTATCCTTTCTCCTTGTGCACTTACTTCCCTTAGATAATCATATAGTTTGGGAAATTATTTATTTTAAGCAGAAAATTATAAGTCAGTCAACTTTATATTTAAGTCCAAATATTTTTGCTAACATACAAAGATAAAATCCAAGCGAGCTCATTAAGACGTATAATACTAGTGTTATCATATGAAAGAAAACCCATGAAATCTTAAATTTGCATCCTGACGTTCTGCAAGTCAGAATTATCACCATGAAGCTATAAATCAATAAGGACATTACAACTAAAATAACAAAATTTGAAATACCCAAATTCATTACAAGGAATGGTAGACTGAAAAGAAATGGCAAAAGCGAGAATCGTATTAGGAATTGCGGGTAAATCATCTTTTTGGGATAGCTCAAAAATATTATAAACGCCCTTTTACCATCATTTAATTTTCGTGAAACCCATTTAGTAAAAGAGTTATATGGAGACTTGTGATACACAATAGGATCCTCTGAAATCTTAACCTTAAATCCCAAAGAAGATGCTTTCCAAGAGGCATCAACATCTTCTACTAACTCGCTCTCAGATAAGAATCCTATTTGCTCAAGTAAATCACGTTTATATGCGGCTGCTGTTCCAAAAACGTACCTATAACCTTTTAAAATTCTTCTCAATCTAAAAAGAAGTAATTCCATCAATCTTTCTCCTTTAATAAACCATTTTTCACCATAAGGGAGTACTAGCGGTCCTACCGCTCCTATACTGTTATCTTCTTGAAAAAAGTGCACAATTTTTTGAATAAAATACTTATCAAATATAGTATGAAGATCAAGGGTTATCACTATGTCCCCTCTGGAGGCTATTACTCCTCTCCTTCTAGCGGGGCGAAGCCCTAATGATTTATCATTTCGTATGATCCTGAGATTAGGCAATTTATCCTCATACTTCTTTATAATTTCTTCAGCTGTACCATCTGTAGAACCATCATCAACAAAAATTACTTCAAAGTTTTTATATGTCTGCTCACATAAACATGCAGGCGCCATATCAACATTATCCTTTTCATTATAAAAGTTTATAACAACACTAACAAAAGGCTCCCAACCTGATAATGATTTAGTGAATTTTATATTCATAGATTCTATGATTCTATATTCATAGTACTAGGTACCAGCAATTATAATGTTAGTTATTTTGACACTCCTTCATTGATAAGCAACATTCTATATAATCCTAATGTAAGTATAGCTATCCTTTTCCATGAAAATTTCATAGCTCTTTCTTTTACTTTTCTTGATATTTGCTCAGTACTATCTTTAATTGACAAAACTTCGGTGATGCGTTGGGCTAGTGTTTTGTAATCTCCGGGCGGGAAGAAAAGCAAAGTGCATTGATTTCCGAGAATCTCTTCAAAGAATTCGGTTCTGGATACTATAACAGGCTTACCATACGCCATTGCCAATGATAAGGACCCACTTGCCGACACGGAGAACAAGTAGGGTAAAACTACAAGGTCAGCTTGATGAAAAAGGCCTTCTACCTCCTCATCTGAGATCCTTCCTAAGAAACTTACTTTACCTGATATGCCTAATCTCCTTGCCATATCCTCCAATTCCTTTTTATACCCTCTATAGTAAGCGGGTTCATCACCAGCAATTACTAATCTAACGTTAGGTAAAGTGTTTATAACGATTGAGAATGCCTGTAAAAGGGTTTCCAAACCCTTCCTAGGAGATAGAACCCCAAAAAACAGGACTACTTTCTCGCAAGCACTGCTCTCTTCATTAAAAGTTACACGTACATTATGTAGAAAATCGGCATGAACCCCATGGGGGATTACAAAGCAGTTATGTATTCCATGTTCCGCCAACCACCTCTTAAAAACATTCGCATGAACAATAACCGCTGAAGATAGCTTACTAATAAGCCGATAGATGAGCCAAATATATGAGGAGAGTAGGATTTTAGGTACCCTAGTAGAGCTGGGCATTAGACTAGAAATAACTTTCTTTTCAATATTTCTTGGGAAAATAGGTCCATGCAATGTTACAATGGTCTTAATCTTTAGAAGCCTCAATATCAGCAATAGAAGTATTATGAATGGGGAAACATAAAAAGGTCCAAATGTAATGAATTCGAACTGGATGTGAATTATCTTGACACGATCCTTAGCTACCTGTAAAGCTATCTGGAATGGATAAAGATGCGGGGACCAGACTGCTCTGTAAATAATATTACCTTCAGTACTGTAAGCTCTATCCCTCGGCCCGTAAAGGAAAAAAAGATCCCCCTCACACAG
>Ga0080004_1187287_pt1 | contig 14148 bp, 12 predicted proteins | sample WasSprMetagenome_FD_69207 | JGI IMG/M metagenome (GOLD analysis project Ga0080004, IMG submission 69207) | Sulfidic aquatic microbial communities from Washburn Spring, Yellowstone National Park, USA - WS (SPADES assembly) (version 2) | ecosystem: Environmental > Aquatic > Thermal springs > Hot... | reverse complement strand
CAGCGTTCGTCCTGAGCCAGGATCAAACCCTCCAATATATCACACCATAAATCTGCTTCCTACTTCCATTACCCACGCCCGGCAACCTTAAGCCACTATCCAGTTTTCAAAGACCTCGTCTCCCGAACGCAACGTTTATTCTAACATGCTAGTTGAGCCATGTCAAGAGGCTCTTCTTTAGCTATCTTATTTTACTTCCTCTGGCAATAAACAGTATAGCATCTCCTTCGAGGCAATTGCAACTCCTTTGCCCCTTTTTATTAAGCTCATGTTAAGAACGTTTTAAGCTTTCACGGAAGGTATTAGGGCTCTTTTATTAGTTTTCTTTTTATTTTTAAGCGATATACCTTAAAAGCTCATCTTTAGGCACAAAGGCTAATCTTCCTTCGGCCTCATAGTAGGGAACAAGATTACATCGCGGATGGAAGGAGAATTAGTAAGTATCATGACCAGGCGATCTACCCCTAGGCCCAACCCGCCTGCAGGAGGCATGCCATATTCAAGGGCCCTTAAGAAATCCTCATCCATCATGTGGGCCTCTTCGTCGCCTGCAGCACGCTCTTTAAGCTGGGCCTCGAAACGTTCCCTCTGGTCTAAGGGATCGTTCAACTCGGAAAAAGCATTGGCCAATTCTCGTCCGGCTATAAAAGCTTCAAAACGGTAAGTCAAGCTGGGATCGTCTTCTTTCCTCTTGGCCAGGGGCGAAACTTCCACGGGATAATCCAGTACGAACGTGGGCTGTATAAGGTGGGGTTCTACAAAAGCCTCAAAAACTTCACTTATAATTTTTCCTCGGTTTAAGCCCGGCTTAAGCTCTAGCCCCAATTTTTCTGCTGCCCTCCGGGCTTCTTCCTCATTTAAACTGCCAAAATCAATCCCCGTATATTTTTCTAGAGCCTCCAGCATTCTTACCCGGGGCCATGGAGGAGAAAGTTCTATAATGTGCCCCTGATACTCAACAGTGGTAGTTCCTATAGCCTCGCGGGCAACGTAGGCTACCATCTGCTCCAATAATTCCATCATATCGTGGTAATCTGCATAAGCCTGATAAAGTTCCAACATGGTAAACTCCGGGTTATGTTTAGTAGAAATACCTTCGTTACGAAAGATGCGCCCCATTTCGTAAACTTTCTCCAGGCCACCTACGAGCAGGCGCTTCAAATGGAGTTCTAGGGCAATGCGAAGGTAAAGATCTATGTCCAAAGCATTGTGGTGGGTAATGAAGGGGCGGGCCGCTGCTCCGCCAGGTATAGTGTGCATGCTGGGCGTCTCTACTTCTAGAAATCCCCTCTGATCTAGAAAAGAACGGATGGCTTTTAGAATCTTGGCCCGGGTTATAAACACCTGGCGTACTTCCGGGTTAACAATTAAGTCTAGATAACGCTGACGGTAGCGCAAATCCACATCTTTAAGGCCGTGCCACTTCTCAGGCAGGGGGCGCAAGCTTTTACATAAGATGGTAAATTGGTTTACCTCAACAGATATCTCTCCTCTCCGCGTGCGGAAAACCTTTCCCCGCACACCCAAAATATCCCCAATATCTATTTGCTGCGTGAAAAGGCGGTAAGCTTCCTCCCCTACTTGATCAAGCTTTACGTATATCTGGATACGGCCTTCTTGATCGTATAGATCGGCAAAAGTGGCTTTGCCGTGCTCCCGGATAGCCCGCAGCCTCCCGGCTATGCTCACTTCCTGGTTTTCAAGTTCTTCGAAGCGCTCAATAATCTCACGCGTAGAATGGGTGCGTTCGTAGCGCCCCCCGTAAGGCTCGATACCTGCTTGACGTAAGGCACAAAGTTTTTCCAACCTCACCTTGATCAGTTCATTGTCTATTTCCAAGTTCCATCACCCTGGTACAAATAAATTTTTGTTTTAGAGGCTTATTCTCCTTTACTGATGTTTAGGATCTGATAGCGTAGTGTCCCGTCTGGCACCTGGATTTCTACTAACGAGCCTATCTCGCGGCCTAAAAGTGCCTTGCCTACAGGCGATTGGGCTGATATCTTCATCTCTGCAGGGTCTGCCTCCAATGAACCCACTATCTCATAGGTCAGCTCTTCCCCGCTGTCTACATCCTTAACCGTAACTTTCGAACCTAAGGAAACAATATTATCCGGCAACTCTTGGGTGTCAATTACTCGGGCATGGCGCAGGGTTTTCTCTAAGGCTAAAATGCGGCCTTCGATAAAGGCTTGTTCATTTTTAGCGTCCTCGTACTCCGAGTTCTCGCTTAAGTCTCCAAAGCCTATGGCTTCTTTTATCCTTTCTGCTACCTCTCGCCTCTTGACCGACTTTAAATACTCTAGTTCTTCCTCCAGTTTTTTTAGGCCACCGAGGGTAAGAAGTACTTCTTTCTCGGCCATATTCCTTCTCTCCTTTAAACTTTCTCTTATAGGTGCAAACACTATTTTGCCCTTCCTTATAGTCCAGTATATTCCCTTTAAGCGGTTAAAAACACTGGGGGAAGCCCCAGTGCTCCCTTTATCTCTGGCGGACCGTTAATCTTTTATAGGTATTATAGGTTGGGCTACTATGCTTGTCAAGGAGAAACAAGTTATTCCCTAAAGGATCTTGCTCAAGAAAGCTTTAGTGCGAGGATTCTCGGGGCAGTTAAATATTTTTTCCGGGGGGCCCTCTTCTACTATCTTGCCTTCATCCATAAACATCACCCGGTGCCCCACTTCCCGGGCAAAACCCATTTCGTGGGTGACCACTACCATGGTCATCCCTTCTCTAGCTAGGTCCCGCATAACTCCTAAAACTTCCCCCACCATCTCAGGGTCAAGGGCGGAAGTAGGTTCATCGAAAAGCATAACTTTAGGTTGCATGGCCAGGGCCCGGGCGATGGCAACTCTCTGTTGCTGGCCTCCAGAGAGCTGGTCAGGGTAAGCCCTGGCCTTGTCCTCTAAACCCACCTTTTTAAGAAGCTCGTAAGCCCGGGCTTCAGCCTCGGCTTTATCGAGCTTCTTTACCACTATAGGCGCTAGGGTTATGTTATCCAAAACGTTTTTGTGAGGAAAAAGATTAAAACTTTGAAAGACCATACCCACCTTCTGCCGCACCTGGTTAATATTGGTGGAAGGATCCGTCAAATCTACCCCGTCGATAAATATAGTTCCTTCCGTGGGTTCTTCTAAAAGATTAAGACACCGTAAAAACGTGCTCTTCCCCGAACCGCTAGGGCCTATTATTACAACCACTTCTCCAGGAGCTATATCACAATCTATTCCCTTCAATACTTCCAGGCGGCCGAATCTTTTTTTCAGCCCCCTAACCCTTACCATCATTTGATATCTAGTCTCCTTTCTAAGAAGGTCACCAGGCGCGAAATGGAAAAAGTCAAGATCAAATAGATAAAAGCTACGGCAAACCAGATTTCAAAGGGCCTAAAGGTACTGGCTATTATTATCTGCCCCCTGCGGGTAAGTTCAACTATACCTATTACAGAAAGTAAAGAAGTATCTTTGAGCAAGGCGATAAACTCGTTTCCTAAAGGCGGGATCACTCGCCTGAAAGCTTGGGGCAAGATCACATATCTCATGGCTTGTGTCGGCGTCATACCCAGGCTCCGGGCAGCCTCCATCTGCCCCCTATGGATGGATTGGATCCCAGCCCGGAATATCTCTGCCACGTAAGCCCCGCTGTTTAAACTGAAGGCAATAATGGCGGCTACAAAGGGAGGAATGCGAGTGACAGGCGAACCTAATTGCTCTAGCAACTGGGGAAAACCGAAATACACGATAAAAACCTGCACTAGAAGAGGGGTGCCCCTTAAGAAATCCACGTAGCATGCAGCTAAAAAGCGGATAACTTTTTGCCCTGATATTCTCCCCAATCCCACAATAAGGCCGAGCACGGTACCTAAAGAGACAGCAAAAATGGTAATCTTTAAAGTCTCTAAAGCCCCCATGAGCAGATAGGGGAGGGACTTCCAAATCAAGCCCAAAGCATCCACCTCACCTAGGATAATACAAAAGAATGCGTAGTGCCGTATTTAAGCTGGCACTACGCATATAATACTACCACAATTTAAGCCTTACTTGGGAGGTTCGCCGGGAAGGAAATCAGGCGGGTTTTCACCGAACCACTTACGATAAATTTCAGCGTATTTACCGCTCTCCTTAAGTTTTTTAAGCCCCTCGTTGACTTTCTGTAACAACTCAGTTTTCCCTTTGGGAATAGCGATGCCATAAAATTCGCTGTTGGCTAAATCCCCCACAATCTTTACCTTATTGTTACCTTGCTTTATGAAATAAAGGGACACGGGGTAGTCGTTTACAAAGGCATCTACTCCGCCATTAATCAGCTCCATAAAAGCATCGTTAACCGTATTATATTCGGTCACCCGGGCACCTTCTATGTTGTTCTTGACGTACTTGGCCCCGGTAGTGCCGATCTGTACGGCTATCCTCTTACCTTTAAGATCCTGAAAACCTTTGATGGTGTTATTGTCCGCCCGTACGGCCACGCAGAGGCCGGACTGGTAGTAAGGTAAAGAGAAGTCTACCTGCTGTTTCCTATCGTCATCGATGCTTATGGCGGAGATGGCCATATCTACATTTCCGGTTTTGACCGCCGCTATGATGCCGTCAAAGCCCATATCTTTAAATTCCACGCCGAAACCCTGGACTTCCGCCAAGGCCTTCATAAGCTCGATATCGAACCCTACATAGTCACCTGTCTTATCGTCCCGAAATTCGAAAGGAGCAAAAGATGCTTCAGTAGCTACTACATATTTGGGCCTAGATTGCTCTTGTTGCTTGTTGGAAGCCTCCTTGTTCGCCCCGTTCTTAGAACTGCTTTGCCCGCAGCCTGCAATAGCTACCGCCAACACCGTAGCCGCGGCTAGAAAGGCTATTCTCCTTAAAAATGCTTTCACCTGGGGTCTCCTCCTCTTTGCTTTGGTTTCGAGGGTCATCTGTTCTCAAACGAAAGTGTTATTTCGTCATTACCTTAAGAACTCCTGCCGTTGCGATAAAATTTCATTGACAGTTTAAGGATGGGGATGGGAAAATTAAGCTTGGTGACCTTGATGGAAGAACCAGTTATACCAGCTTTAGCCTTGCTAGGAGTTTCGTTTGTTTGGGGCGCAACCTTTTATTTTGTGCGTGAAGCTCTAAAGGATATAGCCCCCTTCCACTTTCTCTTTTACCGTTTTCTATTAGCCTCCCTCTTCCTTTTGGCCCTTAGTATAAAGGAGCGGCCCTTATGGAAGAGAAAGACCACAACCCACGGGTTTATGGGGGGCCTTCTTTTATTCGGCGGGTACGCCTTCCAAACTATAGGCCTTAAAATTACCTCTGCTTCTAAAGCAGCTTTCATCACCGGGCTATCGGTAATTATAGTACCTCTTTGGGAAGCTTTGCTTAAAAGAAAAATTCCGCCCGCCTCAGTGATGTCTTCTACGGGGCTTGCAGCAACCGGGCTGGGCCTTCTTTCCTTGGAAGGATCCTTTACTTTATCCTTCGGGGACTGGCTGGTCCTCTTATGTGCCTTCTGTTTTGCCGGGCACGTCGTATTTATAGACAGGGTGACGCACTTACATAGTTCACTGGGGCTTGCGCTAGCCCAGCTTTTGACCGTGGGATTACTCAGCGTGCCTTTTTTACCTTTAGAGGTCTCCCCGGTTATATGGTCAGCCAGAGTCGTAGAAGCTTTGCTTCTTACTGCTATCCTGGCTACCGCCGTCGCCTTTATCATACAGTTAAAGGTCCAACGTTTCCTTTCCGCTGCGGCCACCGCGGTGATACTAGCCACAGAACCGGTTTTCGGGGCCCTCATCGCCTATACCCTGGGAGGGGAAATCTTGACCCCAAAGCAACTTTTAGGATGCGCCCTTATATTTACAAGCATGGTCTTAATACAGACTGCGGCTAAGAAATTCTAACTAGCATACTCTTCTGTTACTCTGCCAGCCGGAAATGGGGGCTAACTTCGTAGGCCAGGCGCAGGGCTTCTCTATACTCTTCTATGGTAATCCGCCTGGTAAGAGGGGGATAACGGTGGGCTTCCCCTGCTGGATAATATTGGCCCATTATATTGATATAAGAATAAGGGGATATCTCCCGGGCGATAAATTCCAGGACTTCTTTAGTACCGGCCAGACCCCCCGGCAAAACCAAATGCCGGATAATAAGCCCTTTCTTCGCTACACCTTTTTCATCTAGCTCCAGATCTCCTACCTGCCGGTGCATCTCTTTAAGGGCTTCTTTAGCCACTTGAGGATAATCAGGGACCCTGGATAAGCGCCGGCCCACATCAGCATCAGCATATTTAAAATCCGGCATGTAAATATCTATGATACCCTCCAGGGCCTTTAAGGTCGACGTTTCCTCATAGCCCCCGCAGTTATACACTAACGGCAAACGCAAGCCCTGCTCTGCCGCGATAGCTAAAGCTGCTACTATCTGGGGAACATAATGGGAGGGAGTAACCAGGTTGATATTATGGCAGCCCCGCTCTTGCAAGGCCAGCATAATACGGGCAAGCTTTTCCAGCAAAACTTTTTCACTCTGCCAACCCCGGCTTATCTCGTAATTCTGGCAGAAAACACAAGCCAAATTGCAGTGGCTAAAGAAGATGGTTCCCGAACCTCCCCGGCCAACTAACGGGGGCTCCTCCCCAAAGTGGGGGCCGTAACCTCCTATCTCCACCTCCAAACCTGCCCGGCAAAACCCTTTCTCCCCTTTTTGCCGGTTAACATGACAATGATGCGGGCAGACAGTACAGTCCTTAAGAAGCTCCATCAATTCTAAAGCTATTTCCTTAAGTCTCCCTCCCTTAAGCTTGGCCAGGTAGCCCGGGTAACTCACCATAGTCCTTCCACCCCGATAAGTGAAATATATTTTAAACCCGAGGGCTCCTCTTTTATGGGTCCCTTCTTTTATTTAAACTTTAACCCCAGAAACTTTTCTATCACCTCTGCTAAAATATCCTCCCCTAGCTGTTCTTCTAGTAAACCGGGCACCAAGTGCTCGCGCACCCGGGGTTGCGGGAAAAAGCCGTTCCATTCAAGCTCTAAAAGGCAGCGCCGGGCGATATTCTCCGGGATAAGGAAAACCCCTTTTGCGATCTCTTCTATCAACCACCCCCGCGCCTCTAAAAAGGCTTTAACCTGGCTGCACAGCTCCTCCTTTAAACACCGCACCAGTAGCCCCCGTTCAAGATACACTTGCCCCATTTTATTTCCCCAGTCCTCCAGAGAGGCACGGACATTGGGGGGTAAAGGATACTTACTGTGCTTTTCTAAAAGCCCCAATACGTCCTTAACTTCCTTGCCTTTAAGAAAGCTACGATAGAGGGCTTTTTCACTTAGCTTAAAGATAAAGGCCCTGTCCGCACCTTTAAGCTCAGCAAAGGTGGCAAGTTCAAAGAAAAGCTCCGGGCTTATCTCTAAAGGTGCTAAAATTTCAAAGTCGGGTTGCACTACTATATCTTTAACTTCGGGGAAATACTTTCCTAAGGCTTTTTTAAGGTTTTCCGCCCTCTCTCCCGGGATCTCTTCTCCTCTTCCTTTAAGGGATTCTTGGATAATGCTTTCTCCGAATACTAACCCTAGCTCGGATACCCGTATAGCGCCTCTATCTGGATCGCCCTTTAGCTCTACCAAACCCAACCAGATAAGTTTCTGTATAAACTCCTTTATATGGCTTAAAGCTGCCTTTAAGGCAGAACCCGAGTTATAATCGGCCACCAGGCGATACAAATTAGAAAGGGATATCCATCTTGAGCGAGGGGCTAACAAAAGAAAAGTGAAAACATGGTCGAACCATACTGGAGAACTCTTAAAATGGGGCTCTAGCAACCAGGAGGTAAATAACTTCCACTGCTCGGCCCGGGGTAACTTTATCCATTCCCAGGCCGCCTTTCCCAAGTTGGCTTTCCCCTCTTCCTTTACAAGAAATTGCAACCCCCAGGCCACCTTCTCCAAAAGTTCATAGCGCATCTCATCATTAGGGAAATGTTGAAGGCTTAAGATGCGCTTGCGGTCCGTTTTATAAATATAACCGGCCTGGGTCACTTTGATTTCCCACTGTAAAACTGACGCTAAGAGGATATAAAAATCTATCAAAAAAAACAGGCCGTGATTTTCGTAGGCCGGCTCTTCCTTTCGTAAAGGCTCAAGAAGCGTCCAGACCTTTTGGGCGGATATAAAATACCTAATCTCTGCAGGGAGGGCGTAATATTCCTTTACTTGCCGTTCTTTTTCTATAAATACTAGTCCATACTCTAAAACCCGCTTCCGCACCTCCCGAGCTGTTTCCTCACCCCAAAGTCGATTGATCTTTTCGTTTACCCTACTCGCCTCTGCTCCCGAAAAAGAAGAAGTAAAATGGACCAACTCCAAGAAAAAGCGCTCGTTATCTCCTAATTTTTGCCAAAGTTTTTCTAGGTTCTGGGTATTCCGGAAAAAAGCCAATAAGGCTTCATACAGGGCCTTACGCTCTTTCTTTCCCTGCCCGCGCTTATCCTTCTCTCCCTCCGGAATTTTTACATTTAAATTATGCGCTAGGCTGCGCAAAAAATCCAAAGGGGCCTCTGCCAGGTATTGAGCTAAATCCTTCATGCTTTACCACCCCGTATGGGCTTTTACTATTTTCTACCCGCCCTCTGTTTCCATTCCGCCAGGCTTACTATCTTGCCCCCAGCGCAAAAATCTCCAGCAGAAAGCCCTCCCGCCTTTTCAGATCCTTGGGAGAGCAAGCGTTCGGGCGTTATGATCTCATACCGGTACCCCTGTTCAGTTAGGAAAAGCTGGCGGTGCATGGCGTACTGCTGCTCCACTGTATCCCGTGTAACTAAAGAATAAAAGCTTGCAGGCAGCCCGGATTTTTTAGGGCGCAGGATCCTGCCCAAACGCTGGGCCTCTTCCTGGCGGGACCCGAAGGTGCCTGAAACCTGAACAGCTACGCTGGCTTCAGGTAAATCTAGAGCGAAGTTGGCCACTTTAGAGACTACAAGGCAAGGAAGCCTGCCCTCCCGGAAAGCCTGGTAAAGCTTTTCCCTTTCGCGGTTAGAAGTTTTGCCAGTAATTAGAGGCGCCCCCAGACGTTTGGATAAGCGCTCAAGTTGCTCGAGGTACTGCCCTATGACGAGCACCTGTTCTCCTCTATGGGCTTTTACAATCGCTTCTACTACGGCATCCTTATCCGGGTTGGTAGCTGCCACCCGGTGCTTTTCCCTATCGTCAGCCACGGCATAAGACAGGCGTTCTTCCGGCGGGAGATTAAGGCGCACCTCATAACAGGTAGCCTTGGCTATCCAGCCCTGGGCTTCTAGCTGTTTCCAGGGTATATCGTATTTTTTAGGTCCAATAAGGGAGAAAACATCATCCTCCCGGCCATCCTCACGAACCAAGGTGGCGGTCAATCCCAGACGGCGCTTGGCCTGGAGCTCGGCCGTGATGCGGAAAATGGGGGCCGGGAGAAGGTGGACCTCATCGTAAATGATAAGCCCCCAGTCTTGCTGGTTAAAAAGCTGAAAGTGCGGGTAGTCTTCACCTTTTTTGCGCCGGTGAGTGATAATCTGGTAAGTAGCGACGGTTACCGGCTTTATCTCCTTTTTCTCTCCTGTATATTCACCCACCAGATCTTCCGGAAGGTCGGTTTTATCGCGGATCTCCGCCAGCCACTGCCTGGCAGCAGTAACGTTGGTGACCAGGATTAAGGTATAGCACTGGGTTAGCGCCATAACCGCCAGGCCCACAATGGTTTTACCAGCCCCGCAAGGAAGCACGATAACCCCGCTACCGCCCCTAGAACTTCCGCTAGCATAAAATATTTCTGCAGCTTCCCGCTGGTAATCCCTTAAATTAAAAGGTTCCCCGCCTAAAGTTAACTTGCGCAGGTTAAATTTAAGGGGCGCGCCCGGTACATAACCGGCCAGATCTTCTACGGGGTAGCCTATTTTAATTAAAGCCTGCTTAACTAAACCCCGTTCCCAGGGATCTATGAGGAGGGTACGGTCGTCTACCCGCCCCTTGATATACTGCTGGACCCGCTTATTGTTGAGGATCTCCAGCGCGATGGCCGGCTCTGCCGTGACCAGGCGCATCTCCTCACCTTCAGCCACCAGCTTGACCTTGCCGTAACGGCCCATATATTCCCGGATGTCAGCTACTACGTTGCCGGGTAAGGGGTACTTGCTAAAATCGCTTAAGACCCGTATAACCGTTTCGGCATCTAGCCCGCTGGCCGCGGCATTCCATAAAGAAAGCGGACTTAAGCGGTAAGTATGGACATGCTCCGGGCTTTTCACCAACTCTGCAAAACGCACAAGATAATCCCGCGCCTCGGTGTAAGCGGGATTATCTACTTCCAATAAAATAGTCCGATCGCTTTGAACTATAAGGGGCTTGTCCGGATAAAAGGCCATAGGTGCCCCCCTTTTCGCTCAGTACTTGAGAAGACGTTCCTTTTTTCAGTAGTTTAGATCAAAGAAAAAATATAAGCAACAGTTGGGGCTCAAAATGGTCCGAGGACCAAAAAATAACAAGCCCACCTTTTAACTTTAAAGTTTTACAGGCGGGCTTATATACTGTTCCAGGGCTCTTCAATGCTTTTATTTTTACCCTTTATCTTGACCTTACCGCATGCACTTAAAAATTAAGAAGTGAATAACTTTTGCCGGCTATAGCTCCAAAATTAGCGGCCGTCTCACTTCTCTGGTGCCAAGAGTAATATTGGTTAAAATCGAGGTCTGGGACCTGCTCTTCCATAATTCGTTCGATTTCGTTCTTAGGAGCCACTACAAATTTGCCCTCCGGCAGGATAACCAAGGCGGCAGCACCTGTCTCTGATCCGGTGACTACCCGATTGTTACCTCCTGCGGTAAACCAGGCAAAATTCAGAGCTTTAGACAAGCATAGGCCCTCCAGGTCCATTTTAGCCAGGAGTTCTCTTATACGCCTCTCTTTGGTGGTAACCTCCTTTAAGCGATCAGTCATCAACTTCAGTCCTTTCTCTTGCCACCTTCAATCCTCCCCAAGGCTATCCTCAAATAGAAGGACAACCCATGCCTGTTTGGTATTAGAGAACTCACCCTTATAGTCTCTTGCCGGCCATATTTTCTTTATCTCGGAATCCTGATATCAAGCCGACTATTATTATCAAGTAAGAGAATATATTGTAGGGTACAGTCTGGAAAGCACCCACACCCAGGGTACCCACTACCATAAAGTTAAAATTGGTCCATGGCAACAAGGAAGCCATAGCAAAGGAACTTTCTATCAAATCCTGCGAAAGGTACTCTTGAGTCCAGCCTGCCTTAGTATAACGTTCTTTAAGCCATAGTGAAGGTATTAAGATAGCAGGAATAATGGCGCACGTCATAGCCGAGACTAAGGCTCCTATAAGGAAACCAGTAACGCGTATTTTACCCTTTAACAAGTTTAAATTCACTAATTTTCCTAGTAAAAATTCTAATACACCAATGTGCTGTAAAATTGCAGCCCAAGCCGAGGCTAGTAGGATTAATAGAATTATATCTCCAAAGCTGGCAATACCACCTTTACTAAGTATATTTACTACCTTACCATTGCTGATCACTTTATATCCACCACTCATAGCGTGGATGACAGCTTCCAAACTCAGCCCCTGGAGAAAGATAGCTAATATACTTGATATCAGCAAATTTATTCCCAAGACTAGTATCAGTGGTACTCTTAACATAATCAACAAAAACAAGAGGATTAAAGGGAGAAACAACCACGGGGTAACGATAAACAATTCTTTTATACTTAATACAAGTTCGTTAGCATTGGCTTTATTGATTCGCTCTACGCAAAACAACCCATAAAGAATATATCCCAATAAACTGGCTGACAGAATGGGTATAACCCTACGAGCAATCAACTTGATCATATAACCCAAGCTGCCACCGTTGGTACTTATAGCCATAGCTGTCAAGTCACTTAAAGGGGAAATCAGCTGACCAGCTATTCCCCCCGCAGTGATGGCCCCTGCCGTTATAGGAACAGGTATGCCCCACCCGTAACCTATAGTTAATATGGCTACACCTAAAGTGCCAAAGGCGCCTGCATCCGAACCGGTAGCCAAGGCCATAAGAAATGTTAACAGGCATGCTTCAGCCAGAAAAAATCTCGGTGAAATCCATTGCAGTCCATAATAAATCATCGTAGGAATGATGCCCGCCGCCATCCATATACCCATGGAAGCCCCTATTAAAATTAAAACCACTATTGCATAGGCGCATTGGCTCATACCCTTTAAAGCCGCAGCTTCTATTTCAGTCCATCGATAGCCCGAGCATATACCTACACACCCAGCCAGAAATATGGCAAACAAAAAGGGAATTTGTAAAGGCAGGCCCCACAAGCTTCCCGATATTAGCGCCAAGATAGCTGGTAGTGTAGCTGCCAAGCCTTCAAGTAGAGTTATCGTTCTTCCGCTCAATTTATTAACCCCTTAAAATTTTTTGAGTCTGATAATATATACTCGCATCCGTAACTTTACTGTAAACAAGTATAATAGTCGAGACGAGTAGAAGTATACCGTTACTCGACTCGACCACCATAAAAGACCTTGTAAAAGGACCTTTCTCCAACAGAAGTGGCTATTGTTATTGCAACAAAAATCGCTGTGGGGACCAGCTTGCTATTACCTAACCCCAATTTTAATTAACGACTTTATAGCCTGGCCAGCAAAAAAATCTCGGTACATGTTCTCTATCTCGCTCAAGTAACCGACCTTCGAGATTAGCTTTTTAAATTTTTCACGCTTACCTCTAAAAAGCCCGAAGTTGTCTTCCACCTCGTTCAAAGGGAAATAAAAAGAGCGCACATAATAAGCGTCTTTCCTGCGCAGTTTAGGCGAAGGTGTGATAACAAAAGGATTGTCACTTTCCCCCAGCCATAAAACTGCTCCTCCCGCTTTGACCAAATTCAAGGCTAGTTCGCGTCCTTCCTGACTTCCGCTTGCTTCGATAACTAGGGGGAAAGAAGAATCGAGAGAGAAAGTCTTGGTCTCCAACTCTATGCCGCCTAGTTCCAGCGCCATCTGCTGCCTGGTAGGCATAACATCAGAAACGTAAACCTGCTCGCATCCCATGGCCTGCAAAACCAAAAGAGCTCCTAGCCCCAAGGGGCCGCAACCTATAACCGCTGCCCTTTCTAGTCTGGCTCGGATAGCGTTCAAACACATCCGGATACCATGAGCAGGTGTCCCAATGGTATCCAGCAATAATATACCCTCATCCAGTCCAATATCAGGGGGCAGAGGAATAAAGTTCTTGGCCGGTATGACCAGATATTCAGCATAACCGCCTGGTACCTGCCATCCAACCAATCCTTTCATATTAGGACAGCGGTTGTTGTTACCGCTCAGGCATTCTTCACAAATTCCGCAAAATAGAGGAATATATACGATACCTCGGGTACCCTCAGGTAGATCAACATTCTCACCAACTTCAACGACTTCACCGGAAATTTCGTGCCCAGGCGTAACTTCAGTACCGTTATAAAATAGCCGTTTATCTGAGCCACATAAACCGCAATAGGCTACTCTTATTAGCACTTCATTGGAGCTAACATTAGGTATTTCCATATCAACCAGTTGTACGTTTCCCTTACCCCTAAATTTAGCAGCTAGCATTAAATTGACCCCTCCAGTTCAGCTTATTGTTAACACGCCCATAATCTACACTGTATTGGGGCGAATACAAACTTTGAGGCCTATACCTTTCTGGGCTACCTCAAAAGCCTCCATTGCGCGTTCAAGGGGGAATATATGGGTTATCAAATCCTTAAGGTTGAGTTGAGATAAAAGTTGTAAACTTTTGTGGTGACTATAGGGATTTATCACGGAACCAACTATGCTTATCTCTTCTCTAAACACTCTATTAGGCTCCAATACTACGCATTCCCTTGGTGGTACTACGCCGAAGAATAAAACAGTACCTCCACGGCCTACCAAACGTAAAGCCAGCTCAGCAGTTTCTTTCCTGCCGGCTGCTTCTATGACTACATCAGCACCAAGCCCTTCTGTAATATGCTTAACTACCCCCTCTACATCTTCGCTTGTCGGATCTAAAATATAGTCAGCTCCATACATTAAAGCCTTTTCCCTTCTATATTTAACTGGCTCGACAACCCCTACCCGAGCTGCCCCCCGCCTTTTAGCCCAAAGGGCA
>Ga0080004_1126385_pt1 | contig 14161 bp, 11 predicted proteins | sample WasSprMetagenome_FD_69207 | JGI IMG/M metagenome (GOLD analysis project Ga0080004, IMG submission 69207) | Sulfidic aquatic microbial communities from Washburn Spring, Yellowstone National Park, USA - WS (SPADES assembly) (version 2) | ecosystem: Environmental > Aquatic > Thermal springs > Hot... | reverse complement strand
CGTAGAGATCATGGGTAGAAAGGCGTATACACACATACTCGTATCAGATGACATAGATATTGCACTCATAGGAGCAGTAACCCTTGAAACCTTGGGCCTCGAAGTAGATCCAGCCCGCAGGAAAGCTGAAAGAGGCCAAGACATACCTACTCTAAGGATATAAACAATGAGGATACCATTCATAGCATCATCCTATCACACCGCACATAGGCGGCGTAGAGTATAGTATTAAATTATGCAGGAAATTCTTATGGAATTAAGTCGTATGGTTGTGGTGTGAAAGGTTATCATGATGAAAAGGATTGTGTCTAAAGTTGTTCTGAGAAGTAGATTTCTACAGTATAGAGGTTCTCACACTATTTACTTGTTTTTAAGGGTTCTTGCTAAGGTGTATAGAACAATGTTTATTCTTGCTAATGATATCTTTGTTCCAACTATTTGGGGTGCAAAGTTTATATTACCGAAGAGTCGCTCTTTTGCTGAAAGCAGGTACTTCACAATCATGCTTGGCCTTGTTGAGCCTCAATTTAGAGACTACTTTGATAAGTACATTGTTAAAGCTAAGTACTTCCTTGACATAGGAGCGGCAAGTGATGCCTATTACACTATCAGAGCCTGCAAACTGAATCCCTCAATCAAGATAATTGCTGTAGAGCCCCTATCAACAGAATATAAATACATGATGCGCAACACCGCATTAAACTCCTGTACACGCAATGTAATACCATTAAACATAGCTCTCTCATCAACCGAAGGCACAATCACAATCTCGAACCAGAAAATCCCATGCACAACAATAGATATACTAGTCAAAAAACTACATCTGCCATGCATTGATGTTATAAAGATCGACGTTGAAGGAGCAGGAGCCGAAATAATAAAAGGCGCTACTGAAACCATTACCAAATGCAAACCAGTGATATTCTTCGAAGTACACAATAAAGCAGAAAGGTTAGCGGTACAAAAACTAGAAGGTATTGGATATAGGGCTATCAAGCAATATGGAGAGATGTTCCTATTAATACCTTTTCGTACTTGAAGGTTAATGCATGAAATGTACATATACTAGGTTTTGTCTATGATTACAAAGATTTTTGTTGGTATTCCATCACATAATAGGGCTAAGTTGTTACAGTATGTTATAAGGCCTTTTCTTAACAGTAAAATTATTCATGGATTTATTATAATAGCGCAAGGAACAAATGATAAAGAATGCGAGGAATACGCAAAACTCATTAATAGATTGAAAGATACAAATTTTGATATCATATATGTTCTTACGAATAAAAGGATGGGTTCGGCACGTGCCCGTAACAAGATATTAGAACTAGCAAGCAGTTTAGATAAGAATAACATATTAATAATGTACGATGACGATTTTATTTACCCAGGGGATCATTCATTAATACCAGCGATTTTATGGCTTAAACATTCCTTTGTAGGCCTTGTGGGTGGCAGAGTCATTAATTTACGGAAGAGAAAAGTGGATCCTGATTTCTATCTTAACATACCTCGTATTGCTGATGCCCTCACACAATTAACTGGTTTTATAATATTGAATACAAAGCATGGTCCAAGGGAGGCTATGTTCACACCGCATCCATTTGCCATGAAAATAGAAGTTATATCCAAGGGAATTCGATATGATGAGAATTATGGTGGTACTGGATACAGGGAGGAAAGTGATTTCCAAATGCAAGTAAGGAAGCTAGGTTATAAAATAATCTTTGAACCTAGATTCTACGCATATCACCTAGCTCTTGAAAGCGGAGGAAATAGATACTCGGATCTCAAGGATAGAATGTATTGGAAATGGAGGAACCACACATACTTTATGATCAAATGGCGTTATCCATTACATAAGAAAATTCTTAGCTACATGATCCTCTCATTCTATGCTTTATTGAACGGACCTTCAGCCATAAAAGGCTTATTAAAAGCTTCAAGGGCAGGAAAATGAAGGTAGTACATGTAATCACTCATTACTATCCTATTATAGGAGGGTTAGAGAGGGTTGTTCAAAATCTTGCAGAAGAGCTCGCTAAGATGGGGCACGAAGTACATGTAATCACGAGCAGATTTGGTGCTGAGAGCAGACCTAGAGAGGAGCTGATAAATAATGTTTATGTTCATAGGGTAAAGGCTTTAAGGCTTCACTTTGCTGATCTAACATATCCCTTAGAGTATGTGGAGGAGGTTCTCAGAGATGCTGATACTGTTCACGGACATAGTCAAAATAGTTTATTCACAGTTAAGTTTATTGAAAAGGCTAAAGAGTTAGGAATAAAAACAGTTACGTACTTCATGGCAATTGATGCACTCTACGATTATCCAAATCCTTTAGTTCGATTCCTAGGACCATACTATGCTAGGTACGTACTTAAAAAGGCTATTAAATCGTCCGATATTAAGCTTGTTAAAAGCTTTCGTGATCTTGAAATTCTAAGAAGTAGATATGGAGTTGAAGCTTATTATGTACCCGACGGTGTTGATGAAGAGATTGTTAACTCTCCTAACATGGCTGAAGAGTTTAGAGAAAGGTATGGAATTCGAGAACCGTTCGTCGTGTATATTGGTAGATTACACAAGCTGAAGGGTGTGCACATATTGATTAAGGCTATGAGTATAGCTGTGAAGGAGTATCCAAGACTTAAAGTAATTATTATTGGACCTGGGGATCAGAAGCCCTACAAAGAACTTGCACAAGAATTGGGAATAGAGAACAATGTTATGTTTCTTGGGTATGTAGATGAGAAGACAAAGATAGGAGCGATAGATGCTTCAATAGCGTTAGTACTACCAAGTATATGTGACTATGCCGAGGTTTTTTCACTAGTAACGTCAGAAGCCTGGGCAAGAAACAAACCAGTAATAGCATCAGCTGTAGGAGAAATACCCTATAGGATAAAGCATATGGTAAACGGGTTATTAGTTCCGCCTAGGGATCCCAAGGCTCTTGCAGAAGCAATAATAATGCTACTTAATGATGAAAACCTTAGAATCAAACTAGGTATAGAAGGTAGAAAGAATGTCTTAACATGGAGCCAAATTGCACTAAGAATTATCAATGTATATAGTAGATATAGACAGTAAAATGAGGTTCTTGCTCGTTTATGGACATTTCAAGGAATTTTTGTATTAATTTTGACCCGAATCCTATCATACTAAAACATAGGAGGCTGTGCGAATGAAATCTAATCTTAATTTTGCAAATGGTGCTATTATCTATGAAAGTGCTTCTCGCTACTCGTGAATATCCTCCTTTTTACGTTGGCGGTATTGGTAAGCAAGCCTTTTACTTGGTTAAATATTTGAAGAGAAAGGGTGTAAAGGTCACTGTTGTTAGCTTCGGTGATCCTAAATTAAGTAGTGATGATGTTGTGTTCCTTAAGCCTGGAAGTTCAATAATTGCTAGGAAACATAATAACGTGGTTGAGGACCTTAAGATCCCTCTCGACATAGTTAGATATACAGAGTTTTGTAAGAAGATCCTAAGGCGTGGAGATTACGATATTCTTCATGTTGTAGAGCCTTATGTAGGAGGCTTTATACAATATGAACACAAGGTCACGACAATACATAGCGTAACTCTCGACGAATTAAAGGTTCACATTCGTTATTATAAGACAGGGCTGAGTGAAATACTTAAGAGACTCGTTTTCTACTCCATAATAGGTTACTCAATGGATCTAGCATCGATAGCAACAAGTAAGATTATTGCAACACCATCGATAGACACTATGTGGAAGCTGATAAGGATATATAGGGTTCCAAGAGAGAAGGTAAGGTTCGTACCAAATGGTGTTGAGGAACCACCCTCAAATGAGCCGGATAAGTTAACGGCTAGGAAAATCCTTGGGATATCAGAAGAAGTGTTTGTGGTATTTACAACAGCGTATCACGTGGCTAGGAAAAGGTTTGAAACCCTTGTTAAGGCTGCTAAAGTATTAAAGGATAAGAAGCTAAGGAATATAGTTATAATTATAGGTGGTAAAGGTCCGCTTACAGAGTATCTAAAAAGCCTTGCGTTAGATCTTAACGTTCAAGATATAGTTAAGTTTGTAGGGTGGATTCCCGAGGATAAACTTCAGCTGTACTATAAGGCTTCGGACGTCTTTGTAATTACATCGGAATATGAAGGTGGCCCGCAAACAATGCTTGAAGCAGGAATTAGAGGTGTACCACTAATAGTATCAGACACACAATCAGGATTCATGATGATGGCGAAGAATAATGTTCACTGCTTAAAGTTTAGGCTTGGGGATGCAACAGATTTAGCTGAGAAGATAATTCAATTAATCAATGATCAGAATCTACAGAAAAAGTTGTCGTATGGAGCAAAAGAATTTGCCTCTATGTTTAGATGGGATAATATCGCTGAGAAAATGATAGCTATTTATAGAGAGGTTTTGGAGGAAAGTTGAAGCAAGGATGGATCATGTGCATGTGACTTACCATCCCGCTGTAAATGGTTTAAGTATAGTTACACATGAAGCTTGCAGAAGGTATAGCAAAATTAGAGCATAGGATATGTGTAACTATAAGTACTAATGGTGCTGAGGGTAGACAGCGATATGAGCGCATACATAGGGTGAGAAGTTTAAAGCTTCTTATGAAAATCCGACATACTCATTGGAGTATTCTATTGATGTGATTAAACATGATGGCAGTATTCCACGGTCATAATCAAGGTTTGTTCATAACAAAAATATCCTACAGAGTGAAGCGCATCATCAATGGAATAACTTGCACATCCAAGGAATTCCAAAACTAGTAAACTAGCAAAAGTAACAACATTTATATAGTACCAGACAAAAGCTTAGCAATAAAGCTTAGTAGCGAAAGCAAGAAAAACCTTGTTGCATGGAATGAAGTAATAGCTAAGTACTGTTATAAATATATACTAAGGCTAAGATGCAGGATAGAGTAGTATAGGTAGAAGAATAACGTGGTTGTCTTCCTATGTCCAGCACCATTCTAGTTATTACAGAAAGATGCTGGCCTTATGGTGGTGGGGCAGAACTAGCGACGCATATAATACTTGATATCCTTAGAAAGAGGTTTAATGTAATAGTATTTACTGGTGCACAAAAATGTAGGGAACTGGAAGGGGTAGAATATATATGAACCGCTATTATCAAATCCTTCAAGACCTGTTCTATGGTTTAATGTATTGAGGCTCATCCAAACACAAAGATTTAGAAGGGTACTATATCAAAGTGATTTTGTCTATGTACCTAGGTTTGCTTACTCCGTAGTACCATATGCAAAGAAAATCGGCAAAAGGGTAGCGATACATCTACATGATTATGCGCCGATGTCAAATGCGATATCGGTACTTGCACCGTATGAACAACATAAACATAGAGTTGTACTAGATGATATATTCATACTATGTAAGACAAGGGTGAGTTATTGTGTTGGTGCCACAATATTATGGTGGTTACCGAAACTAGCGAGAAAATGGGTTTCACAAGCAGATAAAATTATTTGTGTCTCTAAGAGACAAGCAGAGATAATAGCTGATCAAGCACCAGAGCTTAGAAGCAAGATAGAGGTTGTATATAATCCGCTACTACCAGAAATAATAAACACCGAGCCGAGGAAAGAACTTGATGATACACCTACATTTCTATATGTTGGGGGAGACAGCTACATAAAAGGTTTTCACACACTCTTAAAGGCTATGAAGGAGTTGGGTAAGCAAGGAATCAAGGCAAGATTCATACTAACAAATAGATATAGTCATGAAAGTATAAAGATCTTGAATACTCTGACCAACAAATACAAGAACTTAAGGATTAACGTAGTTGGAAGAATAGAATATCATGAACTTATAAAGCTTCATAAAAAGGCATGGGCCTTGGTATTTCCATCGATATGGGAGGAACCATTACCTTATGCAGTTGTTGAGGCAATGGCTTTGGGTACAATACCTGTAGCTTCTAGTGTTGGGGGTGTACCGGAAACTATTGGTAATTGCTCTGTAAAGAAGTTCTTGTTTAAACCAGGAGATGTCAACGATCTTATTGAGAAATTAAAGATCCTCGCATCACAATCCAAGGAAAACATCTTAAGTCTTGCTACGGAGTGTAGAAACCATATTATAGAAATATTCAACAGAGAGAACATAGAGAGGAAGATAGTTGGAGTGTTTAAGGAGCTTTTAAATTGATACATAGAAGATCTAACTAGTGTGATATAGTGTGGGATCCTGGTACTCATCAACAAAGTTTCTACACATACTCATAATCATAAGCATTGTTTCGGGTTACGCGTTCCTAAGCTATTATTACTACAAGGGTGTTCTAACCATTAATCAATTTTTAGCTACGTCTATCACTGTTCTATTATCAATTCTATCGATAGTTGTGTTGCTTAAGCCTGCTCAACAAAAGATTATGACTCTAAACCTCAACTTAAATTGGATTGCATATTTGTTGCCAAGTATGGTATTCATCTTTACAATCATAGATGTTTATCTATATAAGCACTTGAATATATTCTCAATTCTATCGCTCATAGCGGTCTTTACCATACTAACATTATCGAAGCGCGACCTTGACATAGCTCTATTTGGAGTCACAACGCTAGTAATGATTATAGCTACTCTTTACGGCATTTACATGCCTAGCTTTGGTAATGATACTTGGCGTGACGCTGTTCAAGCTATGCAAATAATTAAAAGAGGGGGATTAAGAGATTTAACGGTGTTTCATACTGCGTATCCGTTTCCATTAGTTCCATTGCTATATGCTGTACACAGCATTGTAACAGATATGGATACTGTTTGGTCTAGCAATGTTATGGGAATTCTCTACATTCTTTTGCTTATCCTATGGATTTATTTGCTGTCTAAGAAGCTGAATACAGGATATTGCAGAATAGCTAGCTTGCTAGCGCTAACTACACCTTTGGTTGTTCTCTGGTCTGTTTGGTTCATACCACAAGTATATGCTCTTCTAATGGTGTTGCCACTACTATTTCTAAAACTTCACATCATAATTGTGATGATCTTAACCTTAGCTCTTGTGTTTGGACATGGAGGCATGGCTCTATGGACCTTAGGCATATTTACAGTTTTGTTCATATTCATGAAGATGATCAAGGCTAAAACCTCGGCACATACCTTCCTTCAGCAGCTCAGTATAAAGCTAGCACTATTCCTCATAATATTTAGCATTTATGCTACTTACACAGTGATTTTAATGGTTTTAAAGGGAGCTGTAACAAATGTTTTTGAAGCAGTTATGGCTTTTCTACGCGGTGAAAGAATATTGATTGCAGCACCCTCTATTCAAGTCCAAGCCCCTATAACCTCAATTCTAGGAGTCATACCTATAGCTATCCTCGTAACACTAGGTCTGGTAAGAATGCTTGAAGATAATGACATTCTTTCACGCTTACTCGTACTTATCTCTTTAGCTGGATTAGCTGTAGCGTATGTAGGTGCCGTGGCATTTCCCGCGCTTGACCTGCCTAGATACCTAGGACTAGGCTCAACAACATTACTAACAATACTATCACCACAAGCATTCGAATCTCTAACCAGGAGAGGAAAATTAGGTGCAGGATACGCCTATGCATTGTTATTCCTAGCAATACTATCATTTGGATTTGCTGAAACCCTAATGCCTGAGAATCCATATACAGCGAATCCATACTCACCATGGTTCGTATCAGGTTTGATTACATATGATGAAGCGCAGGAATTGAGAAATCTAGCACCTACACTTTGTTGTAGCAACTTTTTAATTGATTGGAGAGCCGGGGGTTACTTGAGGTACGCGGCATACTTATGGGCTCGATCGAGATATAGAGGATTTTATGACTATAACTGTTCGTGCATGTTTATCTACGCAGGTTCATTTGATCTCCTTGTAACACCTGAATACTTAAGGAACTTTAACGGTTTATTCATACTTAGAGTGCGTGCCCTTCATATGCCTGAGGCTTATTCTCCTACTATGTCAAAAGCCATTGATTATGAAATGATGCATAGAAGCCTTGTATATAGTAGCAATAACTTTGTAATACTATTTTACATAAGGCGATGAAAAATATGAAAAGCATTGCTATGGTAATACCTGGAGGTATAGCAGGTGTTAAAACCATTACAGATAAGCTTGTTTATGGTCTTAAAAGAGAAAGGTTAAATGTAAAAGTATTCTTATATGGCAAAAATCTTGCTATAAATACGCTTCTAGATCTAAGGTATGCTTCACAGCTAAGGAATTTTGACACAGTTATTTACATGGGCTCTATTCCTCAGTTAAGTGCAACATTTATAAAGCTTACAAGAGGAGAGAACAAAACTATTCTATTTGTGCATGGATTTCTATTTCACGAAACTCTCAATGCTTTAAGAAGCGTGCAGATATCGTTGCGTGGAAAAATGATGTCCCTCTACAACATTTTCCTATGGAATGTTGGTACATCAACTAAAAGCATAGATCTTTTTATATGCCATAGTATTACGACTTGTGAAGCAAATAAAATCGTGAAAAACTATATTATCCTTCCACAATTTGTGTTCCCTGAGGAAATTATCACTTATGCGAAGCTATATCAAGGCTTGGTAAGTGATAGTAGTAATCACAATGAGGTCAGGGTGCTTGTATACACATCATTTGCATTGTCGCCAAGGCTTCTAAAACCCTATCATGTTATAAGGTTGATAAAGGGTGTGAGTAGAAAGATTGTGGGTAGGAGGATACAGTTATTAATAATTGATCCGAGAGTGGGAGAGAAGCTAGAGGAGTATTCTAACCTTAAGGTTAGGTTTATGAAACCTTTACAAAGACACGAGTTTCTTCAGCTCCTAGCGCAAGCAGATCTGTACACATCTCTCTATGTTGATGAAGAGTTAAGTCTTAGCTCAATAGAGGCAGCACTACTTGGTACCCCCGTAGCCAAGTTGACACATCCAAGATATGTGGAGAGGCAGGATTATGAGGATGAGATTCTGTGGGCTTCCTCACCACGAAAATTTGTAGATATGCTAAGCGATTATATACAGCACCTCGACTATTGGAAACCTTATTATGCTAAGAAGCTACGGGATTTCCTTGCTACGCGTAGAAGTTGGGATCGTGTTAAAGCACCGCTTATTAAGTATATCCTATCATCTTGATTCTTAAGTAAAGATTGCAGTTGTACAGAGGGAATCATTATGCGTATTCTCATTATAAATAATGGGATATGGCCTAGTGGAGCACAGATAAGCACAAATGAATTCATAGAGTCTTTGGCTGATCGTGTAGAGCTAAGAATTCTTACATGCTATCAGGAAAGATTCTTGACAAAAGTACCGGCACCAACATATCGCCTTCCCTGCAAAAACGTTGGGGCACTCCTAATCATGAAAACTAATCGCATAGTTGAAAAGCTTGTTGAATGGGCTGATATCGCATGGATTGCTACAGGAGAATTCGCATTGGCGTCAAGGATTAAGCGAATCAAAAAGCTTCCCATAGTAGCACATCTTCATTCATATGAATTTCTATGCCCTTTTATGTGGCTTACCTACTCCTTAAAAGAGATATGTAATGATTCTTGCACAATTTCAAAGATTGTCAAATGCAAGTTTGGATCCGAAACACACTTAATTGCACTAGGCGCAAAGGCTCTGCCCCATGGATTAATATCTTTGGGTTCAGGCATTGTTTGGACCTCATTATATTACGCAAAATGGAGAAAAATCATAATGGAGTCTTTTAATAGTATCGATGGTTTTATAGCTGTTTCCAGAACTCTCTATGAACTGCACATTAAATATTTCTATAATTTTAAAAAGAAACTGTTACAAGTGATATACAACCTTGCCATAGAGCCTCTGAAATACGTTAAACCAAGTTCTCATGAGCCTTACGGTGATTATATCCTGTATGCTCCTGGATCTAATCCTGTTAAAGGTCCTCACCTATTGTTGGAGGCATGGCGAGAGGTTTCTAGAGAGTTTAGGGATCTGAAGCTTTATATGATTGGGTGTAAAAATACATGGGTCGAGAGAAAAGCTCGTCAGATGAATCTGCGGAACATAGTATTCATGGAAAGATTACCGCCAGATAGACGATATTACTACTTAATGTACAAGGCAAAGGCAGTTGTAATGCCCTCACTAGTTCCAGAAGCTTTTGGTAGGATACCTGTTGAAGCTAATAGGCTTGGGGTTCCAGCTGTAGTTACTAATAGAGGGGCGCTACCAGAGATTGTGGAGGATGGTATTACTGGTATTATTACTGAAGCTGATAGTGATAGTCTTGCGAACGCCATTGCAAGGGCTATTTCACGTGAATGGAATAGGAATACCATAATAAGAAGAAGTTTTGAACGCATAAATCCAATCGGTATTATTGATGAATTGATTAAGTTCTTTGAGAAGATATTAGGGTGAATGCTCAATGTTGAGAATTCTTATGGCTGGTGTAGTTGCACCAAGTGGATTAGGAGATGAGTTGCAGTACGTTGTGGGGATATCTCTTATCGCTAAGTATTTTGGCGATGCAGGTATAGACTTATTTATTCCTTCAGCATCCCTTAACACGCCACATACAATAATTCCTAGCAGAAACATAAGGGTATTTCAGGGCTTTTCAGAACAGACAGGAATACTTGGCGCCCTCAGAAGATTTTTAAATGATAGTACAACTAAGAAAGTATCTCAAAAATTAATGTCTTCCGAATATCATGTAGAAGGATCGAAAGGCTTAATAAATAAGCTTAAGGAAATGGCTTTCAAGAAGTACTACGAAAATGTTTTAGTCATAACATATGCTAGGCCAGCTATAAGTAGGCTTCTCAATGGGTTAAAATATGATGCAGGATTTATAGGAGGGCATACAATAGAGTATTCAGCTTTCTTTGATTACTTAATAACTTATAATTGTGCACAAACACTTGTAAAGGGACCTTTAATAACCTATCCTATCTCTATATCTTCTATTGGGATTAAATATCGTGAACAGTATCTGAAAGCGCTTAGGAAGGCATTGCAACGATTTGATGTTATTTTTGTTCGAGGAAAATACTCTTATAACATGTTTACCAAGTTTGTGGATTCTAAGAGGTTGCTTACAGCGTTGGATTCTGGATTTGGAATTAGGTTCCTTGTTGAGAACACTCATAATAGTATTACAGGAAGGCGAGATCTCACAGTATGTGTTGTTCCTAGAAAAGACTACTTCTACATTTATCATTTAAACTACATGTATCCCAGATACTTACTTGCATTGAAGCATTTAATAGAGGTTCTCATTAGTGAATTCAATGCTGATGTTCTGCTTGTGCCTCATACCATTGGATCCGCTACACGTCTTGGTGATGAATATGCGGTACTCGATCTACTAAAGGTTCTTAATGGATCGTTAAAGAGAGATGTTAGGGTTATAACACCTCACAATATACTTGAGTCTGTTCAAATCTTCAGTTCCTGCAACGTAGTTGTCACATCTAGAATGCATGCAGGCATAGTTTCACTAGCTTACGGCAAGCCTACAGTATTTTTCATGCCTAGAGACGATATCAAGGTGCTAGACATCCTTTCATATCTTGGATTAGACGAAGAACGATACATTGTAGATTGTTTCAATGTAAAGGAATACAACAAACTTATTGAGATTGTAAAGAGTATTTTGTTCAACCTCTCGCAGGAGACCAAAACAATAGAATCTACTATCAATAAACATTTACCTGATGTTGAGAAACCAGTTATATTAGCAAAGAAGCTCCTCTCTTGAGTGTGAGGGGTAATGAAAAGTTCTATAAAACTTTTCATAGGCAACTACTTAAAAGTTTACATAGCATGGGCCCAAGATAGAAAGCTACGCTACAACTCTGCTAGTGGCGGTATAGCTATTACTCTACTTAAATACTTATTGGAGAGAGGTTATGTGGATGCAGTGATTGTGCCAAGCCCCAGGTTCAAACATGGTTTAGCTTATGGTGTATGGACTGTTATACGAGAGTCCAATGCATTAGATTCTTACTCAGGTTCTCTCTATGCGCCTGTTTATGGATTATCAAAAATCTTGGAATATGCGCTTACAAGGTTCAAACGCATTGCTATTACTGCTGTACCATGCCATACTAAGGCAATTAAAAGATTGGCTGAAGCTTGGAGTCGCAATGATGACATCTTCGTTATCGGTCTTTACTGTAATAATACGCCCAGTATGTGGGCCACTAAATATGTTTTGAAGTACTTCAATTTTGATATGAAAGACGTGAAAAGTGTTAGGTTTAGGGGATATGGTTGGCCTGGCTACACTGTTATAGAGACGAAGAAGAATGCGGTATACATACCATTTTCGGTTTTCTGGGATTCTGGATTTGGTCAATACTTCTATGGGTTAGGATGCTATTTGTGCAATGATCAAACAAATATCTCAGCTGATATATCTCTAGCCGACCCCTGGACTCTTCCACATGAACCTATTAAGAGACTTGGAGGAGCTACACTTGTTGTTGTTAGGAGTAGGAAGGGTTTAGATGTTTTTGAGAGTGCTATAAGGGCTGGGTACATAAAGGCTGTTGAGATTGACCCTGTCTACGCTATTCAATCGGCAACTATATATAGATTAACAAAGAAGGTTCTAGTAAGAAACAATCAAGACTATTTACTGCCTCCTAGCTTTTCCTCAATCTCACAGGAGCTGGTGTATCATATTGGTCGTGTACTTACATCAAGAGAAAAGCTGTGGGCTCTTCTCAGATTATTTCATAAAACTTTGGCAAGAATCATCATGTTTGCCGCGTCTTTTCTTGATTACAGGTTGGGTACTAGATGGGCTTATATAAATAGGTCTATAGAGCTTCTTCAGAAGGCAAGGTCCGAGAATGTTGCAAGGTTATTGAAGGGGCTTTTTAAGGAGGATTTGGAGGGGTAGGAAAAAATAAATTTGTTTTGAATATTTATCGTTATTTAGGTATTACTGGTGCTGTTACGTTGTAGAACTGATACTGTGAGATTCCTGGGTATGTTGGTGTTGCTGGATAGTATGGTGGTAGTACCCAGCTATATGATGTTCCAATTATTGTTGCTTGTGGACCTATTTTGCTGTATATTGTTGTTCCTTGTGTTTGGTCTAGTGGGTACCAGGCGAGCATTGGCTTTGGAACTATGGCTGTTTCATTTCTGAGAGGCTTTATAACGATGATGTAGTTGCCTACGGCCGAGCCGTGGAGTCCTGCTAGGGTTAATGCTTTAATTTCGTTATCTAATAGTTCAGTGCCGTAAATCTGGATATTGACTAGGTAACCTGTGTAGTAAGTTGTTCCTACAAGTGTTGCTCCCATACCTATGTATAGTGGTGCTGGTAAGAGCTTGTACTTCCCTATGCTACATGTTGCTACAGGTGTTCCGTTGAGGTATATCTTTGCTATACCAGTGTCATTGTTGTAGCTTACTGCTATGTGTATCCATGTGTTGAAGTATTTCTGTAGAATTCTTGAGGGTGCTCTGCACTCTACGTATGTTGATGTTGATGTGTAAAGTCTGAACACAATATCATCCATTGTAGATTTTAGTATGATCCATTTTGCTGCACTTATTGAGGATCCTAAAGTGCTTGCGAATACTAGTGGTTTTCCACTCATATTTGATGGTATGTATGCCCATAGCGATACTGTAAATTGTCCTGGCCATGTTATGTTACTTACTGTTACTGCATATGTTGCTGTTCTTTGCCATAGGTTGAGTACTGTTCCGTTGCTGTTTATTAGTTGGTAGAGGTAGTATGCGTTAGGGCTTCCTAGCCCTACAACGGTGTTATATTGCCATGGCTTAGCCCGGGCTGGTCCGCAAGCTCCTGATACATATGATATTAGGGCGGATGTAAACATTAGTGGTACTGTATTCCAGAAATATGCTGTACCGCCAATTGTTAGTGTTGCGTTTGGTTTTACTGGGTTGAAAGTTGTTTGGTATTGTTTCTGCATTGTGAAATGCATTCTGTAGAGATACGGATTTGCATAACCCAGTTTTGTTTTGTAGCCCTGTTGTATAACTGCGTATATACCAGCCATTAATGGTGTAGCTAAGCTTGTACCACCAACACCTATGTATATAATTGTACGTTTCCAGTCGTCGTAGTAACGCACAACTCTAATAACATGTACGCCTGTGAATGGTGACGCGACAAGCGCTATATCGGGTGCTGTC